>Ga0181525_10004448_pt1 | contig 10763 bp, 8 predicted proteins | sample PEATcosm2014_Bin_48_FD_121100 | JGI IMG/M metagenome (GOLD analysis project Ga0181525, IMG submission 121100) | Peatland microbial communities from MTU Mesocosm Facility, Houghton, MI, USA - PEATcosm2014_Bin06_10_metaG | ecosystem: Environmental > Terrestrial > Soil > Wetlands > Peat | place... | reverse complement strand
GGGGCGGCTAGGCCCCGCCGCTCAGCTCGAGCAGCGCATCCGCCGCGACCACGCCGGCACCGGCCGGACCGGCGATGACCGGGTTCAGATCAAGCGCCCCCAGATCGTCACCGAGGTCGATGGCGAGTTCCCCTACCCGGATGACCACGTCGGCGAGAGCCGCCAGGTCCACGCCCGGCCTGCCGCGCGCTCCGCGCAGCACGGCGGCGCTCCGCAGGCGGTCAATCAGCGCGTTCGCATCGGATTCGTCGAGCGGGGGCAGCCAGACGGCGGTGTCCTGCATGATCTCGGCGTAGATGCCGCCGAACCCGAGCAGGACGGCCGGGCCGAAGGTCTCGTCCCGGGTAGCGCCGACGATGAGCTCCACCCCGGCGGGCGCCATCTCACAGATCGCGACGGCCTGCGCCGCGATATCGGGGTAGGCATGCCGGACGTTCGCGATCACGTCCCGGCGGGCTCGGGCCACTTCCATCGCGTTTTCCAGCCCGAGCGCGACCCCGCCCACGTCGGACTTGTGGGCTATCCGATCCGAGACGACCTTGACCGCGTAAGGCGGGCTCAATTCGGCCGTGGCCGCGGCTATCTGCGACTCGTCGGTCACCACGACCTGACGCACGTGGCGGACGCCGTAGGCGGCCAGCAGCCCGCTCATCTCGTGCTCGGTGACCTGACGACGGCCCGCGGCACGCCATTCCCGCACGAGGACCCGGGTCCGCGCGGCCGCGGCCTCGCCGCTGCGGCGGCCGCGGCGCCGGGGAAGCCGGGCGGCACGCGAGGCGGAACCGGACCACAGCCGCAGCGCGGAGATGCCTGCCTCGGGCGGATCCAGCAGCAAGATCCCGGCCTCGACGATGCGATCCGTGGATTCCTGGGAAATCGCGCCCGCTCCGTACTGCATGACGATCGACGGCTTCGGTGAGTTACGCGCCGCGTTGACGATGCCTTCGGTGTAGACGGCCAGCCGCGCGCCCGCGACGGGCATCAGCATGTAGACGACGGAGGTGATGGCAGGATCGCCGGCGAACTCGGTCAGTGCCTCGGTCAGCACTCCGGCGCCGGAACTCAGGAACTGACCGCCGGAATCGAACGGATTCGCCGGGGTGGTGTCCGGCATCAGCGCCTTCAGGCTGGCCATGGTCGCCGGGCCGATCTCGGCCAGGGAAAGGCCGGCGCCCGCGAACAGATCTGACGCGACAACCGCCAGGCCGCCGCCCTGGGCGTAGACCCCGAAACTCTGCTCCCCGGCCGCGCCGTAATGCGCGGCGAGGCCCGCGGCGCTGATCAGCTCGTCGAAGGTGCGAGCGCGAATCAGGCCCCATTGCTCGAAGGCGGTCGAGCACAGCACGTCGGACGTCGCGAGGGCACCGGTGTGGGCGGCCGCCGCTCGTTTCCCCGGCTCGCTGAATCCGCTCTTCATCACGAACACCGGCTTGCCCAGCGAAGCAGACAGTGCGCCTACCCGGCGCAGCCCTTCGGGATCCCGCACGGCCTCCATGTAGCAGGCGGCGGACTTTACCTCCGGCTGCATCAGGTAGTACTCGAGGAATTCCGCGATGGATATATCGAGTTCGTTCCCTGCCACCGCGACATGGCCGATTCCCATTCCGAGCCGCCAGGCGCGGTTGAGCAGCGTGAAGCTGCAGCCGCCGCTTTGCGAGACCACGACGACGGCGCCGTCCCGTGGCTGGCCGGGAATGTTCCCCGATGCATACGAGACGGCTCCGGTGTGGAAATTGGCGACTCCCAGCGTGTTGGGCCCGCAGAGCCGGACGCCGCTGCGGGCGACCGATTCGAGCAGCGCCTGCTGGAGGCGATGGCCCTCAGGCGAGTCCAGCTCGGCGAAGCCGCTGCCAACCACCACCACGGCGCCGACGCCGAGCTCGCCGCATCTATCGACGGTCTGCACCGCAAGCTCCGGCCGCACGGCCGCGACGACGAGGTCGGGCGCGTTCGGCAGGTCACCGAGATCGGGGTAACAGCGGTAGCCGGCAACCTCGTCGTAGCGCGGATTGACCGGGTATACCTCGCCGCCGAATCCGTGCCGCCGGAGATTGACGAGCGGCTGATTGGCGAAGTGGCCGGCCCGGTTGGAGGCGCCGACGACGGCCACTGACTTCGGCTCGATGAGCCGCCGCAGGCTCGCGACCCTGGCCTCGATCTCCCCGGCGCGGGCCTGCGTCATGTCGGCTGCACCGCGGCGTCGGCCAGCTCGGCCGCGATCCAGCGCCGCAGCTCGTCCTTGCGGACCTTCGTTGCTGACATGGGCCAATCATCGACGAACCGCACGTAGCGCGGCACCTTGTAGCCCGCCACCTGCTCCCGGCAGAAATCGATCACGTCCTGCTCGCAGACGGCGGCCCCGGGCACGACCTCGACATACGCGGCCACTACCTCATCCAGCCGCGCGTCGGGCGCCCCGACGACGTGCACCACCCGCACCGCGGGATGTTCGGCCAGCAGTGCCTCGACCTCGGCCGGCGACACGTTCTCGCCGCCGACCTTGATCATGTCCTTCACCCGGCCGTGGAAGATCAGCTGGCCGCGGCCGTCGATGGCGCCCAGGTCGCCGGTGTGCAGCCAGCCGTCGGCGTCGATGGCATCCGCCGTCGCCCGCGGGTCGTTGAGGTAGCCGTCGAGGACGCTGTATCCCCTGACGAGGATCTCGCCGACGCGATCGGCGTCCAGATGCGCGGGAGACTCCAGGTCCTTGATGGCCAGCTCCACCCCGCGGAACGGAGTGCCGCAGGTCGTGACCCGCTGTTCCGGCGTGGCGTCTGGTTCGTGGTAGGTGATGACGCCGCCGGTCTCCGTGCTGCCGTAGGTCGACAGCAGGTCCGCGGCCGGGAACGCCGCCTGAAAGCGGCGCAGATCGGGCGGGTTGCCGATGCACATCGACATCCGCACGCTGCCGGTGGACCGGCGGCCGAACGACGGCGCGGCGAGCAGGCCGCCCGCGATGGCCTGGAACGCCGCGAATACCCAGGTAGCCCGCTGCTTCTCGATGATCTCGAGGGCTTGTTCACCGTCGAACCGGCTCATCGAGATGATCTCGGCGCCCGCATCGACGCAGGCGATCATGGGGATGAGGAACGAGACGTGGAACATGGGCAGCGGATCCCAGAACCTGTCCAGCTCGGAGAGCAGGAACCGGCTGCGCCCGGTCACGATGCCGTTGCGGACCAGGGCCTCGTGGGTATGGATGCAGCCCTTCGGCATCGCCGTCGTGCCCGAGGTGTACAGGATGGCCGCGACGTCGCGAAGCCGGATACGCGAGCGCTCTTCCTCGACCGTCTGCGCGGCGATGCCGGCGGCGAGTGAGCGGAACTCCGGGTCGCCGACCACACCGGCCTGTTCTCGCGGCTCGCCGAGGACGACGACAACCGGACGCGGACCCGGCAGCCCGTTTATGGCCGTCAGCAGCCGGTCGGGATGATCGGGCGAGTCCGCCGACGCCTGCCGGGTGAGGATGACCCCGAGCTCGGCGTCGGCCTGTACGTGAGCCAGTTCCCGTGAGCGGAAGCGGTTGTTGATCGGGACCACTGTCGCGCCGAGCATGGACGCGCCGAACAGCACCTCGACGAATTCGGCGCAGTTCGGCATGTAGATGCCCACGCGGCTGCGGCGCCCGACGCCGAGCGCGGCGAGGCTGCGCGCGGTGAGCGTGGCCCGGCCGAACAGCTCGCTGAACGTCTGTCGTGCACCGTCTATGGTCAGCGCAGGCCTGTCGCCATGGCCGTGGCAGGCGCGCACGAGCAGGTCGGGCAGGGACGGCACGGCCAGGTATTCGGCCGGGGAACCTGCCGTCATGCGGAGATCCGGTAGTGCCCGACGGCGGTCATCAGGCCATTCACGCCGCCCAACCAGCCGTCAGGGTGCGCCATCGGACCTCCTCATCTACACTGACTATACAGCACACTTTCAGTCGCCGTCGTAAAGCTGCTGCCCAGACCATACCCGGGCCAATGAACCCACCTGGAGGCCGTCGAACTCTAGTCAGTGTACTGACTGTACAGTAGAGTATTGTTGACGGGGTGCGCCCCCCTTCGAGCTGAACGAGAGGTCGACGCGCAGATGGCAGCAGAGTCGAGGGTCGACGCGGCCTACGCCAGTGCGGAAGAGCTATGGGATGCCCTTCAGGTTGCCAACCTGCCGACGCTGCTGATGGTGCTCGCCCAGTTGACGGGCGAGCGGCGCTGGCTCGAGCCGCCTTACGCGCCGACGCGGACGCGCGGGATGGACGACAACGACTCCGGAGGACTTCCCGAGGCGATCCAGGACGAGATCCGCCAGGCCGCGTTCGACCTGCTTCACGACGGCGGCGCTGTCGCACAGGTAGGCACGCTGTCGCCCGATCTCCTCGCACAGATGATCTCGGTCAGCATGGGAGAAGAAGTCCCGGCTGAATACGGGGTCATGATGCTCGAGGAGATGGGCATCCTTCCGCGCCAGCCCGACTGGGAGGCCCAGCCCGACCCGGAACGGCTGGCCGCCTTCCGGGTACTGGTAATCGGCGCCGGAGTTTCCGGCATCTGCGCGGCGGTCGCGCTGCGCCAGGCCGGAATTCCGTTCACCGTCGTAGAGCGGTCGGCGTCGATCGGAGGCACCTGGCTCGACAACGTCTACCCGGGGTGCGGGGTGGACACGCCGAGCCACCTGTATTCGTTCTCGTACGCGCCGCACAACTGGTCCCGCTATTTCGCCCAGCAGGAGGAGATCCTCAACTACCTCGAACGGTGCGTAGAGGAATTCGAGATCCGGGACGGCATCGTCTTGAATACGAAGGTCATCAGCGCCCGGTTCGATGAGCCGGCCGCCCGCTGGACGGTCGAGATGCAAGGCCAGGACGGCCGGATTACCAGCGAATCGGTGAACGTCGTGATCAGCGCCGTGGGGCAGCTGAACGAACCGGCTGAGCCGGACATTCCTGGCGCGGATCAGTTCAGCGGCCCGATACTGCACTCCGCCCGCTGGCCCGCCGACCTCGACGTGACAGACCGGCGGGTCAGCGTCATAGGCACCGGCGCGAGCGCCATGCAGATAGTCCCCGGCATCGCGGATACCGCCGCGGAAGTCACGGTGTTCCAGCGGTCACCGCAGTGGGCCGTGCCGAGCACTAACTACAACCGCGACGTGCCCGCGGGCGTCCGTTATCTCATGGAAAAGATCCCGCTCTACGCCGCGTGGTATCGGTGCCGTCTGGTCTGGTCCTACAGCGACAAGGTCCACGAATCGCTTCAGGTGGATCCCGAGTGGCAGGCCGGCGGGCAGTCAATCAACCGTGTGAATGAGGGCCACCGCCGTTACTTCACCCGGTACCTGACCGAGCAGCTCGGTGACCGGACAGACCTCATACCGAAGCTGCTCCCCAGCTATCCGCCGTTTGCCAAGCGCATGCTGATCGACAACAACTGGTTCAAGACGATGATCAAGGACAACGTCAAGCTCGTCGACGCGGGCATAGAGCGGATCGCGCCCGATGGCGTCGTCGACACCAACGGGAAGCTGCACGACGCCGATGTGATCGTCTACGCGACGGGCTTCCAGACGCTGCGGATGATCGGCTCCTATGAGGTCATCGGGCGGCACGGATCGCTGCGCGACGAGTGGGGCGACGATGACGCCCGTGCTTACCTCGGAATCACCGTCCCGGGCTTTCCGAACTTCTTCTGCCTGTACGGGCCCAACACCGGGCTCGGGCACGGCGGCAGCCTCATATTCCTGACCGAATGCGCGACCCGCTACACCGTGAAGCTGATCCAGCAAATGATCGTGCACCAGATCGATGAGGTCGAGGTCAGACGCGACGTCTTCGACGAATACAACCGCCGGGTGGACCAGGCCCATGCGCACATGATCTGGGCACTGCCCGGGACGAACAACTGGTACCGCAACAGCCGGGGCAGGGTCGTGACGAACTCCCCGTGGCGGGTCGTCGACTATTGGAGCATGACTCACGATCCGGACCTGGCCCAGTACCAGCTCAGGCAACTGCCCGACGCCCGGTCATGACGCAGGCCGGGATACACCTCCCGATGCGGGGCCTGCCTGCTGGGGATGGCACCGCCGGAGACGACGCTGCCGGGCAGGACCCGCTTCGCGAGGAGGTCCGCTCGTTCCTGCGCGAGCAGCGCAGTGCCGGCCTGTTCGCGCCCGGCGTCGACACCTGGCTCGGCGGGTTCGACCCGCGGTTCAGCTCCGCGCTCGGCGACCGTCATTGGCTCGGCATGACGTTCCCGGCGCAGTACGGCGGGGGGGACCGGTCCGCCCTCGACCGGTTCATCGTGGTGGAGGAACTGCTGGCGGCCGGGGCCCCCGTCGCGGCGCACTGGTTCGCCGACCGCCAGGTGGGGCCCTCGCTGCTGCGGTACGGCACCGAGGCACAGCGGGACAGGTTCCTGCCGGCCATCGCGGCGGGCAGGTGTTTCTTCGCGATCGGGATGTCCGAGCCGGACAGCGGGTCGGATCTTGCCTCGGTCCGCACGAAGGCCGTCGCGGTGACCGGCGGCTGGCTGGTCTCCGGCACGAAGCTGTGGACCAGCCACGCACATCGTTGTCATTGGATGCTCACCCTGGTCCGTACCGCGCCCGGCCGGCATGACGGGCTGACCCAGCTGCTGATCCCGCTCGATTCGCCGGGCATCGCGGTCAGGCCGGTCACCCTGATGACGGGTGAGCACCACTTCAACGAGGTCGTCCTCGACTCGGTGTTCGTGCCCGACGAGTGCCTGCTTGGTGAGGTGGGCAACGGCTGGGCGCAGGTGAACGCGGAACTCGCCTACGAGCGCAGCGGTCCCGAGCGGTTCCTCAGCACCTTCCAGCTGATGGTCGAGCTCTGCCGGTACGCCGCGGCGACATCCGACGAACGCGCGACGGCGGCGCTCGCGGACCTGTACTCCCAGCTGTGGTCCCTGCGGGAGCTGTCCATCCGGGTAGCCGCCGCGCTCGATGCCGGCGAGGTGCCCGACGCCGCGGCCGCGCTGGTCAAAGACCTTGGCACCCGGTTCGAACAAGACTGCGTCGAGGTGGTCCGCGGCGCCGCCGCCGTCTCCCCCGGCGGTCGTCTCGACGCGCTGCTCTGGTATGCCACCCTGCACAGCCCGGGGTTCACCCTTCGCGGCGGAACGAGTCAGGTGCTGCGGATACTCATCACGCGGGGGCTCGGCCTATGAGCGACGATCTCCTCCGTGCCGCCATCGCCGGCCTGCTGGCCGATGAGCGCAACCGCGAACGGCCGTCGCCGGAATCGGTGTGGCGGCAGCTGCATGACGCCGGCTTCATCGGCATAGGCGTGCCCGAGTCGGCCGGCGGATCCGGCGGAGACCTGGCCGACGGGGCGGTGCTCGTGCGGCAATGCGCCCGATTCGAGGAGTTCTCCGCGCTCCCGGTGGGCTCGACCGTCCTGGTCGGCCACTGGCTGCGCGCCGCGGCGGGCCTGCCCGCCGACCTCGCGCCGACGGTGGCCGCGGTAGCATCCGACCTCAGGGTCATGGCCGTGGCCGACGGCTACCGAGTCTCGGGCCTCGTCCCGCACATCGCCGGCGCCCGTTTCGCCTCCAGCCTGCTGCTCGTTGCCAGGGACCCGACCGGGGCGGGACGGGTGATCTCGATCCGCGATCGCCACGACCGGCCCGGGGTATCGATCGAGCCCGATGAAAGCCACGCGCCGGTGGCGCTCGATGACATCGTGTTGGACGAGGTAGCGGTCGATTCCGGCTCGATCGCCGCGCTGCCGGCGACGGCGCGGGCGGCGCTGGACCTTCGCATCGGGTTGCTGGCGACGGTGCACATCGCCGGGCTCCTTGACGAGGTGCTCGACCTTACCCTGCGCTACGCCCGGGAACGGCAGCAGTTCGGCCGGCCCATCGCGGCCTTCCAGATGGTCAAGGAGATGATCGCGCTGCTGGCGGCCGAGGTCATCGCGGCCGGGGCAGCAGCCGACGGCGCCGTGGCAGCGGCCTGCGCCGACCGCGGCAGCGCCGGCCACACACGCGCCGAGCTCGCGCTGCGCGCCGCGGCGCTGCGAACCGGGGGCGCGGCCGACATCGCGGCGCGGCTGGCTCACCAGGTACACGGGACGATCGGCGTGACGTCTGAGCACCCGCTGCACCGCTACACCACCCAGCTCTGGCACTGGCGGGACGCCGGCCAGCCCCGCTTCGAGAGCCAACTCCAGCTCGGCCGGCTGCTCGCGGCGCGGGGGCCGGACGGCTTGTGGCCGGCGGTCGCCGGTTCCTGACCTATCCCTGCGGACTAAACGGAGCGGACATGAACGTGCTGCAAGCCTTCGACCTGAGCGGACAGGTGGCGGTCGTGACCGGGGCGGGTCAGGGAATCGGCGCCGCCGTCGCCCGGGCGATGGCGTCGGCGGGCGCGGCGGTCGCCGTCTGCGACATCAACGAGTCCGCGGCAACCGCCGTCGCGGCGTCGATCACGTCGGCCGGCGGGCAGGCTCGCGGCCTCGCGCTCGACGTGTCCGACAGCGGACAGGTGGCCGGGGTCGCGGCCGAGGCCGCGTCGTGGCTCGGCGGCCTCTCGATCTGGGTCAACAATGCCGGGATCACCCGTCCCGCGATGCTGCACAAGATGAGCGACGAGGACTTCGACGCGGTGCTGCGCGTCCACGTCCTCGGCACATTTTTCGGCATCAGGGAAGCGGCCCGGGTGATGAAGGCGGCCAAGGCGGCCGGGACGATCGTCAACGTGACGTCGTCGGCCGGCCTGGACGGCACGGTCGGGCAGATCAACTACGCCGCCGCGAAGGGCGCGGTGGTCGCGATGACCAAGTCCGCGGCGCGCGAGCTGGCATCGTCATCGATCCGGGTCAACGCGGTGGCCCCGGCCGCCGCCACGCCGATGACCGAGACGGTCCGCAACGACGAGCGCTTCGCCGCACGGTACCTGGCCAGGATCCCGCTGGGGCGCTGGGCGCAGCCCGACGAGGTCGCTCCCGCGTTCCTGTTCCTGGCCTCGCCCGCCTCCAGCTACGTCACCGGCCAGGTGCTGTGCGCCGACGGCGGGATGTACATGGCCAGCTGAGCCTCGTCAGCTGAGCATCGGGTGCCGGGGTTTACGCTTCCCCGGAGTTCAGGCCGGGACGGTCGAACATCGCCCGCAGCGTCCCGGAGCAGGACACGACGCCGTCTTGTTTCTCCCCCTTCATATCGACGGTCATGATCGCCTGGCCGGGACGGCTCTTCGAGACCCGGATGTCCTCGATGCTGTGCACGATATACAGGGTGTCGCCCGGGTAGAAGGGTGCCAGGAAGCGGCCCTCGACGCCCAGCGCGGCGGTCCATCGCACGCCGTAATCGGAGACCAGCTTCCGATACAGATCGGATTCGGCCCAGCCGGTCGCCAGCAGGCAGATCAGCATCCCGCCGCCCAGAATCCGTTCGCCATACGGCCTGGTCTGCATGTAGTGCTTGTTCACGTGCAGCGGAGTCATCGCGCCCATGAGATTGTGCATGAGCATGAACTCGCCCTCGCTGATGGTGCGCCCCGTCGTCCGGCTGGACTGTCCGAGCGGCAGGTCGGCAATCAGTTCCGGGGTATCCGTCTCATCCATCTGCTACTCCTTAGACAGCATTCGCGTCGTGCAGCTCACGGATCTTCTCGGCGGAATATCCGAACTCCGACAGCAGCGCATCCGTGTGCTCGCCGAGCTTGGGGGCCCGCTTCCTCGTGGTCGCCGGGGTAGCCGACATGATCGGCGGGAAACGTATCGAGGGAACCGTCCCGAAGTCCGGATGCTCCGTCCATTCGATGATCTTGCGCGCCACCGCATACGGGTCACGGGCGGCGGCGCCGAGGTCGTTGACCAGGGCGCACGGTACGCCGACGGCCTGCAGTTCCTCGAGCCAGCGGGCCGAGTTCTCGCGCATGAAGCCGGCGCGCAGCTTCTCGCGTATTTCCCGGCCGTGCTCACGCCTGCCTGCCGGGGTCGCGAACCGTTCGGCCAGGCCCCATTCGGTCAGCCCGAGGACGGTGCAGAGGCTTCGCCAAAAATGGTTCTCGGCGGCGGCGACGCTGATGAAGCTCCCGTCGCTGGTCTCGAAGAGCCCGATGCCGGCCCGGGCCATCAGCCTTTCCTTTGACGGGCAGTCGTTGACCAGGTATTCGGTCATCCGGCTCTGCATGAGCGCGTACGACGTGTCGGCCAGGGCGATATCGATGTACTGGCCGATGCCGTGGATATCACGCGCGCGTATCGCGGCCAGGACGGCAATCGCCGCGAACCACGCGCCGGACAGGTCCGCCATCGACGCTCCGACCACGCCCTCGGGCGGCCCGAGCGGATCCCCGGCCAGGCTCAGCACGCCCGCGACGGCGAGGTAATTGGGATCGTGCCCCGGCAGGTCACGATACGGCCCGTCCTGGCCATAGCCTGAGATGGCGCAGTAGATCAGGTCCGGCTTCACCGAGCGCAACGTGTCGTAGTCGGCGGCCAGCCTGTCCACCACGCCTGGCCGGAAGCCTTCGAGCACGACATCGGCCTTGCGGGTGAGCCGATGCAGGACTTCCTGCGCGGCCGGCTGCTTGAGGTCCAGCGTCAGGCTTTCCTTGTTGCGGTTAACGGATTCAAAAGATCCGCGGATCGTGGTGCGGGAGAAGTGCCCGGTGCCGGGGCGCTCGACCGTGATGACCCGGGCGCCGAGGTCGGCGAGGATCATCGAGCAGAAGTGACCGGGCATCATGGGCGACAGGTCGATCACGCAGATGTCGGCGAGTGCCGCGCGCGGCGCTCCTGTCATCGGATGCCTCCG
>Ga0181525_10004446_pt1 | contig 10767 bp, 10 predicted proteins | sample PEATcosm2014_Bin_48_FD_121100 | JGI IMG/M metagenome (GOLD analysis project Ga0181525, IMG submission 121100) | Peatland microbial communities from MTU Mesocosm Facility, Houghton, MI, USA - PEATcosm2014_Bin06_10_metaG | ecosystem: Environmental > Terrestrial > Soil > Wetlands > Peat | place... | reverse complement strand
CTTGGAAACAACGCGTACACCATTCTTGATAACATTGAAGGCGATTTGAAATTCGGCACCGCGCCGGTTCGTGATGCTTATTTCGCATTAACGCACACAGATATGTCAAAAGATCTGGATAACGTTGATGGGTTTATACAGAAAAACCAATATCCTTCACCTATGAATGCATTGCGTTCAGAGTGGGGGGCAGTGGGGAACCTGCGTTTCCTAATTTCGAGTATTGGCTCTACAAGCGCTAATGCATCATCTTTAGGCAATACTGTATACAACATTTTCTGTGTTGGTATGGAAGCTTATGCTTGTATCGAACAAGATGGGTATTCTGCTCAGTTCATATATCGTCCGCCTATTTATGACGGCCCACTTGCGCTTAACGCGTCTGTAGGTTATAAGTTTGCGGAAGTTCCACGGATCTTAAACGATCTTTGGATACTCAACTTGCGTTGTACGCTAGCTTAAAGGAGATACTATGGACAATACTACAATAATTGGACAAGGTTCCTTCGTAGCGAACTTCACTGGTCTTGCTAACCCAGACCCAGGTAATGCTGAAATTGGTCAAGCTAATCCTACTACGATCCAGATCCCGTCTAATGCAGACTGGGTTTCTGTTCGTAACTTCACTGAATCAGGTGTTGCAGGTACTAGTGGCGCATATTTCAATGGTACAGCTAATGCATTTGTCGGCGTAGAATTCTTCTGGCAACGGGGAATGGCCGCAGGCGCTGCATTTGTTAAGTACTATACTAACGGAGCTGCAGTAATTACTGGTGATACGATTGCTACTGGTGGATTTACTCTGTATGATCCAAGTGGGCAATCGATTGGTGCACAGCCGTTATTGGGCAATCCAGTAGCGACTACTGCTTCTACTAACGTAACACGTCCGGTAGTGAGCACGGGTAATACAGCCGGCATATCAGTTGGTACTGTAGTTCGTTTAAGCAATACAGCTCAAACTGACGTTAACGGTATCGATTTTGTTGTTGGTGCAGTTACTGCGAATACATCCTTTACGCTTTTAACTGCTACTAACGCATTAGCAACAGCTCCGGGTGCCATTGGTGGCGCTGGGTTCTACCGCATTGTATATAATGCTAATAGCAAACTATTCTATCCTCGTCTCCGCTATGTTGTTAATATTACTCAGGCAGCTAATGCTCAGGTATCTACTTCAGTAGCACACGGATTGACGCCAGGACAAGAAGTTCGCTTTAACATTCCTACAGTGTCTGGCATGACGCAGCTTAATCCTCAACTGGATAATAACTATTTCCCGCAATCTTCTTCGGTTGCAGCTATAGTTCTTACTGTTGTTGATGATTATAACTTCACGATCAATATCAATACTACCAGTTATACTGCCTTTACTTGGCCTACAATTGCTCAGCAACCGAGCAGTTTCCCATCCGTAACTCCGTTCGGTGAAGATACTGCAACATCGCTTGCAAGCAATACAGCTCAAGTTCCTACGATTGCAGGACAGCAAATATTCAATACCAATTCAGGTATTCTTGCTGATTCTACAGTTAACACTGGATACTTAGGTATGGTTCTTGGTAACGGTGGTACTGGTGTTATTGCTACAGTTCCGGTTCTAGGACCTTCTGGTGCAGTAACGTGGACTGCTGGTAACGTTGGTACAGGTGACACCATGTACTGGCTAGCTGGTAAATCTACTTACGGCGGCTTATAATAGCTGCAGTATTTTAAGAAACGATGGGGGAGGCAACTCCCCCTTTTATAGGAGTGAAACATGGCACAAATAAAAGAAAATAAAGCGCCAATGACCCCAGAAATGGAAGCAGTCAAGGCTAATATGGAATTCCAACGCAAAAAAGAACGTGAACTGGTTCGTGGAAAGTTTATCTTCCATGAAGTACCAGGCGGGATTATGGAGTTCAACTTCAAAAAATATAAAGGTGATCCATTAGAGAAGTTCTCATTCAATGATGGTGAAATCTACACTATTCCATTAGGTGTAGCGCGTCATCTGAATACCAACTGCAAATATCCTTCTTATACCTTCTCACAAGATTCTAATGGTCGGCCTAAAGTAGGCGTTGGAGAATGGGTAAGACGATGCAGCTTCCAAAGTTTGGAATTTGTTGATATAGAAGATGTACCATCAACGTTACCTAAAGCCGTACAAGGATAACTATGATACTAGCCCAAACCAAGCCGGTTTATCAGCCCTCTATGCGGATTATTGCTTCTATAACGAATGCTAATCCAGCGGTAGTAACTACTACGTTTGCCCATCAATATATTACGGGTGCAATATGTAGACTGATTATTCCACCTGGTTATGGCATGTATCAAGCTAATACCTTATATGCACCGATAACAGTGACAGGGTCGACTACGTTTACTATTGCTATAGATACAACGCAATTTCAGCCGTTTTCGACCCCATCAGAATTTCCTCAAACGTATCAATATGCTATGGTTACTCCAGTGGGAGAACTTTCAAATCTTCTTTCAAGTGCAGTTCAGAATGTTTTGCCGTATACTGCAAGTTGAGAGTGGTAATAATCCTAGGAGATTAGTATGGGTGCAACGTTAAGCGATATTCAAACAAAAGTTCGTAGGTTGACACGAACACCAGACGAGAATCAGCTCTCAACGACGACTTTGAATAACTATATCAATACATTTATCTTGTATGACTTCCCAGAACATTTAAAGTTGTTCAATCTTCGCACTACGTTTACTTTCTTCACTCAACCATATGTGGATACTTATGCTACCGATTCAACCAATCCAGCTGATCCTCTGTATAATTTTGATAACATTTATCTTACTGTTAACCCTCCGATCTATATAGCCGGCTATCAAGCATTATTTCTTGAGTCTCGAGAACAATTTTATGGCATTTATCCTCAATTAAACTTCATATCATCTATAGGATTAGTCGGTGATGGCGTTACCACCACCTTTTCAGGCGTAATTAATACGCAACAAGCCACAACGCAAGCAGGATTGCAACAAACTACGGTAATATTGCAGAATAATGTGTTGTTTTCATCAATTGATACGAATTATAATGCGCTTTCTATTATAGATTACCCCCTATACCCAACTCTTCCATCTCCCGCTCTGGGAGCACTCGGCCTTCCTGGAGTTCCCCAAACACTTCCATCCCCATATGGACAGATAAATTACGTTACTGGTGCTTTTACGGTTAATTTCCCCGTAGCTCCAGGAGCTGGCCAACAGATAAACTATCAAGTAGTACCGGTGCAGCCTGCATTGCCGCAGACTATGCTTTTCTTTGATGCTCAATTTGTCTTAAGACCGGTTCCTGATCAGTCTTATCGTGTGCAGATGGAAGTCTATACGCGTCCAACAGAACTGTTGACAACTAATCAAGCCCCGCAACTCGAAGAATGGTGGCAGTATATAGCCTATGGTGCAAGTAAGAAAATATTCGAAGATCGTATGGATTTAGAATCTGTACAACTCATAATGCCTGAATTTAAGATGCAAGAAGCGCTCATTTTAAGGCGTACGATCGTGCAACAAACAAGTCAACGCGCATCAACCATATATACACAAGATAATGGTGCTGCTGGATCCTATGGCCCCGGATGGTGGTCAGGTGGGGGCACATTCTAATAAGGAGAAGTAATGGCGTACCAGTCAAATATTCCGCAGCCTACGGATCAGTTAGATATATCTCAGGGCGATCTGCTCGGTAACTTTACGGCGGTTAATACCTATGTGAATGTTAATCACGTTCCGTTTGGATCTTCAGACCAAGGCAAACATGCATTTGTGACATTTCCTATTCAAACGGTAGTTCCTTCGTTTAATGCTGGTGAAGAAGGTTTATATAATAAGCAATTGAGTTCAGTTTCTGAGTTGTATGTTAATAAACAGTTCAATGGCAGTGCGGTACAAATACCTATGACTGCGTCCATTCTGAGTACCTCAGCTCCTGTTTCTGGCGGCCCTGGATGGACGTATCTTCCTTCTGGTATCTATTTAACCTGGGGAACGATGACAGTTAATGGTAATACGACTATCACATTGGCTTCACCACCACCTACACAAATATTAAGCGTAATGCTTACACCTATTACCGGATCTTCGAGCTATGTCGATGCTCAAGTAGTGGTTAATGCGATCATTAGCAGAACTCAGTTTTCGGTAGTAGGTACTATTAATGGCGCTGCTACCAATGTAACGGTTGGATATCTTGTGTTAGGATACTGATGGCAAATACAGATCGTTTTCTTATAGCTCCGTATAATACTGGTCTTCAAACAGACTTAAAGCCATGGATAATTCCCGACGATGCATTTGCCACTTTAAAGAATGCATATGTATTTCGTGGCCGCGTAAGAAAACGCGTTGGCGCATATCTTATGAATGGCGTTGTTTCCAATAAAGAGGCTCAACTATATTCTCGATTAAGAATAAATCTAGGCAATACTAATGCTATTACGGGTAATTTTTCTGCTACAGTTCCAGGTGCAATATTTACTATAGGACAGATGTTTTCGGTTAATTCTACTAGTTCATCAACACTAGATGAGATGTATACGGTTTATCAAGCAGGAACTCCTGCTGCAACATTATCTACAAGCCTTACAGGAACTGCAACGTATGACACGACAAGTGGCGCATTTGTACTTACCGGATCATCTTATCTTAATTCGCCGGTATATTTCTATCCTGCAACTGCGGTAACTGGCATTATTCGTTATTACAATGATGAGATTGATGATGAGCCGCTGTTTGCTTTTGATCAGCAGTTTGCATACACCTGGAATACTGCTGAGCAAGCATGGGAAAGATCTTCCGCTGCTACCAATCCTGGCGATGCTACATGGACAGGCGCTAGTTATCAATATATGTGGGGATTCAACTATCGTGGCGAAGCGGCAAGCAATTATTATCTGTTTGTTGTCAATGATAATGCTGCCGATGGAATCCGTTTCTGGGATGGAACTCATTGGAATACATTAACTGCTGCAACCAGTGCATCCGCTAACTATAATGTTCAAACTGCAAGCATGATTGTTGCATTCAATCACAGATTAGTTGTGTTAAATACTACTGAACTCGTTAATAACCAACAATTTACCTATGTTAATAGAGCACGATATAGCGCTTCTTATGTTGATCCTACTTCTGCTACGGCATGGTATACCCAAACAGGATTAGGAGGATTTATTGATGCTCCTACTAAAGAATCAATCATCTCATCAGAGTTCGTAAAAGATCGATTGATCGTTTACTTTGAGAATTCAACGTGGGAATTAGCTATAACGGGTAACAATATAGATCCATTTGTCTGGCAGAAGATCAATACTGAATTAGGATCTGAATCTACATTCTCTATTGTGCCATTTGATAAAGTCGTTCTTGCTATTGATGAAGTAGGAATACATGCATGCAATGGCTCAAACGTAGAGCGTATAGATGCGAAAATACCCGATACTATATGGAACGTAGGAATTCCTGAACAAGGGCCTATGCGTGTTTATGGAATTCGTGATTATAAAACTGAAATGGTTTATTGGGCTTATCCAACAACGAATCGATACAATGTCTATCCTAATGAAATTCTTGTCTACAATTATCGCAATGGCTCTTTTGCGCAATTTGATGATAATATTACGGTGTTTGGCTACTTCGAACAGCAAGCTAGAGCAACTTGGGAAGATACTACTAGAACCTGGGAAGAAATAGATGAACCATGGAACTCTTCACGATTCCAAGCAGATTCTCTACAGGTAATAGCGGGTAATCAAGAAGGATTTACATTCATATTCGATGAAGACACAGACCGTAATGCGCCTGCATTACAAATCACTAATCTAACGTATAGTACGGCAACTAATATCATTACGATGCTTGTAGATGATCATAATTTATCAGGTGGAGAATACCTGTTAGTGGAGAACGTTCAAGGCGTTACTAATATCAATGGCAACATATATCAATATCAAGTTACTGGTTTTGATGATATTGATACACTTACGTTCTATGGTGCCACCACCGGCGGCTTTACTGGGGTCTATACAGGTGGTGGCACTCTCACTTTAGTTTCTCAAATCAATATCCAAACAAAGCAATATAACTTCTACAATAAAGTAGGAGTTAATGCTTCTATAAACAAAGTAGACTTCCTAGTTGATAATAGTTCCACCGGTGAAATAACCGTTGATTACTTCGTATCTTCAGGAACAAACTCCCTTGTTACTGCGGGTCTTGCTAACGGTACTTTAATGGGTACTGGAGTATTAACGACGAGTCCCTATACTTTATATCCCTATGAATCGAGCCAAGAGAGATTCTGGCATCCTATCTACCCAATAGCTCAGGGTGAAGTGATTCAGTTCGTGCTTTATTTAAGTGACGCTGAGATGCTCAATCCGTCTATATCGCTGACTAACTTTGAGTTGCATGCGCTGTGCATATATGCAACGCCTACGGGTAGATTCGAATAAGATCCTTTCGTTAAAACCACCGGACAAGCAAAAGCTATCCGGTGGTAAAAAGGAGAGAGTTATCCTTATGAGGAACAACGCCTCAGCCATCGTATTATGCCTGTTTTAAATACTCAAGTATCACATAACAAATCGTATAAGCGCTGTAATCTGCGCCTGTTTTTATATTGACGTTGGTATCATCTATATACAACTCAAGATTATCAGCAACAGCAGTGGTAGAAGAATAGGGGATAGGAATGAAGCTAGTTGCAGTAGAATTAGTAGCAGTCCCGTAAATACGAGTAAAACTGAAAGAGCTATTAACTGGAATATTATGAGCAACACTTTTAGTAGTGTTATTAGGAAGAGTACCAAAGTTCACCACCATTCTAAATACGTTTCTATATGTTGGCTGAGAATCTGCAATAGATATTGAGGACGGAAAGAATAACTGACTATTAACGAACTCTTGATTCACATAATAAGCTGAGTCTTTTAGATTGAGCGATAAGATTATACGATTTACGTTCTGATAGAGCCTAACGAGAAGCTCTTTGAACTCTGGTGAATTTACATCAACATCCTGTAGTTGTGCGACGTCAAAGTTATACGTTGTAGGTACGTATAAACCTATATTAGGATTGGTCGGCATAATGATCGCCTTTATTTTTTGGTTTAATATTATTATATCATACAGAGAGTATATAACTTAAATCCTAGGAGATTCACTATGGCGTTAGAAAATGTTCCACAAGCTATTAAAGATCTTGCGGGTCCAGCAGCAGCATCGGCAGGCACATTTGCTGCTTGGCTTGCTGGCTTAAGTAACCCCGCTATTGCAGCTATAGGTCTTGCGATAGGTGGCACAGCAGCATTAGTAAAGTTAGGGAGAGATTTCTTCAAAGGAAGGAAACAAAAACAACAACTAAACAAATGGAATGATGCAGTCAAACAAGTAGAATCACAGTTTGGGCCAGGAGTTACACCTTCAGGGCTGCAAGGTCCAGAAAGATTCAACGACAAGAATCAAGGTTATACATTTAAGCCTTATGAGCCTAATCAACAACAGGGAATTAATAGTATTTTACAACAAGGATTACAATCGCAACAACAGAACCCATTGAACTTTGAACCAATAGCAGAACGAGCTCGTAAACAATTTAACGAGCAAACATTACCGCAACTCAAAGAACAATATGGCATGGGTAGATCAACTGGCGAACGTTCTAGTGCATTCCCTCAATTGCTTGGTAGAGCTTCGTCTGATTTAGAATCTAATCTTGCAGCATTAGGATCTCAATATAATCTTCAAGCACAGCCATCCATACAAGGATTATTAGGCTTAGGATTAACGCCACAAACTCAAAGTTTATTCTCACCGCCACAACAAGGATTCGGCTCAGCATTAGCAGGTGGCGCAGGACAAGCAGCAGGAATGCTAGGCACCGCAGCACTTTATAAATACGCAGGATTCTAAGGAGAAACAATGGCTTATCAACCACTACCAGTACAATTATTCAATAGGGCCCCGTCAGCCGGCGCTAATTTCGGAACCGGCTTAGGACAAGGTCTCAGCGCTGGCATTCAGCAACTTGCTGAATCACACATGAAGAAGATGCAGCATAAGAACTTTGCAGAGCAACTCATAAAAGGCGGATATGATCAGAATACTGCCAGTATATTAGCAACGCAGCTTCAAGAAAGCCCTCAAACGTTTTATCACACACTAGAAACATTAGGCGCAGGAACAGGACAACAAGGCGAACAAGGCGCTGGAGGATTCGGAGAAAATGTATCTCAATTAGGCGCACAAGCTGAGCCGACTGGCACACAAATGCTCAATCAACCACAAATGCAAGTAGGTCAACAACAACAGGCTCCTCAACCAGCGCAACAACAAGCAGCCGCAACTACTCAAGCACCAACCTTTGCACAACGTATTGCTCAAGGCGCGCAAGCTAAGAAACAAAAAACTGCTGCAATGGAAAAGCAGGAAGCTGAAATACAAGCAGGAGCTAACAATCTTGTTGATATGATACAGACTACTGATCGTATACTCGAAGCATTAGACAAGGGCGCTAGTTATGGATTCCTGGCATCTACTACCGCTAAGATAGCTCCATCCGCTCTTGATACTTTGTTCTCTGAATATACTGAACAACTTGATAAAGACGCTGATCACTTAGTTAACTTGGCTTCTGCGGATCTAAAGGGCGTTCCGACAAAGCTACGCGTTCAGCTTCTCCAAAAAGAAAAGCCAGGATTGCAACATTCACCAGCCGTTAATCGCCAGATTGCTGAACGTATAAATAAGCAAGCTAAAGCAAAACTAGGCCAGATGCAGCAAAAGTATCCTTATTTAAGTGTAGACCAAGAAGAAATCAATTTAGGTCAACAATTGGGTCAAGGACAAGCTGCTAAACAAGAAGCATCTGCTGGATTAACTCAGCAAGAACTATCTACTAATCAAGGCCCTGTCGTTCAAGATGATAATGGCAACTATTACAAATGGGATGCTGCGTCAAATCAATATCGTCCTGCTCAATTGAGGGGTTAACATGGCTTTAAGACCGGTAAATATAAATCCAGATCAATTAAATGAGAATAAACCTGTTGGTGCATTGAGAAACCTAGCTGGGATTGCATCGCAGGCTTTATTAGCGCCTTTAAGAGTCGCTGAATTTCCTGCGCAGGTAATTAGATCAGGACTAAAGACAATTGTTGGCGAAGAAGGCCTTCAACCACGCATACCAGGAAGAGATCAACGATTTCCATCAGAGCAACTTGAAGAGATATTAGATCCTGGCGCTAAAGAGGCTGGCGCACTAGGTCAAGCAGCGCGTTTTGTTGCCGGAGAAGCGCCATTTGCAGCAAGAGCAGGTATAAATACTCTGGGAAAAGCTGGTAAGTACGCTTATGAGGCCGGAAAACGCTATCTAGGAGCTTCAGCAGGATCTACAGCAGGCGCATTACCTGGTCAAGTGTTAGGCAGTCAAGGATTAGCAGAGCTTGGCAGTATAGCAGGAGGCATTGCAGGCGCTACAGCTGCAGGAACTAAAACAAGGAGACCATCTCAAATACTCCATGAAGCTGAAGAGTCTGCTTTAGAATCTGCCCGTAACAAACGATTGAGCAATCTGATTGACGAAGCTAAGCCATCTGCTCTACAAAAAGAGCAAGAGCTGCGCAATAGCGTATTAAGACATCCAAAGAACAAAGCTCACTTTGAAGACGTTAAGAACCAACAACTAAACTCTATAAAAGATGAGATGCATCTTTATAGAAACAAGATCAAAGAGCTCAGCGAACGAGCGAGGCCGCTCTATGATGAAGCTGAAGTATTAGCTAAACGCGTTCGTGCGCCGGCAGATAGTCTTCAAAGATCAATCAAGCAAGCTAAAAGAGATATAAAGATAGGACTAACCTCTTCAGATTCGGCAGAAGTAAGACGAAATATAAAATCTGTTGAGAACATCATCAGAAAAAGCGAAAAGAATGGCGTTAAATCAACGAGTGCATTGCTATCAGAAGCTAAACTATTAAAGAAACGATTCAATAATCAGATCTATCCTGAAATCAATAAGAATACGCTTTCATTAACACCTGAACCAACTAAGAACTTTAAGAATGCTATGGCGCCTGTCATAGGATCACTGCATGACTTCATTGAAGAAGCTGGCGGACCAGAGCACGCACGATATTACAGAGCCGCAGAAGATGCATCAAGAGAAGCCAATCTACTTCGTACACGAGAAAAATCATTCAATAAATCCCGCAAAGAAGAACTCGCTAATATCAATAAGATAAAGTTCGAAGATGAACATAAGACTTTATTTGGAAAGTTATCACCGTATGGTGTTGGCGCTGGTATTGGCGGAACTGTAGGTAAATTAGCTGGTGCTGGATATCTGGGAGCTGGCGTAGCTGGCGCTGCTGGCGTAGGTGCTCAAAAAGCAGCTCAAACAATTGGCAGAGAAGTGTCTTCTGCTCGTAAGCTGGGCAAAGAATATCCGAATATATATAAACAAGAGAAAGCAGCGATTATCAATCAAGCTCGTGAGAATCTACCGACTGCTATAAGAACGGTGGCACAACAGCCAAGAAGAATAGGACAACAAGGAACTGGATTAAGAGCAGTTACGATTAGGCCAGAAGACCTAGAATTTGTTTAACATTCAATGAAATAGCCAATAGCTAAACCTAAAAACGACCAAACAATAATATTAGCTGCTAGTTCTACAATATTCATAATACCCCTAAGATTGAACCCTATATGATTATAATTGTATAACATTGTTAAGATATGTCAAGCGCCGTGTAT
>Ga0181525_10004445_pt1 | contig 10769 bp, 9 predicted proteins | sample PEATcosm2014_Bin_48_FD_121100 | JGI IMG/M metagenome (GOLD analysis project Ga0181525, IMG submission 121100) | Peatland microbial communities from MTU Mesocosm Facility, Houghton, MI, USA - PEATcosm2014_Bin06_10_metaG | ecosystem: Environmental > Terrestrial > Soil > Wetlands > Peat | place... | reverse complement strand
CTGTTTGAACTCACCAACAGAGAGTCTTCCGTGTCCTTCAGCGATATTGCTTGGCACCGATACTGCCGAACGTCTGATCTGGCTGGTTAACCCATAGATTTCCTCACGCGGAAAATTCTGGGTCAAGCGGTAAATTGCCACGGTCAACTGAATTGATCTTTGCCACACTTGCAAATCGCGGAATGCCTGAGCCATTTGATCACCCCGTATTGCCGACAACTGAAAACTGACAACTGACAACTGACAACTGAAAACTGACAACTGACAACTGAAAACTGACAACTGACAACTGATAACTGACAACTGACAACTGATAACTGACAACTGACAACTGTCATTCGTACCGCAGCGCCTCGATCGGGTCCAGATTCGCCGCGCGAATCGCGGGAATCATGCCGCTGACCAGACCCGTGAGGGCCAGAATCAGCGTAGCCACAACCACCGATGCCGGTGAGATAATCAGGTGAATATCGGCTGCCTCGGCGTTCTTGGCCAGCGCGCTATAAAAGGTAATGCGTCCCACCATCAATGAGACCACATAGGCTAGCGCAATCCCCGTCACGCCGCCAACGGTGGTAATCGCCAGCGCCTCGGCCAGAAACTGCGTCAGTATATGCCAGCGGCGCGCGCCCAGCGCCTTTTCAATGCCAATCTCGCGTGTGCGCTGCTGCACGGCCACCAGCATGATATTCATCAGTCCGATGCCGGCTATGCCCAGCGTCAGCGCGCCCACCAGAGAGAGCAGCACCTGCAGGGCGAGAGAAAGAATGCTGAATTGATGAAGCTGAGTCATCAGGTTTGCCACATGAATCGCTTCGTGGTCCGAAGGGCGAAAGTGATGCGCCGCGCCCAGGCTCTCGCGCAGAGCCTTCTCGGCCAATTCATTGCTGCCGTGGTAGTTGAACCAGACGCCATCGATGTACATGGTGTCTTTGAGGTCGCTCATGGTGTTGAAGGGCACGTAGATCTGGCGATTGACGTCGTTATCGTCGCCTTCCTGCATCTTGGCCTTCAATACGCCAATCACGGTGAACAGCTCGCCGTTGAGGCGGATCGTCTCGCCCAGAGCCCAACTGCCGCTGAAGAGCTTGGTTTTGGCCTCGGAGGCAATCACGCAAACATGAGCGCGCTGCTGGTCTTCGGCTTCGTTGAAGAAGCGGCCCTGTTCGGGCTCCATCTTGAGAATGTCCTGATATTCAGTGCGGACGCCGTTCACTCCCCAGGTGTAAGTATGCAGATCGTTCTGAACCGTCACGTCCTTGTATACGAATGGCGAGATATGCTCGATGCCGGGGACGGCATTGGCGGCGCGGTCAACATCGTCCAGCGTAAAGCGGACCCTTACGCCGGCCTTGTCGCCGCCCGCCTGCTCACTGGTGCGCCCTGGAAAGAAGCCGATGGTATTGGTTCCCCACTCGGCAAAAATCGCCTCAATGGCGTGGCTGAATCCAGCGCCGTAGGCTAGCAGCAGCACCACGGTCGCAATGCCCCAGGCCATGCCGATCATCGTGATAGCCGTGCGGCGGCGGTTGTAAACCATCGCCTCCCAAGCCTGGCCGAGTATGTCTTTGAACATGGTCGCTCCTCCAGTTTTCAGTTGTCAGTTGTCCGTTTTCAGTTAAAACCGACGGGCCTTGAACGCCAACTGGATTGCATAGTCTTTTCTTGATTTTTTATTCGTAAAAGCTCAATTCGAAAAAAGCATCCAGAAACTGACAACTGACAACTGACAACTGACAACTGACAACTGAAAACTGACAACTGACAACTGACAACTGACAACTGAAAACTGCCAACTGACAACTGAAAACTGACAACTGAAAACTGACAACTGCCCCCTCACTCTCTCCGCAGCGCTTCGATCGGGTCCATCGCCGCCGCCTTGCTGGCCGGATACAGCCCCGCCGCGACGCCGCTCACCACCAGTGAACCCATGGCCAGCGCCGCCGACCACGGCACCAGTCTCGGCGGATCCCAGCCCGGCATCTTGTCCGTCAAAAAATGCTGAAGAAGAGCCATGAATCCCGCCGAAAGCAATATCCCTATCGCTCCGCTGATTCCGGTCAGCAGCAGCCCCTCCCAGAAGAACTGAGCCAAGATACTTCTCTTGGTCGCGCCCAGAGCCTTCAGCAGCCCAATCTCGCGCGTCCGCTCCGTCACCGAGACCAGCATGATGTTGATAATTCCCACCGCGCCCAGTCCCAGCGTCACAATGCCCACTCCGCCCAGAAAAACATCCATCGCATCGAAGATCGCGCCAATCATCTTCTCTTCCTTGATGGTGTCCCACTCGTCGAAGGCGTCCTTCAAGCTGGGATCGAAGCCATGATTGTCTGCTATCACCCGATGCACGGCTGCCACGGCGGCCGCCGAGTTGCCCTTGTTGGCGGGCCGGTATTGCAGGCTGAAGACCGCATCGCGGGGAATGTTGCTGCCCCTCAGCGGATAGAGTTCCTGCATCGTGGTGACGGGAATATATATCTTCTGATCGTCCCAGGTATTGTTGCCGCGGCCAATCTTGTCCACCTGTCCAACCACGGCGAAAGCGGTGCCGTTGATCGTGATCGTCTCGCCCAGCAGAGGGTGGCCGGGAAAAAGCAGTTGCGCGACCTTTTGTCCCAGCACGGCTACGCGGCGGTTCTCGTGCAGGTCGTTGTCGTCCAGAAAGCGGCCCTGGGCCATGGGAATGAAGCGAATCACGGTGCAATTGGGCTCCACCCCAGTCACGTGACCGGAGGTATTGCTCCACTGGCTCACTTCATAAAGATCGGAGCGTTGCAGCTCGGCGGTCACGCCATTCAACTCCGGCAGCCGCCGCATCGCCTCTTCGTCGCGCAGCGTCAGTTGATAGGGCCGCATCCCGGTGTGCTGGTTGGCAAGCGCCGGGATGGTGGCGTTGAACATCAGTATCACATCCTTGCCCAGCGAGGCAAAGTTCTTGTGCTGGCCGCTGCGGAAGCCTTCGCCCAGCCCCACCAGCACCAGCAGCGAGCCAACGCCCCAGGCAATCCCAAACATGGTCAGGAAGGTGCGCAGCTTGTTCGCCAGGATGGCGCGAAAGACTTGCCCGAGAGTGTCGCCAAATGTCTGCATAAGAGTTGGACGCCAAGAGAAGGCGTTGGGAAGTGATACGCGCCCGGCAGCCTTCCGGTTCCAGTCAATGAGTCAGATTGAAGGGTGCGTACTACAGAGCCCGCGGCAAAACGCATTCAAATCCGTGATTCGCATCAGTCCCGCACCGGCATCAACGATTGGCGCGGCATAAGTGATGGAATAAGCAGACCGTGCGCCGAAGCCGGGGTTTCCGGCTGGCCTGGCCGCAGGCTGCGGAACTGACGCGGAGCGGGAACTGCCTGCGGGCGCGGGCTAATGTGCAGGCGTCGGGGCGGGATCTGGCGCGGGCGCGGGCGCAGGCGAGGGTGACGCCGGCCTGGCCATAGCGATCGCCGCGCGATAGTACGGATAAGTTATGGCGGTTGTCTTGGCCCAATCTTCTTCCGTGTAGGCGGGCGGCTTGGGGATCCCAAGACCCCTCTGGCCCAGCGCAGCGGCATCATTGCAGATCTGAGAATCTCCCGCCCGAGTGCACGCTTTCATTTCGATTTCGACAGCTACAAAGATCGCTTCGTCGTCGTTGGGATCCATCTGGAGTCCGCGCTTGGCCGCACTGAGCGCACTTGCGTCGTCGTTCTGTCTGCGATAGGTGTTCATCAGAATGTTAAGTACGGACTTCCTGGTCACACTCTGCGGATATGCTTGAAGAAAGCGTTCAAGAGCCGCTGCTTTTGCGGCGGGATCGTTCTGCGAGGCCGCCGCCGCATAGGCACTGAATTCATCCGGATCATTGATGGTCAGTTGATGTGAATTCTGCGCTTGGGGCGCCGGAGCTGGTGCCGGAACAGGTGCCGGAGCTGGTGCCGGAACTGACGCCGGACCTGGTTCGGTAGCTGGTACGGGAACAGGCACGGGAGCAGGTGCGGAAGCGGGCTCGGAAGCAGGCTCGGGAGTTGCCGATCCCTGCTTAATCCATGCCATGCCATACGGGTCGTATAGCTTTTCGCCTTGAATTGTGAAAAGTGTGGATTGCCCAGCCGCCCCCTCGGTCAGCGTCAAAGTATTTCCGTCAATGGTGTAATTCCCAGTCCTTGGCTGGCGTTCGCCGGGGATGTGCAGAATGTATCCGAAAGTAGGAGTTAGAAAAAGACTGATGCTCGACCCTTCTTTTGTGTAATTTCCAGGGAGTCCAGACTGGCCGCTGCCTTGCGCGGCCAAACCGGGACTGACCGTCAATGCAATGACCGCCAACCCGATTGCGCGAAACCACCGAATTTGTTTCATTTGTCTCTTACCTTTCAACGGTCTACTGAACGTTACTAACTTTCCCGTTGGCCTGGATCACCTTCATGTCTAAGTAGTAATAGATCACCTTCACTCCCAATCTGGCTACCGTAAGCGGTTGCCCAAAACTGGCGGTCACCTGATCCGCAGGTTGACCAAGGGTGATCGCCGGCGGCGTGCACGGGGTGCAGCAGGCTACGAAGAAGATCGCGGCACGGAAGTTGGCGGCTAGGAGCAAGGCAACCCAACCCCCATGCAGAGTATGCGCGCCGGGGACACTGGTTGTGCTGCCGTGCGTCACTCTTCCCGCTTCCGCCTCTGATGCGTGCTGGGAATATTCATATCCTCGCGATATTTGGCCACGGTGCGGCGGGTCAATTGAATGCCCTGCGCTTGCAGCATGGCGGCCAGCAGATCGTCGGTCAGCGGATGGCGCGCATCCTCCTCCTCGATCAGTTTGCGAACCTTGCGCTTCAGAACCAGCAGAGGCGTATCGGCGCCCTCGGGACCATTCGATCCCTCGGTAAAGAAGAAGCGCAGCTCCAGAACCCCTTGCGGCGTGTGCGCATATTTGTTGGCCACCGCGCGGCTCACCGTTGAAGGATGCACGCCGATCTCCTCGGCCACTTCCTTGATCATCATCGGCCGCAGCGCCTCCACGCCCTGATCCAGAAACTCCTGCTGGCGTCGCACGATCACCTCGCAGGTGCGCAGAATCGTGCTCTTGCGCTGGGCGATATTTCTCATCAATTGCAGCGCCGACCGGAAGCGCTCCTTGACGTAATCCTTGACCTCTTTGTCGGTGCCTTCGGCCACCAGCATCCGCCGGTAGCGCCGGCTGAGGCGCAGGCTGGGCAGATCCTCTTCATTCATTGAGACCACCCACTCGCCGCCCCGCTTGATGAAGACCACGTCGGGCTCGATCAGCCGCGCCTGTTCGCGGTTGTACTGGCGGCCGGGCCGCGGGTCCAGCGTGCGGATGAATTCGATGCCTCCATGCGCCTCGGCGGGAGTAATCTGCGCCACCCGCGCCAGATCCTTCACATCCCGCTTCTGCAACAGAGCCAGATGCCGGTCCACAATCATCGCGGCAACTTCCATGCTCCGCCGCCGTTCCTCGATGCGCACCTCGGCCTCGGCCTGAAAACCGCGATGCGGATCTTCATCGGCATCGACTGCCTGCCGCGCAAACAACTGCGCAAACTCACGCTGTTGAGCCGCGATCTGAAGCAGCAGGCACTCGCGCAGGTCGCGCGCGCCCACGCCGGCCGGGTCAAGCTGCTGCACCAAATCGATTCCCCGCCGCAGCCGGTCAAGGTCCAACTCCGCCTTTGGTTCGGCAGCCTCGCCAGAGCCGCTGAAGGCCGCCAGCAGCTCCTCTTCGCTGCCCACCAGGTACCCATCCCCATCCAGATTGCCAATGACGAATTCGGCCGCCTCGTGCAGGCCCGGCTCCAGCGTCAGAGCTCCCAACTGCCACGCCAGGTGATCGGACAGAGTCGTAGGCTGGGAGAGAAAGTTCTCGAACGACGGCTTTTCGTTCTCTTCATATTCCGGCTGTGTGCGGTAGCCGGGGTCCAGGTACTCCTGGAAGTACGATCCAAAGTCGACCTCGTTGAAGGGATCCTTGGGTGGAGACGTCGGGTCCTCGATCCCCCGCGCCTCAACTCCCCGCTCCTCGATTCCCCGTTCCAGGCGTTCCTCGCGGCCCGCAACCTCATCCAGCATCGGAACCGTCTCGTCAATCTCTTCCAGGACGGGATTCTCAACCATTTCGGCATCGATCATCTCCTTCAGCTCGAGCTTGTTGAGCGCAAGCACGCTCACCATCTGCATCAGGCCCGGAGTCAGTATCTGACGCTGCGAGACTTTCAAACTCAATTTGGGTTGCAGCAACGCCATAAGAGGAACTCTTCCTGTTTTGACTCACCGTCAGTGTACTCGAGTAGCAAAAATCCTAAAGGTTAAAATGCCCCATGCCGAACCACTTCGTTCCGGATTGGGATTCGCTCATCCTGAAAATCTCTCTTTGGAATGCTACGTGCATCTACCCGTGCCGGCCCCTTGACGAGTTGACCGCGGCCGTCAACTCAGCGTGAATCCCTCCCCCAGATACACTCGCCGAACCTCCACGTCGTTGCCCAGCTCATGCGGCGTTCCGGCGCGGAAGATCCTCCCTTCGGCGATGATATAAGCACGGTCGGTTACGCTCAAGGTCTCGCGCACATTGTGGTCGGTGATCAGAACCCCGATGCCGCCGGCCTTCAGATCGAAGATGATCTTTTGCAGCTCCAAAACGGCAATCGGGTCGATGCCGCTGAAAGGCTCATCGAGAAGAATGAAGTTGGGCTGAATGCACAGCGAGCGGGCAATCTCCACCCGCCGCCGCTCGCCTCCGCTCAGCGAGTAGCCCCTGGTGGTCCGGATGTGGCCCAGATTGAGCTGGTGAATCAGCCGCTCGGTGCGCACCCGCCGCTCCCGGCTGCCCAAAGGTTGCGCCTCCAGCACGGCCAGGATATTCTCCTCCACCGTCAGCTTGCGGAAGACCGAAGGCTCCTGCGGCAGGTAGCTGATGCCAAAGTTGCGCGCCCGCAGATACATCGGCAACTGCGTTATATCCGTCTCGTCCACCAGCACGCGGCCGGAATCCGGCTGCACCAGCCCGACAATGATGTAGAAGCTGGTCGTCTTGCCGGCGCCGTTCGGTCCCAGCAAGCCCACCACCTCGCCGCGCGAGATCCTCAGATCCACGCCGCGAACCACCTGCCGTCCCTTGTATGTCTTGCCGATTCCCTCGGCGATCAATGTATCCATCAATCGGGTCTTCCAGTCCATATGCTAAAAGACAAATCTACCATCCTGGGCATAAGAACACAGGTTGCCCTGGGTTTCATCCAGCGATGGTTGCAAAGCTTCCGCTGACGTGATAGTTTACTAACCAGTTAGTTAATAAATGACGACCCCCAATTCAACCCGTTCCCAAGCCGATCGCGCCGACCAAACTCGTGCCCGGATTCTGGATGCCGCTGTGCGCCAATTCAGCGAAAATGGCCTGGCCGGAGCGCGCACCGAGCAGATTGCCGAAGAGGCCGGCGTCAACAAGGCGCTGCTCTACTACTACTTTCAAGGCAAGGATGCGCTGTATACGGCGGCGCTGGAGGCAGTTGCCGAAGGGGTGCGCGCCACCAGCATGGCCGTGCTGGAGGCGGACGCTTCGGCCGGCGAGCGCTTCGTTTTGTCGGTGCTAAACCATTTTGACCGCATCCACACCAATCCCGGATTTCAGAGCCTGATGCAGCAGGAGATGATCCGTCTGCATCGCGGCGAAGACAACGCGCTGAGCCCTTTAGTCGAGAAAGTCTTTCGCCCTTTGACGGAGCGGATGCAGCAGGTTCTGGACGAGGGGATTGCCTCGGGCGAGCTGATTGCCGTCGATCCCTCGCAATTTCGCTATGCGGCGCTGGGTGCAAATGTCTTTTACTTTCTCTCCGCGCCGCTGATGCGCATGATTGTGGGCGTCGATCCTCTGGAACCGGCGGCGCTGGAGCGGCGGCGCACTGCGGCCATTGAGTATCTGGGGCAAACCATTTTTATCGACCGCGAGCACGGAGCGCGCGTGGCGGCGCGGGTGCTGGCCGCAACGCCCATGCCCGCGCATGGCGGATTTCTGCCGCGGCCGGTGCCGGAAATGCGCAAATCAGACTGAAAAAGGTAGAAGAAGTGAGGTATATGTGAACGCACGCAATCGAGTATTTATGATCCTGGGCCTACTGACTGTGGGATCGCTGATCTGGTATCTGCTGACGGTTTCGCATTCGCAGGATCTGCAACTGATCGGTACCGTGGATGCGAATGAAGTGGTGGTGAGCAGCAAGATTCCGGGGCGCATTCAAACTCTTCTGGTGGATGAAGGGCAGCAGGTGCAGGCGGGGCAATTGATCGCGGTGATCGAGAGCGAGGATCTGGCCGCCGCTCGCAAGGCTGCCGAGGCGACCGTGGCCAGCCAAAGTTCCAAGCTGGGCGAGAGCGTAGAGACCGAGCAGCAGGATCGCGGCGAAACGAGCAGCGCCGCTGTGAACGCCGAGGCGCAGGTGCTCGCGGCAAAGGCTGCGCTGGCCCAGTCGCAGGCCAACTACGACCACCAGCAGGCCGACACTAGCCGCACGGTGGCGCTGGCCAAGCAGGGAATCATGAGCGACCAGGCCAGGGACGACGCCGTGACCAGCTTGCAAGCAGACAAAGCCGCTGTTGAAACTGCGCGCGAGAATGTGGCAGCCGCGGAAGCCGCGCTGCGTCAGGCGCACGCGCATGAACTACTGACCAATGTCGCGGCACGCACCGTGGACCAAAGCCGCGGTGAAGCAGAGAATGCCCGCGCGCTGGCCGAACAGGCAAAGGTCGAGCTGGGCTATGCGCAGGTCTTTGCGCCGGTGAGCGGCAAGGTAAATGTGCGCGCGGCGCGGCAGGGTGAAGTGGTGGCCGCCGGCGCTGCTATTGTGACCATCATGGATCTGAGCGAGACATGGGTCTACGCACCGCTGCCGGAGACGCAGGCGGATGCGGTCGAGCTTGGGGACAGCCTGAAAGTAGTGATGCCATCTGGCGCGACGCTGCAAGGCAAGGTCATCAACAAAGCCGCGCAAGCGGACTTCGCCACGCAGCGCGATGTGGGCAGCCGCAAGCGCGATATTGAAACTGTGCAGTTGAAACTGCTGATCGAAAATCCCGGCGAGAAGTATGTTCCCGGCATGATTGCCGAAGTCTACATACCCAAGAACAAGCTGGTGAAGCAATGATCAGGCCGATGCGCGAACAACTGCAACGTAGAACGGCCCACGGCCGCATACCGAAGAACAAGCTGGTGAAGCAATGACGGTTCCGGCAATTGAAGTCTCGCATATCGTCAAGCGCTATGGCGACTTTGAAGCCGTCAAGGACGTAAACTTCTCGGTTGCCGAGGGGGAGATCTTTGGCCTGCTGGGGCCGAACGGCGCGGGCAAGAGCACGCTGATTCGCATGATGACTACGTTGATTCCGCTTACCGGCGGCAAGGCGATCATCGCCGGGCACGATGTGGCCAGGGAGCCGGATGCGGTGCGGCGGATGATTGGCGTGATTCCGCAAGCCCTGACCAGCGATCCGGATCTTACGGTTGAAGAGAATCTGAGCATTTATGCCAAGCTGTATAGCGTGCCCAGGGCCGAGCGCATCAAGAACATAACCGAAGTCCTGGAGGCTGTGGATCTTCTCAAATGGCGCGGCGCGCAGGTGAAGACACTTTCTGGCGGAATGCGGCGGCGGGTGGAGATTGCGCGCGGGCTGGTGCATAATCCGCGCATCTTCTTCCTGGATGAACCGACGACAGGACTCGACCCGGTGAGCCGCATCGCGGTCTGGGAGATGCTGAGCAAGCTGCGCGAAACGCGCAATCTCACCATTCTGATTACGACGCATTACATGGACGAGGCCGACAAGCTCTGCGACCGCATCGCCATTGTGGATCACGGTACTCTGGTGGCGCTGGGCACGCCCATCGATTTGAAGCGGAGCGTTCCGGGTGCGAACGTTGTCGAGGTGCATTTTGATCGCGAGACACTGGAGTGGCAAGAGCGGTTGGAGAAGCTCGATGGAGTCACCAGCGTGCAGGCTGAAAGCGCGGGTTATTATCGCGTGCTCACTTCTTCAGGCTCCAAAACTACCATGGAGTTAGTCGAGCTGGCCGCATCGCTGGGTGAGACACTGACTTCTCTCAGCGTGCAGAACACCACGCTCGACGACGTATTTATCCATTACACTGGCCGCCAACTGCGCGATGAGCAGGTGAAGCCGGCCGTCTTTACCATGCCGCCGAGGCCCGGAGCACAGCCATGAGCAGAATGTTCGCCATTATCGAGCGCGAGATGCGCAAGTTCTTCCGCTCTCCAACTCTCATGATCATGTCGCTGATGATGCCGCTGCTGCAATTGGTCATCATGGGCAATGCCTTCGGCGGCAAAATCGTCGGCACCCGCATTGCCGTTGTCGATTACGATCACGGCCCGCAGGCAGTAAAGATACGCGAGGCCTTCGACTCGATCGCCGTGAACATCAAGACCTTTACCACCGTCGAGTACACCAACGAGGTGCAGGCCCGCGAAGACGTGCGGACAGGCAAGATCGATGGAGCCGTCATTATTCCCGCGCGGTACTCGCGCCGCGTTTATTCGCTGGATGCCCCGGTAATTGGCCTGGTTGTCGATAATACGGACCCATTTACTTCGGGCAGCATTGAAGCCGAGATGCAATTGGTGGTCAACGCGCTGACCGCGCCAGTAATACAGCCGAGGCTGGCGACGCAGATTGCGTTGGAAATTGTCGAGTTATACCCGTACGTCAATTACATGAAGTTTCTGCTGCCCGCTACAATTGCCCTGGCTATGTATATCTCGGTG
>Ga0181525_10004444_pt1 | contig 10771 bp, 9 predicted proteins | sample PEATcosm2014_Bin_48_FD_121100 | JGI IMG/M metagenome (GOLD analysis project Ga0181525, IMG submission 121100) | Peatland microbial communities from MTU Mesocosm Facility, Houghton, MI, USA - PEATcosm2014_Bin06_10_metaG | ecosystem: Environmental > Terrestrial > Soil > Wetlands > Peat | place... | reverse complement strand
TGGGCCAGCTCGAACCGGGCCCAACACGCGTCCGCTGCCTGCGCGGTATGGCGCAGATAGGCGGCGACCAGTTCATCCTTCGAGGTGAAGTGCCGGTACAGCGTCATTTTATTGGTGCCGGCCGCCTCGGCGATCGCGTCGACGCCAACCGTCCTGATTCCATGCCGGTAAAACAGCGCCACCGCGGCATCGAGAATACGCGAGCGCGGCGGAATTCGCGTGTCTTTATCGAGTGTTGCGGATGGCTGGACGCTCATTTGGCCGTTTCCCCTTGACACGGGTGTTACCGGTCAGTAACTAGGTAGATGTTACCGATCGGTACCACAAGAGCAAGCGAGAGTCACGTTTTCCATTTCCGGCGTTGGCCTGAACGCTATGCATGTTGCCCCTCTCGACGAAGGAGAAGTCCATGAGAACCGCGAGAAACGAGCTGACCCTGAACAACGCCTTTTCCGATCCGCTGGTGCGCACGCTGATGGCCGCCGACAAGGTCGATCCGGCAAGCCTGCAAAACATGTTGGCCGAGATCGCAGGGCAGATAACGCCGAGCCTGTCGCCCGCGACAAGCTTCTCGCCGCTGACGCGCCTGTCGCGTGCTGTCGATTCAATGTGCGGCTGCGCGGCTTAAGCTCGCCGTCGCAAAGTCCGGCGGCGCGCGTTTTGGCGCCACTATTGCCGGGCGGCGTTCGGTCCCCGTCGGACGCCGCCCGGCACTATTTGGAACCTATTCCGCCGCCGCGGCACCCGGTCCAAGCCAGCGCGCGGCCGCCGAGTTGTCGGCGTCCTTGGCCTCGACCCAGGTTTTCCCCGAAGCTTTCTCGACCTGCTTCCAGAACGGGGCGCGGGTTTTCAGATAATCCATCAGAAATTCGGCCGCCGCGAAGGCTGCTTGGCGATGGCTCGACGCCGTCGCTACCAACACAATATCCTCGCCTGGCGCGATCCGGCCGTGGCGATGGATCACCGTGACGCCGAGCAGCGGCCAGCGCGATTGCGCCTCCTCGACGTGACGCGCGATCTCGGCCGCGGCCATGTCCGGATAATGTTCCAGCGTCAGCGCCGCGATCGGCTCGCCGTTCTCGTCGGCGCGGCAGATACCGGTAAAGGTGACCACCGCCCCGATCTCGGTGCGCCCGCGCGTCAGCGCCGCCGTTTCGTCGGCAATGTCGAAGCGTTCGCGCTGCAGGCGGATGGTCGGGGTCATGGGTAACATCATGGGTAACTTGGCCTCAGCCGCCGGTCATCGGCGGAAAGAAAGCGATTTCGCCGGCGCCTGAGATTTTGGCATCGGCGCGCACGTGGCTTTTGTCGATCGCGGCGCGAACCACCTTCGGATTCTCGAACGCGTAAGCGTAGCCCTCGCCTCGCCCGGAAAGCCAAGCCACCAATTCGCCGACGGTGACAACATCGGCGGGCGGATCGACGTCTTCTTCCGCCACGCCGATGCGCTCGCGCACCCAGGCGAAATAGCGAAGCTTCACGCATCCTCCTTGGTCAGGTGCAACAGCCCGGCCTTCAGATAATCCCAGCCGGTATAAATCGTCAGCAAAGCGGAGAGCCACAACAGCGCGATGCCGGCCTCGGTGACGCCCGCCACGATGGCGTCGCCGGCCTCGCCGCAGATGAGAAAACCGACGGCGACCAATTGCAGCGTGGTTTTCCATTTGGCGAGCCGCGTCACCGGCACGCTGACCCGCAACTCGGCGAGATATTCGCGCAAGCCCGAAACCAGGATTTCGCGGCATAGAATAACGACCGCCGCCCACAACGACCAGCCATGGATGGTCTTCTCGGCGCCGAGCATCAACAAGCAGGACGCCACCAGGAGCTTGTCGGCGATCGGATCGAGCATGCGGCCGAGCGAGGATTGCTGCGCCCAAATGCGCGCGAAATAGCCGTCGAGAAAATCGGAAATGCCGGCGGCGATGAAGACGGCGAGCGCGACCCAGCGCAGCCACAACCCGCCGTGCAGAATATTTTGCCAGAACATACAGCCGACCACGACCGGCACCGCCGCGATCCGGCCATAGGTCAGAATATTGGGCAGCGCCAGCGGGTGAGAGCGCAGCGGTCCCGGCGTGGTTGTCGTCGTCGAGTTCATGACTCAACCATAGCGCCGCGCCGCGGCCACCGACAGAGCCAAGCTGCGCATGACGGCCGCGCGGCGCACGCACCGCAAAGCCCGGCGGTAACTTCATCGATCGCCATCGTCACCTCGCGCCGGATGATGCCCCACCCTATACCGCACCGTCATGAAAGAACGCATAGATCCGCCGCGCGGTTTCGGCGCTGATACCATCGACCTGCATCAGATCAGTGACTGCGGCCCGCTCAATCGCCTTGAGCGTGCCGAAATGGTGCAACAGCGCGCGTTTGCGGGCCGGCCCGATCCCGGCGATTTCTTGCAGGCCCGACTCGCGCAGATCGCGCGTGCGCCGCGCCCGGTGCGAGCCGATGGCGAAACGGTGCGCTTCGTCGCGTAGCCGCTCGACAAAATATAGCACCGGATCGCGCGGCGGCAGCTTGAACGAGTCGCGGCCGGGAACGAAGAAGGTCTCACGGCCAGCATCGCGATCCGGCCCCTTGGCAATGGCGACCAGGGGAACTTCGACGCCCAGGGATTGAAGCACCTCGCGCGCCGCCGTGAGCTGACCTTGGCCGCCATCGATCAGGACCAGGTCCGGCCACGGCGATTCGTCTGTCTCCTCTAGCTCGGCCCCATTTCCTCCCCCTGAAAGAGGGAGGTCGACGGCCAAAGGCCGTCGGGCGGGGGTCCGCGACGGCGTAGCGACGGACCCCTCCTCGGATCGCCCTGGGCGATCCGGGCCTCCCCTTTCAGGGGTGGCTAAAGAAAATTCCTGTCCCGGAACGGCGGCGGGGAATGGGCGCGGCGCCTCCGCCAAGAGCCGCTTGAAGCGGCGCTCTAACACCTCGCGCATCATCGCGAAATCGTCGCCGGGCACGAGGTCGGCGGAACGAATATTGAATTTGCGGTATTGGCTTTTGCGGAAGCCGTCGGGTCCGGCGACGATCATGGCGCCGACCGCGTTGCTGCCCTGGATGTGGCTGTTGTCGAAAACTTCGATGCGCCGCGGCACCTGCGGCAGGCCGAACGTGTCGGCGAGCTGGCGCAACAGTTTTTGCTGCGAGGTCGTCTCGGCAAGTTTGCGGCCGAGCGCTTCGCGCGCATTGGCCAGCGCGTGTTCGATCAAATCCTTCCTCTCGCCGCGCTGCGGCGCCATAATTTCGATTTTGTGACCGCTTTTAGTGGACAGCGCGGCCGCGAGTAATTCCCGGTCGTCGATCGGGTGCGAGATCAGGATCAGACGCGGCGCCGGTCTGTCGTCGTAAAATTGCGCCAGAAACGCCGAAAGAATTTCGCCCGGCGCGAGCGAGCGATCGGCGCGCGGAAAATAGGCGCGGTTGCCCCAGTTCTGACCGGTGCGGAAAAAGAACACCTCGACGCAAGAGAAGCCGCCCTGCTGATGGACGGCGAACACGTCGGCCTCCTCGACGCCGCGCGGGTTGACGCCCTGATGCGACTGGATCGCCGACAGCGCGGCCAAGCGGTCGCGGTAAATCGCGGCGCGTTCGAAATCGAGCGCGGCCGAGGCCTTCTCCATTTCATCGGCAAGCTCTTCCTTGACCCTCTTGCTGCGGCCGGACAGGAACTCGTTGGCTTCGCGCACCAGCACCGCATAATCGCCAAAGTCGATTTCCTTGGTGCACGGCGCCGAACAGCGCTTGATCTGATAGAGCAAGCACGGCCGGGTGCGGCTTTCGAAAAACGCGTCGCTGCACGACCGCAACAGGAAGGCGCGCTGCAAGGCGTTGACGGTGCGGTTGACCGCCCACACCGAGGCGAACGGCCCGTAATAATGGCCCGGCCGGGCGCGCGCGCCGCGATGCTTGAAAATCTGCGGCGCCCAGTGATCCGACGTAATCAAGATATAAGGAAACGACTTGTCGTCGCGCAGCACCACGTTAAACCGTGGCCGCAACCGCTTGATCAGGTTCGCCTCGAGCAACAGCGCTTCGGTCTCGGTCCGGGTGACGACGAATTCGACCGTGCGGGTCAAGCCGATCATGCGCTCGATACGGGTGTCGAGGCCGGTCGGCCGGGCATAAGCCTGGATCCGTTTTTTGATGCTTTTGGCCTTGCCGACATAGAGCACGTCGCCGCGCGCATCGATCATGCGATAGACCCCGGGGCGCGACGGCGCATGCCGCGCGTAGTGCACGATGGCGGCGCGGCCGGCGGCGAGCGAGCCCGGATCGTTATCGAAACTTTGGTCCTGCGTAACCAGTAGAGAGGATTCCGCCTCGTCCGGCGCCGGCAACGACGCCTCGTCGTCCTCCTCGACGATCTCGATCTCTGGCGGCAATTCTGGCTTCGGAATGGTCATGTTTTTTTGTCGGGCGACGGGAGCAGGCGCCCCCGTTAAATAGAGATTTTATTAACGATATCAACTTGGAAGACCTAACCGATTCAGCAACGCTTAACTTAAACATCGCGATAAATTCTAGCGATCGGACGAACGGCCTTCGACGCTTTTTTTGACGCCGCAGAAGCCTTCTTGCTTGCCGTGGCGTCAATCGCTCCGTCCGGTTTTATTGGGAGGCCTGCATGAGAACAGTTCTTGGCGCGGCGTTGTCACTGTCGCTTGCCGGCGCCGCCGTCGCCGCCGATTTTCCGGCCTCGAATTACTACACCACGCCGGCGCCGCTCTCCGCCTATAGCTGGGCCGGCCCTTATATCGGCGGCACGCTCGGCTACGAATGGGGCTCGGTGAGCAACAATCCGACCAAACCGAACGGCTTGGCCGGCGGCTTCGAGGGCGGCTTCAATTGGCAGCACGGCAATTTCGTCTATGGCGGCGAGGCCGACTTTCAGTTCTCCGGTGCCGACGACACGTTCGCGCCGTGGCAGTTCTCCAATCCGTGGTTCGGCACGCTACGCGGCCGCGCCGGCGTCGCCGTCAACAATGTGCTGATCTACGGCACCGCCGGCCTCGCCTACGGCGAGCTGACCGCGAACACGGCAGGGAACCTGTCGGAATCCCACACCAGCTTCGGCTGGGTCGCCGGCGGCGGCGCCGAGGTCGCCTTCACCCCGCACTGGTCGGGCAAGGCGGAGTGGCTCTACCTCGATATGGCCGATCGCGGCTTCTCGGTGACCGGCGCCAATAACGGCTTGTCGGCCAATCTGCTGCGGCTCGGCGTCAATTATCATTTCTAAGCCGCGCTCTCGGACCCGCCGGCAAGCCGGTTAGGGATTCATTGACAATACTTGATCCTATGCAAGTATTACTTAACTACAATCGGGGCAGTCGCTGTATTTTTGCGCCCCAATACGGTCTCAATTGATAAAATGCCTGTGGCTTTGCTGCACTATCCGAAATAATTATTTTGAATACTGTGATCGACCTGTGCCGAGGGAGTTCACGTTATGAAGCGTCTGTATTTTGCGTTTGTCGGGCTGGTGGCGCTGTCGGGAGCGGCCGCGGCCGCCGACCTGTCGCGGCCGCCGCCGGTGTATCAAGCGGCGCCGGCGTTCGTTCCGGCCTATAACTGGACCGGATTTTACATCGGCGTGAACGGCGGCGGCGGCTTTGGCAGTTCCAATTGGCAAGCCGCCGGCAGCCACGACGTCAGCGGCGGGCTCATCGGCAGCACCGTCGGCTACAATTACCAGTTCGGCCAAGCGGTCGCCGGCGTCGAAGGCGATTTCGATTGGACCGGCATCAAGGGCACCACCCAGAACGCTTGCCCGTTCGGCTGCCAGACCAGCAATAGCTGGATTTCAACCGTGCGCGGCCGGCTCGGCTATGCCGCCGACCGTTATATGCCCTACGTCACCGGCGGCGCCGCCTTCGGCAATATTCGCGCTGGCCTCCCGGGCTTCGCTCAGTCAAGCTCGACCCAGACCGGTTGGACGCTCGGCGGCGGCCTCGAAGCCGCGCTGGTCGGCAATTGGACCGCCAAAGTCGAATATCTCTATGTCGATCTCGGCAGCTTCAATTGCGGCGTCAACTGCGGTCTCGGCCTCGTCACCGACAACGTCTCGTTCCACACCAACATTCTGCGCGCCGGGTTGAATTACCGGTTCTGATCGCGCGCGAAACGACGTCGCATAAAACCCCGGGGTCGCGCCCCGGGGTTTTTTGTTTCATTCTCAGGCAGTGTTCGCGCCGAACTCGCCGCAACGGCTCCGAGATTATCCGACCCGGCAATTTTTTAGACCGCCGTGTTTTTGGGGCCTCGCCCGGTTGCGTTGCCGCTGGGCTGTCGTCCATTTTCGTCCCGGCGATACAGGGGTAATGTAGTGCGCCTTCCCGCTTGGCGGCGTTAAAATAGATCTGGGCACCAGGGGCTTTTTGTGGCGCACATATTTGTCAGTCATTCGACCTTGGACGAAGAGCAGGCCAAGCGGTTGCTCGTATGGTTGCGCGCTGAAGGGTTCGACGAGACGTTCCTCGATGTCGACAAACACGGCGGCATCGCCCCGGGGACGGAATGGGAGAAGAAGCTCTATCGCGAGATGGTTCGCGCCGAGGCGGTGCTCCTCGTGCTGACGAAAAACTGGCTCGACAGCAAATGGTGCTTTGTCGAGTTCGCGCAGGCGCGCGCGCTGGGCAAGGCGATCTTTCCCCTGATCGAAACGCCGAAGGGCGAAACCTACGTCGCCCCGGATATCCAAAATCTCGATCTGACATTGGATCGCGCGGGCGGACTCGAGCGGCTTGCCGTCGAACTCCGGCGCATCGCGCTCGATGCCCAGGGCCAGTTCCCTTGGGACATCGCCCGGTCGCCATTTCCGGGTTTGCTGGCGTTCGATGAAGCCGACGCCGCGGTGTATTTTGGCCGCGACGACGACATCCGCCGGCTGATCGAACGGCTGAACGCGCGCCGCGCCCAGGGCGGCGCGCAGCTTATTGTGCTGCTCGGCGCGTCCGGCTCGGGCAAATCATCGCTCATGCGCGGCGGACTGCTGCCCCGGCTCAAGCGCGACAAGCGAAACTGGATCGTGCTGCCGTCGTTCCGTCCGCAGCTTCATCCGATCGACGAGCTTGCCCAGACGGTAACGTTCGCGCTCGGCAAGCCCGCCGAATGGCGGACCTGGCGCGAGCGCTTCTCGGGTCCCAACGTGTTGGACGTCTTGTTCGAACTCGCGCGCGATCTGCGGGCCGTTCACGGCGGCAACGAAGCGCAGATCCTGATTTCCATCGACCAGGGCGAGGAGCTGTTCGGCGCCGCCGATAAAAACGAGGCCGCGCAATTCTTTACTCTCCTCAACGCCATGCTCGATGAACGATTGCCGTTTTTGACATTGATGGGGCTGCGGTCCGATTACCTCAATCAAGTGCAGCAGACCACAGCGCTCACGGCGCCATTCGAGGAGTTTTCGCTCAAGCCGATGCCGATCGATCGGGTTCGCCAAATCATCGAAGGACCGGCGCAAGTGGCCGGGCTCCATGTCGACAGCGCCCTGGTCACCGCGGCGATGAAAGATGCCGCGACCGACGACGCCCTGCCGCTCCTCGCTTTCGCGCTCCGCGAACTTTACGACCGCTCCGGCAAGAACAAGCAATTCAGCCTCACCGACTACCGCGCCCTCGGCGACGATAGCCAAGGCCTAAGTCCGCTCGAAAATGTCGTACGCCGGCGCGCCGAGGAGGTGCTCAGCGCGGCAAAGCCGAGCGCCGACGATCTTGCTGCGCTCAAAGAAGCGTTCGTACCAGCGATGGTAAGGATCAATGCCGAAGGCGAATATGTACGCCGCCCGGCGCAGCTCGACGATCTGCCGGCCAAGGCGCTGCCGCTGCTCGATCGCCTCGGCAAAGCCAGACTGCTGGTCACGCGCCAGGACGGCAAAACGACTTATGTGGAGGTCGCGCACGAAGCGCTGCTGCGCAAGTGGCCGCTGTTGCGGGGCTGGATCGACGAGGAGCGCGAGTTCCTCATCGGCAAGGAACAGCTCAAACAGGAGCTAAACGACTGGGAAGGCGCCGCCGAAGCTCAGAAAGACGATGCGCTGCTCTCGGGACTAAAGCTGACGCGTGCACGGCTTTGGCTGAGCGAGCGTCCCCGCCAGCTCAGCAATGCGGAACGGGATTTCGTAACCGCAAGTGTCGCGCGTCAGGCGGCGGAACAAACGCGCCGCGAGCGGCTGCGGCGCTACGTCCTGACCGGCTCGATCGCGGCAGCCGCGATACTCGCCGTGGTCGCCGCGACCGCGATCTGGCAGCGCGGCGTGGCGACGAACGCACTCGCTTTGGCGCAATTGAATTATCAGCTGGCACTCAAGCAGGCCGCCGGCAGCGTCGGTCTGCTCACCAAAAGCTTTAACGATGGCGCCATCTCCAACAAACTGATGCAGCAGCTTGTCGAAATGTCCCAGGAGACGCTGAAGGCCCTGCCCGGCGAGAGCGACGACGTGACAGCGGCGCGGTCTCGGCTGCTCGACATGCTGACCAACGCCAACCTTGTGCTCGGCAATATCGATATCTCGAGGAATTTCGTGAAGACGGAAATCGAATTGGCGGAAAAGCTGACCGCCAAGGATCCGAATAACCAGCAGTGGCTCCAGCTCGACGAGATGGCCCACGGCGAAATGAGCGACGTCTGGTATTGGGGCGGCGATTCGGCGTCCGGCGCGCTCGAAGAGGCGCGCTTGGCGAAGGATGTCGCCGCCAAACTCGTGACGCTGGCGCCGGATTCGGAGGACTATCAACGCGATCTCATGAACCAATACCGCAGAATAGGCGACGACCTATCCGATGTCGGGCAGGTCGACGAAGCCACCGCGACCTATCAAAACATGCTCAAGATCGCGGAGGGCCGCAGCGCACACAGCCCGGACAGTACGGAGTGGCAGGCAGCCGTCGCCTATTCGCATCAGGAACTCGGCGACGTGCAGATGCAGCAATTTCATTGGGCCGACGCTGCCGTGCAATATCGGGCCAGCCTGGATATTGTCGCCAAGCTCCTGAATGCCGATCCGAATAACAGCGCCAATCTGAACGCGCACGCGGAAACCACCCAGCGCTATGGCGACACCTTTCTGGGACAAGACCAGATAACCGCGGCGCTCGAACAATATACCGCCACTCTACAAGACGCGACGGCGCTGACGAAACTTGAGCCGACAAATCTGCGATGGCAACAATTATTGGAAACCTCGCATCAGCGCCTCGGCGAGGTCGACCTCAAGCAGCGGAAGTTCGCGGAGGCGCTGCAAGAATTCCGGACCTACCTGGCTCTGGCCGAAGCGGAATTGCCAGCGGCCAAAAACAACGGCGGTGCGCTTTACGACGTGACCAATGCACAACTGAAGGTCGGCGACGGGCTGCGCGAGATGGGCGATCTGGACGGCGCCCGCGAGGCCTATGAAAAATCGCTCGCGAACGCGAAGACGCTAAACGCCCTGAAATGGAACGGCTCGTGGTCGAAGATTCTGGCGATCGATTATCAGAGGATCGGGCTGGTCCTCACCGCACAGGGCAAAACCCCGGACGCGATGGACCAATTCAAGCTTTGCACCCAGGTCAAAGTGATCAAGCTAGCGTGGAGTCCGCGTGCCGTATGGCCGCAGGACGTAAGCGACTTTTGTCGAAAGCAAATCGCGGAAATGAAAAACGGCGAGGCGCACTAAAGCAGCCGCCTCAGGGCGTCGCCGCTTGGTGACCTTGCAGCGGGAGGCCATCTGAAAAACTCAGCGCGCGCCTCACCGGCGCGCGTCAAGGGTCGCGTTACGGCCGGCGTAGAGATTTAGGGACGCGTGTTGTCGGAGTGATCGTCCATATAGCTGCCGTTTACCGTGCTACCGGCATAGGAATTGGAAGCGTAGCCGATGAAAGCCGCCGCCAAGCCTAATGCAACCAACGTAGCGAGAATGACATTCTTCATGATGTAACCCCCACGGTGCGATTCCGAGAGCGTTAATGATCGAGCCTGGGGCGTTATTTGTCAAGGCGCGAGGACTGCATTAGGCTCATTTGATACCGTCACCGGTTCGAATCTGGCCTCGGTAGGCTGGGCCTGTCAGGCCATGTTTGTTGAAACGTTTTTGTTGAAATGTTGCTCGAGATTCCGCGCCCGTTATCTCGCGCGGTGCCGAATCGCTTGACGATGATGGCGACAATTCCCGTTTTTTCGAAAGCCCCGCAGACGCTGTTGCCGATCGGCATCGGTCTGGCGGCCTACGGGACCGTGCTGGCCCGTGGCCGCGCCCTGTTGGGCGACCCAGACGTTTATTTTCACATCGCGGCTGGGCACTGGATCTTGGCGCACAGGTTCGTCCCGCATACCGATGTTTTCTCCTACACCATGTCCGGATCGCCGTGGGTAGCGGACGAATGGGGCAGCGAGGTCATTTTTGCCGCTGTTTACGATCACCTCGGCTGGATTGGACTATTTGTATTGCTGGGCGTTGCGTTCGCGGTTGCGATGGCTTTGCTGTCTCGCGCCTTGCTGGCATTTCTCGCTCCGACCTACGCCGTCATCGGTTGTTTAACGGCTTGGGGCATGTGCTTTCCAAGTCTGGTGGTGCGGCCGCATGCGCTTGTCTTTCCGCTGGCGGTCGCGTGGATCGCCACGCTTGTCGCGGCGCGCAGCCGGGATCGAGCGCCGTCACCATTTGCGGCGCTGCTGATGTTGCTGTGGGCGAACTTGCACGGCAGTTTCATGCTCGGCCTCGCCTTCGCCGCGTTGTTTGCGGGCGAAGCTTTGTTTGACGCCGGCGATCGTGCCCAGGCACGCCGCGTGGTCA
>Ga0181525_10004443_pt1 | contig 10774 bp, 7 predicted proteins | sample PEATcosm2014_Bin_48_FD_121100 | JGI IMG/M metagenome (GOLD analysis project Ga0181525, IMG submission 121100) | Peatland microbial communities from MTU Mesocosm Facility, Houghton, MI, USA - PEATcosm2014_Bin06_10_metaG | ecosystem: Environmental > Terrestrial > Soil > Wetlands > Peat | place... | reverse complement strand
GGCCTGAAGCTGGCGTTGTGGTACGACGAAGTCGAGCGCAACCTCGCGCGCTTTTCGGCGGCGGCTGAGGACATGCGGGTGGGAAAAATTTCGGGCGCGGTGGGAACGTTCGGGCACATCGGTCCGGAAGCCGAAGAGCGCATCTGCCGGCGCCTGGGATTGCGCCCGGCGGGGATCGCTTCGCAAGTGATTTCGCGCGACCGGCATGCCAACTATATCGCTACTCTGGCGCTGGTAGCCGCCACGCTGGAAAAAATCGCGCTCGAAATCCGTCATCTGCAACGCACCGAAGTCCGCGAAGTAGAGGAGCCTTTTGCGGAGGGCCAGAAGGGGTCCTCCGCCATGCCTCACAAGCGCAACCCGGTGACCTGCGAGCAGATTTGCGGACTAGCCAGGTTAGTACGCGGCAACATGGTGCCGGTTTTCGAAGACATTGCTCTGTGGCACGAACGCGACATCTCCCACTCCTCGGTGGAACGCGTCATTCTGCCCGATACCACCACGGTGGTGGACTACATGCTGTCGCGAACGGTCTGGCTGATCTCGGGACTGCGTGTTTCGGCGGAAAGAATGCAGCGCAACCTGGACCTGACGCAAGGGCTGGTTTTTTCCGGCCAGCTCTTGCTGGACCTTGCGGCGGCGGGAATGTTACGTGAGGAAGCTTACAAACTAGTACAGGGGTATGCCATGGAAGCTTGGCAGGGGGATGGAGATTTCCGCGACGCCATCCAAAATGATCCTGCAATCGCCCAATACCTCAGCACATCGGCGTTAGATGATACCTTCTCTGCTTCCAGGCAGTTACGACACATCGATGAGATCTTCCAACGAGTATTTTCTAAGTAAAGGGCCCCAGTACCTAAATCTGGACTTCCATTTCCGCAGGGATCGATTACACTAATACCTAGAGCGTACAAATGCGGAACGCTCTCATGGACTTGGAAAATGATCGCGATCCGCTAGGTGGTGCGCGATTGTTAGCTAGGAGACGAGTGGCGCCGAATGAAAATAATCAGTGAAAGTGATCGGTGCATGGATTTCGAACTCGCCCGAGTATTACTGGTAGACGACGATCCTACCTCTCGCCTAACGTTACAAACCGTTCTGGAAGCCAGCGGATATCATGTAGATTCAGCAGCTTCCGCCGCCGAAGCCGTCGGCAAACTGGATGAGCAGGAATATCAGTTGGTGCTGAGCGACCTGCAGATGGAGTCTCCTGAAGCGGGTCTTAAGGTTCTCGCCCACGCCCGTATGATGGATTACAAACCGGCTACGGCGATTGTAACTACCTATCAGAATTCCAAGCCAGCCCATGGAAAGCCCCAAAAGCAGTCGCGGATGCTGATTACGCCGGAAGATGTTCCCGGTCTGCTGGCGAAAGTCGCCAATTTGATCAGTGAGCGGGCCGCCCGTAAAGTGCAGCGCGAACTGCGCCACGCTACCAGTTAGCCCCTTGGTGAACCACTGAGTTAAATAAGACAGGCTTTTTCATCACCCTGTTAGCAGCCTGCGACTAAACTCCGAGAGGACCGCTTATTGACGTGCGCGGCTCAGTGGTTTCATGCCGTTACGAGCCGCGACCGTGAGGGAGCGGGTTTTAGACACAGGCTGTTAGCGGCCGCGCATCGCTTCAACCAGCGAGATATGGTTGTCGTCCAAAATGGTTCCGGTAGCGCGCTGCAAAGCGGCACGCGCTTTTAAATACGCGCTTTTCGCCACTACCACGGTGGATTTCGCCTGCGCCAGAAAGCTTTCGTACTGGATGATAAAGAAGCTGGTGGACGCCCCCACATCGAACTTGGCCTGCTCCGTATCGAGCGATTCCTGCTGCAGCTTTTCGGTCTCGAGCGAGGCCTCATACGACGCCCGCGCCCGGCGCATGGCGATCACCGCGTCTTCCACTTCCAACTGCGCCTGCTTCAATAGCTGTTGCTGCACCACCTGGCTTTGCCGCAGCAGGATCTCGTCGCGCGCCACGTCGGCCTGCGCAATGCGATTGCGAAGCGGCACCGTAATGTTGACTCCGATGCCATAGCTGGGATATTTGCGCGTGGCAAGCTGCTCCAGCGCGCTGCCATAACCGCCGATCAGGGGCGAGTTGACGGGCGACACCAGTGAATTCGCTTGAGCGGCCAGTGCGCTGTTTTGGGCCGTGCCCACCAGATCCACCTCCGGCCGCAATTCGTTGCGCGATCCTTCCAGGCTGATCTGCGTATTCTCCAGTTGCACGCCGGCTTGCCGCAAGTCCGGCCGGTTGGAGAACGCCAGCGCCACTAAGTCCTGGAGCGACCGGGTCTCGCCGGCGCCGGGAACTTCGATGCTATCGGTGGGAATGATGCGCGCGTTCAGCACTTCCGGATCGTGGTCGGTGCGGCGCGTGATCACGTTCTTGACGATCGCTTCTTGCTCCTCCAGCAGGCCGCGCGAATCGATCAGATCCTGGCGGATGGAATACACCTGGGCATTAGCGCGCGTCAGCTCCACCGGAGCTTGCGTGCCTTCATCCACTTCCGCCTTGGTATCGGTGTAGAGCTTTTGGGCCGAAGCTAGTGTCTCTTCCTTCACCTTCACGTCTTCATACAGCGCCACCAGATCCGTGTACAGGCGCTCCACGCCATACACGGTGGCGATAAGCTGCTGCTCGACCAGCAGGCCCGCGATTTTCTGTTCGTTCTTGGAAATGCGAATGAACCGGCGGTTCACCGCCAGGCCGAATCCGCGCAACAAAGGCTGAGTCACGGTGAAGCCGAGACTGGAAGTGGTGTATGGGCTAAACGCGCTCTGCAGAGAATTGGTTGTAAAACGGGAGTTGTCGAAGCCCACGTTCAGTTCCGTGCCAGGACCGAACCCTTGCGTGTAAGCTGCATTCGCATTGCTGGTGCTACCGGTGAGAGCGGTTGTTCCATAGCCCAGAGGATTGGTGTCTGGCGTCGTGGTATGCGTCCAGTTCACCTGCCCAATGAGCGCAGGGTCGAACTGCGGAATGGCCGGGCCGGACGACAACGGAACGCCCTGCAGCAGCGAAAGATTGTCGAGTTGCTCGGATAAGGCGCCCAGCTCGGAAGGATTGGTAGGCACCGATCCGGCTGCGCCCACGCTAAGCGCCGCCGCCGATGTCACCAGCGGGCTGGCCGGCCCTCCCACCCCCACCGGCACTTCAAAAACTTCGTAGGGCAATCCACGCAGCAGCCCGCCGCCTTTCGCGCGCAGCAGTTCGGTATCCGCGGCCGGCAGGTTGTAACGCTCCAGTTGAATATCGAAATTATTTTGGACCGCCAGCGTAATGGCGTCCGAAAGCGAAAGATAGATGTTGCCGGATCGCAGTAACTGCCGGATGAGCGGCGAATTGGACAGATCCACCGGTGGGATGGGATGCTCCACATAAGGCTCCGTCAGCCAATGGAACGCTTCGGCCGGATAGCTCTCGGGCGCAAGCAGGATCAAACAGAGAAATGCGACGCAGATCTTTTTCATAGTAGATGCGGTTTTAGGCGCGGACCGCGCTCGCGATCGCTCACCAACCGCTCCCTTACGGTCACGGCCATCGTGTTCGTCGATTCGGAAGAGCTTAGCGAGCCGCGCGCGTCAGCAAGCGGTGCTTGAAATGACTTTTTCATCAGCCTTTTCGGGTACGGCGGGGAAGGGAAGGGCACGAGCTAGCGCGAGCGCTTGGTTCCGCCCTCGGTAGCTACCATGACGGGGTGGACCTTCACGCCCTCTTGCACCGAATCGTTGGGATTGGCGATCACCCGCTGCCTGTCGCTAAGGCCGGAAAGGATCTCGATCTGGCTGCCGTAATCGCGGCCCACGGCCACGGGCTGGAAGTGAACCCGGTCCATCGAATCCAGCGTGGCCACCAGCGTCCCTTCGGGCCGCACCAGCAGGGTGTCGCTCGGAAGCAGCAGCGGCGGATTCTTGCGGGGCAGGTGCAGATCCACTTCCACGTACATACCGGGCAGCAGTTTGCCTTCCGGATTCGGCACCTGAACTTCCACTAGCAAGGTGCGGCTGGACGGATCCAAAGCGTTGGCGGTGCGGGTTACGGCGCCCGAAAATTTGCGCTCCGGAAGCTCCGGCGTTGCGAGCGAGGCCGTCTGGCCGACGTGCACATCCGAGGCGCTGGACTGCGGGACGTTCAAATACGTGCGGAGCAGATTGGTTTGCGCGATGCGAAACAGCATGGTGCTGCCGGTGTTCACCAGCGTGCCCACATCCACGTTGCGCAGCGTGACTACGCCCGCGAAAGGCGCACGCACCTTCAGATACCCCTGCATATCGCTCAGCCGTCCGACATTGGCCTGCATAGCCGCGATGTTGCCCTTGGCGGCGTCTACGGCGCGCTCCAAAGCCCGAACGTTGGCGGCCTGAGCCTGATATTGCGCCTGATACTGATCGTTCTCCTGCTTCGACACTGCGCCGCGCCGCACCAGGTTGTCCCAGCGCGTGGCAGTGACCTTGGCGATGGATTCGTTCGCTCTCCCTTGTTCCAGAGCCGCGCTGGCGCGGGCCAAATCCGCCTGGGCCTGTTCCACCGCCGCCTGCGCCTGCCGCACCTGCTGATCCAGATCCGGCGCCTCCACTTCGGCTAATAGCTGCCCGGCCGTCACGCGGTCTCCGATATCGGCGTAGCGGCGCCGCACGTACCCTTCAGCGCGCGCCAGAATGGGCGCTTCCGTCACCGGCTGGATGTTTCCGGGCAGCACCAGATCGCCAACTGTGGAGGCCTTTTTCACCGCCACCACGCTTACGTCCGGCAGCGCCTCGCTCTGCGCGCTGGCTTCCGCGATCACCTGCAAATCGCGCCGATGCTGCGGGATATAGCCGGCAAAGAACGCCACTGCCAGAAGAACCGCCACGATGGTCATCAATAGCGCGATAGTCCGGCCCTTGGGCTGCTTGGGATGTTCCAGCGCGTTATGCTCTGCCTTGGAATGTTTTTGCTGCAGTTGCCGGGTGAGCCGCTCTATCTCGGCCCGCAGTTCCTCCTCGGTAGAGGCTGGACGTTCGATGGGATCTTCAGGTTCGTTGATAGTCGGTAACGTCATCTGATTTTCTAATCGCGCCATCTAGTACAACTGGAATTGGGACTCGGGCAAGCCTTCCCGCTCTTCCTCTTCAATCTGCCTGTCGTGATCCACCGGCGGTGTCTTGCGCAGATAAGAGTAAACGATCGGCACGATCACCAGCGTCGTGACGGTGGCCAGCAGCAACCCTCCAATAACCGCCCGGCCCAGCGGCGAGTTCTGCTCGGCGCCCTCCCCGATACCCAGCGCCATCGGCAGCATACCCAATATCATGGCGGCTGCCGTCATCAAAACGGGCCGCAACCGCGTATATCCGGCCGAAAGCGCCGCCTCCCGCGCATCCTTCCCTTCCAGACGTTCGTCATTGGCAAACACAACCATTAGAATGCTGTTCGCCGTGGCCACCCCGATGCACATAATCGCGCCCATCATGGATGGCACACTCAGCGTAGTTTGTGTCACGAACAGCATCCACAGAATCCCCGCCAGCGCGCCGGGCAGGGCCGTCAGTATGATAAACGGATCCACCCAGGACTGGAAGTTCACCGCCATCAACAGGTATACCAGAACGATGGCCGCCAGCAATCCCAACCCCAGCCGGTAAAAAGAATTCTGCATGGTCTCGGCCTGCCCGCGCAGCATGATCTGCGCCGTGGGGGGGATTTTGGTTTCGCGGATGATCTTCACCACTTGCGAAGCTACGCCGCCCAGATCGCGCCGGTCGATATTAGCATACACGTCGAACACCGGCTGCACGTTGTAATGATTCAAGATTTCCGGACCAGTGCTGTGCTCGATGGTGGCTAGATTCGATAGCAGTTGCGTCTGATACGGCAGCGCGCCGGGATTGCCGTAAGCCGCCGAGCTTTGGTTGGGCGACTCTCCAGTGCCGGCATCGCCCTGGTTTGCCGCGCCTTGCATGGAACCAGGCGTGTTGAACGCCACAGCGGCGCCCGCCCCGGCGGAGGAAACCGGCGTTCGCATCAGCTTGGGGATGGAATCCAGCTTGTATTGCGGCGTCTGGATGAGCACGTTATAGCTCACGCCGTTCTTCCAATTGAGCCAGAAATTGGGCGCCACCTGGCTGGTGCCGCTAAGCGAAATCAGCAGGCTGCTGGCTACGTCTCGCTGCGTCAGACCGAGCTGCCCTGCCTTCACGCGATCCACATTCACGCGCAGCTCCGGAGCGTCCACAATCTGATGAATGTGAACGTCCGCGGCGCCGGGGATACGCGCGATCTTCTTTTCCAATTGCTGTGCGATGGCGTAATTGGGTCCCGCGTCGCGCCCGGTGACCTGCACATCGATAGGCGCCGGAAGCCCGGAGTTTAAAATCTGATTCGTGATATTGGCCGCTTCGAAGAAGAACACGATATCGGGAAACTTCTCGTGCAGCCGCTGGCGCAGCCGTTCGGTGGTGATCTCCGTCGGGCTGTGATCCGGCGTCATGGAGATGAGAATATCGCCGTCGTTGTTGCCGATGGAAGCGCTGTCGCCGAACGCCAGATTGAATCCTCCGGGAGGAAGGCCGATGTTGTCGAGAATCGTGTCCAATTCGCGCGCCGGGACCACCTCGCGAATCTCTTTTTCGATCTCGGCGAAAATCAGTTCTGTTTTCTCGATGCGCGTTCCGGCCGGCGCTATGGCGTGCAGGCGAATCTGCCCGGAATCCACGGTGGGAAAGAAGTCACGCCCTACCAGGTAGACCAAGCCCAGCGATCCCAGCGAGAAAATCAGAAAAACGCACAGCACCGGGGCGCGATGATCCAATGCCCAGTCCAGCAATCCGGTGTAAAACGCTCGAAAACGTTCGAATTTCCGGTTGAAGGCGAAGTGCATCCGCCAGATCAGCGGGTGGCCTTCTTCCGTTCCGCTCTCGCCATGTTCGCCGGAGCGATACATGTCCACTTCCGGTTTCAGCAGGTAGTGAACCATGGTGGGGATCAGGGTGCGCGACAGCATGTAGGACGCGAGCATCGCGAAAACCACCGCCAGGGCCAATGGAGTGAATAAAAACTTGGCCGCGCCAGTGAGCAAAAGCACGGGCGCGAACACAATGCAAATGGAAAGCGTGGAGACGAACGCCGGAATCGCAATCTGTTGCGCGCCATCCAGCACCGCGCGCACCAGCGGCTTCTTCATCGCCAGATTGCGGTGCGTATTCTCAATTTCCACTGTGGCGTCGTCAACCAGAATTCCCACCGCCAGCGCCAGGCCTCCCAGCGTCATCACATTGATGGTATGGCCCATCAGTTTCAGGATGATGAGCGAAGTCAAAATGGATAGCGGAATGGAAATGCAAACGATCACCGTGCTGCGCCAGCTCCCTAAGAACAGCAGGATCATCAATCCTGTGAGCAGCGCGGCGGTAGTAGCTTCCTTCACCACGCCGCTGATGGACGCGCGCACGAACAGCGATTGATCGAAGAGCTGCCGGATCTTCAACGCCGGCGGCATGGCGGCCTGCAGCCGCGGAAGCTGCGCTTTCACTTTGTTGACGATATCCAGCGTGGAAGCCTGGCCGTTGCGCAGGATGGTCAGCAGCGCGCCGCGCGTTCCGTTGGTCCGAACGATATTCTGCTGCACCGAGAATCCGTCGCGCACAGTAGCCACGTCCTTGAGGTAAACCGTGGCGCCGTTCACCGTCTTGATCGGCAGATCGTTCATCTCGGTAAGCAATTCCGGACTGCTGTTGATGCGCACCGAGTACTCGGTATCGCCCAGCTTCAGGTTTCCGGCCGGCAGAATCAGATTCTGGAGATTGAATGCGTTCGATACATCGATGGCCGAAAGCTGTTTGGCGTAGAGCGCGTTCGGATCCAGATCCACCACCACTTGCCGCTGTTTTCCGCCATACGGGCCAGGCACGGCTGCACCTTGCACGGTGGCCAGCGGAGTACGGATGAAGTTCTGCGCCAGGTCGTAAATTTCCTGCTCGCTCAGCGTTTTGCTCTCCAGGCCCAGTTGGATGATCGGCACGCTGGACGCGTCGTATTTGATGATGTTGGGAGGAAAAATTCCCGGCGGCATGGCGCGCACTACCGAGTTAGAGCTGGACGTAATCTGCGACATCGCCATGTCGATCTTTACGTTGGGCTGGAAATAGACCCGCACAATGGAGACCCCGTAATAGGACTGCGATTCGATATGCTCGATATCGTTCACCGTGGTGGTCATGCCGCGCTCGAAGACCGTGAGAATACGGCTCTCCATCTCCGACGGCGACATCCCGGCGTAGCTCCAGACGATGCTGATGACCGGAATGTCGATGTAAGGAAAGATGTCGACGGGCATCGTCAAAATGGACGTGATGCCCAGCAGAAGAATAGCCACCGACATCACAACGAAGGTATAGGGGCGGCGAAGCGCTAATCGGACAATCCACATGCTAAAGCCAACTTATATGGTAATAAAGGAGATGACGCCGCCGTAACCCAGGTTATTGGCCCTTTTGGGCTAGCGGCTCCCAAAGTGGAGGCGTATCTGACACATTCGCGGTTACTTAATGGGCGAAATTCCGCTTTGGGTTGCGCCACGCACGGGGCCTAATCGCAATGCTGTTCACTTTGTGAGACCCTGGTACACGCGATTTTTAGTCGCGTCTCCCCATACCGAACAGAAACGCGGCTGAAGCCGCGTGTACCTTTGGGAAGACCATGCTAACTGAACAGTATTGGGCCTAGTCGCCGAAGCGCTCCGCAGACCGGGCCTTTGCCTTCGCCGCCTCTTCTTCGCGATTCCTGGGAGGTGCGTTGGTATCCAGCGAATGGAGCAGACGGGCCGATATGCGGGCGATTTCGTCCACCGCCTCCTGGAACAACTTTTCGTTGGCCTTGGACGGTTTGTTAAATCCGCTGATCTTCCGCACGAACTGGAGCGAAGCGGCGCGAACTTCTTCGTCCGTCACCGGCGGGTCGAAATTGAAGAGCGTTTTGATATTCCTGCACATCCTTATTCGATCTTAAGCCACTCCCGATTCACGGGTCCTCAAATCGCAGTACGTAACTGTTAGACTTTGTTTTTGGATACCCGAACGAAAATCGTCCCGCTGGACGGAATCGAAGAGCAGCTTCAAGGCCGCGAAGCCACCTGGATAACCGGTCATTTCGATCCACTGCTCTCTGAACATGTCCGAAGACTCACCAAAACTCTGGAGCCGGGAAGGCTGCTGGTAGTAGAAGTGGCCAATCCCGCCCAGCCGCTGCTCGGGCAGCGCGCGCGAGCCGAATTGGTGGCAGCATTATCTGTTGTGGATTTCGTTGTCATGGGTGACGGGGATGGGGCCATGGACGCCGAAATTACAAGGCGTTTCATCGAGCATGTTCTGATCCGTCACAACCGGGAATCGGCACGATGAGCCCGCCCCGGATCCTAGTTGTGCGCCTGGGATCCATGGGCGATGTCATCGCCGCGCTGCCCGCGGTAGCCAGCCTGAAGCACAGCATCCCGCATTCCAAGATCACCTGGGTGATCGATCCGAAATGGAGCCTGCTGCTCGATGGCAACCCGTACGTGGATTCGGTGGTGCACCTGGACCGGCGAACATTCACCGGATTGCGGCACGCCTGGCGCGATCTGCGGTCCGCCCGGTTCGATTTTGCGGTGGACTTTCAGGGGCTGGTGAAGTCGGCGCTGGTGGCGACGCTGGCGCGGCCGGAGCGGATTTTCGGATTCAACGCAACCTACGCGCGCGAATCCCCGGCTTCGTGGTTTTATTCCACTAAAGTGCCCATCCGCTCGTATCACGCGGTGGAACGCAACCTGGATCTCGCAGCAGCGGCGGGAGCGTCGAACATCCTCCGCACATTCCCCCTGCCGCCGGGCGAATGCCAGGACAAACTACCGGAGGGGGACTTCGTGCTGGCCAGTCCGCTGGCTGGATGGGGCGCCAAGCAATGGCCTCTCCAATATTACTCGCAACTCGCCGAGCGATTGCGGCGCGAGTGCGGAATGCCTCTGGTGCTGGATGCTCCGTATCCATTGCATGTGCCGGGCGCGCAGACGCACGTCTCCACACTGGCAGGCCTGATCTACGCCACCAGGCGCGCCACAGCGATAGTTGGGCTGGACAGCGGTCCATTGCATCTGGCGGCGGCGCTCGGCAAGGAAGGCGTCGCCATTTACGGGCCCACCGATCCGGCGCGGCATGGTCCCTACGGCGGCGCCATCGGCGTGTTGCGGAGTCCGCACGCTGTCACCACCTATCGCCGGACGCCGGACCCCGACCTAAGCATGCGCGAGATTCGGCCCGATCAGGTTTTCGAGGCGTTGGCGCCCATCCTGGCCGGCGGCGCGCGGGCCACTCACAAGGACCGCTGATCGCGTGGTGAGCGTTTTTCCCAAAGCTTTTTTCCCGAAGCCTTACGCCGACGCGGTGGCGCGTTTGCGCGTCACATGCGGGTTCGTCATGGTGGGGGCTTTCGCCTGGTTCGCGCGGCCCGATGCCCGATCCTTGGCGCTCGGCCTTCCGCTGGCGGCGATCGGATTGATTCTGCGCGGCTGGGCCACCGGTCACGTGGAGAAGAACATCCGGCTGGCCGAGAGCGGGCCTTATTCCTACGTTCGCAATCCTTTGTATTTGGGGACGCTTTTGGCTGCCGCCGGATTCGCCGTCGCAGCGCGGCAATGGGCTCTGGCCGTGTTGTTCGCAGTGCTGTTTCTGTTCATTTATCTGCCCGCGATTGAACTGGAAGAACAGCATTTGCGAAAGCTTTTTCCCGAGTTCGCCGCTTATGCCGAGCGCGTCCCCG
>Ga0181525_10004442_pt1 | contig 10776 bp, 10 predicted proteins | sample PEATcosm2014_Bin_48_FD_121100 | JGI IMG/M metagenome (GOLD analysis project Ga0181525, IMG submission 121100) | Peatland microbial communities from MTU Mesocosm Facility, Houghton, MI, USA - PEATcosm2014_Bin06_10_metaG | ecosystem: Environmental > Terrestrial > Soil > Wetlands > Peat | place... | reverse complement strand
CGGGCTCTAGTTCTCGAAACATTTCTTCCGTCCTTAGCCGTAAGGGTCCTGGGGCCACCGCGCGGCCTGGGGCCTGCATCCACCATGAGGTCGGGGGCGGGGGTGATCCGTCGGGGGGTGTGGGGGAAACTCAGGGGGGAAGGCCCCGTCCTTGTGTAGGGAGTTACGCACCGACGCGGCCCGGCGTTCAACCGGCCGGAAGGTCATTGGCAAGGGAGCTGACGATGACGGCATTGCGCAGCTACGTGGGCGGGGCATGGGTCACGCCGACCGACGAGGGACGGCCGGTGCTCGATGCGGTGACGGGCGACGAGGTCGCCCGGGTGTCCTCGGCGGGCATCGATCTGGCCGCGGCGCTCGCCTACGGCAGGTCCACCGGGAACCCGGCGCTGCGCGAGCTGACCTTTCACCAGCGCGCCGCGCTGCTCAAGGCGCTGGGGTCGCTGCTGCGCGAGCACCGGCAGGAGCTCTACGAGCTGTCCGCCCGCACCGGCGCGACGCTCGGCGACGCCAGGTTCGACGTCGACGGCGGCATCGGCGCGCTGCTCAGCTACGCGAGCAAGGCCCGGCGCGAGCTGCCGAACGACACGATCCTGCCCGAGGGGGCGGTCGAGCCCCTCGGCAAGGGCGGCACCTTCGTCGGCCAGCACATCCTGACCTCCCGGCACGGGGTCGCGGTGCAGATCAACGCGTTCAACTTCCCGGTTTGGGGGCCGCTGGAGAAGTTCGCGCCCGCGTTCATCGCCGGGGTGCCGAGCCTGGTCAAGCCGGCCACCCAGACCGCCTACCTTACCGCCAGGCTGGTCGAGCTGATCATCGATTCCGGGTTGCTCCCGGCCGGCTCGCTGCAGCTGGTGTGCGGCAGCGCCACCGGCCTGCTCGATCATCTCGGCGAGCAGGATCTCGTGTCGTTCACCGGGTCGGCTGCGACCGCCCGGCAGCTGCGCAGCGACCCCGCGGTCGTCGAGCGGGGGGTGCGGTTCAACGCCGAGGCGGACTCGCTGAACTGTTCCATCCTCGGTCCCGAGGCCGGCGATGGCACGCCGGAGTTCGACCTCTACGTCCGGCAGCTGGTCACCGAGATGACGGTCAAGGCCGGGCAGAAGTGCACCGCGATCCGGCGGGCCTTTGTTCCCTTGGACCTGACCGACCAGGTGATTGAGGCGGTTCGTGACCGGCTGGCCGCGGTAGTGGTGGGCAATCCGGCCGAGCAGGACGTCGGGATGGGCGCGCTGGCCAGCCTGGAGCAGCGCGAGGAGGTGCGCAGGAGCGTCAAGGCACTGCTGTCGGCCGGGCGCCTGGTCTACGGCGACCCGGAGCACGTCGACGTCGTGGGCGCGAGTGCCGAGCGCGGCGCGTTCCTGGCCCCGCTGCTGCTGGAGGCCAGCGATCCCGGCCGCCCCGAACCGCACCAGGTAGAGGCGTTCGGGCCGGTCAGTACGATCATCGGCTACCGGGACACGGCCGAGGTGATCGAGCTAGCGGCGCGGGGCCTGGGCAGCCTGGCCGGATCGATCGTGACGATCGACTCGCCCTTTGCCCGCGACGTGATCCTGGGCCTGGCGCCTTGGCACGGCCGGCTGCTCGTGCTCGACCGAGACGACGCGGCCGAGTCGACCGGCCACGGTTCGCCGCTGCCGATGCTCGTGCACGGCGGCCCCGGCCGGGCAGGCGGCGGGGAGGAGATGGGTGGCATCCGCGGCGTGCTGCATTACATGCAGCGCACGGCCGTTCAGGCCAGCCCGCGCGTGCTGTCGGCGATCACCGGCCGCTGGACGGCCGGTGCGGAGAGGAACGCCGACGGCGGCCACCCGTTCCGCAAGTCCCTCGCCGAACTGCGGATCGGCGACACCGTGGTGGCGGGCCCGCGCCAGGTGACGCTGGCGGACATCGAGCACTTCGCCGAGTTCACCGGCGATACCTTCTACGCGCACATGGATGACGAGGCAGCCCGGGCAAACCCGTTCTTCGACGGCCGGGTCGCGCACGGCTACCTGATCGTCTCCTTCGCCGCCGGCCTGTTTGTCCAGCCCGACCCTGGTCCGGTGCTCGCCAACTACGGCCTGGAGAACCTGCGCTTCCTGACCCCGGTCTATCCGGACGACGAGCTCACGGTGACGCTGACCTGCAAGCAGATCACCCCGCGCGAGGACGCCGAGCACGGCGAGGTGCGCTGGGACGCCGACGTGACCAACCAGGATGGGAAGTCGGTGGCCAGCTACGACGTGCTCACCCTGGTCGCGAAGCAGTGGCCCACGCAGTTACGGCTCGGCCAGCGCCAGGCCGAGGGCGACCGCGTAGCGGTGGCCGAGCGGCTCGCCGTCAAGGGTGCCGCCGACGTTTCCCCTGCCCACGGCCACCTCGCCGGGAAGCGAGCGCATGATCACGCCGAGCAGCTCCTCGTCGCCCGCCGGGCCGCCTACGACGAGGACCTGGTCGAGGTCCGTGCCGAGGTCCTGGTCGAGCGTGCGGATGGCCCGCCGGAGGTTGGCCGCCAGGATTGCGATCTTCAGCCGGAGCCTGATCGCCCGCCACTCGGCAGGCCCGTGGCGGCGGTCGAAGGGCAGCAGGCCGCCGGGCCCGTCGACGGCGAGCATCCCGGCCGACGCGGCGGGAGCCGGGGCGGCGAGGAAACCGTGGGTACCGTCCTCGGCTTCGAACCGCTGGCCGCCGTCCACCCGGATGCACGGGCCGCGCTTCACCCAGTCGGCGGCCGCGCGGGGTATGCCGAGCGTCTCGGCCACCGCCGCGGTGAGCAGGTCGCCGGCGCCCGCGGCCACCACGGCATCCGCCTGCCCGATCACGTCGACGGTGCCGGCTCCCAGGTCGACCACGAGCGCGCCGGAGCGGGCGCCCGGTGTGGTGAGGGCTCCGGCCCGGGCCGCGGCCGGCTCGCTGATCAGGCGATGGACGGGCACGCCGAGCGGGTCGGCGGGCGGGTCCGCTACGGGCAGCCGGCCCAGGGACGCGACGAGCACCGCGCGGCCCGTTGTGCCCTGGCGGGCGGTCGCGGCCTCGGCGGCGGCGGCCAGGTCCACCGCGAACAGGTCGTCAACCTCTGTCTCGCCGGATGCGGTGCCGAGCAGCCGGACCATGCCCGTCGGGCCGTCCGCGATCGGCACGCAGGCGGCTCGAAGGGCTAGGCGGCGGCCGTCGGAGGTCTGCACCCATGGCTCATCCGTTGGCATATCCGCGGTCGTGTCCGCTGGCCGGGGAGGCAGCAGGCCCACGACGGCGTTGGAGTGGTCGGCCAGCCCGCGGCAGATCCTGGCCGCTTCGCCCGCCTCCCGCTCGCCCAGGCCGAGGGCGGCGGCGAGCGCGACCGGGTCGCCGAGCAGGCGCATTGAGTGTCCCATTGTCTGCACTTCGACAGCGAGTAGCTCGCAGCCCGCCGCCGTGGCGGCGTCGACTTGGTCGATGACCGGAAGCGCGGCGGGGAGGCGGTTGGCGACCAGCACGCCCTCGTCGCCCGCAACGAGGACGGCGCCGATCTGAGTACCGGCCGCTTGGAGCGTTCGCAGCCGGGCGGCGGCCTGGTCGTACTGCAGCTCCGACGGCACCACGGCGACGAAGGGTCCCGGCGCCGTTGGCTGCTGCGTGACGAGAAGGGGCGTGCCGACGAAGGCGCCGGTACCGCCGGGGGTGGGGACGCCCGCGGCCAGGACGCGGAGGCGGCCGTTTGATGCCGGGACGTCGGGGACGGTAACGATCGAGGTTTCGACCGCCCGGAGCGGGGCGATCCTGGCCTCGTCCGCGGTCCGCCCGGCCTGCCGCTCGACCCGTCTGAGCAGCGCGGCGGCGCCGCGCAGCGAGTCAGGCGCTCCCTTACGGCCGCGGGTCGGCGCCCGTCCCGCGCCGACGATCGTTTTGCCGTCGACCAGGACGACCTCGGTAGTGGCGTTGCCGACATCCACCCCCGCGATCAAGGTCATGCGGATAGGCCTCGGCGGGCGTAGACCTCGGCTGCCTCGCGGACCAGGGCGGCGCAGCGGGGCAGGCCGCGGTCGGCGAGCGACCCGGCAAGATCGGTCAGCTGGGCGGGGGTCGACCGGCCCGGGCGGAGGGCCTCGTAGATGGCGAGGACCTCGTCGTCGGGCAGCTGGGTAAGCTCGGCCGCCCGGCGCAGGTTCTCGGCCAGCTGCGGGTTGCCGTGTTCCTCCGCCACCACGGCCTGGTGTTCCAGGGTGTCCGGGTGGATCCGCAGGTCCGCCACGCCGATCTCGCCCGCCCGTATCGCGTCCACGGTCAGGCTCTCCACCGTCCGGCCCGACAGCGCCCGGATCTCGACCCCGTCCGTCACGTCAGCCACTCCAGCCACGGGAACGAGGGGGACGGCTAACAACGATGGACCATCGTTGTTGTACCGGCCACGACGATGGACCATCGTTGTGGTTGGGGCCGGAAGGCGTGAAGGCGAGCACGGTCGCATTGGTCACGTCAGTCCCTCCAGTGACAGCTCTTCGGGGGGTGCGGCGGGGCTGGCGGCGCGGCGTTCCAGTTCCATCAGGGCGATGACGGTGGTGTGGTAACGGGCCTCGATCGCCTCGTCGGAGTAGGGGTTGCGGGCCGGGTCGGGCGTGCCGCCCTTGGCGTGGCGGGCGGCGTTGGCGCCGAGCAGCCGGTACAGCTCCGGCGTGACCGACGGGGCAACCGAGTACAGCTCGAGGTTGGCCAGCGGGGCCAGGTCGCGGCGGTGGATCAGCGCGGTGCCCTTGCCCTGCAGGCCGATGCCGATGCCCGAGCCGGCCAGCCGGGCCGCGGCCAGCCCGATCCGGCCGAGGTCCACGGTGTCGTTGAAGCGGACCACGCGGCCGGTGCAGCCCTCCTCCTCCAGGCCCGCCAGTATCTCGCGCAGCACGTCGGTGACGGGCAGGCCGGACAGGCTCCGCCAGATGTCACGCCCGACGGCGGGCGAGACGCCGATGACGACGTCTCGCGGGCCCTGCCCGGGCCGCGCCTGGCCAGCCGAGGCGAGCAGCGGGACCGCGGACAGTGCCTGCTGCGCTCTCAGCTCGGCCACGCCACGGACCTGCCTGATGGCATCGATCTCGCGTTGGCGCTCCTCGGAAGGCGCGTAGCCCGTGCCGGGGCCTGCGTAGTCGTTCGGGTCGGTGATCAGTGACAGGACCCGGAGCCGTTCGTCGAAGATGGCGGACGTCTGCAAGTAGTCGCCAGACAGCCGTGCCCGGACGAAGCTCACCGTTCGTTCTGCTACATCGAAATAACCGCATTCGTCCAGGGCGGCCACGATGTCCACCACCGTCAGCCCGCGCTGGCGGATGGAATGGGCGGCACTGAGTACGGCGAGGGTGTCGGTCTCGCCGAGATCCTTGGATCCGGCCGCGTCCACCGCCAGGTCCACGTGCTCGTCGGTGAAGTCCGCCAGGCCGAGGTGGGCGTAGACGGCCCGGCAGGCCTGGGCGGCCTCCCGGCGGAGCTCGCCGATCCTGGCCGGGGTGACGGTCCGCAGGCCGCCGTCGATGCCCCAGTCCCGCTGCATGGCCAGGAAGTCGTCGATGTCCTCGGCGTTGAAGTTACTCGGGCCGAACATGTTGTCGTACCGCTGGATCGAGCCGAAGCCGCTGAACACGAAGTCCGAGCCGGCCAGCGCGATCGGCAGCGTGCGCGAGGTGCGGCGCATGTCCGACTCGCTCATCAGCGCGTCGTTCCCCGAGCAGGACTCCAGGTTGCGCATCATGACCATCACGTTCTCCGCCATCAGCTCGCGCAGCCCGGACGGGACCGCGGCGGCGACGCTGGCGCCGTCGATGCCGCCGTTCTGCACGCCCTGGGCGCCGATGGCCCTGGCCAGCGCCACGCAGCGGGCCTCCAGGTAGAGCATCGACTTGCGCTGCGCGCCCGCCATCAGTACCTCGGCGCCGGCTCCGGAAGAGACCCGCATCTTCATCCCGCGGGAGGCGTAGGCGGAGCTGAGGAACGCCTTGGACCAGGGCGTGTCGTCGCCGTCCGTGAAGACCTGCTCGGTGCCGTACAGCGACACCGTCTCGGCGTAGGAGGTCAGGCCGCGCATGCCGAGCTCGAGCTCGAGCGCCTCCTCGACCGAGCACTGGATGAGCACGCCGTCGGCGCCGAAGGCCGCGCCGATCAGGCAGGCCACCGCGTTGCTGGGCGCGTCGGCGAGGACGGGCACGGTGGTCTCGATCTCGCGGAAGCCGAACGCCGCCGCGGTCGCCGCGTCGGCCGCCAGCAGCAGCGGGTCATCCAGCCGGTTGGTGACGTGGGCCTGGTTGCTCGGCGTGCGCCTGGCCCGCAGCTTGGTCATGGCCATCATCAGCTCGGGCGGGCGCAGCAGGGCAAGCACCCGGGTGAGTTTGGCGGGAGTGGCACCCGCGCTCAGCCTGACGATCTCGTGCCGCGGCACGGCGGCATCGGCAAGCAGCCGGGCGAACGCGATGTCGGTGAGGCCCATCACCTCCTTTGCCACGGTCAGGTCGAGGCCGTGCCTGGCGATGAAGGTGTCGATCGAGTCGAAGTCCGCCTCGGCGGTCCCGTCGAGTTCGGTCACCCGGCCGTCGTCGATCACCAGGCTGGGCTCTGGATCGTGCGGCGAGTGCAGTGCGATCAGGCCGAGCTCGGGGTTCTCGGCCGCGAAGCCGTCGAGGTTGACTCGTTGTCTATCCATGAACCGGATCCGGCCCACGGGTTCTTGCGCGGTCATCCGGCGGCCTGCGCTCTGAGCTCGACCACGCGGGCCCGGCCGGGGACGGCGCGGGTACCGCCGGACTCGGTGCGCACCACGATGCGGGTGCGGTCGGCGCGGAACAGGTCGCGGGAGAACTCGATCGGCTCGCCTTCGGCGTCCGCGGCCGTCCTCGTGATGGCCATCAGCGGCGCGCCCGGCTCGACGTCGAGGATGGCCGCCTCGTCGGCGGAGGCGAGGATGACCTCGATGCGTTCGGTCGCCTGGGCGGGCCCGGTGGCGAAGTGCTCCGCGATCAGCTCGTAGACCGACCCGCCGAGCGGCAGCTCGAGCAGTCCCGGGAAGCGCTTGGCCGGCAGCCTGGCGTGCTCGAGGGAGAACGGGCTCCCGTCCGCGAGCCGGATCCGGACCAGGTCGACGACGAGCTCGCCGGGGCGGGTCCGCAGCGCCTGCGCGGTCACGTCGTCCGCCTGGGCCAGCCGGGCCGACAGCACGCGGGTCCCCGCCACCACGCCCTGGCTGCGCAGCAGCGCGGGTACCCCGACGATCCTGGACAGGTCGCGCTCGATCTTGCCCTTGGCGACGAAGGTCCCGCCGCCGCGGCCGGGGACCCGGCGGACCATGCCGACCTGCTCGAGGACCGCGAGCGCCTGGCGGAGCGTGGCCCGGCTGACCCCGAGGTCCGCGGCGAGTGCGCGCTCGGCGCCGAGGCGCTGCCCGGGGCGCAGCCCGCCGGTGCCGATCCGCTCCGCCAGCGCCCGCCTGACCTCCTCCGGCGTGCGTCTTCCGGCCACCGCCCGCGGGCGGACGCCCCCGCCTGACGGCGCCGCGGTCGCCGTGCCAGTGCTCATCAGATCCCCGCCATCGCCTCGGGCGACTCGGGCAGCACCTGGCCGCCGTCCACCACGATCGTCTGGCCGGTGATGTAGGCCGCCTCGTCGGTGGCGAAGAAGAGCGCGGCGTAGCCGATCTCGTCGACGGCGCCGAGGCGGCGCAGCGGTATCGCCGCGGTCATCCCGGCTGCGTAGTCTTCGCCGAGGTCGGCGAGGCCCTCGGTGGCGATGTTGCCCGGCAGCACCGCGTTGACCGTGATGCCGCTGGGCGCCAGCTCGATCGCGGCGGTCCGCATGAACCCGAGCTGGCCGGCCTTGCTCGCGCCGTAGTGCGTCCAGCCGGGGAAGCCAGTGATCGGCCCGGTGATCGAGGAAGTGAGGATGACCCGGCCGCGACCGGAGCGCGCCAGGGCCGGGATGCACGCCTGGACGGTCAGCACGGTGCCCTTCAGGTTGGTGCCGAGGACCAGGTCCAGCTCCTCCTCGGTCATGTCGACGAGCCTGGCGTCGGGGAAGATCCCTGCGTTGGCGCACAGCACGTCGATGCCGCCGAGCCGCTCCTCCGCGATCGCGGCCACCCGCCTGCAGTCCTCCCGGCTGGCCACGTCGGCCTGAACGAACGAGACCTCGCCACGGGGGGCAAGCGGCTGGGCGTTCAGTTCCTCGGCGGCGGCCCTGGCGACGTCGGAGTCCCTGCCGGTGATCAGCACCCTTGCCCCGCTGCGGGCGAACACGGCGGCGATGCCCTTGCCGATACCGCGCGTGCCGCCGGTGACCACCACGGCGCGGCCTGCGATCGAGGTGAACATGGTGCTCCCTGCCCTTCACTGTCTGCTGAGGTATGACTCCGCGAGGTCGCAGCTGTCCCTTGTGTACCCGGCGCCCAGCTCGACGGCGATGTCCACGCCCTGGTGCGAGCCGATCCACGCCAGCAGGAGCAGCCGCCGGAACATGATGAACGTCCAGATCTCCGCCTCGTCCGCCGCGGTCACCTGGCCTGCCCGCCGGTATCCGGTCAGCCAGCTGTCCACCAGGGCGGGCACCTCGGGCGCGTGCTCGAAGAAGCTCACCGTGGTGCCCAGGTCGTAAAGGAACCAGCCGAACCCCGAGTCGTCGAAGTCGATGACGCTAACCGTTCCCTCGTGCACGAGCAGGTTGGCCAGCCTGGTGTCGGCGTGCACCAGACCGTACCGTTCCTGGCCCTGGCCGTAGGCTTTTAGTCTCGCGTGGAGGGTCTCGTCCAGCCTGGTGAGCACGGCGCGTTCGGACGGCCCGACGCCGATGCCGTCCTGCCAGCGGCCCCATCGTGCCTGCGGGCCGAAGGCCGCCGGGTAGTCCCAGTGGAACCTGGTGAACCAGTCGGGCCGCCGCCAGCTCCGCGCGTGCGCGTGCATCCGCGCGGTGATCTCGCCGAGCTCGGCGAAGTGCGCGTTCGTCAGCTCGGTGCCTGGTCCGGCGTCCTCTGTCCCGGTGGCTAGCTCGGTGCCCGGCTCGGTGCCGGGCAGGAACTCGAAACGCACGCAGTGGCGGGAGGCGCCCGTGCGGCGTTCGGCCACCGTGACCACGCGTCGCCCGTCGGCGGCGGGCAGCACCCGCGGCGTGCGCACCCCGGCCTCCGCGCGCAGCGCGTCCATCCAGGCCAGCTCGGAGGCGATCTCCTGCTCGGTGTGGTAGCCCAGCCGGTGCACGCGCAGCACGGAGGGGCCGGCGACCGGGTCCGACACCAGGTAGGTCGCGTTCTCCGAGACGTTCAGCAGGTCGATGGCCGTATCGGGATGGCAGCCATGAAGGAGGAGCGCCTCCCGCGCGCAGTCGGCCACCCGGTCCATGACGTCCCCGCCGGAGGACAGGTCGTGGCCGCCGCCCATTTCTACTGGTCCCGGCCGGTGACGGCGGACAGGACGGCGGTGATCTCCTGCTGGGCGCGCCGCACGTCAGCGGCGGGTCCGCTCAGGTAGATCCGCCCGGCGGCGCCGATCATCGAGACGTCCACCAGCGTCACCCCCGGCGCGGCTCGCTCTGCCTCGTTGGCCGCGACGGCGGCGAACAGCGCCGGGGTGACCTCGCTGACGCCGAGGGTGTCACCGGGGATGATCATGGAGCCGGACCTGTTCCTGTTGATGATGATCGCGTGCGCGTCGGTCACGTCCTCGATCACATCGGAGAACAGGATCTGCGGCCTGAGCTGGTCCTTCTCGTCGGCTCCCAGCCCGTCCAGGATCGCCTGGCCGGCCCGGCGCACGTCGCCGAGCTCCTTGCCGTGCACCTCGAGCACCCCGAACTGCCGCTCGACGAACAGGATGCCGGGCTCGACGGCGGGCACGGCGCGCAGTGCCAGGTCGGTGACCCGCTCGATCGCCAGCGCCGGCGCCACTTCGACGATGATCGCGTGCTGGCCGGCGAACGGCGGGTAACCCCGAGCCCGGGTCGGCGTGCCGAGGTACGCGGCGAACTGCGGCTGCAGGTCCCGCACCAGGAGGTAAACCCGCAGCTCGGCTGCGCGGGCCTCAGTCGCCACTGATCTTGAAGTGCCTGGCGAGTTCGGCGTGCGGGCGCGGGATGACGTGCACGGAGACGAGCTCGCCCACGTTCGACGCGGTCTCCGCGCCGGCTTCGGTGGCGGCCTTCACCGCGCCGACGTCGCCGACGATCGTCACCGACACCAGCCCGTCGCCCACCTGCTCGCGGCCGACGATCGTCACGTTCGCCGCCTTGACCATGGCGTCGGCCGACGCGAGCGCGGCCACGTAGCCCTTGGTCTCTATCAGTCCGATCGCGTTATCCGCCATCACTCATTCTCCGTTCCTGGGTTGGGGGTCGATGGACCCTATGATCAGCGCGTCGACGGGCGGCGGTTTGCCGGGGAACCAGGCCGCCGCGACCGAACCCTGGCTGACGAGCACCCGCTCCCCCACGCCGGTGCCGAGCACGTCGAAGGCGATGAGCCGCTGGCCGCTGCCCTCCGTCTCCACCTCGAGGAAGGCACCGTTGGGTAGCTCGGCCAGGCGGCGGGTGGCCCAGACGCTTCCGATCACCGTTGCGGTCAGCATCAGCGCTCCTTCTCGATCTGCACGCCGCTGGCCCTGGCACGGTCCCTGGCCAGCGGGGTCAGCACCGCGCCGCGGCCGAGTACCAGCCGCTGTCCGGCCCGCGCCGCGTCGCGGATCACCGCCTCGGTGACCGCGCCGCTGTCGATCCGGCGCGTGCCGTTGGCGGAGGACGGGGCGGACGCAGGCGGCGGGGCCGCGGCAAGCAGCCGGGCGGCGGCGACCGGCGGGGCGG
>Ga0181525_10004441_pt1 | contig 10776 bp, 8 predicted proteins | sample PEATcosm2014_Bin_48_FD_121100 | JGI IMG/M metagenome (GOLD analysis project Ga0181525, IMG submission 121100) | Peatland microbial communities from MTU Mesocosm Facility, Houghton, MI, USA - PEATcosm2014_Bin06_10_metaG | ecosystem: Environmental > Terrestrial > Soil > Wetlands > Peat | place... | reverse complement strand
CGACGGATGGCCCCACTCGGCCGCCAGCCAGGTGTCGTTGAAGTCCAGCCAGCGGATCATCGCGCCGATGTTGAACGCGGCAGCCACCGGATCGAGCTCGAAATTCGTGCCTGGCACGCGCGCGCCGCTGCGCATGCCGGCTCCGGGCACCACCGGTCCGAGCAGCCGGGTGCAGGCCGGGAAGCGCAGCGCCTGGAAGCCGCACCCGAGCGTATCCATCAGGCAGTAATACGCGGTCTCGAGCGCCAGCTCGCTCGGTGTGCCGTAGTCGAGCGCGTAGTCGGCGATTGCGCTCAGCACCGCGTCCGGCGCTGATCGCTCAGCGGACTTGGTGTCCTGCGACATGCGCTTCAGGCCCGGTCCGGCAGCGCGACGAAAGGCTGGTCGCCGGGTCCGATGTAGTTCGCGCTTGGCCGGATGATCTTGCCGTCGATGCGCTGCTCGATCACGTGCGCCGCCCAGCCGGCGGTGCGCGCGATGACGAACAGCGGCGTGAACATCTCGGTCGGCACGCCCATCAGGTGGTAGGAGACGGCCGAGAACCAGTCCAGGTTCGGGAACAGGTTCTTGGCCGCGCGCATCACGGTCTCGATGCGCACCGCGATCTCATAGTGCTGGCGGTCACCCGCGGCATCCGCCAGCTGCTGCGCCACGCGCTTGATGACCTCGTTGCGCGGATCGGCGGTGGTGTAGACCGGGTGGCCGAAGCCGATGATCACCTGCCGCTCGGCCACGCGCGCGCGGATATCCGCCTCGGCCGCATCCGGGCTGGCATAGCGCGTCTGGATCTCGAACGCGACCTCGTTGGCGCCGCCGTGCTTCGGGCCGCTCAGGGCGCCGATCGCACCGGTGATGCACGAATACAGGTCGGCGCCGGTGCCGGCAATCACCCGCGCGGTGAAGGTCGAGGCGTTGAACTCGTGCTCGGCATAGAGATTCAGCGAGGTATGCATCGCCCGGATCCACAGGCCGCTCGCCGGCTTGCCATGCAGCAGATGCAGGAAATGCCCGGCGATCGAGTCATCGTCGGTCACCACCTCGATGCGTCGGCCGTGATGGCTGTAGTGATACCAGTAGCACAGCATCGACGGCAGGCTCGCCAGCAGCCGGTCCGACAGCTCGCGCGCGGCCTGCACCTCATGCTCGAGGCCTTCCGGTTCCAGGCAACCGAGCACCGACACGCCGGTGCGCAGCACATCCATCGGATGGCTCTCGCGCGGCAGCAGCTCGAGTGCCGCGCGCAGCGCCGGGGGCAGCTCGCGCCACGCCTTGAGCCGACGCTTGTAGGCTGCAAGCTCGGCGGCATTGGGAAATTTCTCATGGATCAGCAGATAGGCGATCTCCTCGTATTCGCAGCGCTCGGCGATATCGAGGATGTCAAAGCCGCGGTAATGCAGGTCGTTGCCGGCAAGACCCACGGTGGACAGCGCGGTATTGCCAGCCACGACACCCGACAGCGCGACGGATTTCTTCGCCACTTATTTTCCCTTGCCCGCAGCGAACAGCCGATCCAGCTGCTGTTCGAAGGCGTCGTAACCGAGGTAGCGGTACAGGTCGGCGCGCGTCTGCATGCACTCGATGACACCGCGCTGCGTGCCGTCGCGGCGGATCGCCTGGTAGGTCGCCAGTGCCGCGGCATTCATCGCGCGATAGGCCGAACAGCAGTACAGCACGATATCCACGCCGGCGGCGCCCAGCTCGTCGCGGCCGAACAGCGGCGTATGCCCGAATTCAGTGATGTTGGCCAGAATCGGCACGCCGCACGCCTGCTTGAAGCGCCGGTACTGCGCCAGCTCGCCGATGGCCTCGGGGAAGATCATATCGGCCCCGGCCGCCACGCAGGCCACGGCGCGCTCGATCGCACGCTCCAGGCCCTCACTCGCCAGCGCATCGGTGCGCGCCATGATCACGAACTCAGGGTCGCTCCGGGCGTCGACCGCGGCCTTGACCCGATCCACCATTTCCTCCAGCGGCACGATTTCCTTGCCGGGACGATGACCGCAGCGCTTGGCCTGCACCTGGTCCTCGATGTGCATGCCGGCGGCGCCCGCCTTGGTGAAGCTGCGCACGGTGCGCGCAATGTTAAATGCCCCACCCCAGCCGGTGTCGGCATCCACCAGTAGCGGCAACTCACAGGCGTCGGTGATGCGGCGGATATCGACCAGCACGTCGTCCATGCTGCTGATCGCCAGGTCCGGCACACCGAGCGAATTGGCCGCCAGTCCGCCGCCCGACAGGTAGATCGCGCGAAAACCGCTGGCCGCAGCCAGCCGCGCGACATAAGCGTTGATTGCTCCGACCAGCTGCAGTGGCTGCTCCTCCCGCACCGCGGCGCGCAGCCGCGCGCCGGCCGAGAGCAGCGGGGTGCTTGACGTCGTAGCTGAATGACCCGGTGCCGTTTCCATCCGCCGCACCCTACACTAGCCGGCAGTTGTTGTGGAACTGGTGAAAACCAGGCAGTGAAATGCCCTACCGGCGCTCGGCGTTGATGCAGGATCGGCTGGCGGACAATCGCGCGCGCATCATGCGCTCGACCCGTCATCTGATCGCCCGCGGCGGCTTTCGCGCGGCGCGCATCAGCGCGGTCGCGAGCGACGCCGGGCTGTCCACCGGCTCGATCTATCGGTACTTTCCCTCGCAGGCGCTGCTGTTCATCGAGGTACTCACCGCGGCGGTGGCGCACGAGATCGAACTGCTCGAGCGCATCGCCGCCGCGCCGGAACCGGCCGCCCTGCGCCTGAAGCGGGCGGTCGAAGCCTTTGCGCGCCGCGCGCTCGACGGCCGCAACCTCGCGTACGCGTTCATCGCCGAGCCCATCGGCGCGCAGGTCGAAGCGGAGAGACTGCGCTCGCGGCGCGAATTCAGCGCGGTGTTCCAGCGCCTGATGATCGCCGGCATGCGCAGCGGCGAATTCCCGCAGCAGGATGCGGAGGTGGCCGCCGCCTGTATCGTCGGTGCGTTCACCGAGGCGCTGGTCGGACCGATCGCGCCCGGCAGCAAGGCGGTCAGCCCGCGCGCGCGCGCGCGCCTGATCGCGGCGATCGGCCGCTTCTGCGTGGCGGCAGTCAAGCCTTAGCGCGCAGCGCTCAGGCCCTTGGCGCGCAGCGTCCATTCGCGCCAGATCGCCATCGCAATCGCCAGCACCACCGGGCCGGTGAACAGGCCGAGCAGGCCGAACGCTTCCAGTCCCCCGAGCGCACCGAACATCACGATCAGGAACGGCACATGGGTGGCGTTGCTGATCAGGATCGGCCGCAGCACATTGTCGGCCGGATGCACCAGCACCGCGCCCCAGGTCAGCATCAGGACGCCCTTCCATACCAGTCCGACCGACAACAGGTAGACGCCGACCGGCACCCAGACGATCGCGGTCCCGACCAGCGGCACGATCGACAGGAAACCGGTGAGCGCACCGAGCAGCACCGGCGCGGTCACGCCGACCACCCAGTAGCCGATGCCGGCCAGCACGCCCTGCGTGATCGCCGTGATCAACAGCCCATAGACCACCGCGCGCGTCATCTTGCCGGCGGTGGACACGTATGGATTCAACCGGTCGCCGAAGAACCCCTCGACCACCGTATCCGCCTGGGTCGCGATGGTCTCCCCATCGCGGTAGAAGAAGAACAGCGTCAGCAGCGTCAGTGACAGCTTCACGACGTTGCGGCCGACCTCGCCCAGGATGCGGCCGAGCTGGCTGGACCAGCCCAGCATCCAGCCGCTCAACTGCTGCGTCAGCTCGGACGGGTCGGTCGAATAGCGGTCCATCGTCTCCTGGATCTTGTCGCCGATCCAGGGGATGCGCGTCAGGAAATTTGGCACCGCCTGCGGCCCCTGCGCCAGGTATTTGGTGATCGCCTGGTAGGCGCTGATCAGCTCGCCCTGCACCAGCACCAGGATCCACAGCACCGGCACGATGACCGCACCGGCCAGCAGCAGCGTCATCAGCAGTGCCGCCACGGTGCGGTAGCCATGCAGCAGGCGGCGCAGCCGTCGATACAGTGGCCAGCTCGCATACGCGAGGATCGCCGCCCAGACGATCGGCGTAATGAATGGCTCCAGTATCAACCCGCACAGCGCCGCCATCCCCACCAGCAGCAGCGCCAGCAGCAGCGGTCGCACCCAGCCGGACGCGGCCGCGCTCATGCGCCTGCCAGTCCGGCACGTGCCAGCGCCACGCGCGACTGCGTCGGGCGCGACAGCGCCTCGCAGATATAGCGATCGGCGGCGAGCAGCGCTTCCAGCTGCACGCCGGTCTCAATGCCAAGTCCATCGAGCATGTAGAGCAGATCCTCGGTTGCCAGGTTGCCCGCGGCGCCGGGCGCGTACGGACAACCGCCCAATCCCGCTACCGAGGCATCGAACACCGCGACACCGAACTGCAGTGCCGCGTAGACATTGGCCAGCGCCTGGCCATAGGTGTCGTGAAAATGCCCGGCGAGCCGCTGCAGCGGTACCCGCCGCGCCACCGCTTCCAGCATCGCGGTGGTGCGCCCGGGTGTGCCGACCCCGATCGTATCCCCGAGCGAGATCTCATGACAGCCCATTTCATAGAGTGCCGCGGCGACATCGGCCACCGCCGCCGGCGCGATCGCACCCTCGTAGGGACAGCCCAGCGCGCAGGAGACGTAACCGCGCACCGCCACGCCGCGCGCGCGCGCCGCCTGCAGCACCGGCTCGAAGCGCTCGAGGCTCTCGGCGATCGAACAGTGGATGTTTTTCTGCGAGAAGCTCTCCGAGGCGGCCCCAAACACCGCCGCCTGGTCGGCGCCCGCGGCCATTGCCGCCTCAAAGCCGGTCAGGTTCGGCGTCAACGCCGAATAGATCAGTCCCGGCCGGCGCGGCACGCCGCGCATCACCGCATCGTGATCCGCCATCTGCGGTACGCGTCGTACCGACACGAACGCGGTGGCCTCGATCTGTGACAGCCCGGCGTCGGCCAGCCGGCGGATCAGTTCCAGCTTGACCTCGGTGGCGACGTGACGGCTTTCATTCTGCAGCCCATCGCGCGGCCCGACCTCAACCAGCTTCACACGCGGTGGCATCATGGTGGCAGCATCATCGGCTCGGCGAGCCCGCGGCAGCCTCAAACTCGATCAGCTCGCAGCCTTCCCGGACCTGCTCGCCGACCGCAGCGCGGTAGCCGCGCACCGTACCATCGGCCGGCGCACAGATCGTGTGCTCCATCTTCATCGCCTCCAGGATCAGCAACGGCGCGCCCTTCGTGACCGTGCTGCCGGCCACTACCAGCTGCGCGATCACCCGTCCCGGCATCGGCGCCGCCAGGCTGGCCTCGGCCACATAGGCATCCCCGGACGCGCGCAGCGGATCGCGCCGGCGCAGCCGGTACTCGCGCTCGCCGACTACCAGGCGCAGCCCGCCGGCCTGCTGCTCGATCTGTAGCTGCGTCCCGTCGTCACCGTACTGCAAGAAAAAGCAATCGTTGCCCTCGGCACGCAGCATCGCCGCACCACTGCGCTCACCGATCACCAGCCATAGGCCGTCGGCGCGGTAGTGCACCGTGACCGCCGCCGCCGCGCCCGTCGCCGCGCCGCCCGCCGCCGCACCGCCCGCCGCCACCGCCGCGGGGCCAGCGTCGCTGTCGAATTCCAGCGTTCGCGTCAGGTAGCCGTTGAGCCGCCAGCCATCGGCGGCGTTCCACACCGACGGCGCCGCGGGTTGCTCCTGCAGCAGCGTCCACAGCGCAGCCGCCGCCAGCACCGGCGCGTCGGCCGGCTCATGGTTGCCGGCCGCCAGCGCGGGCTCGCGCTCGATGGTGCCAACGTCCAGCTGTCCGCTGGCCAATGCCGCGCTGGCCGCCAGTCGGCGCAGGAACATCACGTTGTTGCCGACACCGGCGATGCGCACCTGCGAGAGCGCGCGGCGCAGCGCCGCGAGCGCTTCTGCGCGCGTGCCCGCATGCACGATCAGCTTCGCCAGCATCGGATCGTAATCAATTCCAACGCGGTCGCCGCGCTCGATGCCGGTTTCGAGCCGCAGCGCGGCGGCAGCAGCAGGTAATTCGAAGCGCGTCAGCGTACCGCTCGAGGGCAGGAAGCCGGCCTCCGGTACTTCCGCATAGAGGCGCACTTCGATCGCATGGCCGTGCATCGCAATCTGCTGCTGCGACAGCGGCAACGCTTCCCCGGCCGCGACCCGCAGCTGCCATTCCACCAGATCGAGGCCGGTGATCATCTCGGTGACCGGGTGCTCCACCTGGATGCGCGTATTCATCTCCATAAAGTAGAAGCCGCCGTCCGCATCCAGCAGGAATTCCACCGTGCCGGCACCGGTGTACGCCACCGCGCGCGCCGCATCGCAGGCCGCAGTGGTCATCGCGGAGCGCTGCGCGTCGCTCAGGTGCGGCGCCGGGGCCTCCTCCAGGACTTTCTGGTGGCGCCGCTGCGCCGAGCAGTCGCGCTCGTACAGGTGCACGATCTGCCCGGCGTTGTCGCCGAACACCTGCACCTCGATATGGCGCGGCTGCTGCAGGTACTTCTCCAGTAGCACGCGCTCGTCGTTGAAGCTGGCGCGCGCCTCGCGCCGGCAAGACGCGAGCCGCTCATCGAACAGCGCCGCGCTCTCGACCACCCGCATGCCCTTGCCGCCGCCACCGGCGGTGGCCTTGATCAGCACCGGATAGCCGATGCGCTGCGCCTCGCGGAGGAGTCGCGCCGCGTCCTGCTCCTCCCCGTGATAGCCCGGCAGCAGCGGCACGCCGCAGCGCTGCATCAGCTGCTTGGCGCTCGCCTTGGAACTCATCGCGCGCATCGCGGCCACCGGCGGGCCGATGAACGTCAGTCCCGCCGCCAGGCAGTCCTGCGCGAACTGTGGGTTCTCCGACAGGAAGCCGTAGCCCGGATGAATCGCCTGCGCACCGCACTGCTGCGCCGCCTGGAGGATCGCCGGAATGCATAGGTAGCTGTCGCGCGCCGCGGCCGGTCCCACGCACACCGCCTCATCCGCCAGCCGCACGTGCCTCGCCGCCGCGTCGGCTTGCGAATAGATCGCGACCGTCGCAATGCCCAGCCGCCGGCAGGTCGCGATCACGCGGCAGGCGATCTCGCCGCGATTGGCGATCAGCACCTTGTCGAACATGGTCCAGGCGCCGGCATTCAGGCGTTCCAACTTGGCTTGCGCTTGGCGAAGAATGCCGCGATGCCTTCACGCGCTTCCGCTCCGGCGCGCACCTCGGCGATACTGCGCGCGGTCTGCTCCGCCACCTGAGGGTCGAAGGCATCATGGCCGCGCAGCGAGGCCAGCAGCCGCTTGCAGTGCGCCTGGGCCAGCGGGCCGGCGCTGCGCAGCGCATCCAGCAGCCCGCCGAGCCGCCCGTCGAGTTCATCCGCACTGACCGCCTCGTGCACCAGACCGATGCGCAGAGCTTCATTCGTATCGAAGCGCTCGCCGCTCAGAAAGTAGCGGCGCGCGGCCCGCTCGCCGATCGCGGTGATCACATACGGGGCGATGGTCGAGGGCGTCAGCCCCAGGCGTACCTCGGTGGTACCGAAACTGGCATCGCTGGTGGCGAGCGCAATATCGCAGGCGGCCACCAGCCCCATGCCGCCGCCGAGCGCGACGCCCTGTACGCGTGCGATGGTCGGCTTGGGCGACTGCGCCAGGGTGCGCAGCATCCACGCCAGCCGCCGCGCGTCCTCCAGGTTACCGTCGTAGTCGGCATTCGCCTGCTGCTGCATCCAGTCCAGGTCCGCGCCGGCACAGAAGTTGCGGCCGCGGCCGCCCAGGACGATCGCCCGCACCGTGGCCTCGTGCGACAGCGCCGCCAGGCAGCGCGATAATTCGTTCAGCAGCCCGTCGTGAAACGCGTTGTGGCGTTGCGGCCGGTTCAGCCACACCGTGGCGCAGCCGGCACGCACTTCGAGCTGCAGAAACTGGTAGCCGGACATTGCGCTCTACATCCTGAACACGCCAAAGTGCGTCGCACCGACCGGCGCGTTGGACGCCGCGGCCAGTCCCAGCCCCAGCAGCCGCCGGGTCTGCACCGGATCGATGATGCCATCGTCCCACAGGCGCGCACTGGCGTAGTAGGGATTGCCCTGCTGCTCGAACTGCGCCAGCGTCGGCGCCTTGAATTCCTGCTCCTGTTGCGTGCTCCAGGCCTTGCCCTGGCTCGTCAGCTGGTCGCGCCGCACCGTCGCGAGCACGCTGGCCGCCTGCTCGCCGCCCATGACACTGATGCGCGAGTTCGGCCAGCTCCACAGGAAGCGCGGGCCGTAGGCGCGGCCACACATGCCGTAGTTGCCGGCGCCGAACGAGCCGCCGATCAGCAACGTCAGCTTGGGCACCGCGCTGGTGGCCACCGCCGTGACCAGCTTGGCGCCGTCCTTGGCGATGCCGGCGTTTTCGTATTTTTTCCCGACGATGAATCCTGAAATATTCTGCAGGAACACCAGCGGCACGCCGCGCTGCGACGCCAGCTCGATAAAATGCGCCCCCTTGAGCGCAGACTCCGAGAACAGGATGCCATTGTTGGCCAGCAGCGCGACCGGGTAGCCGTGGATGTGCGCAAAACCGGTGACCAGCGTCGCGCCGTAGCGCTGCCGGAACTCATCCAGCCGCGAGCCGTCGACGATGCGCGCGATCACTTCGCGCACATCGTAGGGCTTGCGGGTGTCGGCCGGGATGATGCCGTACAGCTCCTGCGGGTCGTAGCGCGGCTCCTCGATGGCGGGCACCGCGGCCGCTGCCGCGATCGACGTCGCTGCCTGCCGGTTCAGATTCGCGACCATGCGCCGCAGGATCGCGAGCGCGTGCGCGTCGCTTTCCGCGTAATGATCCACCACGCCCGACAGGCGCGTGTGCACGTCGGCGCCGCCGAGCTCCTCGGCGCTCACCACCTCGCCGGTAGCCGCCTTGACCAGCGGTGGGCCGCCCAGAAAGATCGTACCATTGTCCTTGACGATGATGCTTTCATCGGACATCGCCGGCACGTAGGCACCGCCGGCGGTGCACGAACCCATCACGCAGGCGAGCTGCGGAATACCCTGGGCCGACAGCCGTGCCTGGTTGAGGAATATCCTGCCGAAATGCTCCCGGTCCGGAAACACCTCATCCTGAAGTGGCAGGTAGGCACCACCCGAATCGACCAGGTAAATGCACGGCAGATGGTTCTCGGCGGCAATCTCCTGCGCCCGCAGATGCTTCTTGACGCTGATCGGGTAGTAGGTGCCGCCCTTGACGGTCGCATCGTTCGCGACAATCACGCACTGGCAGCCGCTGACGCGGCCGATACCGGTCACGATACCGGCGCCGGGCACCTCGCCGCCGTACATGTCGTACGCGGCCAGCGCGCTGAGTTCCAGGAACGGCGCCCCCGGGTCGAGCAGCAGGTCGATGCGCTCGCGCGCCAGCAGCTTGCCGCGCGCCCGATGCCGCTCGCGCGCGCTCTGTGATCCGCCCTGGGCGGCCGCGGCGCAGCGTTCGCGCAGCTGCGCCACCAGCGCGCGCATGGCGCCGGCGTTGGCCTCGAACTGCGCGTCGCCCGGACGGATGCTGGATGGCAGGACGATACTCATGGCTGCGCCACTGTACTCCAGCGCACCACAATAATGAATCCGGATTCAGTTTTCTGCTGGCTGGCTCTCATGCGCCCGCGTTCCCTTATAATCGATACGCTAATCAATGGCTGGGGTGTCACCGGTGTCGATGGGCGTCCGACAGGGATTTCGGAACAATGGCCACTCGACCGTCGGTGGCGCGTTGGTCACAATGGCCGCCAACCCGAGCCGCCTGGTGCCCGTGGAGGCCCAGAATCACCGACCGCAGGAGTAGTGCGTGGATCCGCGACGATGGTTGCTGCTGACAGTGACAACCGGCGCGGTCCTATTGCAGCACTCCAGTGCGCTGGCGCCCCGCAGCACCCCGCCGGCGCCGCCACCGGTGGCGCACTTCGGCTTCGAGAACGTGCAGCGCATCGCCCAGGCGCGCGCCAACGAGTCGTATCGCGACCACAGCAGCAAGCTGCCCGACAGCCTGAGCAAGATCAGCTACGAGGACTATCGCAACATCCAGTTTCGCAGCGACCAGGCGCTGTGGCGGCACCAGTCATTGTTCGAAGTGCAGTTCTTCCATCGCGGCTTTGCCTACGACAAGCGCGTCAACGTCACCGAGGTCGGCGAGAACGGCGTGCTGCGGACCATCAACTACAGCCCCTCGCAGTTCGAATTCGGCAAGGCGCCACCGCCCCGGGACCTGCCCGCGGACCTGGGTTTCGCCGGGCTGCGCGTGCACTACCCGCTGCTCAGCCCCGACTACAAGGACGAGCTGATCGCGTTCCTCGGCGCCTCCTACTTCCGCGTGCTCGGGCGCGACCAGAACTATGGCGCCTCTGCGCGCGGACTGGCGATCAACGTTGCCACCACCGGCGGGGAGGAATTCCCGTATTTCACCGATTTCTGGCTGGTGCGTCCCGCGCCGCAACAGCGCACGCTGACGATCTATGCGGTGCTCGACAGCCCGAGCGTCACCGGCGCGTATCGCTTCGAGATCCGGCCGGGCATGACCACCGAGGTCGAGGTCAGCGCGACGCTGTACGCGCGCCAGAGCATTGAGAAGCTCGGCCTCGCCCCGTTGACCTCGATGTTCCTGTATGACGAGGGTCGGCCGCGTCCGTTCGATGATTTCCGGCCCGAGGTACATGACAGTGACGGCCTGCTGCTGCAGACCGGTGGTGGGGAATGGCTGTGGCGGCCGCTGCTTAATCCGCGCACGCTGCGCGTGACCAGCTTCTCGGACGAGCATCCGCGCGGCTTCGGCCTG
>Ga0181525_10004439_pt1 | contig 10777 bp, 8 predicted proteins | sample PEATcosm2014_Bin_48_FD_121100 | JGI IMG/M metagenome (GOLD analysis project Ga0181525, IMG submission 121100) | Peatland microbial communities from MTU Mesocosm Facility, Houghton, MI, USA - PEATcosm2014_Bin06_10_metaG | ecosystem: Environmental > Terrestrial > Soil > Wetlands > Peat | place... | reverse complement strand
CATTTTTGGGATCGCGATGTCGCCGGAATCGGAAATCGGCATGGACGTGGAAGTGATGCGCCCGGAATGGAAAGTGGAATTCGTCGCCGCGATGTGCCTGGACGAACCACAGCTCCGGCAGCTTGAAAGCTTCCCCCCGCAGGAACATCAAAAACAATTCCTCCGCTTCTGGACCCTGCGCGAGGCGTTCGCCAAGGCCACCGGCGACGGCATTGCGCAGCCGGCAGCCGACCATATTTCCACCACGCGCGTGTGGGAATGCGCCTTCAATTCAAAGCCGCTGCCGGGCTGGAACTGGATTCAACAATGGCATCACATCGGCAACCAAGACGCCGTGATTTCCATCGCACGGAAAATCCGGCGGATTTCTCCGCCAATTCTCATGTCCACCCGGCAATCCGGCAAAGGAATGTTCAAATGAACATTTCCTTCGCCATGATTCCTTCCGCCACTTTCGTCACGCCGCCCGTCATGCGGATTGAAAAATTGTCGCCGATCTCAATCTCAATCGTTCCGCCCGGCATGTGGACGGAAATCTCGCGGTCGCATAAACCGAGCTTGTGCGCCACCGCCGCCGCCGCGCTGCTGCTGCTGCCGCTCGCCAGCGTATAGCCCGCGCCGCGTTCCCAAATCTCGATCTGGATGTTTTTGCGGTCGAGAATTTTCATCAACTGCACGTTCGTCCGTTTCGGAAAACGCGCGTGCGTTTCCAGCAGCGGCCCGATCTGCCGCGCCAAATCCGCGCTGATTTTCGGCAGCGGCAGGACGCAATGTGGATTGCCGACGGTCGCTGCGCAAAAATGATATTGCAGCCCGCGCAGGTGGATTTGCTCGTTGATGACTTCGCGGCGCGGCCCGGCCACCGGAATCTCGTCGCTCCAAAAACTGACGCTGCCCATTTCCACGCGCACGATTTTCCCGCGCTGCAATACGGTCGCGCGGACAATTCCGCCGGGCGTCTCGACGAAAAATTCTTCTTTGCCGACAAGCTTCTTGTCCCACAGATAGCGCGAAAAAATCCGCAGGCCGTTCCCGCTTTTTTCCGCCTCGCTGCCGTCGGGATTGAAAATCCGCAGACCGAACTCCGCCGTTTTCGATGGCAGCGGCCCGAGCAAAATCCCGTCCGAGCCGACTCCGAAATTCCTGTGGCAGATGGTTTTGATCTGTTCCAGCGAGAGCGGCGACGGCAAATCCTTTGGATTGATGACGATGTAATCGTTTCCGAGCGCGTGATATTTTGCGAACGCCAAAAGCATGAACGCAAAGATACCGTTTCGCGTCCAAAGAGCAAAACGAGAATGAGCGCGGGATTAAAAACTTTTCAACCGTGTGAAAAAACTCCAAATTATGCACGTGTTGACTGAAAGTGAAACGAGGGCGCAATCGGCGCAGCCGCCAGCGAAAGCCCGATTTCAAGCGGGATTTTCACGGGATGTGGAGACCGCCATCCTGCGGTCACAGGAATTTCTGCTCGGCGAGCAAAAGCCGGAGGGTTACTGGATCGGCGAGCTGATGGTGGATTCCACGCTCGTTTCCGACACGATTGTTTATCATCACTGGAACGGAAAAGTTGACCGCGAATGGCAGCGCAAGGCCGTCAACCACATTTTCTCGATGCAACTGCCGGACGGCGGCTGGAACATCTATTACGGCGGCCCGTCGGAGGTCAACGCGACCATCAAGGCGTATCTCGCGCTGAAGCTCGCCGGAATTCCGGTCACTGACCGGCGGATGTTGAAGGCGCGCGAAGTCGCGCTGCAACTCGGCGGCGTGCCGCGCATGAACACCTTTTCCAAATTGTATCTCGCGCTCATAGGACTTTTTCCGTGGGAATATGTGCCGACGATTCCGCCCGAAGTGCTGCTCATCGGTAAATGGTTTCATGTGAATTTCTGGGACATGAGCAACTGGTCGCGCGCGATGCTGGTGCCGCTGGCCATCATCAGCCATTTCAAACCGACGCGCCCGGTGAACGTGACGCTCGACGAGCTTTATCCGGCCGGAATCCACGAACGCGACCTCGCGCTCGCGCCCGACCCGGAAAAAATCTCGCTCCGCAATTTTTTCCTGTGGCTGGACCGCCTGCACAAGTTCGCCGAGTGGTTTGCCGAACATAACATTCATCCGTTCCGAAAAACCGCGCTGAAGAAATGCGAGGGCTGGATGCTCGAACGCTTTGAAGGCACGGACGGGCTGGCCGCGATTTTTCCGGCGATGCTCAATTCGCTCATCGCGCTCAAGGCGCTTGGTTATCCCGACAATCATCCGCAGGTCGTCCGCGCCGCGCATGAGTTGAAAAAACTGGAGCATGAGACAAAAGATTCCGTCCGCATAGAGCCGTGTTTTTCGCCGGTCTGGGACACGGCGATTGTTTTGATCTGCCTGCATGAATCGGGAATTTCCGAAAATGACCCGCGACTGAAAAAAGCCGCCAATTGGCTCATTGAAAAAGAAATCCGTTTCGCAGGCGACTGGATACACAAAAATCCTGCGAAGGTCGAGCCGAGCGGCTGGGGTTTTGAATTCAACAACAAATGGAATCCCGACGTGGACGACGCGGCGATGGTGCTGCTCGCGCTGCGGAAAATTCCCACGGACAATCCGCAGAAGCGCGACGAATGTTTCCAGCGCGGCCTGAAATGGATGATGACGTTCCAGTGCAAGGACGGCGGCTGGGCGTCGTTCGACAAGGATTGCACGAAAAATATTCTGGAAAAAGTGCCGTTCGCCGACCACAACGCCATGCTCGACCCCGAATGCGCCGACATCACGGCGCGCATTTTGGAATTGCTCGGCTACGAAGGCTGGAGCAGCGGACATCACCAAGTCTTCGAAGCGCTGGAATATATCAAATCGCAGCAGGAAAACGACGGCTCGTGGTATGGCCGCTGGGGCGTCAATTATATTTATGGAACGTGGCAGGTCTTGCGCGGAATGCGCGCGATGAATCTCGACATGAATGAAGACTGGCTCCAGCGCGGACGCGCTTGGCTTGAATCTGTCCAGCACGAGGACGGCGGCTGGGGCGAACGTTGCAACACTTATGACGATCCCGTTTTCAAAGGACAAGGCCCAAGCACCGCGTCGCAGACCGCCTGGGCGGTCATGGGATTGTGCGCGTTTGACGACGCGGAAAATCCCGCTCTCAAACGCGGCATCGAATTTCTGACGCGCACGCAAAATCCCGACGGCTCGTGGACGGAGCATGAAACGACCGGCACGGGCTTCCCGAAAGTTTTCTACCTGAAATACGACATGTATCGCAACGCCTGGCCGCTGCTCGCGCTGGCGACTTACAAAAAAATCTGCGAACGCGCGGCGGCGAAAAACGGCGCTCACCATTCAAATGGGCTGGCTGTATAAAAAAATAGTCAGGCCAGTTTTGTTCGCGCGGGACGCGGAACGCGCGCACGACTTCACGCTTAAAATCCTCGCCCGCGCCAGCCGTGACGAATTCATCTGCAAAGCGATTGGCAAATTTTTCTCCGCGCCGGAACTTCCCGTTGAACTATTCGGTTTGAAATTTCCGAATCCGATCGGCCTCGCCGCCGGAATGGACAAATTTGCCGCAGCAGTTCCGGTCTGGGAAAAACTCGGCTTCGGTTTCAGCGAACTCGGCGGCGTGACGTGGCACGCGCAGGACGGAAATCCGCCGCCGCGAATGTTCCGCGCCATCGCCGACGAGGCAATTGTCAACCGAATGGGCTTCAACAATCCTGGCGCTGAAGTTTTCGCGCAAACACTTTCCGGATGGAAAAATTCGGGCTGCTGGCCAAAACATCCAGTCGGAATCAATCTTGGCAAATCCAAAATCACGCCGCTGGAAAAAGCCGCTGACGATTACGCAAATTCCTTCTGTGTTCTGCGCGACCTTGCGGATTTTTTTGTCGTCAACGTCAGTTCGCCGAACACGCCGAACTTGCGACAGCTTCAGGACAAATCCGCGCTCGATGAAATTTTGGCGGCGATTCAGGAAATCCAAAGTCCAAAGTCCAAAGTCCAAAGTCAGAAACCGATTCTCGTGAAAATTGCGCCTGATCTTTCATTTGAAGCGCTTGATGAAATTCTCGAATTGATTTCTTCGCGGCAGATCGCCGGAATCGTCGCGACAAACACGACGGTTGCCCGTCCGCAAGCGGACAATCCTGCTTCTCAAAAAATTTATTCCGAAGCGGGCGGCTTGAGCGGCAAACCGTTGCACGCCCGCAGCACGGAAATCATCCGGCACATTTTCAAACAGACGAACGGCAAATTGCCAATCATCGGCTCCGGCGGAATTTTCAGCGCGGAAGATGCGTGGGATAAAATCGCGGCGGGCGCGTCGCTGTTGCAGATTTATACCGGGCTGGTTTTTGAAGGGCCGGGCGTCACAAAAAAAATCATCGCCGGCCTGCGTCAAAAACTGAAGCTGGCCGGGATGGATGATTTGCGCGCCGCAGCGGGGACAAATTCGTGAAGTTGATTTTTGTGGACATATTGCCGCAACTTTGCTAATGAAAGATTAGTCATGAATTTCAAGGTTTCCCGTTACGGCTGGATTCCAGACTTGCCCGATCATCGCGACCATCTTTACGCTGTGCCGGTTGAGGTTGCCGGTGCACTGCCGGCAAGCGTTGACCTCCGCGCGCAATGTCCGCCGGTTTATGACCAAGGACAACTCGGAAGCTGCACGGCCAATGCGATTGCCGGCGCAATACAGTTTGACCAGATGAAGCAGAAGCTCGCGCAAATCTTCACGCCCGCGCGTCTTTTCATTTATTACAACGAACGCGTCATCGAGCACACGGTTGCATCCGACAGCGGCGCGCAAATCCGCGACGGCATCAAAAGCGTCGGCCAGCAGGGCGATTGTCCCGAAACTGAATGGCCGTATGTCATCGCCAAATTCAAAACGAAGCCGCCGAAAAATTGCTACGCTGATGCGCTGAAATACAAGGCCGTTTTGTATCAGCGTTTGACGCCGGTGTTAAGCCAGTTGAAAGGCTGCCTTGCATCGGGCTATCCGTTCGTTTTTGGATTCACCGTTTATGAAAGTTTTGAAAGCGCGCAGGTCGCCAAGACCGGCCACGCGGCGCTGCCGAAATCCGGCGAGCCATCCATCGGCGGCCACGCCGTGATGTGCGCAGGTTATGATGACGCGAAGCAATGGTTCATCGTCCGGAATTCCTGGGGCGGTCAATGGGGCATGAAAGGTTATTTCACGCTACCTTATTCCTATTTGATCTCGGCAAACCTGGCCAGCGACTTCTGGACAATCCGTGTCGTTGCATGATTATATTGAGTCAACAAAAAGGAAAACCATGACACTAACAAAACGCGATCTCGTCATCCGCATCAGCGAAGAAACCGGCCTAGGCCAGCAGCAGGTTTTCGGCGTGCTGCAAAAAACGCTCGACTACATCACCGAGGCGCTCGCCAAGGGTGACAAGGTGGAGCTCCGCAAGTTCGGAGTCTTTGAAGTCAAAGTCCGCAAGGCGCGCATCGGGCGCAACCCCAACAAGCCGGAAACCGACGTGCCGATTCCCGCGCGCTCGATGGTCAAGTTCAAATCCGGCAAGGAAATGCGCGCGCAGGTCTTGAAGTTGCCCGCCAAATCGTGATTCGTTGAATTGTTGAATCGTTAAATCGGGGCGCTTATTCCCACAGTTCAACCATTTAACAATTCAACGATTTAACGAATTTGTTTCTTTAGCACTTTAACGATTCAACAAAATCTTTTAACTTCCGCGCATGGAACGACTGCCCGGATTCAGAGATTTTTATCCCGAACCGCTTCCGCACCAGGATGTGTGGAGCGCCGACTCGCGACAATTTATTTTCGACAAATGGCGCGAAACCGCCAGGCGCTACAACTTCCGCGAATACGACGGCCCACCGCTCGAACCGCTTGAATTGTTCACGACCAAAAGCGGCGAGGAAATTGTCGGCCAGCTCTATAATTTCACCGACAAGGGCGAACGCGCCGTTTCGCTGCGGCCGGAAATGACGCCGACGCTCGCGCGCATGGTCGCCGCGCATGAGCGCAATTACAAAAAACCCATCAAATGGTTCGCGCTGCCGCAGCTCTTCCGCTACGAACGCCAGCAGAAAGGCCGGCTGCGCGAACATTTCCAGTTCAACGCCGACATCATCGGCGAAAGCAACCCGGCGGCGGACGCGGAACTTATCGCGCTGCTCGTTGACACTCTGCGCTCGTTTGGATTGACCGAGCAGGATTTTATCATCCGCTTGAGCAGCCGGAATGCGTGGCACGATTTCTTTGAAAGCGGAAAGCGGAAAGCGGAAAGCGGAAATGCTGTCGGCCACGAATACCATTTTTTCCAAATCATTGACAAGCTGGAGCGGACTCCGCCGGAAGAATCGGAAAAGAAATTGTCCGCACTCGGATTTTCCCTCGCGGACGTGAACCAGTTCATCGAGTCCGGCAGGCCGACGGCGGAATTGGAAAACATTTTGCAAAATCTTGCCGCGCGCGGACTCGGCAGTTTCGTCAAAATTGATTACCGCGTCATCCGCGGCCTCGCGTATTACACCGGCGTCGTGTTCGAGGCGTTCGATGCGAAGGGCGAGTTCCGCGCCATCGCTGGCGGCGGACGCTACGACAACCTCGTCAAGCTCATCAGCGGCGGCAAGGTGAACCTGCCCGCGCTCGGCTTCGGCATGGGCGACGTGGTGCTGCTGGAAATCCTCAAGATGCGCGGCCTGCTACCTAAATTCGATTCGCACGCGGACGTTTTTGTTTTGATCGAGGACGAAACCCTCCGCGCGCCGTCGCTGAAACTCATCCAGGACTTGCGCGTCGCCGGGTTTGCCGTCGAGTATCCGCTCACGCCCACCAAGCTGGACAAGCAGTTCAAACGCGCGCAGGAATTGAAGGCGGCGTTCACGGCCAAAGTGGAAAGCGAATCCTACGTGCGCATCCGCAATTTGAAGTCCCGTGATGAAATCGTCGCCGGCTTTGCCGACGCGGCGAATCATTTGAGGTGAAAATTATTTCAACTGCCGCTCGCTGCGGCTGACGTGAATCATAAGGCCGGCGTCGCGGAAAGTTGCTGGCGGATTTTTTTAGGATAATCGCTGACTTTGGTGCTGGCTTGAGCCAATCCAATTTGGGCGAAACGAAGCCCCCTGTTTGACAATGGTCTGGGATTATTCGATGCTTTGCCGCGTCTGGGGACTGAAATGCCGTCCTTGACGGGCAGTTTGTTCCCCATTGACAAAGCGAGTCAGATGAGCACCGACACAACGATTCGACATCTCAAGGAAGCCGAGACCCGATACCGTGGAATGTTCGAGAATGCCATTGAAGGCATTTATCAAAGCACGCCCGACGGTCGTTATCTCGTCGTCAACGCTGCTCTCGCCAAGATGTATGGTTATGTGCGTCCCGATGAATTGATGAACCAGGTGTCCGACATCCAAAATCAGATTTATGTGGATGCCACGATGCGAGAACAGTTCAAGCGGCAGATCGAGTTGACCGGATTTGTCCGCGGGTTGGAATATCAGGTGCGGCGCCGCGACGGAAATGTCATCTGGATTTCGGAAAGTGCGCGCGCCGTCCGGGACGCAGCCGGAGCAATTCATCACTACGAAGGATTCATTGACGACATCACCAGCCGCAAGGAAGCCGAGGCGGAACGGGCCAAACTCGAAAAACAAATGCTGCATTCGCAAAAAATGGACGCGATCGGCACTCTAGCCAGCGGCATGGCCCATGATTTCAACAACATCCTCTGCGCCATCCTCGGCTACACAGATCTGACTTTGGAAGACGCGCAAATTAAAGGCAGAATCCGCGAGAACCTGCAAATCGTCCATCAATCCGCCTGCCGCGCGCGCGACCTCATCAGCCGCATTCTCACGTTCAGCCGGAAGGCCGACGCCGAACGGCATCCGCTCAAACTGGGCGGCATCCTCATGGAAGGCGTCAAAACGCTGAACGCCACGCTGCCTTCGTCCATCGCCATCCATGTGGACATCCGCACCGATGAAGACGTAGTGGTGGCGGACTCCACGGAAATGCACCAGGTCATCATGAATCTCGGCACCAACGCCGGACACGCCATGAAACCGAAAGGAGGCCGGCTGAATTATGAATTGGAAACCCTCGACCTCGATCCCGTTGCGGCGGCCAGCCTGTCCATCCCGGCCGGACGGTATGTCCACCTGATTGTCAGCGACACCGGCAAGGGCATGAGTCCCGAAGTTGTCGAAAAAATCTTTGAACCTTTCTTCACCACCAAAGGCCCCGGACGGGGCACGGGTCTGGGACTGGCTCTGGTCCAAAAAATTGTCGGCCGCACCGGCGGACACATCAAGGTGAACAGCAGAGAAGGACAAGGCACCGCCTTTCATCTTTATTTTCCAGAATCCCATGAACCGCCGGCTCCGGTTGTGGCGGAAAATAACCAGCTCCTGCGCGGACACCGCGAACAAATTCTCGTCGTGGACGATGAAGTTCCCATTCTCGACATGATGCAGCAACACCTGCGCAAAATGGGCTACCGCGTCACCACCCGCGCCGACAGCGTGGAAGCTATGAAAACCTTCCGCGCCGATCCGGGCCATTTCGACCTGGTCATCACCGACCACACCATGCCCGGTTTGCAAGGTGCCGACCTCGCCGAGGAACTGGGTGCCATCCGCCCCGATTTGCCCGTCATTCTCGTGACCGGTTTGAACGAGCCGCCGGACCTGACTACTTCACGCCACGCGCCCTTGCGGACGATTTTCCAAAAGCCCGTCAATTTTATCGAGTTGTCCCACTGCCTGCGCAAATATCTCGACTGACGTTTCTTCTGCCGGGGGAGATAATCACGGAGTCGTAACCGGCTTCGTCAAGTCGGCGCGATCCAATTTTACCGCGAAGGGAACCGCCGGCTCTTCAATTATTTTCGTGCCGCCGCTCACTTCGGCCACTTTCGGCGCATCGTGTAATTCCAAGACGATGATTTCGTTCCGGCCTTGCTTGAGCCATTCGCTTGGCAGAAAAAGTGAGCGAAGGCCGCCGTGATCCCAGAACCGGCCGAGGTTATGGCCGTTGACCCAGACCGCGCCCATGCTCCAGTTTCTCATGTCGAGAAATGTTCCGCCCAACTTGTCCACCGTGAACGTGCCGCGATAAAATGTCGGGCCGGTGGGCGGCGCGGCGGACGCTTTGAAGTTTTTTACATTATTATATGGCAGCGAATAAATCTGCCAGCCTCTCAAGTCCGCGCCGTCGAGCGTTGCGCCGTCGATCAATCCCTTGCGCGCGAGATGCTCGGTTTCCGCAGTCACAATCACACTGATGCGACCGAGATTATAGACGAGCAAATCCAGCGTTGCCTGGCCGGCGGTTTCCGGCAGCTCGATTTTGTTGCTGTATAATCCGTCGCCGACGAATGATGTGCCGACGGTTTTGCCGTTGACCATGACGACGGTGTAATCCTGCGCGGTTTTCAATTCGAGCCTGCCCTTCAAGCCGTTCGGAAAAGTTTTGCGATAAAGCACGAAGCCGTAATCCTGGTTCAAATCTTCCATCGAAACCGTTTTGTCGGAGACGAGCGTAGGCTTGCGCGGCAGGGTTTGGAGCAGCGGTTCGCTCTGTTCCAGTTTGATGGTTGGAATTTCAATGACCGACGGTTCGGCGGGCGGTTCAGGCGGATTTATTCTCAGGCGTTCGGTCAGCATAGCTCGCAGCGCGCGGAATTTTTCCGTCGTGCGGCCGGCCTCGTCAATCGGCGCGTTGTAATCGTAGCTTGTTTGCACGGGCGAAAAAAAGGCGCAGCCGTTGTCGAAGCCATAGTTCGAGCCGCCAAAAAACATGTAAAGACTGAACAAATCATCATGGTCGAGCAGATACGCCACCCAGTTTGTGATCTCGGAGATTTTGGAATTTTTCCGCGCAATCGGTTCGCCCCAGCCGCTGAACCACGCCGTGTAAACCTCCGGCACATACACCGGATAATCTCCGATGAGTTCCGCGCTCTGCCGGAATCTTTCGTCGCTCGCAAGGCCGTTGCGACCATACATCAATCCGGGAACGCGCAAGGCGGGATTGCTCCAGACTTTCGTGGTCGGGTCGCAGGTGAAAAGATTTTTGAAACCGACATCCTTGAAAACCTTCGTCATCGCCACCATGTAATCGTTGTTCGTGGGATCGGTGATGCCATATTCGTTTTCCACCTGCACCATCAGCAACGGCCCGCCTTTGCTCGCGTCCAAATCGCCGACTTGTTTATAGACTTGCGCCAGATATTTGCGCGACCAATCGAGCCACTTTGGATCGGCGGTGCGGATTTTCACGTCGGGATATTTCAACGTCCACCACGGAATGCCGCCATACTCGATCTCCGCGCAGCAATACGGGCCGGGACGCAGCACGACCCACATTCCGTTTGCCTGACAAAGCTTTAACACGCGCCGCACATCCGTCATGCCGGTGAAATTAAATTTTCCCTCCTGCGTTTCGACTTGGTTCCAGAACAAATAAAAACTGATCGTGTTCAAACCCATCGCCTTCGCCTGCTTGATGCGCGTGTCCCAATCTTCCGGCTGAACGCGCCCGAAGTGCATCTCGCCCGCGATGAGCATCGTCGGCTGGCCGTCCATGAAGAACTGATGATCGCGTGCCTCGAATGTGTGCGCGTTGCCGTCCGGCACAATGCTCGTGACAGTCTGGGCGGATAAATTGAGAACGAAGCTCGCGGCAATCAATCCGAGCAATGCGGCGGTAACAAATCGTTTCATTGGAGAATCGGTGGTCATGAAAAAAGGATGAAATCTTTTCCAT
>Ga0181525_10004438_pt1 | contig 10778 bp, 13 predicted proteins | sample PEATcosm2014_Bin_48_FD_121100 | JGI IMG/M metagenome (GOLD analysis project Ga0181525, IMG submission 121100) | Peatland microbial communities from MTU Mesocosm Facility, Houghton, MI, USA - PEATcosm2014_Bin06_10_metaG | ecosystem: Environmental > Terrestrial > Soil > Wetlands > Peat | place... | reverse complement strand
TTCGCCATCGAGCATCCGGCAACCACCTGGATCGTCATTCCCAAGCAAAATGGCCTGCTCGTCCCCGCGCAATATACCGCGCAGCCGGACGTACACAGCGCCTTTCACGGGCAGCCCATCGACGTGCACCATGCCAGCATCGTCGTCAGCGATCAGAACGGCATCACCGTCGAAATCTACTACACCAGCGAAGGCGCGCTTCTCGAAGCCGATCTGCCCGAGCAGAATTTCTACGTGATCCGCGACGACTTCAAGCTGCAGAGCCGTCCGCACTACACCCCGCCGCACGGATCCGCGCCGCCCCCCGACGGTCAACCCCAGGCACCCGGACAGCCGCCACCGCAATACTCCGTCCCGCAGGGCGGAACACCGCCGCCGGTACAACCCCAGGCTCTCCTGCAGGCTGACTGATCCGTTCCCAAGCTAGGCGTCGACAGCGATCACGACCTTGCCCCGCGCGTGTCCCTCTTCGAGATGCCGCATCGCCTCCGGCGTTTCGCCCAGTGCCCAGCAGCGGTCGATCACCGGCTTCACTTTCCCCGTTTGCGTCAGCTCCGCCAGCAACTTCAGATCCCCCAGGCTTCGCTTCGCCATGAACACGAGAATTTCCTGTTTCATGAAGGGCCCTGACACAAACAGCTTTACCATCCCCGCCAGAATCGTCATCAACCCCGCATCCGGGCTCGCGCCCACCATCACACACCTGCCCCGCGGTTTCAGGATCTGCCGGACCTGCTTCGGGGACAAATTCCCAACACACTCAAGAATCACGTCGTACTGCTGATTGGCCTCGGTAAGTTTCTGCTGCGTGTAGTCGATGACCTGATCCGCTCCGATGGAGCGCACCAGCTCGATGTTCTTCGTGCTGCACACCCCGGTCACTTCCGCGCCAAAATGTTTTGCGATTTGCACGGCGAAGGTCCCCACGCCCCCGGCCGCGCCGTTGATCAGCACCCGCTGCCCTGCCGCCACGTGGCCTTTGTCGCGCAACCCCTGGAGCGCCGTCCACCCGGCTATCGGAACAGCAGCCGCAGCCTCGAAGCTCACGTTTGCCGGCTTGATAGCCAGCGCCGATACTGGAACGCAAACATAATCCGCAAGCGCCCCGCGGCATCCGCCGAAGACCGCATCGCCCGGCTTGAACTCCGAGACCTTCGCGCCCACCGCCTCCACCTCGCCAGCAACGTCCACGCCGGGGCGCTTGGCTTTGTGCAGGCCCATCACCAGGCGAAGCACCCACGGCCGGCCCTTCATCAGTTTCCAGTCCAGCGGATTAAGACCGGCGGCTCGCACCCTGATCAGCACTTCATTCTCCCGAGGCACGGGCTTTTCAATCTCCTCGCGCCGGAGAACATCGGGGGAACCAAAGTCGCGATAGACGATTGCCTTCATCGGAGGTCCCGCTTTCCGCAACGGCTGCACCATAGTCGCACAGAGATGTTGTGTCAGTGCGCGCCGTCACTCCCACTCACGAACAAATCCGCGAAGGAATTTTCGGCAGGAAAGCAGGTCAGGCCTGGGGAGAAAACGCCGAAACAAGGTTGGTCAGCAGCCGCAGCGCCCGCGGAACCGCCCGGCGCAGCGGCCCCGAAATATCCTCGCCATATCCGAAGCATCCAGCGCCAATCGTCAGCACAAAAGCCCGCGCCGGAGCATGCCCACACAGCGTCTGCGCCATCGCCAACAGCGCCGGCGGGCCCAAACGATGCGTTTCGGCCGCCTCTTCCCGAGCCGCAACGGACACCACCCGAATCGCCCCAGGCTCATCCACTGCGCTGGCGTCCACAAAAATCACCATCTCGGTCTCCGCCAGCTCCGCCGCCATTTCCGGTGTGAATTGCTGAGCAGAAACAATCCGCAGCCGCGACGCGGGAAAGAGATGTTCGGCAGCCTCGGCAATCTTCAGACCAACGCCATCATCTCGGCGCAGGGAATTGCCGCAGGCCAGCAGCAACGCAGGGCCACCAGCACGCCCGGCCTGATGGGGAGCCAGCGCGGGATGGAACGCCGTATTGGGTTGCGCGGCCTCCATGGCGAATCCTCAGTCTCGCCGAATTTCACGCACCAGCGAACCATCCGGCGCCCGCAGCTCAACCGCCAGCGGCATCCGCCCCATCGCGTGCGTCGAGCAGCTCAGGCACGGATCGAACGTCCGCACCACCGCCTCCACGCGATTCAGCATACCCTCCGCGATCTGCTCACCCTGCACGTAGTGCCGCGCGGTCTGCAGAATGCCGCGGTTCATTGCCGCATTGTTGTGCCCCGTCGCGATCACCAAGTTCGCCCACACGATCAGCCCGTTTTCGTCCACCTTATAGTGGTGGATCAGCGTCCCGCGCGGCGCTTCCGCCACACCCACGCCTTCGAGATTGTTCACCGAAGCCGTCGCCCGCACATGCTTGTCCAGAATCGCCTGATCCGCCAGCAGCGACTCGATCTTCTCCGTCGCATGCAGCATCTCGATCAGCCGCGCGTAGTGGTAGTGGAACGAGCTCAGCACCGGCTTCGACGACATCGCGCGAAACTCCCGCCATTGCACGTCCGCCAGCGGTGTGTCGCACCGATCCGCAAGGTTCAGCCGCGCCAGCGGCCCCACCCGATAGGTCCCGCCCGGATACCCCAGCGGCTTGTAGTACGGAAACTTCATGTAGGTGTAAGGCTCGACCGCCTCGCCGATAAATTCCGCATAGTGTGCTGGATTCAGCTCGCCCGCAATGATGTTCCCTTCGGAATCGATGACCCGCAGCGCGCCATCGTAGTACTCCGCCAGGCCGTGCTCGTTCACCAGGCCCATGAACAGCGTGGGGAAATTCGCGAAGACCTCAATCTCCGCAGAAAATTTCTCCGTCGCGCCCTTGAACCACCCCAGCGTCCTCTGGATCGCATCCTTCGCCGCGGGAATCAAGCCCAGAATCTGGTCGCGCTTCTCCGCGCTCAGCGGCTCGTTCACGCCGCCCGGCACTGTCCAGCCAGGATGAATCCGCTTCCCTGCCAGCATCTCGATGATCCGCTGCCCAAACTGCCGCAGCCCAATCCCGTCCGCCCCAATCGACGGATGCGAGTGTGCAATATGCAGAATGCTGCGCTCTTCCGGCGGCGCGTCCATACCCAGCAGCAAATCCGGCGACGACAAATAGAAGAAGCTCAGCGCGTGCGACTGAATCAGCTGCGCGAGATTCATGATCTGCCGCAGATTCCTGGCCACTGGCGGAATCTTCACCGCGAGGATCGCGTCGCAGGCCTTCGACGACGCCACCAGGTGGCTGACTGGGCAGATGCCGCAGATGCGCGCCGTGATGTTCGGCATCTCGTAAAACGGCCGCCCCTCGCAAAACTTCTCAAACCCGCGCAGTTGCGTCACATGAAACGTCGCGTCCTGTACCACACCCGCTTCGTCCAGCTGCAGCGTGATCTTGCCGTGCCCTTCCAGACGCGTGACCGGGTCGATAACAATGGTCCGAGGCATATCTCCTGCTTTCCTGATCCTGCTGTCCGCCCTGCATTCCGGGTTCCGCTCAGCCGAAGTGAGCGACGCCTTCCAGCGTCGGTACCTTGCCGGCCAGCAACTCCGACAGCACCTGGTAAATCGTGTCCGCCGACGGCGGGCATCCCGGAACAAAAACGTCCACCGGCACAACCTCGTGCACCGGACGCACGCGATCGAGCAGCGCCGGCACACCGACCGTCGGCACCTGCGGCTGCAGGACATTTTGCTCGTAGACCCGCAGCATCACCGGCTGTACTCCGCACATATTCCGCATCGCCGACACATTGCCTGTCAGCGCGCAGTCACCGAGCGAAACCAGCACCCGCGCGTGCTCGCGAATTTTGCGAATCTTCTTCAGGTCGTCTTCGCTCGCCACCGCGCCTTCCACCAGCGTCACGTCCACCCGGTCTGGAAACGTCTTCCGATCCACCAGCGGGCTGTACACCAGCGTGAACTGGCTGCTCAACTCAATCAGCCGCTCATCCATATCGAGCAGCGACATATGGCACCCCGAGCAGCCATCCAGCCACACCGTTGCGAGTGTTTTAATTTCACTCATCCCTGCTCCCCTTCCCGCATGATGCGCAAATACGGCAGAAATTCCGGATGCTTGCGCGTTTTGCTGCCGACGCTGGTCTTCTCAAACAGCGCGCCCGTCGGGCACACCTGCACGCACTTGCCGCAGCTGGTGCAGGTTTCCGAATCCCCCCACGGCTGCTTCAGATCCGTGATCACAACGCAATCGGCGCCGCGCCCCATCACGCCCCACGTGTTCGCGCCCTCGATCTCCGAGCACACCCGCACACACCGCGTGCACAGCACGCAGCGGTTGTGATCCACCGTGAACCGCGGATGCGAAGCATCCACCGGCAGCTGCGGATACTGGTACGGAATCTCTACGTGCGTCATGCCCAGCTGCAGCGACAAGTCCTGCAGCTCGCAGTTCCCGTTCGCCACGCACACCGAGCACACATGGTTCCGTTCCGCAAAATACATTTCGAGGATCATCGTCCGGTAACGATCGATCTTCGGAGAATGCGTCGTGACTTCCATCCCCTCCGCCACCTGCGTCACGCACGCCGGCAGCAGCCGCCGTGCGCCCTTTACCTCAACCAGGCACAACCGGCACGCCCCCACTTCCGACAGACCTTCAAGATGGCACAGCGTCGGAATCTCGACGTTGTGCTCGCGCGCCGCATCCAGAATGCTCTGGTCCGAGCGTGCGCTGATCTCCTCGCCGTTGATGGTCAGTGTCCGAACATTCGCTTCCGCGCTCATGCGTGTACCTCCCCGCGGACCGCGTCCACCGCATCCGAACTAAATTCGCAAACCCCTGCCGGACATCGCTTCTCGTCAATATGCGCAAGATACTCATGCTTGAAATACCGCAGCGTGCTCAGTACCGGATTCGGCGCCGTCTGCCCCAGCCCGCACAAACTCGTCGCGCCCACCACCTCGCACAGCTCCGTCAACCGGTCCAGATCCCGATGCGTCGCCTCGCCCTTTGTGATCTTCGTCAGCAGTTCGAACATCTGCACCGTCCCCGCGCGGCATGGAACGCACTTCCCGCACGACTCCGTCATGCAGAACTCCATAAAGAATCGGGCGACTGAAACCATGCAGGACGTGTCGTCCATCACGATCATGCCGCCCGAACCCATCATGGAGCCGGCGCTGATCAACGCGTCGTAGCTGATGGACAAATCGAGGTGCTCCTCCGGCAAACAACCGCCCGAGGGTCCGCCAGTTTGTACTGCCTTGAATTTCCTTCCGTCCGGAACCCCGCCACCGATCCCAAAAATAATCTGCCGCAGCGTCATCCCCATCGGCACTTCCACCAGGCCCGTGCGCTGGATCTTTCCCGTCAGCGCGAAGACCTTCGTCCCTTTGCTCCTTGCCGTGCCCATCGCCGAGAACCATTCCCCGCCGTGGCGAATAATCGGCGCCACGTTGGCAAACGTCTCTACGTTATTGATCAGCGTCGGATCGCCCCACAATCCTGACACCGCCGGATAGGGTGGCCGCGGCCGCGGTGTCCCACGCTTGCCTTCAATCGAAGCAATCAGCGCCGTCTCCTCGCCGCAGACAAACGCCCCCGCGCCCAGCCGAATATCGATGTCGAAATTGAACTGCGTCTCGCAGATTGAATTGCCGAGGAACCCACGCCGCCGCGCCTCGCGGAGGGCAACCGTCAACCGTTGCACCGCCAGCGGGTATTCTGCGCGGACATAGATATAGCCCTTGCTCGCGCCAATCGAATACGCCGCGATGGCCATGCCCTCAATCACGCGCTGCGGATCGCTCTCCAGCACACTGCGATCCATGAACGCCCCCGGATCGCCCTCATCGCCGTTGCAGATCACGTATTTCTGCTTGCCCTTCACCTTCGCGACCGTGTCCCACTTCAAACCCGCAGGATAACCACCACCTCCGCGCCCCCTCAGCCCAGCCTTCGAGATTTGCTCGATCACCGACGCAGGATTCATATCCGTCAGTGCCTTCAGCAGGGCTTCATACCCGCCGCGCGCGATGTACTCGTCGATCTTCTCAGGATCGATGTGCCCCGAATTCTCGAGCACCACGTGCGTCTGGCCATCGAAATACCCGCCCAGCTGCGGATCCAGCCGCGCTACCGGTTCCCACCCCAGCGACGCAACCACATCCTTCGCGTCCGCCTCATGCACATGCCCGTAGCGAATCTCCGACGGCTCCATCAGCACCAGCGGACCCGCCGCGCACAATCCCATGCAGCCCGTCCGGCGCACATGGCACTTCTTCCCGCAGCCCTCGGCTTCCTTCTCAATGGCCGCCTTCACCTTGTCGCTGTGCTGCGACAGGCAACCCGTTCCCATGCACACGTTAATTTCGTAGTCGAATTTCTGGCGCTCTTCCTGGGCGGTCGCCGCAATCTCGTGCAGTTCCTCGACATTCATTGCATCGTCCACCTTTCCAGCTGTTGCTTCAGCTCCGCGCCTTCCACTTGTCCGGAAAGCTCACCGTCCAGCAGCATCACCGGCGCACGCCCGCACGCCCCGACACACCGCGCCGTCGTCAGCGACACTTCCCCATCCGGCGTCGTCTGTCCTGGCTTGATTGCCAGCAGCTTCTCCGCCTGCGCCACAAGCTTGTCCGAGCCCTTGATGTAGCACGCGGTCCCCGTGCAGATCGTGCAGGTATGTTTGCCCGGCGGCTTCAGGCTGAAGAAGTGGTAGAAAGTCACCACCCCATACGCCTGGCTCAGCGGCACACGCAGCGACTGCGCCACAAACTTAATCGACGGCTCGTCCAGAAATCCGAACGACGACTGCACCGTGTGCAGCGTCTCGATCAGCGCGTTGCGCGAAAATCCATGCTTGCGCATCGTGCCGCTCACTATTCTCCATCGTTTGTCATCGGAGGGCAGAGGCGGGCGTTCAGCGTAAAGCGGCATCTTGTTCTCCCTGACTGCCATCGGACAGTCGCACGTTCCGGTTCCCATTTCCACCCGAAGCTTTGAGGTGAGCAAAGCCGAAGCGGGCTTCAGACCACTTCTTCTGCGCTGGCCTCCGACGAAAATGCACCGGAAGCCAACGCGGGGTACAGAACAGAATGCCGTCCGATGCCAACGATTGTCGGTGACAATCATCACTGGCTGCAACGGCTGCTGAATGCTATGCTCTGCTCCCGAAAAGAAGGCGGAAGCACCGTGCGGCGCCAGATTCTCGGCTGGACAGCGATTTCCATTTCCACCATCCTTGCCTGCTTCTGGGCGTTTTGGGGCGTCAACGAAAACTTCCATGAAGGCTGGTTCAGCCCCAGCCTCGTAAAAAATCTCGGGCTGATGCTCGTACAGTATTTCAGCCCCATGCTGATTGTCCTGTTGCTCAGCATGGTTGCGTTCCGCTGGCCGCGCCTCGCCCTCCCTCTCATGGGAGCCTGCGCGCTCTTCCTCGTGTGGTTCTTTCGCCACGGACGACTCACCGGCATCATCCTGATTGTTGCCCCGCTGGTCGCCCTGGCAGCGCTCTACCACTTCGGCCGTCCCCACCCGCGCAAATGGGCATGGAACCTCCTGCTCATCCTTCCCCTAATCACGGCCATCGGCTTCGGCATTTATCCTGCGTGGCTCGCCGTGCATCGTTTCGACGACGGCAACTACGGCATGCGCCAGATCGCAGGCAATGGTGTCACCCTCGTCTGGGCGCCCGAGGGTCCAGGCTGGCCCAGGCACAGCGCCTCATGGTCCTGGGCGAACCAAAGCTGCGCCCGGCTCACCCTCGACGGCCGCTCTCTCGCCGATCAGCCGCAGAACATCTGGCGTCTGCCCACCATCGACGAAGCGGTTCGCTCTTTGGATTTTCGCGGAGCCAATGCCGGCGGCACCTGGGACCCGGTTCTCCATCGCGCGAACTACAAAGTCACTCCGGAGAAGGATTCCCCGCTGTGGGAGGTCCATTCCCCGATCATCTACTGGTGGACCGCCAACGAAATCGACGACACTCAAGCATGGTACATCGGCTACAACGGATATGTTCAGCCATTGTCCAAACGAATGCGCCCCGGCGACCTGGCGTTTCGATGTGTCTGCGAACCCGGCAAGCCAGCTTGCGAAAAAAAGACCAACCCCCGAGCGAAGGCCAGGTTCGCCCCATAGCAAGAAGCGTGCTCCGCAACCCGCACCGACATCAACGCAAATCGATTCTGGCTTTACCCGAAAGTACTTTCTTGCCCCATTATGGAAAAAGTGTTCGCTGCCCGCTCTTCAGCCGCATCCCGCTACTCCTCCCCAATGTCCTCGTACCAGATGTCCGGATGCTTGCGGATGAACTCCGTCATCAGATCGACACACTCCTGCGCGTCCATATCCATGACTTCGACGCCGTGCGACCGCAGCCACTCGATTCCCCCCTGAAACGTCCGGCTCTCCCCCACAATCAGCGTCCCGAATCCAAACTGCCGCACCAGCCCGCTGCAATACCAGCACGGCGCCAGCGTCGTCACCATAATCAGGTCGCGATACGACCGCTGCCGCCCCGCATTGCGAAACGCATCTGTTTCCCCATGCGCCGAAGGATCGCCATGCTGCACGCGCCGATTGTGCCCCGCGCCCACCAGCTTTCCGTCGCGCGTGAAGATCGCCGCGCCAACGGGAATCCCACCCTCGTCGCGTCCTCTGCGCGCCTCCGCCAGAGCAGCGGCCAACAATTCGATGGGGTTGAATCCGGAATCCATTCGGTCCAAAATAGCAGGTCAGCGCAGTGCCCGGCGCGGGCCCGAAGCATCGTCGAGCGGCACGCTCGCATCCATCCCAGAACACCGGCACAGACCCACCCCGGGGAGGAACCATGAACGCCAAAGATGCGGACCTGAACAAAGGCGCCATCGAAGACGAGCCGTCGCAAACCTCGCGCCCAGGTGAATCCCACAACCGCATGGCCAACCAGCTCGGCCACCGCGACAACAACAAAGAAATCAAAGACAACGACAGCGATTTCCCCGAACCAGGCTCGAGCCCCGAGCATTCCTGAGCCGCTGCCCCGCGTAACGCCCGGCGCTGCCGAATTTGTGCCGCCCGCTGATACGTTCTTTGTGCCGCCAATCGTGGCTTCCCGCTGATATCATCGGGTACCTGAAGTCAATCTCGCCTCGCGCGGACCTTCTGACTTGCAAATTTTCGGTTGCACGATTCCGCTTAAACTCCCGCATCTCGTGATTCTTGTCTCCCTCGCCGCTGCATCCGGCAACTTCACTCCACCCGCCCGTGCCCAGGCCCCCGCGCCCGGCATGACCGATACATGGCATCACCTCGCAGCCCTCCAGCCCGGCACCCACATCCATATCTCCTCCGACAAGAAGAGCCGAACCTGCTTCTTCACTTCCGCCGACGACCAGAATCTCGTCTGCTCCCGAAGACGCTCCGCACGCGCGGAATTCACCTTTCCCCGCGCTCAAGTTCGATCCGTGAAGCTCACCCGCTACGGAGTTTCCACCCTCGCCGGCATGGGCATCGGCGCCGGTGCCGGCCTGGCGATCGGTGTGGCCGCGTCACCCGGGAATTCTGCGTTAGGATTCTCCGGGCTCGATCGCGAAGTCATCACCGGCATCGGTGGCGTCATCGGCTTCCTTGCCGGCGCAGCCATCGGGGGTCCAACCGATTTCCTCCGCGGTCCCACCCTTTATCGAAGAACCGGCCTCTGAGCTGGCATCAAAGCATTACCCGAATGATGCTTTGATGCTAGAATCGGAAACGTCATGCGAACCACGATTACCCTGGACCCCGACGTCGATCAGCTCCTCCGTCGAGCCATGCGCGACCGAGGCACATCTTTTCGCGACACCGTAAACGAAGCCATCCGCTCCGGTCTGCGCTCCCACCGCGTACCTGCGTTCCGCCAGAAAACAGTGTCCCTTGGTTTCAATCCACGCTTCAACTGGGACAAAGCGCTTCAGATGGCGGCGGAACTTGAGGACGAAGAAATTCTGAAGAAAATGGCGCAGGGCAAGTGATCCTGCCCGATGTGAATCTCCTGCTTTATGCAGTGGATCGTGAGGCTCCGCAACATAGCGCTGCGCGAAAGTGGCTTGAGGAAACGCTGTCCGGAGGTGAGGACGTCCGCCTCGCGTGGATGGTCATCCTCGCTTTCCTGCGCCTCTCAACCCTGCGCGCTCGATCCGCCCAGCCCATGACGATCGATGCTGCTTTCTCGATCATGCAGGGTTGGCTTGACCATCCGTCGGTTTCTATCGCCCAACCCGGTCCTGAACACGCCCGGATCCTGCGTCGACTCCTGACCCAGGCCGGAAGGGGCGGAAACCTCACAACAGATGCTCACCTTGCCGCCCTGGCGATTGAATACGATGCCGAGTTGTGTTCCTCTGACAACGACTTCGCCCGATTCCCCGGCCTGCGCTGGCGCAATCCCCTTCAGCGCTCTCTGAAATAATCTCCCCATGCTCGTCCTCGCCTCAGCGTCCCCGCGCCGCAGCGAACTCCTCGCGCAGGCAGGCTACGCCTTCAAGGCCATCCCCGCCGAAATCCAGGAAGACCTGCGGCCCGGCGAAACCCCCATCGGCTACGTCCTCCGCCTCGCCCGCGAAAAAGCCGAAGCTGTCGCTGCCTCACCAGCCTGCAAATCCTTCACTCAAACCCAAACTGAACCGCCCATGATCCTCGGCGCCGACACCACCGTCGTCGCCCCCAACGGCGCAATCCTCGCCAAGCCCGAAGACGACGCCGACGCGGCCCGCATGCTCCGTCTCCTCTCCGGCGCCACCCACAAGGTCATCACAGGCGTCGCCCTCCTCGCCCCCG
>Ga0181525_10004436_pt1 | contig 10779 bp, 9 predicted proteins | sample PEATcosm2014_Bin_48_FD_121100 | JGI IMG/M metagenome (GOLD analysis project Ga0181525, IMG submission 121100) | Peatland microbial communities from MTU Mesocosm Facility, Houghton, MI, USA - PEATcosm2014_Bin06_10_metaG | ecosystem: Environmental > Terrestrial > Soil > Wetlands > Peat | place... | reverse complement strand
GCTGACGTTCATGAAGTTCTGTAGCTGCGCCTGAAGGCTGGAGTAGTCGGTCGCGCCCGAAGCCTGCAGCGAATTCCAGTTCTGGGTGATGGTGCCCCAGAGCGGACCCGCGTTCTGCCAGTACGACTGCGAGGCCGTCCAAAGCGGCGTCGGGGTGATGTTACCCCAGAACGGGCTGACATTGCCGTAGAAGGGATCGACAGCGGTGGAGTACGGATTGGCGCCGGTCCAATACGCACTCGTGTCGCCCCAGAACGGACTGATGTCGCCGTAGAAGGGATTGATGTCGCCATAGAACGGATTGATGTCCCCGTAGAAGGGATTGATCGTTCCGTAGAACGGATTGATGCTCCCATAGAAGGGATTGATGCTTCCGTAGAACGGGTTGATTTCCCCGTAGAACGGATTGATTGACCCGTAGAACGGATCGATCGTGCCCATCGCCTGCAGACGAGTCGTCGAAGCCGTCTGGGTCTGGGCGTTTGCGCCGCTTGCAGCCAGCAAGCATCCCAGCGCAACACCGGTCATCATCCAATTCTTGGTCATTGTGCCCCCACCGCTACTTACACGCGAGTAGTTTGGTCCTCAGGTCTTAAGCGGGAATGAATCCAATGCTACACACTAAAGGTTCGATAAATTCCGGATAAAAATCGGTTTACGATTGCTCGACTACGACGCGAGCGCAGTCGCGATTGCCAGCTTTTCCGTGGTGATAATGCGCTCTGACGGAAGGTGAACGAGCACAGTGGTGCCGTGATTCAGAGCGCTGCTGATCGTGAATCTGCCGCCGTGAAGTTCGACGAGAGACTTAACAATGGGAAGTCCGAGGCCGATGCCGCCCTGGGCGCGCGCATAAGCGCTGTGGGCCTGACCGAATGGCTCCATGACTTCGGCAAGCTTGTCGTCGGGAATGCCCATCCCGTTGTCGGTAACGGACAAATCGATACCGTCTAGGACAAGCTCCGTGCGCACTTCGATCACGCCGTTCGTATCCGTGAACTTTATAGCGTTCGAAATAAGGTTGATCAGGACCTGGCGCAGCCTGCGCTCATCGCCGCGCAGCCAGATATTCTCGGCCGTTCCGAGCTTCCGGATGGTTTTTCCGGCGCAGCGCCCGCCGCCTTCGAACATGGCGACAACGCTCGTCACGACCTCGCTCAGGGAAAGATCGCTCTCGTCCAGCTGTTCCTTGCCTGCATCAATTCGGGACATGTCGAGAATGTCGTTCAGGATCGCGAGGAGATGCTGGCCGCTCCGGTTAATGTCTGTGGCGTATCCCACATATTTCGGCGGCGCTTCTATCCCCAGCACGCCGCTCGCCATGATGTCCGAGAAGCCGATGATGGCGTTGAGCGGTGTACGCAGCTCGTGACTCATATTGGCGAGGAACTGCGACTTCGTCCGGTTGGCCTGTTCTGCGGTCTCCATGGCCAGCCGCAGATGCGATTCAATCACGGTGCGCCGTTCGATTTCGACATCCCGCTCGGCGAGCGACCTCGTCAGTGCGATATTCGCGTTGGTGATGGCGTTGCGATGGCCGCGCAGTGCGAGATGGCGCCAGACGATCAGCAGCACGAGGCCGGCAAGCGCCAGACCGCTGAAAATTGCGGTCTGCGTAGCAGCCTGCGATTCCCTGAGTGCGATATTCCTTCGCAGCTGATCCGACTCGAGATGCTGAATGACGAGCTGCTGATTGGCGAAGTCGAACTGGGCGCCGACAAGGGCAAGGTTGGCCGACGCCGCAAGCGAACGGCCTTGATCGTCGAGGCGCTTGAAGGCTTCCAGATGCGCCAATGCCAGCGCCGTATTGCCCTTCGCGCGATAGACCTTATAGGCGATCTGATGAATGTCGCGGAATGGCGCTATGGTTTTGGTCAGATCAACGCCGCGGAATGTGCGATCGAGATCGTGCACGGCGGGATCGATCGCACCGCGTTCGTATTCGATCTCCGCTTTCACACCCCAGACGAACGGCGCCCAGCCGTCCTCGTCGAGCTTTCCGAGCAATTTGAGCGCGTGGTCTGCCGCTCCTTCCGCGTTCGAGAATTGATGAAGCTTGGCGTAGACGGCGGCGATGTTTGTCAGAATGCGCGCCTCAAGAAGGGTGCTCTTGAGCGCGGCGCTGATATCGAGCGCCTTGCGGAAGTCTTTCAGCGCGTCTTCGTATCGGCCGGCCTGTTGCAGCGCAAAACCGACATTGTTCGCGACCGACAGCTCGAGCGCGCGATCGTCCGGATAGACCTTCAGTGCCTCGTTGAAATAGCGGACTTCATGGTCCAGGTCGTGGGCTTCGTCGTAAATTCCGCCGAGCCCGGCCAGTGACAGCGCCGTGCCTCGGGCTTCACCGAGGGCGACGAAAATATCATGCGCGCGATGATAGCTCTTCAGGGCGAGCCCGATGTCGTCCGTGCTGTCGGCGACGCGCGCCAGCGAGAGCTGAAGATCGCCGTCCAGTTTCGAGAGCTTTCCGCTCTGCGCCGCGAGCTTGATGGCGCGATCGATGGTGGCCCGCGCTTCGGCGACCTTGTTGGTGCGTGTGAATGCTTCCCCTTCGAGCCAAAGACCGGAGGCGATAGCCTGATTTTGTCGCGACGAAGTCGGCAGCGTTTCGGCAAGCGCGACGGCTTTGCGCGCTATCTCGAGCGCGACTCTTGGATCCGCCATCATGGCGTGCTTGGCGTCTGCGATGTGCCCGTCGATGTCCTTCCACTTCAAACCGTTATCGGTCTTGTGGAATGGCGCATCGCTGGCCCACGCAACAGTGGCGCCGACGAGGCACAAGCCCAGCATCAGGGTAAGCGTCTTCACCATTCCGGCCCCCACCGGAGCATCGCCGAATTGTCTTGACGAAAGATTATGTAAAAGGCCGGAGATTCGGCGCATCTCGGACCGAAATGCGTTTGTCAGTCCGACAATTGTGCGCGCGAGGAAAGATAGACGCTTTTGCGCGAAAACGACATTGAACAATCGAGATAATCTGTGTCTGGAATGCGCACATTCGGACTACCTTCGCAACACACATCGCTATCGATGGCGAATTAACAACTTCGACCTTGCGGGCTAAGGACTTGCACGGATGGCGAGACAACCGGCCGAACAAAATCACCCAACCGAAATCGCGTTATGTGTTCGTTTTTGGCACAGCGTTGCGTGCAACAGCTTAACGCCGACTCCGGAGTTAAACATCTTCGTAAGACTCATGTGACATGCGCGAATTGCTCTGAACAAATTGCTTTAGTTTGAGTTTGTTCGCGGGCGCACAATTAACCAATTGCAGTTCGGAAGGCTTACTTCGCGCAAAACACACGAAGCGAAGATGAGCGAATTGCAGGCAACCGCCGACAGCTCAAGCGACGAAGGTCAATGAGCTGGGGTTCCATTGCGCTTCAACCGCTTTCCGTTCGCATTCGCGACGCCGGTTCCGGCGCTGGTCGCGGCCTTCTGTTTGGCGCTCGCCGGCAATGCCGAAGCCGCGTCGAAGGACGCGATCGACGGACCCGAGGTCATCGTCATGACCGCGGAGAACCGCACCACCAATCTGCAGGATACCCCGATTTCGGCGAGTGTTCTGCTGCCGGACGATCTCTCGAATCGGGAAGTGACGTCGCTCGAGCAACTCACTTACGCCGCACCGGCCGTGACATTCGCCGATTTCGGACAGGGCGGCGAGCTCAACATCCGCGGCATCGGCAAGGGCGAGAACAACGTGCAGACCCCTTCGGGCGTCGCGACCTATGTCAACGGCGTCGCGTTTCCGGGCGGATTCTTCCGGGACTTTCCGCTTTACGATCTGGAAAGCGTCGAGGTCCTGCGCGGTCCGCAAGCTTTCGGCAGCGAGAACGCAATCGGCGGCGCCTTATTCGTCAACACGGTCAAACCGAATTTCGACAGTATCGGCGGCTATGTCGAGGCGCAGGCCGGTAACTATTACGACGGCGCGGTTCAAGGCGCCGTGAACGTGCCGATCACCGATGATCTGGCGGTGCGGGCAAGCGCAATCGGCGAACGACGCAACAGCTTTTGGAGCATCACCGGCACGCATACCGGCAATCTGGGAAGCCTGCATCAAGCCGGCGCGCGCCTCGAGACCCTCTGGCAACCCGTTCAGGCATTCGAGGCGTATTTTTATGCCGAGACCCTCTATGTCGATCGCGGCGGATTTCCGGCTGATCCGGCAACGCTCGGCTGCACGGCGGCGCCGCATCCTTCGTGCACGCCCAACACCTCCGATCCGTTCAAGATCGGCAATGACGGCTACAACCGGTCGATCGAGTACGACACGCGCGCGGTCCTGGGGCTCAGCTACACGTTTGAAAACGGCATCGCGCTGCGCTCGACCTCCGGTTACGAATGGAGCGACGTCAGCGAGCAATACGATCTCGACGGGACGGACAATCCGGTCTACCGCGGTTTCTTCTTTTACGACCGCGCCCAGGACATCAACGTGTCCGAGGAATTGAGTCTGGTGTCGCCGGCCGGCCAAAGGTTCGGTTGGGTGTTGGGGACCTATCTCCAGCACGAACATTTCGAGATGCCGCCGCTTGGCGGATTCAATCTCGCGACGCCCGCCGGCTACAGCGATGTCCTCCTCGTGTATCATGCGCCGAAGCAGGATGAAGCCCTGTTCGGTCAGGTGTCCTACGATGTGACGCAGGCGCTGCAGGTACAGTTCGACCTCAGGTACAACGAGTCCACATCCCGCCTCCGCGACGTCGAATCTCACGCCATGTTTTGGGTGCCGACGCCGGTCTTTGCGGCGCCGTGTCCCGCGGCGCTCGCGCCGGGCGAGGCCTGCAACAGTCAGACTCACGAAAGCGATTCGGCGTTGACCGGAAAATTCAACATTGGCTACACGCTCGACGACAACAATTATCTCTACGGCTTTGTCGCGACGGGCCACAAAGACGGCGCGCTGAATACGACGCCCGATTTCGGCGGCCCGGACAATCCGCCGGCCCTCATCAAGCCGGAGAAAGTCACCGATTACGAAGCCGGCTGGAAGACGAGCCTGTTCGACCGGCATTTGCGAACCCAACTCGACGCGTTCTACAGCGATTACCGGGACTATCAATCGACCGTCCAGACGGGCCCCGGTCAGATGGGCGTCGTCAATGTCCCGACGGCGACGGTGTATGGCTTTGAAGCGCAAGGCGAAGCAGCACTCGACGTCGTGTCGCTGGATTTCGGCGGCGCCTATATTCACGGCGCATACGGCGCGGCAAATTTTCAGGATCCGCGTTTTCTGGACATCGAAAATATCAAAGGCCACCAGATGGTCTATTCGCCCCATCTGAGCCTTCATGTGGGTGCGCAACACGTCTTTGCGTTCGAGAACGGCGAAACGCTGACGCCGCGGGTCGAATACGCCCATGTCGATTCACAGACGACCAGCGTTTTCAATGTGCCGGGGCTCGACCAGCTCGGCGCGCGCAATATCGTGAATGCGCAGCTGACGCTCAGGATGCGCGACAGCTGGTCCTTTACGGCTTACGCCACCAACCTCACCAATGATCGCTACATCGCGGGCTACAGTGCCGGTCTCGGTGTGGCGCCCGGGACGAGTCCCAACCTGCGCAATGCGGGCGCGCCACAGCAATTCGGAATCCGGATCGTCAAGTCTTTTTGAGTGAAGCGGAGCGCGTCAGCGTCCTTTCCACCGAAACCATCTCCAGCGTGACTGAGCGCGCGCGGCGCTGGCCAGCGTCGCTGCAAGCTCCGCGAATGCCTTTTCCACCGAGGACTTTGCCGGCGCAAACGCCTTCAGCACGACATCGATCGACGCGCCGTGTTTCATCGCTTCGGGCAGTCTGAGCGCCGGCATGGTTTTCACCGGCCGCATGTGCAGGCCGTTGAGCACCTGCCGCAGCTGTGCGGCGCATTTCCCGCCGCCGTGGAAGCCGTAGGTAACGATGATTGCGGGCTTCCCGGACCATTCCCTGTAGAGATGATCGAGCGCGTTCTTCAGCGCCGCCGGATAGCCCCAGTTATATTGCGGCGTGACGAAGACGTAGGCGGCGGCTTCGGAAATCTTTCGGCTCCAGGCTTGTGTGTGCGCGTGAACATAGGGATCCCTCGCCGGAACGCCGGGTTCGTCGTCCATCGGCAGCGGCCAATCGGCGAGCTCGACGAGTTCAAGCTCGAGCGCTCCATCCGGCGGAAGTCCTTGCATCACCCAGCGGGCGATATCCGTGCAAATCCGCGTCGGCCGGACACTGCCGCAGATCACCAGAACCTTGTGCACGCCGGATCCCTTTTGGATACGTGTATCATACACGCAATATGGGCTCTGGTGACTGGTTTGTAAAGCGTGCAAGATACACGCATATGGACCACAAGCTTCACACAGCGCTCATGGACATCGTGGGCATGCTCAACAGCCCCCGCTACGACGATATATTGCTCGACGAGGCTGGCGTTTCGCTCGATCGCGCGCTGTTTCCGCTCCTCGTACGGATCGACTCGCAGGGCCCCATCGGCATCGCCGAACTCGCCGATCAGGTGGGCCGCGACCACTCGACTGTCAGCCGTCAGGTCGCCAAGCTCGAGACACTGGGATTTGTGGCGCGCCAGACGCGCGCCAACGATCAGCGCATCCGCGCCGCCGCGATCACGCGGAAAGGCAAAGATGTGGCGCGCACGCTGGCGGGCGCACGCGACCGGCTGGTCCGGCGCGTGCTCGAAGGTTGGTCGGATGCAGACCGACGTGCACTTACGCGCCTCAACAGCAAGCTGGCCGAGAGCATGAAACGTCTCGGCAGGGAGTAATTGCCAAGCTGTTTGCTACTCCTTCGCCTGCGCTCCGCCTGACGGCACCGCGATATCCGGCGAGACGCCGAAGATGACCGTGACCGGCGTGCGCGATTGCGACAGCACATTGATCATGCGTTCCTGTGCGCGAATGCCTTCGAGCTTCACATAGTTGGCGGTGAGCGATGCCGCGACCTGATTGACCGAGGCGGTCGTGAGCGCGACGTTGCGGGCGTTCTGGACCGTCGGATCGGGCGCGATATTCGAGATCGTAATGCCCTGCAGCTCGAGCGGCGCGTGCAGCTCGGCCAGGCGCGCGGTCAGATGCGCGGTCAGCGTGTTCGCGATCGTTTGACGGTCGTTGTTCATGTCGAGATCATTTTCATAGTGCGGACCGAGATCGCGCATGAAGCCGCGGACCTCCTGATGCGCATAGATCTCGTAGATGTCCTCGACGTTGATGTAGCTCGCCCGCGGGTAGTTCTGATCCTGCCGCGGCGTCACCTGCGCCAGGATGCTAGTCCAGATCGCGCGGTCATGCGGCACGATCATGCGGACATAGGAATCGATCGCGATGCGGTTTCCGACGCGGGTCAGAATGCGGTGATCCTGATGATCGCGCGGGTCGTCCTGCAACATCTGCTCCTCGACCTGCACGGTGGTCGTCTGGATGCAGACGACGCGATTGAGGATACCGCCCACGCCCTGACCGCCCAGATTGATCTGCCCGGCTTCCTCAAAATCGCCCTCAAACCCGTTGGGGCCGAGAACCTTGCACACGTAACCTGCCGGAACGGAAAAATATTCGGGCGTCCATTGTCCGCAACCGGTGAGCAATGCGCTCATGAGTCCCGCGAGCGCGAACCCGCGCGTGATCGATCGTCCCACGTTCAATGTCCCCCGTGTTGAATGCGCTGATGGAGTTCCTGCTCCTGCTGTTGTTGCAGGCTCCGATCGATTGCGCGACGGGGCATGCCTTCGACGCCCCATGTCGCGATCCAATAGACGAGCGGTCCGCCGATCGCGACGAGCAACAGCACGAAGAGTGCGCGCCGGATCCACATTCGCGTGACGACGGCGTTTGTCCAGCTGAGCGCTACGAGGCCCGCGGTTCCGAAGACGACGAGCGCCAACACCGCCGGTATCAGCGCCGGAAGATATCTGTTCAGATCCACTGTGGTGCCCCTTCAATCCGCGTCTGCCGCAGCGAACAACTCCATGCCTCCAGCAACCGCGCCCCAAGGATTCGAACAATAGCGGCACAGCCTCGCAATGTCACCGCCGCGTCTTGGCGTTGACAAGTATGAGGCGCATATTCTCCTGTGCGGTCCGATTTTCAAAATCGACGGCGTGGGAGACAAAATGCGCTTTATCATGAAACTGACAATTCCGACCGCAGCGGGCGACCGCGCGATTAGTGACCATCATTTCGGTCCGAAAATGCATCAGGCGCTTGAGGATATCAAAGCCGAAGCCGCCTATTTCACGACCATGGACGGCCATCGCGGCGGCTACATCATCGTCAACATGGACGACGCCTCGCAGATGCCGGCGATCGCAGAACCGTTCTTCCTCTGGTTCAACGCAACCGTCGAATTTCTGCCCGTGATGCTGCCGGAGGACCTTGTGAAAGCGGGACCGAGCATCGAAGCCGCCGTCAAGAAATGGACTCCGAAGAAATAACCGGCATGGCGCGGGCATTGCCGTTCGGCTAGCATCGCGGCCGGGGGAGTTCGATGCCGCGCGATCCAGGGGGATATCGATTCATCGCTTCGGTGGCGGCCGCGGTCTTCGCGGTGGCCGCAAGCCTCGAGATTTCGGGGCTGGCGCTTTTGCCGCTGCACCAGCCATTGATTCCGAAGCGCGTGTGCCGCATCGCGCACCCGGCTGTCGCACGCATGATGCCCGCGCATTTCTTCTGGCTGTCGCGCGCCTTTCAGCCCGGCGACGCGCGTCTCGTCGACGTGGTGGCCGCCGGCGACGTGATGATGGGCTCGCGCGATCAGGGCCTCAATCCTCTCGTGCGCGACGGCGCGGACATTTCGACGCTGCTCGGTTCGGCCCTTGTCGGGATTTTCCGGCGCGCCGATGTCGCATTCGTCAATCTCGAAGGTCCGCTCTATGACGGCGAAGAGTCTTCGTCGAAAGACTGCTCGCATTGCTACGCGTTCCGCAGCCCCACCGCCTATGCGAAATTGCTCGCACAACTGGGCGTGCGCGCCGTAAGCCTCGCCAACAATCACAGCGGCGATTACGGCGAAACGGGACGCGCCTCGACCATGGCCGCCTTGCGTGCGAGCCACATCGGCTTTTTCGGGCTCGACCGGGACGATGCGCGCACGGCCGAAATCCCGCTCGCGAATGGCGGGAGCGCGGCAATCTTGTCTTTCGCGCCCAATTCCGGCACCCTCGACATCAACGACCTGGATGCGGAAGCCCGGATCGTGACCGCGCTCAAACGGACGCACACCGTCGTCATCGTGTCGTTCCATGGCGGCGGCGAAGGCGAGAACTATGAACACGTCACGGCCGGTCACGCTTTTTTCGACGGCGAGGACAGGGGCGACGTGATGGCGTTCGCGCACAATGCCGTCGACGCCGGCGCCGATGTCGTGATCGGACAGGGCCCGCATGTGCCGCGCGCCCTCGAACTCTATCGCGGCCATTTGATTGCCTACAGCCTCGGCAATTTCTGGACCTATGGCGCCATCGACACTTCCGCTCAGCGCGGCGCCGGTCCCGTGATCGAAGCGTGGCTCGCGCCGGACGGCACGGTGGCCGGCTTCGCCATCCATTCGACCGAGCAGCGCGACACGGGGCTCCCTGCGCTCGATCCGTCCGACGATGCGAGCCGCAGGATCCTCGCGCTGACACGGGACGATTTCCCGGCGACGGCGGCCGTGCTGGCGCCTGCCGAGCACGGCGGCGACCGGACGGCCTTGGTGGATTGACGGAGGCTGTCTTATCCTCGGCGCAAGAAAAAACCGGGAGAGACGCAGATGAGCTACCAGGACATTCTCTACGACGCGAAAGACGGCGTTGCCACGATCACGCTCAACCGCCCGGACAGGCTAAACGCGTGGACGGGGCGCATGCATCACGAAGTGAAAGCCGCGATGCGCGCGGCGGCAGACGACGACGCGGTCCGTGTGATCGTGTTGACGGGCGCAGGCCGCGGGTTCTGCGCCGGTGCGGATATGGGCAATCTGCAGACCATCCAGAGCGGCGACGTACGCGCGCCCGCCGTCGAGGAGCCGTTCGATCCGAAGGCGGCTTCGAATTTCCAGAAGACCTATTCCTATTTCCCGTCGGTGCCGAAGCCCATCATCGCGGCGATCAACGGCGCCTGTGCGGGGCTCGGGCTTGTCATGGCGCTCTATGCCGATATGCGGCTTGCCTCCGATGCCGCCATATTCACGACGGCGTTCTCGCGGCGCGGTCTCATCGCCGAACATGGGATCAGCTGGCTCTTGCCGCGCCTCGTGGGCGTCGGGCGCGCCTGCGACCTCCTCTATTCGTCGCGGCGCGTGAGTGCGGCGGAGGCGGAAAGGATCGGCCTCGTCAATCGCGTGATCCCGCTCGACAGCTTCCACGCCGAGGTCGCCGCTTACGCGAAAATGCTGGCGAAGGAGGTCTCACCCCGCAGTCTGCGCGAGATGAAACGGGAAATCTGGAACGCGCAATTCCAGACGCTCGGCGAAGCGATCGAAAGCGCCAATGCCGATATGGGCGCGAGCTTTCTGTCGGAAGACTTCAAGGAGGGCGTCGCCCATTTCGTGGAGAAGCGGGCGGCACGGTTTACGGGGCGTTAGGAACGGAACCTTGCGATTCTTCTGAAAGTTCCCGAAGGCTCGCCCGACGGCGGGTGCACGCCACAATTTCGTTTACTGCGAAAACGCCAGCCTTCCCGCCATTCGCGCAACGCAAGGTTGCTGGAATTCATTCAAATTTGACTCGAAGTTACAGGCCTTTGAAAAGGCTGGCGAACTCCTGATATAAGCACAGTCCTGAGGCGGATTTCGGTGGTCGGAG
>Ga0181525_10004435_pt1 | contig 10780 bp, 6 predicted proteins | sample PEATcosm2014_Bin_48_FD_121100 | JGI IMG/M metagenome (GOLD analysis project Ga0181525, IMG submission 121100) | Peatland microbial communities from MTU Mesocosm Facility, Houghton, MI, USA - PEATcosm2014_Bin06_10_metaG | ecosystem: Environmental > Terrestrial > Soil > Wetlands > Peat | place... | reverse complement strand
TCGCGCGCCGACGGGTCTGATCTGCATCGAAAACACGCACAACATGGCGGGCGGCACCGTGACGCCGCTCGAGGGGTTGCAGGAAATCCTGGCCGGAGCGAAGGAGCGCGGCCTGCCGGTTCATCTCGACGGCGCGCGGGTCTTCAACGCGGCACTGGCGCTCGGAGTCGGCGTGCGGGAGCTGACTCGCGGCTTCTCCACCGTGATGTTCTGCCTCTCGAAGGGGCTGGGTGCGCCGGTGGGCTCGATGCTCGTCGGTACGCATGAGCAGATGGATCGCGCGCGCCACATCCGCAAATCGCTCGGCGGAGGCATGCGCCAGGCCGGAATCCTTGCGGCTGCGGGTCTGCTCGCTCTCGAGGATGGTCCAAAGCATCTCCACGAGGATCACGCCAACGCACGAATGATGGCGGCGAAAATCGCTGACGCGCCGGTGGAGATCGACCTCGCCACGGTGCGGACCAACATTGTGATCTTTACCTTGCCGAACAAGGGCGACGCAGAAGCCTTCGAAGCAAAGCTGAAGCAGCGCGGAATCCTGGCCGGCACCGTGTATCGGCACAGCATCCGCTTCGTGACTCACCGGGATGTGGATCGTGCGGCGTGCGAGGAGGCGGCGCGGGTCACGGTGGAATTGTTGAAGCAATAATCGAGCCGTAACAATCCCGCGACCGATCGCGGATCTGCCGCGTCTAAAGTTTATAATTGAGATAGATGCCTAAGTATTCCATCGTCGTTCCGTTTCATAACGAAGAAGAAAACGTCACTGCGCTCTACGACCGGCTGAAGGAGGTCATGGAGCACGTTGGCGAGCCCTTCGAGCTGGTGTTTGTCGACGACGGCTCCAATGACCGCACCTGCAGGCTACTCGAAGAGATTGCCGCGGTGGACAGCCGCGTTTTGGTGGTGAAGTTGCGCCGGAATTTCGGGCAGACCTCCGCGCTGGCGGCGGGCTTCGATCATGCCGAGGGGGAGTTCATCCTGGCCATGGATGGCGATCTGCAGCACGATCCCGGCGAGATTCCCGTATTCCTTGAAAAGCTGGAAGAAGGCTACGACGTGGTCAGCGGATGGCGCAGAGAGCGCATCGACAATTTTGTGATGCGCCGCATCCCGTCTCGCTGCGCGAACTGGCTCATGGCGAAGCTTTCGGGCGTGGACATTCACGATTTCGGCACGACCTTCAAGGCGTACCGCCGCGAGGTAATCCACAATATCCCGCTCTACGGCGAGATGCATCGCTTCATTCCGGCGCTTGCCTCCTGGTATGGGGCCAGCATCTGCGAAGTCCCGATCACCAATGTGAACAGGATCGGCGGCAAATCGCATTACGGCATCAGCCGCACCTTCCGGGTCTTTTTCGACCTGATGACCATCCGCTTCCTGCTGAAATACATGACGCGGCCGCTGCACTTTTTTGGGCTGCTGGGCGCGATGGGCATTCTGGGCGGTGGGGGGCTGTCGGTATTCCTGCTGGTGCTGAAGCTGATCACCCATCAGCACGTGATGGACCAGCATGGGCCGCTGTTTGTCATTGCAGGGGTCATGATTCTGGCCGGGACGCAACTGCTGGCGCTCGGACTGCTGGGCGAGCTACAGGTTCGCCACTACCACGCCTCCACGCAGCGGGCTCCCTATACTATCGATCGTCTGGTGCGGCTGCGCACCTCGGAAGAGTCCAATATTCTGCCGGACAACTGAGCTGCGCGAGGGGTAGCCTTCCTCGGCAACCTCTCCATGCGGCATTCAATCACATAAGCGGCCATTGAGTTTTGTCTTCGTATAATTGCGTAACCGGCACGCGCTTGAGAGCGTGCGGCTGGGCGCTATGCAAAACGGCCCTGCCGGAGAGCCGATCGTACCCATGCAGAAACCCGCGGATGGACGGAAGCGCGTCGTGATCGAGAGCATCGAGCCGGAGATCGACGCCGGGCGTTATCCCATTAAACGCATCGTCGGCGATTCGGTTGAGGTGGAAGCCAGTGTTTTTGCCGACGGTCACGATCATGTCGCGGCGCGCCTGCTTTTTCGCTTCGCGGAAACTACCACGTGGACGATCATTCCGATGCGGCCTCTGGCCAACGACCGCTAGCGTGGCGAGTTCCCGGTGGCGCAGGTTGGCGAATATCTCTACACCATTGCCGGATGGATCGATCATTTCGATACCTGGCGCAGCGACCTGGAGAAGAGGATCGCAGCGGGGCAGGATATCGGAGTCGATCTGCTGAACGGAGCGCAGCTGGTCGAGCAGGCGGCGGAAGGGGCCGGTGGCGACGATGCGTTTGCGCTTCGGCGATGGGCGGCTCTGCTGCGGACCACCGATGATCTGGCGCAGGCTCAGGCGGCCGCCTTCGATCCCGCGCTGGCCTCGATGATGGCGTTGTATTTCGACCCGGCGCTGGAAACCAGATACGACCGCGAACTGCGCGTGACGGTGGACCGCGAGAAGGCGCGCTACTCGGCGTGGTATGAGATGTTCCCGCGTTCGACTGCCGCTGAACCAGGACGGCACGGCACGTTTCGCGACTGCGAGGCGCGTCTGGACTACATCGAGCGGCTCGGATTCGACGTGCTGTACCTGCCGCCGATCCATCCCATCGGGTCCAGCTTTCGCAAAGGCAAGAACAACTCGACGACTGCGGAGCCTGGCGAACCTGGCAGCCCGTGGGCCATCGGCTCGAAAGAGGGCGGGCACACGGCGATCCATGCGGAGTTGGGCACGATCGAGGATTTTCGTCATCTCGTAGCCGCTGCCGCGGACAAGGGAATCGAACTGGCGCTTGACATTGCCTTCCAGTGCTCGCCGGACCATCCCTGGGTGGTCGAACATCCGGAGTGGTTCAAGCATCGCGCTGACGGAACGATTCAGTACGCCGAGAACCCACCGAAGAAATACCAGGATATTTATCCGCTCGACTTTGAGAGCAGCGACTGGCAGGGACTGTGGGATGGATTGCGTGATGTGTTCCGTTTTTGGCTGGAGCAGGGAGTACGTATCTTTCGCGTCGACAATCCACACACCAAGGCGTTTTCGTTCTGGGAGTGGTGCATCGCGGAGTTGAAGCACAACTATCCGGACGCGCTGTTTCTGGCCGAGGCGTTTACTCGTCCGCGTGTCATGCAGCGGCTGGCCAAGCTGGGATTCTCGCAGTCCTATACCTATTTCGCCTGGCGCAATACGAAACAAGAGCTGACTGAGTACTTCACCGAGCTAACCCAAACGCAGGTTCGCGAATATATGCGGCCGAACCTGTGGCCGAACACGCCGGACATTCTCCATGAGACGCTGCAGATTGGCGGGAGGCCCGCATTTATGAGCCGTATCGTGCTGGCTGCGACGCTGGGGCCGAACTACGGCATCTATGGCCCTGCGTTTGAACTGGGGGAGAACCAACCGCTGCGCCCAGGAAGCGAGGAGTATCTCAACTCGGAAAAGTACGAGATTCGCCACTGGGATCTCAATGCGCCCCACAGCATTGCGGGTATCATCGCGACCATCAATCGCGCACGGCGTGAGAATCCGGCGCTGCATGCAAACTACGATTTGTTTTTCCACCCCACGGATAATCCATATCTCATCGCATACAGCAAATCGAGTCCGGATGGGAGCAATTTGGTCCTCACGGTCGTGAACCTTGATTCGTTCCATACGCAGCCCGGCTGGGTAACTCTCGATCTGGATCGGCTTAAGCTGCGCGGCGATGAGAGCTTTCAGGTGTTCGATCAGCTGACCGGGAGTCGCTATCTCTGGCAGGGTGCGCGTAACTACATTGAGTTATCGCCCAGCAGGATTCCGGCTCATATCTTCCGCGTACTGCGCAAAGTGCGATCCGAAAAAGATTTCGACTACTACCAATGATGCCGGAAACGAAGACCATCATTCGCAAATCGGGTAGTGTCGCCGACCCGCTCTGGTACAAGGACGCGGTCATCTACGAGGTTCATGTCAAGGCCTTCAGCGACAGCAACAATGATGGGATCGGCGATTTTCCGGGCCTGATGTCGAAGCTGGATTACCTGCAGGACCTGGGCGTGACCTGCCTGTGGGTGCTGCCGTTTTTTCCCTCGCCCCTGCGCGACGACGGCTACGATATTGGCGATTACACGAGCGTCCATCCCAGTTATGGGACGCTGGAAGACTTTCAGAATTTCCTGCACGCGGCGCACGATCGCGGCCTGCAGGTGATGATCGAATTGGTCATCAACCACACCTCCGATCAGCATCCGTGGTTCCAGCGCGCGCGTCACGCGCCGGCCGGGTCGAACGAGCGGAATTTCTATGTATGGAGCGACACAGACCAGAAGTACAAAGACGCGCGCATTATCTTTACGGACACAGAAAAATCGAACTGGACCTGGGATCCGGTGGCACAGGCTTACTACTGGCATCGTTTCTTTTCCCACCAGCCCGATCTGAACTACGACAACCCTGAAGTCCTCGAAGAAGTGTTGCGCATCATGCGCTTCTGGCTCGACATGGGTGTGGATGCGCTGCGCATCGACGCCATTCCGTATCTCGTCGAGCGCGATGGAACCAACTGCGAGAACCTACCCGAGACGCACGCCGTGATCAAAGCCATGCGGGCCGCCATTGATGCGGGCTACGCGGGCCGTATGGTGCTGGCGGAGGCGAATCAGTGGCCAACCGATGTACGGCCATACTTCGGTGATGGCGATGAATGCCACATGGCGTTTCACTTTCCATTGATGCCGCGCATCTACATGGCCCTGCGGCAGGAGGATCGACTACCGATCACCGACATCATGGCGCAAACGCCTGCGATTCCGGATAACTGCCAGTGGGGATTGTTCCTGCGCAATCACGACGAGCTGACGCTGGAGATGGTCAGCGACGATGAGCGCGACTATATGTATCTGGCCTACAGCGCCGATCCGCGCATGCGTATCAATATTGGTATTCGGCGCAGACTGGCTCCGCTGCTCGATAACAACCGGCGCCGCATCGAGTTGCTCAACAGCATCCTGTTTTCATTTCCCGGAACGCCCATCCTCTATTACGGCGACGAGATCGGGATGGGCGACAACATTTATCTCGGCGATCGAAATGGCGTGCGCACGCCGATGCAGTGGAGTCCGGATCGCAACGCCGGTTTCTCGCGCGCGAATCCCGCGAAGCTGTACAGCCCGGTCATCATGGATCCGGTATGGGGCTATGAGGCGATCAACGTGGAGGCGCAGCAGAACGATGCTTCCTCCCTGCTGAACTGGATGCGGAACATGATCGCCCTGCGCAAGCTTTTCCAGGTCTTCGGGCGCGGTTCTCTGCGCTTTCTTGAGTCATCGAATCGCAAGATCCTGGCCTACATCCGCGAGTACCAGGATGAGACGGTTCTCTGCGTGGCGAATCTCTCGCGCTTTGCGCAGCCGGTGCAACTCGATCTGGCCGGGATGGAGGGCATGACGCCGGTGGAGATGCTGGGCTACGTCGAGTTTCCCGCCATCACGAAAGCTCCCTATGCGCTGACCCTCGGGCCCTACGGTTTCCTCTGGCTTGAAATTCAGCCATCGATGGAGGCGGCTGAGATGGTTGCTGACTCCGACGGCGATCAGGCCTTCTATGTCGAGAACGAGCATGACTGGCAGAGCATCCTTTCCGGGGAGGGGGTTCGCCGTCTCGAGGGCCTGCTGCCCGCATATCTGCAAAGGCAGCGATGGTTCGGGAGCAAGTCGAAGAATATCGTGCGCGCCAGGATCGCTGACTCGATGCTGTTCGACGAGAATCGATCTGTGCTGATCTGGGTCGGCGTCGATTATGTCGAAGGCGATTCGGACAGCTGGCTGCTGTGTCTGGCCATGAGTTTCGGCGAATCGGCCGGCGCACTGCGCGAATCGACGCCGAACCAGATTCTCGCCACCGTAGGATCGGCAACCCGGTCCGGCGTTCTGCACGAAGGCCTGCAAGGCAGTGCGCCCGGCGCGCTGCTGGAGATTTTGACCGGCGGCCAGAAACAGCACACGCGCGGCGGAGCGCTGATCGGCCTGCCGAGTTCGGTGGTCGGCTGCCTCCGTGGATCGCAGCCGCTGGCTGCGCGGGTAAGCAGCGCAGAGCAGAGCAACACCTCCGCCATCTTCGGCGACCGGCTCATCATGAAGCTGTTCCGCCGTCAGCAGCCCGGCGAGAATCCCGATGTGGAGATTGGGCGGTTCCTGACCGAGACAACCAACTTCTCCAACGTTCCGCCGTTTGGGGGATCGATCGAGGTGCGGCGCGGTGAAGAGGCGCCAGCCACTGTGGTGCTGCTGCAGGGACTGGTCCAGAACGAAGGCGACGGATGGCAGTGGACGCTGGAGGAACTGGATCGCTATTACGAGAGCACCGCTTCAGTGAAGTCCCCTGTTGTTTCCGCCGACCCATCCGAACGTGACGGGCCGCATCCCGAGGCGCGCGAGCACGCAGCCATCTATTTGGATGCAGCCGCGATGCTGGGAAGGCGTACCGCGGAGATGCATCGCGCGCTGGCCTCCGGCCATGACGCCGCCTTCGGGCCCTGCAATCCCGGGCCGAGCGATCTGGCGACGTTGCGCGATCAGCTGGCGGGTCACGCCGCGCATGCCTTCGATCTGCTGAAGACGAATCTTTCGCGATTGCCGGAGGACATTGTCGAATCGGCGGGGCTTGCTTTGAGCCGCCGTGGCGTTCTGCTGACGAAGCTGCGCACGCTCCCAGGACTGAAGAATCCTGGGCAGTGGACGCGCATCCATGGCGATTACCATCTGGGGCAGGTGCTGCGCTCGAAGGGCGACTTTGTGATTCTCGATTTTGAGGGCGAACCGGCGAGGCCGCTCGCGGAACGACGCGAGAAGCATTCTCCGCTCAAGGACGTTGCAGGGATGCTGCGCTCCTTTAGTTATGCGGCGTTTGTCGCGCTGACGCAATACACGACGCGACGGCCGGAGGACTTTACACAGCTCGAATCGTGGGCGCGGTTGTGGGAGGTTTCCGTTTCGGGCGAATTTCTGCGAGCCTACCGCGAGGCGATCACGGACTCGCCCATCGTTCCGGTGGATCGCGCTGACTTCGATGCGCTGCTGGAAATCTATATGCTCGATAAAGTGCTGTATGAGCTGGTGTATGAGCTGAATAATCGCCCGGCGTGGATTCGCATCCCGCTGCACGGAATATTGTCACTGCCGTTGTGACATAAGGATTGAGCCGCTGAAATGGCAGCCGTCGAAATCACGGAGGAAACGAAGCAACAGGTCGAACGGATCGGCTCCGCCGACGTGGTGGTGGGCGTTGCCGGCGCCGTTTCGCCCGAAGAATTGCGCACCCGCGTCGGCCGCATCATGCAGGAACTGGGTTCCGGTGTTTCCTCGCAGCGTTTTGTTTTTGCCTGGCCGGCAGCGCCCGAACCGCCGGCCGAAGGCGTGCCAACTGCGGAAGACCCCACCTTCGCCTTGCTGCCCTTTTCTCCGCCCGCTCTCGGAGCGGCAGAATTCTGGGCGGGAATCTCAGCCAATCAGCGCGCCGTCCTCAATCTCGCCGCTTCGCTGAATGCCCGAGTTTGCATTGTTCTCGGGCAGGATCTGGCCGCGCTGGACCCGCATACGATCCAGCTCTTTACCTATGCCATCCTGGAGAGGCAGTGTGGAGTTGTTATGTCCGTCTATCCCGCTGCGAAATACGATGGCCTCATCAACACCGGGATTCTCTCTCCACTGAGCCGGGCTCTCTATGGCAGACGGGTTCGCAATCCATTGGCTTTCGATTTTGCCGCCTCGGGCCCCCTCTGTGCGAGTCTGGCGCGTGTGTCGACGGCTGCGGAATCTTCGGGAGCCGCGTTGCTGTGGCCGGTCACGGTTGCGGCAACGCAGTTCCCGCAGGTTCCGGTTGGCCAGGTGCATATCGACGTGCAGCACAAAGTGGCCACCGAAGGACTGGAACTGAGCGCGGTCCTGGGGGAACTCGCGGGTTCGTTATTCCAGGAGATGGATGCGTGCGCTTCACACTGGCAGCGCATTCGCGGGTCGCAAGTGGCGCCGATGTGGGGGAACAGCAGCCTGGATTCGCCCGATGGGCAGCCTATCGATACGCAGCCCCTGCTGGATTCGTTCCTGCTCGGATCGAAGAGCCTTGACGAAGTCTGGCGTTTGCTATTGCCGCCGAACACGCTGCTGGAACTAAAGCGGCTGACGCGCGTTGGGCCCGAACAGTTCCGCATGCCTGATGAATTGTGGGCGAGCATCGTGTACGACTTTGCGCTGGCCTACCGTCTGCGCACCATCAGCCGCGTGCATGTGCTCGGCGCGCTCACGCCGCTGTACCTCGGCTGGGTCGCGTCGTGGGTTCACGAGGTTTCCAATCTGGGCGGCGCTGGCACCGAGCAGCGCCTGGAGCAATTCGCGCGCGCCTGGGAAGAGAAGAAGCCATATCTGCTTTCACGGTGGAGATGGCCGGATCGCTTCAATCCATAGAGCGATCGAAAGGAGAACTATGTGGCAGCAGGTAGAGCAATCGCTCCACTCATCGATGGGCCTGGTGGTCAACAAGATCGCTACGTTGCTCCCGGGCATTCTGGCGTTTATCGTCGCCTTTCTTTTTTTCCTTCTCGTGGGGTGGCTGCTCTCCCTGCTGGTTAGTCGGATACTCTCCGCCCTTCGTTTCGATGAACGCATGGGCCGCGGCGCCCACGCCATGGCGGAATGGAGCCCGCGCGCCACCCCCTCGCTGCTGGTGGGGCGCGTCGTCTTCTGGTGTTTCGTCATCTCAGGTGTGGTGGTCGGGGGTTCAGCGCTCGGAACGTCCGAGCACATCGTCTCCGGCTGGATGCTCGGCTATGTTCCGCGCGTGGTTGGCGCGGCGATCCTGCTGCTCGCCGGCAACATGTTGGCGCGATTTGTCTCGCGGAGTGTGCTCATTACCGGCGTGAATCTCAATCTGAGCTACGCGCGGCTGCTCAGCATGGGCGTGCGCTGGATGATCCTGGTATTGACCGGAGCCATGGTGCTCGATCACCTGGCGCTGGGCGGAGCCATCGTCGAACTGGGTTTTGGGATTCTCTTCGGTGGAATCGTCTTTGCTCTTTCCCTGGCGGTTGGGTTGGGGTCTCGCGATCTGGTCAGCCGCTCGCTGGAGCGTGAAGCGGCTCGTCCGGTTGAAGTCGCGCAGCCGGAGAAGATTCATCACTTTTAGCAGGAAGCTTGAAGCAGGAAGCAAGAGTCTGGAAGACTGGAGCAGGCCGGCCGGCGCGTGAGACTGTCACGCGGGGCGATCTTAGTCTTTGAAAGTCAGTGTGATGCTGCGTGAGTCGCCGCCCGTCGCTCGCATCTCGATCTCGCCCTGGCTGCGCTTGACCACGCTGGGGAATTTCTCTCCCCACTCCACCAGAACAACGCTGGCCGGCCCCACTAGTTCGTCGAGGCCGAGGGAATCGAGTTGTCGCTCATTCTGGATCCGGTAAAGATCCAGGTGATAGAGCATCACCGGCTCTTTGTGCCCGTCCACGGTGCGCGTGCCTTCGTATTCGTGAATCAGCGTAAACGTGGGGCTGGTGACTTCGTCGGGATCGGCGGCGTCCAGGGCTTCGGCGATGCCTTTCACCAGCGTCGTCTTGCCGGCGCCCAGGTCGCCGCGGAGGATGATGAACTTCGGCGGCGCCAGCAGCTCGGCAATGCGGTGGCCCACCGCGATCGTCTCCTTGCCGCTGTGGCTCTCGAACTTCTGCATCTTCAGGTCTGCAGTCTGCGTCATCTGGACCTCGCCGACGAGGAAGGAATTCCCTCTACCCAAACATATCCCGCTTCGTCCCATGAGCGAAAGTGAAAAGCGCGAAAAAGATGACCTATGGTGTCGGTGGCGAGCAGGGTGTGCTCGTCCTGCTCGCGCAGCGCGAAGTCCGCGGCGAGCCCGTGGAGATAGACGGCAGCCTCCACTGCCTGCTCCGGCTGGTCCGGGAACTGCGCCAGCAGCGCCGCGACGATGCCCGTCAGGATGTCACCGCTGCCGCCTTTAGCCATCCCAGGATTGCCGGTGGTGTTGATTGCGATGCGGCCCCCGCGATGCGCGATGAGGGTGCGCCAACCTTTTAACACAACTGTCACACTGTGCTTTGCCGCAAAATCGCGCGCGAGGGTTTCGCGGTTGGCCTGGACTTCCATCGTGCTGATGCCGGCGAGCCGTCCCATCTCCCCGGGGTGCGGGGTAAGCACGACTGTCCGGCCGCGACCATCGATCTTCTCCGGGTGCTTCGCGAGGATGTTGAGCGCGTCCGCGTCGAGGACCAGCGGCAGTTCTGTTTTTTCGATCACGCCGAGAACGAAGGCTTCGGGTTCCGGCCCCATGCCTGGACCCATAGCGATGACGGTCGCGCCCTCGGTGAGACGACGAAGCTGTTCTGGCTCAAGATTCGATTTGTCGATTTCGCCGCTGGGGCCTTCGCGAAGCGGCAGCGTCATCAACTCGGGTGCGATGGCAGCGACGGAGGCGAGAATCGACTCCGGTACCGCCGCTGTGACCAGGCCCGCTCCGGAACGCAGAGCGGCGAGTGAGGCCATGGCCGCAGCGCCGGATTTGCCCCGTCCGCCAGCCGCGATCAGAACGTGTCCATACAGACCCTTGTTGGAATCGGCCGCGCGCGACTGCTCCGTTAGCTTCTTTGACGAACCAGCCCAGGTGAGATTCGTTGCGGAGGCAATCGCTTCGTCCGGCGAGCCTATGGGCGCAACGACGATGGGGCCTGCTGCGCTATTGGTCAGATTGCCGCTCACGTGAGCCAGCTTCGGCGCGGTGAAGGTGACGACTGCGTTCGCGCGAAAAGCG
>Ga0181525_10004434_pt1 | contig 10781 bp, 10 predicted proteins | sample PEATcosm2014_Bin_48_FD_121100 | JGI IMG/M metagenome (GOLD analysis project Ga0181525, IMG submission 121100) | Peatland microbial communities from MTU Mesocosm Facility, Houghton, MI, USA - PEATcosm2014_Bin06_10_metaG | ecosystem: Environmental > Terrestrial > Soil > Wetlands > Peat | place... | reverse complement strand
TGGTGGCGGGACGCAACCTTCGTGACGAACTATACCGCCCAGGATGGCACGAAACAAAAATGTTACTGGTCGCGGGGGAATGGCTGGGTCTTCGTCGCCCTCTGCCGGACGATGGATGTTCTGCCTGTCAGTGACCCGCATTACGCCGAATATCTGCAAACTTTTACGAACATGGCCGCCGCCCTCATCGCGGTGCAGCGTGCCGACGGCTTTTGGAATGTCAATCTGGCCTATACCAACGATTACCCCGGCCCGGAAGCCAGCGGCACCTCTTGCTTTGTTTATGGTCTGGCTTGGGGGATCACTCACGGCTATCTGGCCACCAACGTTTATCTGCCCGCCGCCATCCGGGGATGGGACGCCCTTTCCAACGGCGCGCTCCATCGCACGGCCGACACCCCCAACGGCGCCGGTTTTCTGGGTTACGAGCAGGACGCCGGCGACAAGCCTGCTGACGACCAGCCCGTCACCTACACCAGCGTGCCCAATTTCACCGATTTTGGACTCGGACTGTTCCTTCTGGCGGGCACTGAGATTTATCCACTGAGTTCCTCGCCGGGCATCACCATGTCGCCCCCGGTGCTGGCGGGCGGACAGGTTCAACTCGATTTCACCGTCATCAGCACGGTGACCAACGTGCCGCTCAACCTGCTGCAAAGCGACACGTTGGGCGCGGGCTGGACCGTCAGCCCCACCGCGACGCTGACGACGAACATTGCCGGATATTCGTATCGTTTCACAACGCTGTCCGGCCCGGCCGCCCGGTTTTATCGCATCCAGGCCGGACCTTGAACCTTTACTCGGTTGCGGGAGCAAATCAGCCGCCATAACCTTAAAAAATGAAAGCAACGGATATGACGCAATCTGGTTCAAGCAGGCGTTGACCGCGATGCGCGACACCCAATATTCCAGCGGCGCAACCCGTGAATACCGGTCAAGATTGGCAAATATCTTTATAAACACGATTTGCACCATGTCTTCTTCGCTGTTCCGTTGCGGCCGATGCGCCCGCACTAGCTTAAGCGCGAGCGAATATAAATGATTCAGCTGTAGCTCTGCCGAGACGCCGCTACGTTTGATGAATGATTTTGCCCCGCTGGGACAATCGGCTGCTTTCCATCGGCAATCCAATTGCCATCCAGCCAAGCATTCAAACCACCGCTCAAAGTCCAAAAAAGTTTGGCATTTATATTATCCGCCAACAGGAAAAGCATTTGACAAGCCCTGCACAAGAGCAGACGTTCAAAGTCAGACAGAGAATTTATGGCATGTAAATTTGCATCAGGCCATGATGAGAGTCTGCCAGACATGACCGAATGCCGCGTCTTGAGCAGGGCGATGGACGGCCTGTGTTTGTGTTTGAATCCCCGCCCGCAAGGTTGCACACACATGGAACGATTCCATTTGCTTACTTTTTGTTTCCACCCGGAGCGCCAGAAGTTTGCCGACAGGACAGAAGCGAGATATGGCAGCGGCGACTGACCGAAGTCAGGTGAACACCCCATAGCGCACAGAAGACTTTTAGGAGATGCTTCATGCCATGTGGAAGAGGGCGCTGCCGTGAATAAGAATCTGGAATCGCCCGGTCTTTTTGAACAAATTGGTGCGAATAGCGGTCTCAATTTACGGGCGAATAAGGACTTCGCTGTCCGTTTAGGGTTGGCATAGAGGTTTTGCTCGCGGCGCGGCCCGGACAGCACTCCACAAGTTAGCCACGCCGCCCTTCTGAACGCCTTGGTGAAGGCGTATAAACCTTGTCACCGCGAAGGCCGGGCATAATTGCCCGGCTTTTTCGCTTTTGGTGAATCGAAAATTCATTTCGCGTTTGCCATCCGGTTCGGTCAAAATGATTTTGCATTCCGGATGTTTTCAAGAATTTTAATTTTCATGGCCATGTCCGCAATTTCATCACCGGCTTTCACCGCGCCAGAGGAGGTGATTTTGCTTCACGGCCTCTGCCGCGCGAGCCATTCGATGACGAAGATGGAGCGTGCGCTGACCAATGCAGGATTCAAAGTGCGGAATGTGGATTATCCCTCCCGCACGGCGTCCGTCCAGCAGCTCGCCGATGACACGATTGGCAGGGCTGTCGGCGATTGCCAGCGGGACGGCGCGACGAAGATTGATTTCGTCACACACTCGCTCGGCGGGATTCTGGTCCGCAACTATCTCGCGCGCCTTTCCGTTCCGTTGCTGGGTCGCGTGGTCATGCTCGCGCCTCCGAACCAGGGCAGTGAAGTGGTGAACAAGCTGGGCCGGTTGTTTCTTTTCAAATGGATCAACGGCCCGGCGGGAAGTGAATTGGGCACGGACACAAATTCCACGCCGAACAAACTCGGCCCGGCAACTTTTCCCGTCGGCGTCATCGCCGGCGACCGCTCCATCAATTGGATCAACAGCCTGCTCATTCCCGGCCGCGACGATGGAAAGGTTTCCATTGAACGGACAAAGCTGGCGGGCATGAGCGACCACATCGTCATTCACGCAACTCATCCGTTCATCATGCGCAACCGCGAAGCCATCCGGCAGACGATTCAATTTCTGCGCACTGGTGCTTTTGAACACACCACCGGCTAAGCAGACCGTGCTGCCGCTATTTCCATTTGGGAATGACGCGGCGAAAAGTTTTGCTTCCATCCCCTGCCCGCTTGTGCTTGTCTTGTCCCAAACCAGTTCAACCAAAATCCACCCATGAAAACTATTGACAAAACAATCGGGCTGGCGGCGTTCGCGCTGGCATTTATTGGAATTGCATCGGCACAGGACTCCGTAACCGGAAAATGGCAGGCGCAGTTTGATTCCCAGGTCGGGACGCAAACCTACACCTACACATTCAACGTGGACGGAACGAACCTGACAGGCCGGGCCGTCGGCATCAGGGAGGATGCAACGAATGACGTGGCCATCACCGAGGGCACGGTCAGCACAAACGGCGTCTCCTTCGTCGAGCCGCTCAAGATTCAGGACAACGACATCCGCATCGAATACACGGGCAAGGTTTCCGGCGACGAGTTGAAGCTCCACCGCAAAGTCGGCGATTTTGCCGAATACGACATCGTCGCCAAACGGGTCAATGCAGACGCGGACACGAATTCGCCATCAGCCAAGCCGTAGAGTCCGCTGGACTGGCATTTTCCGTTGCGCATTTGATTGTCAGGAATGTAAAATCCCGCCTGTGTTATGGATGAGGAGCGGAAGAAAATCACTGAATTCAAGGCGGAGGAGCGGCGGAAGGAGCGCGAGCAAAACCGGCGTGCTTTTTTTGAACGAGTCCGGGGCGTCATCAAGTTTCTTCTGGTGATGACAATCTGCGTCTTCGTGTTTATCCATCGCGTTGAGCTTCAAAAGGTCTGCCTGACGGCGTTTAACAGCACAATGAAACATCTCACCGTCTCATCCCAGATGCGGCAAAAGTCCACTGACTACCAGAACCAATTGGATGGGATAACCACCAATTGAGCGCCGCAGGTCATTTCAAGCCGAAACCCCGCCGGCGATGTATTGCTCCATCTGGGTGATGGCGGCGTCCTGCGCGGAAATCGTCCAGTTCACAAGGTCGCCGATGGAGACGAGACCGACAACGCTTTCCTTGTCCACAACGGGCAGGTGCCGCACACGATGCTCGGTCATGAGCTTCATGCAGTCCTCGACCGAATCATTCGGTTTCACGGTGATGACCACGCCGGTGAAAATCTCGCGCACGCGGGTTTCCTTCGAGGACTTGCCCTGCAACGCGATCTTGCGGGCGTAATCGCGCTCGGTGAACATGCCGACGAGCTTGCCGTCGAGCATGACGAGGAGCGCGCCGATGTTTTTGTCGGCCATGATCTTGATGGCTTCAAAGACCGTGGCGTCGGGTGAAATGAACCACATGGCGCTGCCCTTGTGGTGCAGCAACGAGCTGATTGGGACGCTGAATTTCATAGGTTTGATATTCTTATCTACCCGGTTAGCGCTTCTTGCAAGTAAAAGTTTCAACTATTTTCTTTCCGCACGACCCATTCGTTGAGACCTTCCTTTCAACTGTTTACAAAGTATGGACTCATTGCCGACTGTTATACTAAGACCGGGCGAGGCGGATCGCATCATCGCCGGCCACCCGTGGATTTACAATGGTGAAATCCTCCGCGTCACCCGGCCGCCTGCCGACGGCGGAATCGTCCAGGTCAAGGACCATCGCCAGCGACTGCTCGGCACGGGCTTCTTCAACTCAAAATCCAAAATCGTCGTTCGCGTTCTTTCGCCGGACCGCGTGGAGGTGGACGAAAAGTTTTTCGAGGAACGCATCCGCGCCGCTCTCGCGGTCCGGCAAAGACATTTGCCCGGCGCCACCTCCTTTCGCGTTGTCAACGCCGAGAGCGATTTTCTGAGTGGCCTCATCGTGGATAAATACGAGGATGCGCTCGTCGTTCAAGTCTCTTCGCTCGGAATGGACCTGCGCAAGACGCAGATCGTCGCCATTTTGCAAAAAATCTTCTCTCCGCGCGCAATCCTCGAACGCAGTGACATGGCGGCACGCAAATTTGAAGGCTTGGCGGAAGCGAACGGCGTTTTATCCGGTTCTTTGGAGTGCGCGGACATGTCCGCGCTTTCTTCGACGCGACATGTCGCGTCGTCGGAAAGCGGCGACGTGTCACCGCAGTCCAAGATTACCGTGAATCTGAACGGACTGAAATTCGAGACGGATTTGGTCGGTGGCCACAAGACCGGCTTGTATCTCGACCAGCAGGTGAATTATCTGGCTGTGTCACAATTTGCAAAGGGTGCGCAGGTTTTGGATTGTTTCAGCTTCCTCGGCGGGTTCGGATTGCACGCGGCGCGCGCCGGCGCGACGCATGTCCATATGCTCGACCAAAGCGCAGACGCAATTGAAGCCTCCGAGCGAAATGCCGCCGCGAATGGCCTCGCAGAGAAATGCTCGTTCGATGCAATCAACGTCTTCGACTGGCTGAAAGCGAACACGGCAGTCAAGCCACACGAACGCGTTATTCCGCGATTTGATCTCATCATCCTCGACCCGCCGTCGTTCACCCGCAACCGCGCCTCCGTTCCCGATGCGCTGCGCGGTTACAAGGAAATCCATTTGCGTGCGCTGAAACTGCTGAAGCCCGGCGGCACGCTCGCGACCTTCTGCTGTTCGCATCATGTGAACGCAGAATTGTTTCAGGACTCGCTCTTGTCGGCAGCCTTCGACACGCGTCACGTCTTGCGCCGGGTCGCGACCTACTCGCAAAGCCCGGACCATCCCGTCATCCCGATGATTCCGGAGACGGAATACTTGAAGGGTTTTGCATTTGAATTGGTGAGATGACCTTTGAACCATGAGCGCGTTCCCCGTCAGTCCGGAAAAGGAGGCCCAACTCGCGCAACGCATGACCGCGCTGGGCGTGCGCGAGGCGGACATCGAGGAGAGCTTCGTCCGGTCCGGCGGACATGGCGGACAAAACGTGAACAAGGTTTCCACCTGCGTGATGTTGATTCATCGTCCGACCGGTTTGCAGGTCAAATGCCAGGAGACCCGCCAGCAGGGACTCAACCGTTTCATCGCCCGCCGGCTGCTGCTCGACAAGATTGAGGCACAAAGGCATGGCTTCGTGGCCGCGCAGCGCGCCGAGATCGAGAAAATCCGCCGGCAGAAGCGGAAGCGTTCCCGCCGCGCCAAAGCCCGGATGCTGGCCGACAAATCCCATCACGCCCAGAAAAAGGCGTCGCGACGACCGCTTGCGCCGGATTGAACGGGTGATTACCTTCACCCGTGCATTCGACAATCGTTTACCCACAGTTTCCATCTGGCCTCGAAACAGCGCAATTTATGTTGATTGAAAGACAGAATTAGGTTTGTCATGGCGGGTGGTCATTGTTAGGCTTGCTTCAACAACGGTGGCCAATGGCCTCAACTGAAAGAAATTTAATATGACACAAATCGCACAACTCCTCGGCGACAAAGCCGATTCTCTCCTTAACTTCAAAAACCCGAAAATCTCGAAGGACCGGCTGCACGTCCCCGGGCCGGATTTCGTTGACCGGATTTATTCCGTGTCGGACCGCAACAACCGCGTGCTCGGCAACTTGCAACGCCTGTTCGGCCATGGACGGCTCGGCGGCACCGGCTACCTCTCGATCTTGCCGGTGGACCAGGGCATCGAACATTCCGGTGGCGCAAGCTTCGCGAAGAACCCGGATTATTTCGACGCGGAGAACATCGTGAAGCTGGCCGTGGAAGGCGGCTGCAATGCCGTCGCCTCCACCTACGGCGTGCTGGGTGCCGTGGCCCGCAAATACGCTCACCGGATCCCGTTCATCGTGAAGATCAATCACAATGAACTGCTCACCTATCCGAACAAGTTCGACCAAATCATGTTCGGGACAATCAAGCAGGCCTCGGACATGGGCTGCGCGGCGGTTGGCGCGACGATTTATTTCGGCTCCGACAACAGCGGCCGCCAGATTGTGGAGGTCGCGCAGGCATTTGCCCACGCTCACGAGATGGGAATGGCGACGGTGCTGTGGTGCTATCTCCGCAACAACGCTTTCAAGATCAAGGGAGCGGACGGCAAGTCCACGGATTATCACGTCTCGACGGATTTGACCGGCCAGGCGAACCATCTCGGCGTGACGCTGCAGGCGGACATCATCAAGCAGAAATTGCCCGAGAACAACGGCGGCTTCAAGGCGCTCAACACCGGCAGTTCCAGCTATGGCAAACTGGATGAAAAGATTTACACCGAGTTGACGAGCGACCATCCGATTGACCTCTGCCGTTACCAGGTGGCCAACTGTTACATGGGCCGCGCCGGCCTCATCAACAGCGGCGGCGAATCCAAGGGCAAAGGCGACCTCGAACAGGCCGTCGCCACCGCCGTCATCAACAAACGCGCCGGCGGCACGGGATTGATTTCAGGACGCAAGGCATTCCAGCGTCCGCTGAAGGAAGGCGTGGGACTGCTCAACGCCATTCAGGATGTCTATCTCGACAAGACGGTCACCGTTGCATAACGGACGGAAAGCAATCAACCAAATGACCAACTTTGCCGAAGGATGGAGTTGGTCTTTTTCTTTGCCGGCGCAGAACCGCCGGACTTATTTCAACAATTCCCGCTGCCAGTTCATCAACTCCGGCGCATGCCGGTCCCAATCGCGCGCAAGGTCGCCCAGCGTGGATTTGCTGGCGATGAGCGTCGGGTCAATTTCCAGCTGGTGGGCGTGGGCATCGCGGCGATCGGCCAGTTCGGCGTAACGGCGGCGTTCAGCCTCGCTCGGACGGTCAAATTTGTGACGGATGATTTCCGGGTGCCGGATCGCAGGAACAGCAAGTCCAGTCTTTACCGCTTCCAGCAAAGTCTCGCGGCGGCGCGGCGACATTCGGGGCGACAAAAGATTTTCCACCGGCTGATGCAGAACGGCTGCGTCTGCAATCTCCACCAGCTTTTCGTGATTCAAAATAAAGAACGGCGGACGGTTCGCGGCGATGGCCTCCTTTTCGCGCCAGTGCCAGAGTTCGCGCAAAACAGCAAGCGCCGGGCGGTCCAGGTGGCTGCTGCCCTTGATCCGCCAGACGTAGTCGCCGTCCACGACGGGCGGCTGCGAGCATTCGGCGATGAGCCTCGCGCAACTTTCCTGATGCCATGCGAGCCGGTTCTTCTGCTGAAGTTCAAGCTTCAGTTTGTCCGCAAGCGGGTGCAAATAGTGCGTGTCGTTGCGCGCGTAAGTTTCCATCTTCTCCGTCAGCGGACGCCGCGCCCAGTCTGCCTTCTGCGAGCCTTTGTCCAGTTTCACGCCCAGGAACTTCTCAACGAGTGAACTTAGGCCGAATTGCCGTTCGCCCAGCAGTCGCGCCGCGAGCATCGTGTCGAAAATCGCCGACGGCACGAATTCATGGTGCTTCCGGAACAGACGCAAATCGTAGTCCGCGCCGTGCATGATGATTTCGCGGGTCTTCAGCGCATCGAGCAGCGGGCCGAGATCTATTTCCGCCAGCGGATCAATGAGCCGGTCGCCGTCAACCGTGCTAATCTGGATCAGGCAGACTTTTTCAGGATAGGCGTGCAGGCTGTCGGCCTCGGTGTCGAGCGCGACCCATTTTGCCGCGGACAATTTCGGCAACCACGCAGCGAGCTTCTCATCGGTTTCAATCACCCGGGATTTTTATCACAAGAACGAAGCGATATAAAGTTTTAGAATTTGTTTTGTGTCCCGGCATCCGGCTGGTTTAAGTTTCGCCCCGTGAACCTGGCCATTTCCTTTTCGAATTGCGCGCGGCAGCACGCCCAGAAGAAAGCCATCTTTTGGGGTGACCGCGAAATCTCCTACGCCGAGATGCTCGCGCAATCGCAAAAGGTCGCCGCTCATTTGCACAACCGGCTTGGCGTGAAGCCGGGCGACCGCGTCGCGCTGTGGCTGAAGAATTGCCCGGATTTCATCCCGTGCGTCTTTGGCATTTTGCAGGCCGGCGCGGTGGTCGTGCCGATCAACAATTTCCTCAAACCCGCGGAGGTCGCCTATATCCTGAATGACGGCGGAATTGACGTGATGATCACGGATGCGGAACTGGGCGCGCATTTTCCCGAATTGGCCGCCGCACGCCCGCAATTGAAGTTGCTCAAGGTTGAGGAATTCGCTTCTCTTCAAATCGAAAATCGTAAATCGCAAATCATAAATTGCGAGCGCCGCGAGCAGGACCTGGCCGTCATCATTTACACCTCGGGCACGACCGGCAAGCCGAAGGGCGCGATGCTGTCGCACGGAAACCTGCTGCACAATGTCGAGAGCTGCCGCATCGTCCTGGAATCCGTGCCGGACGACAGCTTCGCGGTGCTGTTGCCGCTGTTCCACACTTACATGATGACGGTTGGAATTTTCCTGCCGTTCACCACTGGCGGTTCCATCGTGCTGGTGAAATCACTGAACCCGCCGCGCGCGATGTTGCAGGAAATTTTCTCGCGCCGCGCCACGATTCTGCCCGCCGTGCCGTCGTTTTACCGGATGATGCTGGCGGCGCAAATTCCGACGCCGCAGCCAATCCGCATTTTCATCAGCGGCTCCGCGCCGCTGCCGATGCAGACGCTTAAGGAGTTCGAGGAAAAATTCAAAGTGCCGCTCATTGAGGGTTACGGCTTGAGCGAGGCCAGCCCGGTCGTTTCAAAAAATCCGCTGCGTGGCGCGCACAAGGCCGGCTCGATTGGCATTCCCATTGCGAATGTCGAGATGAGCGTGCAGGACGAATCGGGGAAAATGCTCGGCGTGAACGAGACCGGCGAGATTTGCGTGCGCGGCGGCAACGTGATGATGGGTTACTGGAACCAGCCCGAAGAAACGAGGAAAGTGATGCGCGGCGACTGGCTATTGACCGGCGATGTGGGCCATCGCGACGCCGACGGCTATTATTACATCACCGACCGCAAAAAGGACATGCTCATCGTCAACGGCATCAATGTCTATCCGCGTGAGATTGAGGAGGTGATTTACCATTTTCCCGGAGTGAAGGAAGCGGCGGTCATCGGCGTGCCGGATGCGCGGCGTGGCGAGCAGCCGCTGGCGTTTGTCGCGGCGGCGGAAGGCCAAACTCTCGATGAAAAGGCTCTTTTGCAATTCATCCGCGACAGGCTGGCGGACTACAAGGTTCCGAAGCAAATCGTCATCATGCCCGCCCTACCCAAGAATGCAACGGGAAAAATCCTGAAAACCGAATTACGCAGGCAGGTGACAAATATCCGTTGTAATTGATTGTATTTCAACGTGTTAAATCGCCTCCTTTCCCAGCTTGCCTTTCGGATTTGGCTTGGTTAAGCTATACCCATCGTTTGGGCATGAAGCACGAACGGTAAAAGTTTTTATGGCAGAAGGATATTGCGTCAAATGCAAGGCCAAGAGGGAAATCGCGAATGGCGTCGAGGAGACGATGAAGAACGGGCGCAAGGCCATCAAGGGCAAATGCCCGACTTGCGGCACGGTCATGTTCAAGATTTTGGGCGGCAAGTCCGCTCCAGCCGCAACCCCCGTTAATCCCCCGACGAGCTAATTATGCCTCACCAGCTCGCCTACGTCATCGTCACTCCCTATTCGCTTTACAAGTCGCGCACCGGCGGCATTTTGAGCCGTCTCATCACGCGCACCGGCCTCGATCTGGCCGCGATGCGGATGTTCGCGCCAAGCGCGGAACTCGCAAAGCAATACGCCGAGGCGATTGTTTCCGCCGAGGATCCGCAGGATCGGAAAATCCAGGAATTGCTTCATAACTACGTTCTCCATGACCTTTCCCCTGATCCGAAGACAGGGCACCGCCGGCGTGTCATGGTGATGGTTTTTCGCGGCGAGGATGCGGTGCGCAAAGTGCGCGCGGTCGTCGGCAATTTGAGTCCCGACCGCCGTAGCGGCGAAACGATTCGCGACACTTACAGCGATCTGATCATGGATGACGACGAAAAAACCGTGCGTTATTTTGAACCCGCCGTGCTCGCCGCGCCCAACGAAAAGGAAGCGGAGGCAAAATTGAAATTGTGGGCGCGGTTTTCGGACACCGACGGCGGCATTCTGGAAGATGTCATCGTCTATCCGCCCGGACAGATTGGCGAACGCACGCTGGTGCTCATCAAGCCGGACAATTTCAGATTTCCCACCGGCCGGCCCGGCAACGTGATTGATTTTTTCTCGCGCACGGGACTTTACATCGTCGGCGTCAAGGTGCTGCACATGAGCCTGGCGCAGGCCTTGGAATTTTACGGCCCCGTCCGCGAAGTGCTGCGCACCAAGCTCAAGAAAGGTGTCGGCGAACGAGCCGCGCG
>Ga0181525_10004433_pt1 | contig 10781 bp, 8 predicted proteins | sample PEATcosm2014_Bin_48_FD_121100 | JGI IMG/M metagenome (GOLD analysis project Ga0181525, IMG submission 121100) | Peatland microbial communities from MTU Mesocosm Facility, Houghton, MI, USA - PEATcosm2014_Bin06_10_metaG | ecosystem: Environmental > Terrestrial > Soil > Wetlands > Peat | place... | reverse complement strand
CGGCGGGAGCGGGCCAGGCGGGACGGCCAGCGCCGACCTCGACCACGCGGTGCCCTGGCCCGACGGACCCACCAGCCAGGCCAACCTCGCCCCGGCGTGTCAGCTATAACGACACAGGTAGGCAATCCCATGGTCAAGCATCCCCGCCTGAAGGCTTGCGCCGAGCGCGGCTGCTGGTCATGCAAGGGCGGGCCCGGCTATGAAGTGGGCACTGCGACCGCTCCCTGGTCCACGGACCAGCAGTCCTGCTTGCTCAAGCCGCTCCAGCTGTCCGCGAGCACCGGTGTACGTCAAGCCGGTAAGGGTTGCGTGATCACCGGATGTGTAGCGGTCATGGTCGGTCAGCCAGTCACGGACGATCGCCGCCGCCACGTTCGTGTCGGGCCTGACATATGTCAGCACACCCCGTCTGTGCAGCTCCTCATAGTCAGTCCTTCGCCTGGCAGCGGACACAGCGTCCCAGCTCAGCGTCCATACGTCCTTGTACCTGACGAGAAGGGGCTCGGTACCGGTCAAGCAGTCCGCGGCAGTATCCAGGGCCTCTTCAACCTCCGGAATCTCCCGTTGCAGGATTCCCGTCAGCCTGCTTGCCGTGGTAAACGGCTGATGGAGCAGGGTGTGGATGATAAGCGCGACGCGCACGTCGCGCTGACGGAGTTCCGGCCGCACGGTCGACATCAGGTTCACCACAGGGACGACGGGCGGACCGCCCACGAGTCGCGTGCGCACTCTCGGGCCGGGCTCCTCGACGATCAGGGGCGGCCGGTGCCCGAGCACGACCATGTCCCGGTACATGCGGTCCACGCCCAGCCCCTGCTTTTCAACGAGGTGCAGGGCACGGCAGAGATCCGCCAGCGCCGGATACCTGGCGTGCCGCTGAGTCAGCACGTTCGCGGCGGTGACTCCTCCGGTGAAGCCGCCAGGACTGATGACTTGCAGGGCCGAGTCCTCGTCTATCCAGGTGACTTCCACGGGATCGTGCTGCATCCAGTCCCGGTGCACGACCCCGTTGAGCACCGCTTCCCGGACCGCTCCCGGAGGGAGCCGCCGGACTGAGGGCCGGGCGAAGCCAGGTTCCGCAGCGACGCGCAGGGATGTATTGAGAGTGTCCAGCCGTCCGTCGGCCCACTCGATCTGCTCCAGCAAACTGAGTCCTGCCAGATCCCCGGGAGCAGCGAGCAGCTCGCCGCCTTCAACGTCCAAGACGGACAGTGCAATGTACGTGCGGTCGGAAGGGCAGAACATTAGGGCACCTGCGGCGCTCAGCCGCCCGTCGGGATAGAGCACGCCGAGGGCGGCGAGCAACTCCCGCGGGCTCTGCCCGCCGATATCGCCGTCCGCGTCCGCCCCTCTTTCCTTGGCCCAGGACGCGAGGTAACGCTGGGCGGCGACCAGCGCGCCAGGGGCCACATCTGACTCGGTGCGCCGCGTGGCCGCGGCCATCTGGTCATAGCCTGCGTACAGCTGGCGGCTTAGCCACCACTCGGCGCGGTCAACCGGGGTGCAGTGGCCCCCCGTGCGCCACCTGATGCGTCCGCTAACGTCCTCAACCGGCTCGCTAGCCTGCGCGATGTAGAGCACTAGGAGGCGTATTCCCTGGATGATCCTTTCCGCTATGGCCGGAGCGACACTGACATGCTCGTACACGCGATGGCGAAGCCACTCCGCGTCAAGCGCCGCGCCAAGAAGCCGCCCGCTGCGGTCTTCAACCCCGACCACGATCGCACCGCCGCCCGGCGTGTTCGCCATGCAGGCGACCTCGTTGGCCAGGTGCCGGGCCGCGTCCTCGTTATGCGGGCTGCCCACGTTAAGGGTGCCGCCCGGCCCGCGCCGGCCGGCCTCTTCTTTGAAGTCAATCTTTTCCCGCTCAACGGCATCGGGAAGCAGCCCGGACGCCAGCTTGGCTAGCGTCCCGTCGACGAGGGCCTCCAGCAGCTCGCGAGCCTCGACCTGATCGGCCCCAGGACTAAATGACGACACCAGCACCCCTCCAGGCGATTGCTAACAGATTAGCGGCACTTTAATCTGTTAGCAATCGCGAAGCCGGGCTGCTGCCTGCAGGGCGCACGCCGACGAGAGACCGTCCGGCCGAGCAGGCCAGCCCGCAATCCTGACAGCCCAAACATAGGCCGCGATGCCGGACGCACCACCGCGCCAAGCAGGCACCCGACTGGACCGTCGAGCAGCTCGCGCCCGGTGTCGCCCGCTGGACCCTGCCCTCTGGCCGCGCTCACATCACCACCCCCACCATCTACGACCTCTGACAAGTTGCGCGCTCGGTCGAGGGCTGCAGGCGCCATTGAGAATGACGACCGTCGCGCTCATACTCAGGTCTATGCCGAAGAACCGGCGATCAGCGGGTCGCAACCACGATCGCAGCCGGGGCGGTAGCGATCCGCTGGGCAGCATGCCCGTCGGCCAGTACGACCCGCTCACTCCCGCGGGCGAACATGAGCAGATCGGCAAGATGATCAATAGCCTGTCGCGTCAGCGTGGCTGGCGCCTCGTCGCGGCTCGGTTTGCGGCAGGCTTGATCCTGCTCGTCATCGTGGGCTTCCTCGTGTTTTCCGTGATCCGCTTCGCCCGCTGAGCATGCCTCGTCCCACCTTGCTAGGGCATAGGGGACCGGGTACTACACCTAGGCCTTAGTGCGCAACGGTCCGCCTGGTTGGGTGAAGTCCGCGCGAGTCCACTGACATTCCGTTATTCAAGGTGACTGTGTGTCACGATAGTGCGGGAGCGGCGGGCCCAGCCGATACGCGATGTGGGTCGTGCGCCGCACGGTAAAGGGGGAACGTTGACAGCGAGTACCTGTTTCCGACCGCGCGTCCGCCGGGGCTGGGCGCGGTGCGTCGTGGCGGCCCTCCTCGCGGCGGCCGCCCTGAGCGCCGGGGCCGCGACGCGGGCCAGCGCCGCGACCCATGACGTCTACGTCGCCAACCTGCGCGGCAGCTCGATCTCCGTGGTCGATCCCACGACCAACACGGTCGTGGCGACCGTGCCTGTCGGCTCATATCCCGTCGGAGTCGCGGTCACGCCGGACTACTCCCAGGCCTGGGTCGTCAACGAGGGCAGTAACGACGTTTCGGTGATCAGCACGGCGACGAACACGGTGACCGCCACCATCCCGCTCAGCGGGCTCCCGGATGCGATCGCGCTCTCACCGGACGGCACGACCGCCTATGTCACGTTCACGTACCTGAAGTACTCCAGCGCCGTATACGTGATCGATACGAGCACGGACACGGTGACCACGGTCATCCCGGTCGGCTTCGATGCGTCCAGCATCGCGGTCACCCCGGACGGGTCCCGCGTCTATGTCGCCAACCTCGTCAGCAACTCGGTCTCGGTGATCGACGCGACGACCAACACCGTCATCACGACCATCAGCGGGTCCCGCATGGACACCCCGACCGACATCGCGATCAGCCCGGACGGGACACGTGCCTACGTGGCTGACTTCAATTCCGGCAATGTCTTCGTGATCGACACGGCGACCAACGCGATCACCGCCGTCATCCCGACCGGACCCGGGCCCGAGAGCCTGTCCCTCTCGCCCGATGGCACCCAGGCCTACGTGGCCAACGCGAACGCCGACGACGTCGCGGTGATCGACACCGCGACGAACACGGTCACCGCCACCATTCCCGCCGGGAGCGAGCCGGTCGGGGTCCTGATGTCCGGCACCGCCGCCTTCGTCGCCGACGCCGGCACCAACACCGTCGCGGTGATCGACACCGCCACCAACACGGTGACCGCCACCACCCCGGTCGGCAATACCCCGTTTGCCATGGCCCAGGCCCCCGTCTTCCAGCCGCCGGCGGGGACCGCCGTCAGCCGCACAGCGGCGTCCTCGCCAGCGGCACCACGGTGACCATCGGCTGCGGGATCCGGCTGCGCTAAAGACGGCGCACTCACAGCACCAGCTCGCGCTCCAGGGGCGTGCGGAACCGGGGGGTCACCCGGTTCGGCCCCAGCCACGCCTCGAGCGCGGCCGCCTCCGCGGCCACGGCCGCGGCGCCGTCCGCGCCGACGTCCTCAAGCAGCCGGCAGGTCACCTCGCCAGACGCGCGCTGGGCCCAGCCGCCGACCACGCGTCCGGCCCACCACACGGTCGGCCCGATGTTGCCGGTCCGGTCGAACAGCATGGCCGCGTGCGGGCCCAGGTACCACGACCGCGACTGCCAGCCCATCGGCGTCGGGTCAAGCGCGGGCAGCAGCGCGGCCGCCGGCGGCGGGTCCGCGGGGAACTCAAGGTCACCTCCGAGGACCACGCCCGGCCGCCCGTCCAGGTCGACCTCGGTCACCGGCAGCGCGGTGAGCGCCGCCTTGGTCTGGGCGCCGGTCCAGCCCGCCCACCACTGCAGGTCGGCGGCCGGCGCCGGCCCGAAGGCGGCCAGCCAGCGGCGGGCCAGCTCCGCCCGCGCCGCGCCCGGGTCGAGGCCCTCGCCGAGGCCAGCGCCGAGGCCCGCGCCGGGGCCCGCGCCGGGGCCGCCGGCAAGGCTGTTGCCGGGCCGGCCCGGCTCGCCGGCGCCGCCGCCCAGCCACGTACCCGGGAGGAACCACTCGAACTGCCCCGACGTCATCCCGCCGCGCCGGTGCCCCCTGATCATCCGCCCCTCGGCGGCGATCAGCACAAGCACCCGCGAGGTGATGTTGGCCGTGCCGCCGTACGCCTTGTCAAGCGAGTAGCTCAGTTGCGTCCGCAGCCCCGGCTCGTCGGCGGCGAGCTGGGCACCGGAAGCGCCGCCGCCCCGCCCCTCGAGCGCGCGCAGCACCCCGTCCTCGAGCGACCGCAGCCACCCGGCCGGGTCGCCGTCGCCGACCCCGCCGTTCGCCAGGTCCTTCTCCAGCTGCCGCCGCAGCCGCCTGGCGACGTCGTCGGTGCACGCCGCCTGCACCACCCCAGCGAGGTCCGCGGGGACCACGAACACGGTCCGCCGCATGCCGAGCATCCGGACCACGTTCCGCTCCGTGTACAGCGCCGCGTCGATGTCCTGCGCCGTGCACCCGCTGCGCGCCCGCGCCGACAGGTAGACGGTCACCGGGTCGGTGGCGTGCAGCGCCACCAGCGACGCCGCGGCCTCGGCGACCGTCTCAGCGGGCGCGGCGAGCCGGTGCCGCTCCACCAGCCGCCCCCGCCTCATCGCCACGCTCACCTTGCGCGTCATGCCACGAAACCTATCCGACCGGTGCCGCGGCCGCACGGGCCGAGCCGCGCCCAGCCGCGAGCGGGCAGAATCAACCTCGTGACACACCGCCGCCCCGCCCCGCACAGCCCTGACCGCCCCGACCGCCCTGACAACCCGGACAAAAAGGCCCCCGGCGCCGTGACCCGCTACCTGTCCCGGCTCGGGTTCTCCGCGGCACCCCAGGCAACGGTGGGCGGCCTGACCGAGCTGCACCGCCGTCACCTGGACACGGTGCCGTACGAGAACCTCGCGATCATGCTCGGCGGGCCCGACTCGACGGACCCGGAAGAGACGCTGGAGCGGATCGCGGCCGGCGGCAACGCGGGCTACTGCTTTCACCAGAACGGCGCGTTCGAGGTCGTGCTCCGTAACCTGGGATTCGCGGTGGAACGCCGGTACGGCCACGTGTGGCGCACGCCCGAGGACCGCGCGACCCGGCAACTGAACCACCTGGTCCTGCTCGCCACCATCGGCGGCCGGCGCTGGTGGCCGGACCTCGGCCTCGGGGACGGCTTCAGGGACCCGGTCGAGGTGGTCGCGGGAGAGTTCCGGCAGGGTCCCTTCACGTACCAGATCACCGAGGTCGGCCCTGCAGATTCCGGCACGGTGGAGTGGACCTTCAGGCATGACCCGTCGGCGGGTTCCTTCGCCGCCGTTGACGTGCACGCGAGCAGCCCCGCGGACGCCGAGGTCGCGGCGGCGCACCGGGTGCTTTCTACGCCGCCGGACGGGCGGTTCACCCGGGTACTCGTGGTGCAGCGCCGTGACGGCACGGGTTCCGAGGTGCTGCGCGGGATCCGGCATCAGCGGACGGGGAGCGGGGCGTTCGCCCGTGACCTGACGTCCTACGACGACTGGCGGATGGCGATGGAGTCCCTCGGCGTCAGCCTGGCCGGCGTCGCCGACGAGGAGCTGCGGTCGCTGCACGACCGCATGCTGGCCGCCCACGAGGAGTGGGCCGCGGCCAATTCCTAGCGTGGAAACGCATCTGCAGTGGTCCGCGGCTACTGCGCGCCGGTGACCACCGTGGCGCCGGAGTCATCGTCCTGGCGGACCTCCGGGGCGAGGCCCGCGGCGGCCATGGCGGCGGCCATAGCCGGGGCCTGGCGCTCGCTGGTCTCCACCAGCAGGACGCCGTCGGGGGCGAGCCAGGACGGGGCGGCGGCCGCGACGCGGCGGAGCACGGCGAGGCCGTCCGCGCCGCCGTCCAGGGCGATGCGCGCCTCGTGGTCGCGCGCCTCGGGCGGCATGAACGCGATCTCGGCGGTCGGCACGTAGGGCGCGTTGCAGATCAGCACGCCGATGCGGCCGCGTAGTCCCAAGGGAAGCGCGCCAAAGAGGTCACCCGCGTGTACGTGCCCGCCGGCCGGCTCAACGTTCAGCCGCGCGCACGCGACGGCGGCGGGGTCCAGGTCGGCCGCGTGCAGTTCGACGCCGCCGAGCCGGATGCCGGTCGGCGCTGGACGGATGGCTTCGCTTTCCGCTGCCTCGTCCGCGCCGACCAGCCTCACCGCGACGGCCAGCCCGAGGGCGCCGGTGCCGCAGCACAGGTCGGCGATAACCCGGGGCACGGTGCCGTACCGCGAGGCGGCCAGCCTGACCGCGACTGAGACCAGGAACTCGCTGCGGCGGCGCGGCACGAAGACACCAGGGTCGACGAGCACGCGCAACCCGCAGAACTCGGCCCAGCCGACGATCTGCTCGAGCGGCTCGCCGCCCGCCCTGCGCGTCACCATGGCGTCCAGCTCGGCGGGGGAGCGCGCGGCGGACGCGAGCAGCGACGCCTCGTCCTCGGCCCACACGCAGCCCGCGGCGCGCAGCCGGGCGATTATTGATGGATCGGTCTCCACGAGCAGCCCACGGTAGACCCGTCGGCCCGGCCGCTCAAGTCATTTCCGCCAGTCGGCGGAGCAGGCGCACGTTCTGGATCACGCGGTTAGTCAGCCCGCCGCTACAGCTGCCCGACGTCCGTGACGTGGACGACCGCCGTGCCCTGGTCGTCGGAGGCGGCGAGGTCGACGGTGGCGGAGATGCCCCAGTCGTGGTCGTCATCTGGATCATCGAAGATCTGCCGGACGGTCCAGGCGGTCTTGCCCTCCTCGATGATCAGCATCGCCGGGCCGCGGGCGTCCGGGCCGGTTTCGATCTCGTCGTGCGCGTCGAAGTACTCATCGAGCGCCTCCGCCCAGGCGGTGGCGGTCCAGCCGTCGGCCGCGTCGAGCTCGCCGAGCTCGTCGTAGTGCCGCAGTGCGGCGAGGGTGACCCGGCGGAAGAGGGCGTTGCGAACGAGGACACGGAACGCGCGCGTGTTGCTCGTGAGCGTCTTCGGCTGCGCCCGGAGCTCGGCGAGGTCCTGATCGGGGTTGGTGAGCTTCTCCCACTCATCGACGAGCGAGGAGTCGACCTGGCGGATGAGCTCGCCGAGCCACTCGATCAAGTCGGTGAGCTCCTCGGTCTTGGCCTCGTCGGGGACGGTCTGCCGCAGCGCCTTGTAGGCGTCGGCCAGGTAGCGCAGCACGATGCCCTCGGACCGGGACAGGCCGTAGAACTGGACGTACTCGGGGAAGGTCATGGCCCGCTCGAACAGCTCGCGGGCGATGGCCTTGGGTGAGACCGTGTAGTCGCCGACCCAGGGATGGCCGCGCCGGTAGATCTCGTAGGCGGCGTCGAGCAGCTCCTCGAGCGGCTTGGGCCAGGTGACGTCCTCGAGCAGCTCCATGCGCTCCTCGTACTCGACGCCGTCGGCCTTCATCGCGGCGACCGCCTCGCCGCGGGCGCGGAACAGCTGGGCGGACAGGATCTGCCTGGGGTCGTCGAGCGTCGACTCGATGACGGACAGCACGTCGAGCGGGTAGCTTTCCGCCTCCTTGTCGAGCAGCGCGATGGCGGCGAGGGCGAACGGCGACAGCGGCTGGTTGAGCGCGAAGTCGTACTGCAGGTCGACGGTGAGCCTGACGTACCGGCCCTTCTCGTCCGGCTCGTCAAGCCGCTCGACCACGCCGCCGGCCAGCAGCGCCCGGTAGATCTCGATGGCCCGGTGGATGTGCTTGCGCTGCTTCGCCCGGTCCTCGTGGTTGTCGGTCAGCAGGTGCTTCATCGCCGCGTACGCGTTGCCCGGCCGGTCGATGATGTTCAGCACCATCGCGTGCGTCACGGTGAACGACGAGGTGAGCGGCTCGGGCTCGGCGGCGACGAGCCGCTCGAAGGTGGGCTTGCCCCAGGAGATGGTGCCCTCTGGCGGCTTCTTCTTGACGACCCGCCGGCGCGCGAGCGCCTCGTCGCCGCCGGCCTTGGCGAGGATCTTGGCGTAGGACCGCTCGTTCTCGATGACGTGCTCGGGCGCCTGCACCACGACGCGGCCCGCGGTGTCGAAGCCCGCCCGGCCCGCCCGCCCGGCGATCTGGTGGAACTCCCTGGCCTGCAGCAGCCGGGTCTTCTTGCCGTCGAACTTGGCCAGCGCGGTGAACACCACCGTACGGATCGGCACGTTGATGCCCACGCCGAGCGTGTCGGTGCCGCAGATGACCTTCAGCAGGCCGGCCTGGGCGAGCGTCTCCACCAGCCGCCGGTACTTGGGCAGCATGCCGGCGTGGTGCACGCCGATGCCGTGCCGCACCAGGCGCGACAGCGTCTTGCCGAAGCCGGAGGCGAAGCGGAAGTGCCCGATCAGCTCCGCGATCGCGTCCTTCTCTGCCCGGGTGCACACGTTGGTCGACATGAGCGCCTGGGCCTGCTCAAGCGCCGCGGCCTGGGTGAAGTGCACCACGTAGACCGGGGCCTGGTCGGTGGTGAGCAGCTCGCTCAGCGTCTCGTGCAGCGGCTCGAGGCTGAAGGAGAAGATCAGCGGGACCGGGCGCTCGGCGTTCTTGACGACGGCGGTGGGCCACCCGGTCCGCCTGGTGAGGTCGTCGGCGAACCGGGTGACGTCGCCGAGGGTGGCCGACATCAGGATGAACTGCGCCTTGGGCAGCTCGATGAGCGGGACCTGCCAGGCCCAGCCGCGGTCGGGGTCGGCGTAGTAGTGGAACTCGTCCATGATGACCTGGCCGACGTCTGCGTCGGCGCCGTCCCGCAGCGCGATCGAGGCGAGCACCTCGGCGGTGCAGCAGATGATCGGCGCCTTGGCGTTCACCGAGGCGTCGCCGGTCATCATCCCGACGTTGGCCGGGCCGAAGACCTCGCAGAGCGCGAAGAACTTCTCGCTGACCAGGGCCTTGATGGGCGCCGTGTAGTAGCTGCGCTGCCCGTTGGCCAGGGCCGCGAAGTGCGCGCCGGTCGCGACCAGTGACTTGCCCGAGCCGGTCGGAGTGGACAGGATCACGTTCGACCCCATGACGACCTCGATCAGCGACTCTTCCTGGTGCGGGTAGAGGCTGAAGCCGCGCCCCTTCGCCCAGTCCGCGAAGGCGCTGAAGATGGCGTCCGGGTCCGGCGGGCTGTCAGCGGGCGGCGGGAGCAGGTCAATGAGTGTCGTCATGGCGTTTTCTATGGTGCCCTGTCATGGCGACTACCTGAGCCGTCAAGAGTTGTGGATTCATGTGTCACGTTGTTCAACCACATCGCGGACCAGCAGATTCCCGCCGGCGCCCGGATGGCCCGCTCGAAAGCACTACAAGTAAACACTTGATGAAGTGCTCGGCAACGCCGCTGCGCGCGGGGCGCCACGGGCTGTATAACCAGATCTTCGGACGATCCGCCCAGGCCTGACGGGGGCCGAGGAGCGGCCGGCGGCACCCCGTTTCCGGCTGATTGACAATGGCGTCACGCGTGCCGCATCATGGTCTCTCTTGCTACCGCAAGAAAAACTTTCCCAGGCCATCATTTTAGCTTCCGGATGTCGTATATGAAAAATTCCCTCCGGTTCATCACGCTCAGCAAGTACCCGCCATATCGGTCGGGTCACGCAAAGCAGGCGCTATGGAACAACAGGGCGCTCGCCGCGCTCACCGGGGTCGAACAGCACCAGGTAACGTACTGCGGGGTGTCCTCAGATCCGGAAGACTTCGCAGGCCCAGGTATCAACGTTCATCACGTCAGAGAAGTTCCCGGAAATCGCCGGGTACCTGACGGGCATCTACTACGGGCAGTCGCGGGCGAGCTTTTCCGCGTACTGCTTGAAAACGAAATCGACGTCATTAACACCTATTACATCGACCCGCACGCGGCGCTCGCCAATAGGGTCGCCGACGCCCTCGGACTTCTTGGCCGACGGCCAATAGTTATCCACAGCATTGAGGGCAGCGATGTCCTCGAATCCGTCTGCGAGCATCTCTCGGACGGCTCTGCGGGCCTACTGTTCGGGGACGTAATGCGCGCCGATGTGCTGTGCACCGTATCGCACTATACGGCGCGGCGCTTCCTGGCCGGCGCGGAGGCGGTCGGCGGCGCGCGGCTCGCGGACACCATCGCGGAGTCGATCGTGCTCCGCTACCCGGGCCTGCCGCCGGAGGCGTTCGCGCACCCGTGTACCGAGGCGGTGGAGGAGTTCCGGCAGCGTTCTGGGCTGCGCCAGGACTCGGTGCTCGTCTCCACGCTCGGCCGGCTCGAGGAGGAGAAGGGCCTCGACACCATCGTGGCCGTCGCCGAGCT
>Ga0181525_10004430_pt1 | contig 10783 bp, 8 predicted proteins | sample PEATcosm2014_Bin_48_FD_121100 | JGI IMG/M metagenome (GOLD analysis project Ga0181525, IMG submission 121100) | Peatland microbial communities from MTU Mesocosm Facility, Houghton, MI, USA - PEATcosm2014_Bin06_10_metaG | ecosystem: Environmental > Terrestrial > Soil > Wetlands > Peat | place... | reverse complement strand
CGGTTGAACAGCCAGTTTGCTTCTGCAGCGGTGTTGATTCTTCCCAGAACCAGCAGCACGTTACCGGACGGGTCCAACTTAAGCACGAGATGGCTTCCGTCGTCGGTCGTCCAGAGATTGTCGTCCGCATCGATGCGCAAACCATGCGGGTGAGCGAAGAGTCCCTCGCCGATACTCTGAATAAAATTTCCCTTCTCGTCATATTCCGTAAGCATTGGCTTGGTCCGTTGGAAGAGAAATATATGTCCCTTCGAATTGATTGCGACGCCAGCGGCCTCGCCAGCAACCATCCCCTTGGGAAACTTGAAAAAATTCGCCACCACACGATATGGAAGTTCCGGAACTGCCTGGAATAGAGTCGTCTTTACTGACGGTGATAGCGTAGGCGTCGATTGTGCCCCAGTCCGCGATGCCAGGAGCGTAAGGCAAGCGAGAACCACTCTTATAGATTTGTTCATATTGTTTAAGAGACGATCAACACAAAAAAACAAATTAAAGCCGGCCATGTCTCCCTTGAAATAGGTTAGCGCCTCGATGCCGATTCATCTTAATCCACTTGTGAGAACTCCACCGCCTTTGTTCAAATGACGTTAACGATTTCGCTCAAAACTCCCGGGCGCAGGGCACGGTGAGTGTAACCGCGATGTTTCGCCAACTGAGAGGACTTGCGCACTATCATTCCTAACTGGTGGAGTACACGTCGGTTCCAATGCAAGCGCTGAATCTTGATCCAAAACAGTCTCCCGTAGCAAAACGCCCGGCCAGTGAATTTCCAGAAACTGCCGATGTCTACCTTTGTGACAAGTGCGGTAAAAACATAACGCGTCATCTTCATCGTGGTCGGGCCCACGTTCGACAGCCGCTTGGCCCCGTAAGATATTCCTGTCGCTGCGGTCAGGATTACATTTCAGGAGCAACGGAATGGGATTACCTGAGCAGTTGGGAGAAACGACAGTGGCTCAGGGATATTCCTCTCATATTCATCTGGTTTGCGATACTCGCGGGATGTATGAGCGTCGTTTGTTTTACCATCATGCGCCGCAACGTCATTATGATCGTGCTGTCAGTCGCGGCAATTCCGTTCGGGATCGTATCCTTTCGGTTATTCATCATTGCGTCTACCATTCCCTTCCAAATCGCAGCATCGTTGTTACGAACACGTGCCTTTGGCAGGGGGTAGTTCTCAGTTGACGGGAACAGGCGCTCAAAACCCCTTCTTCACCCGTATCCAGTGCTTGCATCTGCCCGACGGTCTGTGCCGTCGTTCCAATCCTGCGGCATGGGAGGCCGCCGTCATGGGCAAACCGAGAATCAAGCCGAATTACCCTCGGCGGGTACTCCGCCTGCCAGACCTGGATCATTGTAAAGCTGCAGTCCTCAATAGCCTCGGATCACCGGCCTCGCGCCGGGTTTACGAGTACGCCATCGACCAATTCATCGCCTGGTACTGTTCCGAGCCTCGGTTGGCCTTCAACCGTATCATCGTCGTGCGCTATCGCATGTACCTAGAATCGCGGCATCTGGCGGCCAACACCATCAACCAACAACTTGCGGCCGTGCGCCGCCTGGCTCACGAAGCCGCCGACTCGGGCTTGCTGAGTCCCGAGTTAGCGGCGGGCATCAGTCGAGTGAAGGGTGTCAAGCAGCTTGGGTTTCGTTCCGGCAACTGGTTGAGTGCAGCGCAAGGTTCAGAAGTGCTCAAACATGCTTACGGCGATAGCATGCGTGCCAAGCGCGACTACGCGATGCTGGCCATGCTGTTTGGGTGTGGTTTTCGCAGGTCAGAACTTGTGGGCCTGGAGTTGGATGAGATCCAGGTGCGACAGGGGCACTGGGCGGTGGTTGATCTCGTTGGGAAGGGTGGCCACATTCGCACGGTGCCTATTCCGAGCTGGGTCAAAGCTGCTCTCGACAACTGGACACGCGCTGCGAATGTCACGGAGGGCAAAGTCTTCCGAGCGGTCGCCCGGAAGGGAAAGGTCTGGGGCCGCGGCGTCTCGCAAAATGTTGTCTGGTACGTGGTAAAGACGTGCTGCGAGAGGGCGGGTCTGGAGCACATCGCACCCCACGACTTGAGGCGGACCTGTGCGAAGTTGTGTCATGACAGCGGAGGAGAGTTGGAGCAGATTCAGTTCTTGCTGGGGCACGCATCGGTTCAGACTACAGAGCGATATCTCGGCTGCAAACAAAATCTGGGACATCCGGTAAACGACCTTTTTAACCTTAGAAACGACGTCCAACCACAGGAAGCTGACTGCGAAGCCGAAGCGCCGAAGGGATTTACCCCAGTCTGGCTCAGAGATAGAATGTCGGGACGGAGGATCAGCCCATGAGCATTCCATCCCAATCTCCCGTCCATTACGGGTATGCCAGCGCGAGCGATATGACATGGTCGAGGTCAGAGAAAGCAATCGCGCGCCACGCCTTCGACGCTGCTCTGAAACGGGAGCTTCACGAGTTGATGCAGGAAGCAAAGGAGATCGCCGGCGGGATCAAGCAGCCGTCGGACCTGTGGGACCTGCAGGAATACCTGACCCAAAGACGTAAGGAGATCGACCGCAAGTACAACTATCGGTACTCGCACCTCACGCAAGTGTTTGGGAAACTCCTGTACGAGACCCGAGTCAGTGAAGAAGACCTACGCGGTTTCAGTGAGGATAAGCTAACAACGATCCGCTCTTTGGCTAAATTCTTAGCGGAGGACGCCGCCTGACCTGCGTTCTGAGCGCTATTGCCTGTTGAAAAACTTCTTCGCCCGAAACTCGCGCAAATAATATTGCGCCAGGATGCCTTACAAACGACTTTCTTAATCGTCTAGACATTTTGTATCCCCCAAATCTTGGCTGTTTGAGAGGAGGACACGGGGACGCAGAGTTGTTCGGGTGACGTCTTCAAGGCACGCCATGAAAGCTACGCTGTCATTGTGCTTAATTCTTTCCCGTGGCCGGCGAAGGCCGGGTTGATTCGCTGCCTGTCCTTTGCCTTTTCTCCACGCCCCAGCTGGCAAAATTTAAAGCGGTGATCACCGCCAACAACGGGCGCCAAGCCCTGGGCTATCCAGGGTAGCCTGTCTGAGCGCCCTGAGCAGACGTCCCTCTGTTCCTCACTCCCGTGGGGAGGTTGCGGCGGCCAGGCGTTTTCCTAGGACCGCGAGGCTGCACATCCGCCACCCACGAAAACAGATTAGGGGAGTGTGGATAGAAAGGGCGGACGTCGCAGGCAAGGATTACTCCGTGGAAATGAGTGGTGGCCAGGCAGCGTCTGCGATTCGAAAGCGCTAGCCGCCGCCGCCGCGGAGCGTCCAGAACCAGGCGATGGTCAACCCGATCATGACGACGGTGGTAAGCCATGCGATGGCATTGAACAGGCGCGTGTTTACATACTCGCCCATCAAATCTTTTTTGTTGATCAGCAACAGCATGAAAATCAGAACGAAGGGCAAGACCACGCCGTTGACCACCTGAGACAGAACCGCAATCTTTACCAGCGGGAGGCCGGGGATGAGAAGCACGGCGGCGCCGGCGACGATCAGGAGGGTATAAAGCCAATAGAAGAATGGAGCCTCGCTGAACTTCTGGTCTACGCCGGATTCAAAGCCTAGTCCTTCGCACACGGTGTAGGCGGTTGAGAGTGGGAGAATCGATGCGGCAAACAGTGAGGCGTTGAACAGCCCGACGGCGAAGAGGATATAGGCGTACTGTCCGGCCAGGGGTTTCAGCGCCTGAGCGGCATCGGCAGCGTACTTGATGTCGCGGTAGCCGTGAACATACAGGGTTGCGGCGCAGGCCACGATGATGAACCAGGCCACTACGTCGGTGAAAATGCAGCCGGCGATCACGTCGAGGCGGGAATCCTTGAGGCCGCGCCGACTGACGCCCTTCTCCACGATCGAGGCCTGAAGATAGAACTGCATCCAGGGCGCGATGGTGGTTCCGACCACGCCGATGACCATAAACAGATACGCTTGCCGGCGAAAGGCGGAAATATCCGGCGGTTTAAAGGTGTAGATTGCCGCATCCTTCCAGAGTGGGTGGGCGAGCGCGCCGGCGAAGATGTAAGTGATATAGAAAAACGACGCCGCGAGGAAAACTTTCTCAACGCTTTTGTACTGACCTTTGACCACGATCAGCCAAACGATCACGGCGCACACGGGGACGGTGATGTAGCGCGAGAGGCCGAACAACTCGAGGCTGGTGGCGATGCCGATAAATTCCGTGACCACGTTGCCGAAGTTGGTGATCAGGATGCCGAGCATCATCAGGAATGTGATGCGAAGGCCGAACTCTTCGCGGATGAGATCGCTCAAACCCTTGCCGGTCACGGCGCCCATGCGGGCGCTCATCTCCTGCACCACGATCAGAGCGAGCGTGACCGGGATCATGGTCCAGAGCAGGAGGAATCCGTATTGCGCGCCGGCCTGGGAATAGGTGAGGATGCCGCCGGCGTCGTTGTCGACGTTCGCGGTGATGATGCCTGGCCCAACTACGGCCAGGAAGACCAGGATGCGACTCTTCCAGCGATGTCTCTTCATGCGGGCGTTGCGATGACATAAGAGTGAAAACACCAGAGCCTGATGGCACGTCCGGCGGGCGCAGCCGGGCTCAAGGCCGCATCAGAATACATGCTGAGGACGCGCCGAGGATAGATGAAAATGAAAGCAGCATGGAAAATAACGAGGCCAGGTTGCGGCTGGGGCGGGTCCGGCGGAATTAAGAACCTGTTTGCGGACGACGAGCGCTCAGCGCCTCCGGCGGTTTAAGATGTCTGCTGGCCAGCAGCATACGAATGAACAAAACTTCCGCGCGCAGTTTCTACCTGTTGATTGCGTTGATCGTGGTCGCCCTCGATCGCTGGGCGAAGCGGGCAGTCGCGCAGCGGATCGCGCTCTACGCACACATTCAGGTCATCCCAGGTTTTTTTCGGCTTACGCATACGGAGAATACGGGCGCGGCTTTCAGCATGTTTGCGGACTCTCCCGCGCCATGGAAGACGGCCATGCTGGTGGGGTTTTCCATGCTGGCGCTGGTGGTGGTCTCAGTCCTGCTGTGGAAGAACAATCCCGCTCATGCGGTTACCGGTGTGGGCTTGTCGTTGATCATGGGCGGAGCTTTGGGGAATCTTTGGGATCGCCTGACCAGCGGACGCGTGGTGGACTTTCTGCTGTTCTACGTGAAGCAGTATCAATGGCCGGTGTTCAATCTTGCGGACAGTGCGATTGTGGTGGGCGCCGGATTACTGATCATCGAGATCCTGTTCGCGAAGTCCGGGCTGGAAGAGCCGGATTCATTGATGCGGGGCTAGGCGTCCGCGGCTCCGGGTCGGGTCGCGCGTCTCCTGGGAAGAGTTCCTACGATCAAACTTTGCCTATAAACCGCCCTTTGCGCTGGCGGTGTAGCTGAAGGGTCCCTGGGCGTTGATCTGGCGGCGGAGGTCTTCGAAGATCTCATTCGGCATGGTTAGAAAAACTTGAACCACTTCGGGATCGAACTGGCGACCGCTCCAGGCCTTGATCTCGGCGCGAGCTTCGGCGAGAGTTCTGGCGGGACGATAGGGACGGTCGGAGATAATCGCGTCAAGAGTGTCGGCAATCGAGAAGATGCGCGCCCCCAGCGGGATTTGGCTGCCGCGAAGACCGCGCGGATAGCCCGATCCGTCGAAGTGCTCCTGGTGGGAGTAGACGATCTCGCAGGCTTCGGTAAGGAACGGGATCTTCTTGAGCATCTGGTAGCCGTGGAAGCAATGCTCGCGCATGATCTCTCTTTCCTTGTCGTCGAGCTTGCCGGGTTTCAGAAGGATGTTATCGGGGATCGCCATCTTGCCAATGTCATGCAGGAAGGCGCCGCGGGCGATCACGTCGATCTGCTCGCGGGGAACACCCATCGCTTTTGCGATCGCCATGGTGAAGGCGGTGACGCGGCGGGAGTGGCCTTCGGTCTCAGCATCTTTGAGGTCGAGCGCGTCGCCGAGGGCTTGCAGCGTGATGTCATAAGAGCGCTCCAACTCGGCCATGGCATTCTGCAGTTGAGCGGTACGATCTTTCACCAGCGACTCTAAATTGGTTTGATACTCGCGATTTTCGAGTTTGAGACGGCGATGCTCGAGAGCCCGGGCGACCGACTTGAGCAGTTGCTCGCGCTCGAAAGGCTTGAGCAGATAGTCGTAGGCTCCGTTGCTGATGGCGGCGAGGGCGACGGAAATATCGTGTACCGCGGTCACCATTACTACCGGCATGTCGGGGAAGCGTTCTTTGGAGCGTTCGAGCAGGCCGATGCCATCCAGGTCAGCCATCATCAGGTCAGAGAGCATGAGTTCGAATTGCTCGCCGGAATTGAGCAGGGCGAGAGCCTCCATGCCGGAAGCGGCCTGTTTGCAGGCGTAGCCGGCGGCCGCGAGTATGGCGGAGACAATTTCGCGTATGGGCTCTTCGTCGTCTACAACGAGTATGCGATCGGGCATTTCGAGGTCTCAGGATACTATCGGCGATTTTACTCCAATCGGGAGATGCCGAAAGTAACATCGGAGTCCGGAAACAGCATGGGGATATGGGGAAAACGTGATATTCAGAAGAGAGGTCGGGTCTCGTCTGGATGCGCGCCTGAATGTTGACACGATGACAGCTTTTCTCTGGTCCCTTTGGAGCATCGCCGTACGGCCTGCACTCGCCGGGCTGAAGCCAGGGGAGTGGGCGTTGCTGGCCGTGCTGGGAGCGTCTCTGCTGGCGCTATCGGCGTTCCGCGAACGCTATTTACTGGTTTGGACGGCGGGGTGGACGCTGCTGGCGTGTTCCCGGCTGGTGGCGGCGCACCAGCTCGCCCTGGGGATTCCCTCGCTATACGCGCCTGCAGTTGAACCAGCGACCTTCGTGCTGGCGAGCGGCCTGCTGGCGGGCGCGATCTTCATTTACACGCGGGGACGGAATCTGCTGGGTCCGCTGGCCGCGGTCACGCTTGGTTTGGCCGGCTTTGCCGCGGCTCGAGAGCTGTTCTGGTCAGATGTTCCAGCCTTGCGCGGCCTGCTCGAGATCTCCTACCGGATTGTTCTGCTGAGTGCTGTGGTTTCGTTGATGCGCGCGCGCCGGGGCCGTTGGGAGCTTCCGACGTGGCTGCTCGCGACATGCCTGCTGCTGCAACACGTGAGTTGGCCGCCATTCACCGAACGCATCCCGTCTGGGCTGCTTACGGCGATCGATGTTTTGCTGGGCGTGAGCATGTTGCTGGTGGTGTTTGCCGAAGCACGCGCGCGGGCGCAGCGGCTCAGCCTGCTGGAGGCCTTGACCCAGCACATCGTCGAGGCTCGACAGCAGGGCGGCATGATGCAGGAAGCGCTCGAGCAATTGCGGCAGCTTACGCGAAGCAAGGCGGCGTGGTTCCGGTTGATCGAAGGGGGCCATCTGGTCGCCACCCATGCCGTGGGCGTCTCCCAGGATTTCTTGCGTGAGGCCGGCCTGGTGGAGCTGAACGAAGCGGTTTCGCAAAGGCTGGAGCGAGGCTCGCCCTGGGTGGCGGAGTGCTCCGGGGGCAGAGATAGAGATAAAGATAAAGACGAAGATGGGACGAATTTTTTCAATGAAAATCCTGACAGTGCAAATCCTGAAAGCGTGAAACTGCTCGGAGCCGAGAAGCTGGGCCGATTCATGACGGTTCCGGTGTTGGGGAAGAAAGATCCGATCGGCATGCTCTGCCTGGGATGGAGCGGGGCTCGGCAACTGACTCCCGAGGAACTTGAATTTCTGCAAACCTGCGCCCGGCAGCTGGGAATTGCGATCGAAAATTTCCGGTTGCAGGAGCAGGCGTTGCGCTCGCAGCGGCAGTGGAGAAATACGTTCGACTCGGTCCACGACATCATTCTGGCTCACGATGCGGATTACCGCGTCATTAAAGCGAATCAGGTACTGCTCGAAAACGTGGGGCAAGCGGCTGCAGATGTGATTGGGAGCACCTGCGAATCGGTATTGCCGCATGGGCTGGGCGAGTGGACGGGATGTCCTTACTGCGCGCGCGGAGGCGAGGAGATCAGCGAAGGCGCCGATCCGTGTTTCGGCGGATTTTCCATGGTGTCGACTTCGTCCTATAGCGAGCAGGGAAGCAAGCAGAAGGGGTCCATCCACATCGTTCGGGATATCACGGAGCGGCGGTCGGCGGAGGAGAAATATCGCCTGCTGTTCGAACAGGTGCAGGAGGGCGTGTATGTGGCGACGCCGCGAGGGCGGCTGCTCGACTGCAATGACGCTTTTCTCCACATGCTGGGATATGAGCGGCGGGAAGAGTTGCTGGTGTTGAATCTAGATGAAGATATTCGGGTGAACGCCGGGCAGCGGGAAGCCTTCCGCAACGCGATTGAGCACAATAACTACGTACGCAATTTTGAAGTTACGATGCGGCGAAAAAACGGCACGCTGCTGCTGGCAGCCGAGAGCAGCTTCGCGACGCGCGATGCGGCCGGACAAGTAGAGCGTTTTCAGGGCTTCGTTCTGGACGTCACGGAAAAGCGGCGGGCGGAAGATGAGATGCGCCGGCGCAACCGTGAACTGAATGCGTTGAATGCGATGGCGGTGGTGGCGACGCAGTCTTTCGATCTCGATGAGATCCTGAACCTTACCCTGCGTCAGGTGGTTTCATTGTTCGGGGTGGAGAGCGGAGCGGTGTATCTCTCCGATTCCGATGCACCGACGTACCGGCGACGGGCCACATGGGGGCCGCGCAGCCGCGGCAAGTCGCGCCCGGCGGAGATCAGTTTTGCGGAGGGTTTCGGAGACCTGGTGATGCGGTCGCGCGCCGAGGTGATCACCGCGGAATATCTTCCCCATCTGACGGGAGCGGTCGCGGAGTTCATCCGCTCCGGCAGCGACGGATCGTGGATCTGGGTACTGTTCTGGGGCAAGGACTCGCCCATTGGAATCATGGGCCTGTGCAGCCACGCGGAGCACGAATATTCCACGGGAGAAGAGAATTTGCTGGTGGCGATCAGCCGCCAACTGGCAACCACGATTGAGAAAGTGCGGCTTTACGAAGAGACCTGCAAGGCGTATGAAGACCTGCGGCGGACCCAGGAGCAACTGTTGCAGAGCGAGAAGATGTCGGCCGTGGGCCAGTTAATTGCGGGCGTCGCGCATGAATTGAACAATCCGCTAACCGCGATCCTGGGCTATGCGCAGTTGCTCGAAAGCGAAGGCCTGAACGAGCGCGCGCAGGACTATGTGGCGAAGCTGTTCAAGCAGGCGCAACGCACGCACCGGGTGGTGCAGAATCTGCTCTCGTTCGCGCGGCAGAGGAAGCCGGAGCGCGCCGAGGTCGACATCCGCAAGGTGATGGAAGAAACACTCACGCTGCGCGACTACGATCTCAAAGTCAACAACATCGGCGTGGAAAGGGATTTAGGAGCGGAAGCCGCCATGGTTGTCGCCGATCCTCATCAGATCGAGCAAGTGTTTCTCAATATCATCAACAACGCCGTCGACGCGGTGCTTGAAACCGGACGCTCGGGGAATCTGAAGATTCGGGTTTGCCGTGAGAATGGCGTTGTCTGCGCGCAGTTTGCCGACGACGGACCTGGCATCAAAGACCCGAAGAGAATTTTCGATCCGTTTTATACAACGAAGAGTGTGGGCAAGGGGACAGGACTGGGTTTGAGCATCTGCTACGGGATTGTGAAAGAACATGGCGGCGACATTACGGCGCACAACGCCGCCGAGGGCGGAGCGGTGATTGAAGTCCGTTTGCCCATGGCGGCCCCGGCCGCGGCGCTGGTGGATGCGATTCCGGTGACTCCGTCCAAGCGGGAGGGAGCCATTGAGGGCCGGGTGCTGCTGGTGGAGGAAGAAGAAGCGGTGCTTGAGTTCGAGCGTGATGTGCTTACCGGCGCCGGGGCCAACGTGGTTACCGCAACCGGAAGTGAAGATGTTAAGACCCGTCTGCTCTCCGAACCTTTTGATGCGCTGATTATGAACGGAAAAATGCCGGCGGATTGGAACGCGAAAGAAGCCTTCCAATGGGTCCGGGAGAACTGCCCCCACATGGAGAGGCATGTGCTGTTTACTTTCTCCCACGCCGTGGAGCAGGGCGATGAGCGGACCTTCCTGCAAGAAAACAACGTACCCTACCTCGTGAAACCCTTCGAAGTCGCCGACTTGATTTCGCATGCCAGGCGCTTGCTGCAGAAGGCGCTTGCGGTTGCAGCCTCTTCGGGAAGCTAAAGGACGGAAGAACCAGGATCCGTGGCTGCGCTCTGGATGACAATGTAGCGCACCGGCATCGACTGGCTCACAGTTGCGCGCGGAGGCTCTTTACCAACAACCTCAGCGCTTTTTCGTTGCGCCGGTACCACCGCCACTGACCCTGCTTGACGGCATCGACCAAGCCGGCTTTGGTCAGGATCGCCATGTGATGCGAGATCGTCGGCTGTGACAGGTGCACTCTTTCTTCAATATCTCCGGCGCACAAGCCGTTGTTCCTGGCGGTTGGGCCGCCGGCAGGAGGTGCTCCCCGTTGCCTGAGCGCGCCGAGGATGCGGCGGCGCGCAGGGTCAGCGATGGCTGCGAGTCTGAGGTCGAGCGACGAGGCGGAGGTGGCCATGCGGATTAGGAATAACCGTTAAATCGATGATTGTCAATATTCGAGATGAATGCGTATTCGAGATGAATGCGTATTCGAGATGAATGCGTGCTGGCTCGATCGAAGGGCGTTGACGAACCGGCCATCGAGCTTCGCTCGACCGGACCGCCGAGGGGGGCTGTGCCCACCGAACGTTAGGCCCGCTTCCGGCTGGCTCGCAGCCACTCGATGCG
>Ga0181525_10004429_pt1 | contig 10789 bp, 6 predicted proteins | sample PEATcosm2014_Bin_48_FD_121100 | JGI IMG/M metagenome (GOLD analysis project Ga0181525, IMG submission 121100) | Peatland microbial communities from MTU Mesocosm Facility, Houghton, MI, USA - PEATcosm2014_Bin06_10_metaG | ecosystem: Environmental > Terrestrial > Soil > Wetlands > Peat | place... | reverse complement strand
CGGCTGCTTCGGGCGACAATTCTGCGGCCACTGAATGCTGCCCCGGAAATCGCCGCGCGCTACGAAGCGGTCAGCGAAGCGCACGTCGACTTACTGAAACGCGAGGAGATGCGGCGGGCATTCGGCGGCATCTTGGATCTCGAACGGCTTCTGGCGCGGATTTCTCTCGATTCCGCGGGCCCGCGCGACGTGCGCGCGCTCGCTAGCAGTCTGGCGCGGCTGCCCGGACTGAAAGTCGCGCTCGAAGCCATGACGGCGCGGCGATGGCGCGCCATCGCCGCTCATCTCGACACGCTTGACGACGTGACCGCGCGCATTGTGCGCACGCTGGTGGCCGAGCCGCCGCTGACTCTCGTCGATGGCGGCGCCATCGCTCCGAATATCGACGCGGAGCTCGATGAGTTGCGCTCAGTCTCGTCCTCAGGGCGGCAGGCCATTGCGGCCATCGAGGATCGCGAGCGGCGACGCACCGGCATCGGCTCGCTGAAGGTGCGCTATAACTCGGTTTTCGGCTATTACATCGAGATCACGAAGGCAAACCTGGCACTGGCGCCCGACGACTACGAACGCAAACAAACGCTGGTGAACGCCGAACGCTTTACCACGCCGGAGTTGAAGGACTACGAGCGCAAGATCCTCACCGCACACGACCGCTGCATCGAAATTGAGAAGCGCATCTTTGCCGAGCTGAGAAAGTTCGTCCTTGAGAGCGCGGGCCGTATCCGTCGCAGCTCCGCGGCCGCGGCCGAGGCAGATCTGCTGGCGTGCTTTGCGCACCTGGCCTCGGCTCGGCGCTACGTGCGCCCCCAGTTGGTTGACGAGCCGGTGCTCGAGGCCGTTGCCGCGCGTCATCCCGTCATCGAGCAGTGGATGGAAGAGACACGCGAGGGGCGGTTCATTGCCAACGATCTGTACCTCTGCGCCTGCGACGAATCTTCTCCAAAGAATAAAACCGCGCAAGCGGCGAGCCTATTGCTGGTGACCGGGCCCAACATGGGCGGCAAGAGCACCTATCTGCGGCAGGCCGCGATGCTGGTGCTCATGGCACAGATGGGCAGCTTTGTTCCTGCCGACTCCATGCGCTTCGGTCTGGTCGATCGCATTTACACACGCATCGGCGCCTCGGACAACGTCGCTCGCGGCCGGTCGACTTTCATGGTCGAAATGACGGAGACGGCAACGATCCTGAACACGGCGACGCGACGCTCGCTGATTCTGCTCGATGAGATGGGCCGCGGAACAGCGACCTTCGACGGGCTCTCGCTGGCGTGGGCAACGGTGGAGTTTTTGCACGCCGAAGTGGGTGCGCGCACGCTGTTTGCCACGCATTATCACGAGCTAACCATGCTGGCGGAGAAGTTGCCGCGCGTGCGCAATTTGCGCGTGGGCGTCAAGGAGTCGGCGAGCGGCATCGTGTTTCTACACAACATTGAACCCGGCGCAGCCAGCAAGAGCTACGGCATTGAAGTGGCGCGGCTGGCCGGACTGCCAGCTGCAGTGATCGAGCGCGCCAAACACGTCCTGCGCCAGCACGAGAAGCAGGAGCGCCAGAGCGTACAGGTGGAGACGGAGCCGGACCCAATGCAGATGACGATCTTCACGCCACTCTCGCAAAGGATTGTGGACCGCATCGAGGCTACGGATGTGAATGTGCTGACGCCACTGCAGGCGCTGAACCTGTTGGAAGAGTTGCAGCAGGAATTGAAGAAGAGCAAGGACTGAGGGACAAGGACTAATACTACAGTTGGAGTTAAGGATTTCGGAGGGAGCAGGGGCCTTCAGGCCCCTGAAAACCGGGCAAAAAAGAAACGGCCTTTAGGCCCTGACCTCTATCCTCCGGCCAAATGCAAATGTAGTTCTAAGTGATTGAGGGATTATGAAAGATAGTTTGCGTCAGGCTGCCGGAAGTTTGCTGGTTGTAGGATTGGGCGACAACAATCTCACCGCGATGGAGCGCGCGTGGCTCAAACTCATCCGTCCAGCGGGCATCATTCTCTTCAAGCGAAATATTATCGATCGCCTACAAACGCGCGCATTGCTCGCTGAGGCAACCAGCTTCTGCCCGCCGCACTGCGGCGCCTTTGTCGACGTGGAAGGCGGGACGGTGGACCGGCTCCGCGACGTGCTGGCTCCGATTCCCTCGGTTCAGGCTGTGGCGCGAGCAGCGCGTGCAACGGGCCGCGCCGCGCTTCAGCGCGAGCATGGGGAGCTGGTGGCGCGCGCAGTAAAAGCCTTCGGGTTCAACTCATCGTTTGCGCCCGTGCTCGACTTGGCACTGCCGGAGTCGCGCAAAGTGATGGGAACGCGCTGCGCTGCCGAAACCGGCGCCGGCGTTACAGCCTACGCGCGCGAGTTTCTCGCAGGGCTGGCTGCGCAAGGCGTTACAGGATGCGGCAAACACTTTCCCGGGCTCGGCGGAGGGACACTGGATTCGCACCTGGAGACTCCGAAGATCGAGCGCACATGGCAGCAGTTGTGGCAGGAGGACCTGGAACCCTACCGCGCATTGCGCACGAATTTGCCAATCGTGATGGTGAACCACGCGGCCTATCCATTGACCGCTGACCCTGTGCATCCGGCTACGGTGTCGAAGTTCTGGATGCAAACCGTGTTGCGCAAGCGCATCGCCTATCGCGGCATCGTCGTCTCCGACGATCTGGAGATGGGCGGCGTGACAAAATTCATGCCCATTGCCGAGGCCGCGATTGCAACCGTGCGCATGGGTGCCGACCTGGCTTTAATTTGCCATCACCCCGAGCCAATTCTGCAGACGTTCGAAGCTCTCATTCGCGAAGGCGAGCGTTCAGCGGCGTTCCAAAAGGTTCTGCTCGCGCGTGCGAGGGAGTCGGCGCGGAAAAGGGCCAGGACATTCCCGGCAAAGGTGCCGGCCGCGCTCAACCCGAAACAATTTGAAGCGCTGCGCACTCGGATCGTGCGCTTCGGTGAGACGGTGGCGAAGGCCGCCGCTCAGGAGACTGCATGAAGACGCATGCCATGACAGTCGCCGGTGTGATGAGCGGCACGTCTGCCGATGGAATCGATGTGGCCGTGGTCCGCATCGCTCCTGGCAAGCTGCGCCCCACGCTTACACTCTCGGCGCACGAACACTTCGCGTATCCCGCTGCGCTGCGGCGGGCCGTGCTGGCCGCGATGAATGCGCAATCCACCTCAACAGCCGAGCTGGCGCGGCTCAACTGGCGGCTGGGCCTTGCGTACACCGATGCGGTAAAGCAAACAGCGAAGAGGCACAGTCTTCAACTCGATCTCGTCGGTTGCCACGGACAAACGCTTTACCACCAGGCGCGCGCGGAGAACTACGCAGGCCGAAAGTTTGCGTGCACGTGGCAGGCAGGCGAAGCGCAGGCGATCGCCGCAGAGTTGGGCGTTCCGGTGGTATCGAACTTCCGCCCCGCCGACATGTTGGCCGGCGGCCAGGGAGCGCCGCTGGTCCCGCTGTTGGACTACGTGCTCTTCGCCGATACAAAGCGCGGGCGCGTTTTGCAAAACATTGTCGGCATCGCAAACCTGACTGCGCTCCCGGCCAAAAGTCTGCCGCGCGCAGTGCTTGCATTCGATAATGGGCCGGGGAACATGGTCATCGACTGGCTGGCGCAAAAGCTCTTCGACAAGCCTTACGATCGCAACGGGTCGCTGGCGGCGCGCGGAACTGTGATCGAGCCCGTGCTCAAAAAAGCGTTGCGGCACCCTTACTTCAAACTGCGCCCGCCGAAGACCGCGGGGCGCGAGCAGTTTGGTCGCGCTTACGCGGCAGATTTTTTAAAGAAGTGTCTTGCCGAGTCCAAAAACCCCAACGATGCCCTGGCAACGGCTACGGCCCTCACTGCAGAAAGCATTGCACGCAGCTACTCACGTTACGTCCAATCACGCATGAAAAGCCGTCCCGTGGATTTCATCGTCTCTGGTGGCGGCGTACGTAATCGGACGCTAATGAAAATGCTGGCCGCAAGGCTCGAACCACAGGGATGCACGTTGTGCGACAGCGACGCCTTTGGATTGCCCGCCGAAGCCAAAGAAGCGGCGGCGTTTGCGTTGCTGGCGTGGCGCACATGGCATCGGCTGCCGGGCAATTTGCCCAGCGCGACGGGAGCGAAGCGCGCGGTAATTCTGGGGCAGGTCACGTATGTGTAATCGGGCCTCGGAAAAAAGCTCGTAGAAAGTTATCCCCTTCTGGAAACGGCGGAGTTACCCGAGCCCTGAATCGGGCGCCCTAAAGCAACGTTGGTTTCTGCTCGCAGTTTTTCCTTGCGCATCTCTGCTACCATAAACATGATTGCGGTTCCCGGCGCCAGGCTGATTTCTCGATATTTTGAGAGTTGAGCGCAAAGGTAGCGAGAGCCACCCAAAGGAGAATTTTTATGCCTCTAGTTTCCATGCGGCAGCTCCTCGACGAAGCTGCCAAGGGCGGATACGGCGTCGGTGCGTTCAACGTGAACGATATGGAGCAGATTCAGGCCATCATGATGGCCGCCCGGCAGACCAACTCGCCGGTCATTGTTCAGGCCAGCCGCGGGGCGCGCGCGTTTGCCGAGGATCTCTACCTTTTCAAGCTGATCCAGGCTGCGGCTGAGCTGAATCCCGGGATTCCCATTGCCATGCATCAGGATCACGGCAACAGCTTTGAGACCTGTAAGAGCGCCATCGCCCTGGGTTACACCTCCGTGATGATGGACGGCTCGCTGAAAGAAGACGGCAAGACACCGTCGACGTTCGACGAGAATGTGGACGTGACGCGGCGCGTGGTGGATTACGCCCACGAGCGCGGCGTCACCGTGGAAGGCGAGATTGGCGTGCTGGGCGGCGTGGAAGACGGTCATGGCGCGGGCGGTACAGGCCTGGAGCACATCACCGATCCCGATCAGGCAGTTGAGTTTGCCGAGCGCACCGGCGTGGACGCGCTGGCCATTGCCATCGGCACCAGCCACGGCGCCTACAAGTTCAACAAGAAGCCCGACGGCTCAGTACTCAAGATGGACGTGCTCATCGCGATTCACAAACGGTTGCCATACACGCACCTGGTCATGCACGGCAGTTCCTCGGTACCGAAGGAATTGCAGGACATCGTGAACAAATACGGCGGCAATCTGAAGCCCACCTGGGGCGTGCCCGTCGAAGAAATTCAGCTGGGCATTCGCAACGGTGTGCGCAAGATCAACGTGGATACCGACAACCGCCTGGCAATTACCGGCGCTATTCGCAAGGTCTTCGCGGAGTCACCGGAGAAGTTCGATCCGCGCGACTACATGAAGCCGGCGCGCGAGGCGATGGCGAAGGTTGTAGCAGAGCGCATGACGGAATTCGGCCAGGCAGGCCACGCCGGCGACTATGCGCCGATCCCGATCAGCGTCATGGCAGAAGGATACAGGAGCGGCAAGCTCGATACGCGCCCCTCCGTTGCCGCAAAGTAGCTCCGGCAACAAGCTTAAAAAATGAATGCGCCACTCGTGATTGCGGGTGGCGCATTTTTCGTGCAGGTAAAGATTTTCCGGCCCTTGCCAGTGGCTAGATCAGAGGCCGTACCCGAATTCACTGCTCTCTTCGCTGCTCAACTCCTCTTCGCGGCGGATGGGCATCGGTTTCATGTCGCGCGGCACCACGACCGTCCGCTCGATGTTGTCTTTCGCCTTCATCGCCTCTTCGACGCCGAACGTCATGGCAAGCTCGTCGATCTTGTCCCCGAACTGGCGGCGTAGGAGCAAGAGGTCGGCGCGCAATTCAGCGCGTTGCTCGGGGTCCTGGTCGTCGGAGGCCTCCCATCTCGCCGTAAGAATAATGGAGAAGCGCAGGGCGGCCAGCTCTTCAGTTTCGAAAGTCAGCAGTGCCTCGCGGGTTTCTTTCATGTAGCGCGAAGCGGGTCCCATCAGCGATGAATGAAGCGGGGCGTGAAGCAATTCCGTGGACATGGTAGCTCTCCCTCCGCGATTTCCCGCGGGGTCGATCTGAGCGATCAGCCGGAAAGCTTCAGCCTCGAGAGCACCGGCCCGTTGCCCCAATACTTCGGCTGGAATGGACCTAGTGTGGAGAGAGTTTCAGGAGTGCGCTGTGAGCTAAATCACTCAACGTCGAGTCGAGGTTCGAAACAGAGTCGCCTTGTTTGCGCTAAAGCGCTTCAATCCAACACAGTGCGTGCCGGTAGAAGCGAATGATCGAGGTTGTAACCTTCGTAACGAGCTAGACCACTTCAGTAGAGATCGGCGCAGGCGTAACACCGTGTGTCTCGCTCGAGCCGCCCGGCTGCATCAGGAGCCAGAAGTGGAAGCCGTCCACAATGGCCATAAGCGCGGCTTGGTTTAGATCGCTGCTCACGCCTGCGGTAGTCCACGGCTCGTGGCCGTCGGCGTTAAAGCTCACCGTCACACGCACATGAGCGGCCGAATCATGCGCAGAAACGTCGAGAGCCGCAACCGTGAATGTGCCCAGGCGCATGTGTTTAAGCGCGGGATACGTTTTGTCGAGCTCGCGGCGCATGGCCTTGGTAAGTGCATCCACCGGGCCTTCGCCTTCTGCGCGTGCGCTGGCAATCGTGGAGTCGCCGACGCTGAGCGTCATGAATGCCTGCACATAGCGGCCGCCGATCTCGTCGGACTCATCGAGAACGCACCAGCCTTTGACGCCGAACCAGTTGCGCAGGGTCCCCAGAGTTCTCATGCAGGCCAGGCGGAATGAGACTTCGCTTGCCGTAAAGCCGCCGCCCTCGATCATGGCCGCATTCGTTTCCATCAGCGTCTGCGCCTGCGCGGAGTCAAGCGGCACACCCATCGACTCTGCCAACAGCATTATGTTGGCTTTGCCCGATTGCGCGTTCACGCCGATGATCGGACTTGCCCCCACGCGCGCGGGATCGCACCACAGGTAAGCACCGGGATTCTTTCGCTCGCTCGACCCATGCATGCCGGCCCAGGTGCCGAACGCGCCGAGTCCAACGATGGGCGCGCCGTGCGGCGGATCGAGAGCGAAGGCCGCGTAGGTCGAATGCGCCAGACTCGTCAATCCCGTGAGCGCCTGCGGCGAAACAAACTCGGCTTCCCCACGCAACTGCATGGCACCGACCAACGTGGTCAGGTTCACGTTGCCACAGCGCTCGCCGGTGCCGATGAGTGTTCCCTGCACCTGGATAGCGCCCGCCAGGATGGCAGCGCGCGTGTTGGCCACGCCCAGGCCCCGATCGGTGTGGCCATGAAATCCAAAGCCCGCGCCGGGGAAATTGCGCTGGAGTTGCTCGAGGGCGTGCACCACTTCTTCAGGACTGGCGCCACCGTTGGTGTCGCACACGACGATGCGGCTCACGCTCTGGCGAACGCACTGTTCGGTGAGCTGTTGAAAGTGGTCGAATGCGCGCTTGGCATACTCGTCGCCGCAGGGATTGCCGTTTTCACAGCGACCGCATCGCGCATCCATCGCGTGCTCGAGATCGACGATCACCTCGAGGCCGTGCGATTGCAGGTGGTCGATGGTCTCCCACGTCATGCGCAAATTTTCTTCTGGGCTGACGCCGAGTGAGCGCTCCACATCGAGGAGCCGCGACTTGACCACGATGACCGCAACGGGAACGCGCCGCTTGTGGCGCAGAATGAATTGCACATCGGGCCAATCTTCAACCTTGGCGCCCCGCCCGCGCGTGCGTCCGAAGAGTGCCAGCTTCATGGAGCCGGTACTGACATTCGCGAGGGCGCTGGTGAGATCGCTGACGAAGTGATTGGCGCCAGCGAATCCGATCTCGGCATAGTGCACGCCGAAGGCCGCCATGCGCTCCAGCAAGAGCACGGCATTGGGCACAGAAATCTCCAAATTCGGCTGCTGCATGCCGTCGCGGAGACTGGTGTCGAAGATCTCGACTTTTCTGGTGATCTTTTCCGTCATCTCTTCCTGCAATCGGTCGCGTGCCACTGGTTTTTCTGCGGTTGGGCGGGAAAACCCTCACTTTACCATCATATCGTGGCTGAATATTTCGGGCACTACAACGTCCGATGCAAAACCTTGGCGACTAAGAACCAACGAAAACAATAGCTTGCAGTGGACGCCGCCCCGTCTCCTGTTTTCTTGGTCCCTTGTTCCCTCGTTTCCTGTCGGGCCCCCAACGAGCGACTTTTGCTCGATGGGTGGCTTGGTCCCTGCTTTTCTCACACGGCGGGTGCGGCCGAGGGCTCCCGCGAAGGCGGCACAAGCGCCCCGTTCTCCTGATCCTTGTACTGCAACTGGTAGAGCTTCCAGTAAAGGCCGCGCTGCGCCAGCAGTTCCTGGTGCGTGCCCATCTCACGCAACTGGCCCTTGTGCATCACCAGGATGGTTTCGGCCCTTTGGACCGTTGACAGCCGGTGCGCGATCAGCACACTGGTGCGCCCTTCGACCATGCGTTCGAGCGCGCCGCGAATGCGCAACTCCGTGTCAGTGTCGACGCTCGACGTGGCCTCATCGAGGATGAGAATGTGCGGGTTGTAGGCCAGCGCGCGGGCGAAATTGATGAGCTGCTTCTGGCCCGTGGAAAGCGAATTGCCGCGCTCGCGCACCGGCTCATCAAATCCATGAGGCAAAGCGTCGACGAAGTCGAGCACATTGACGTCCCTCGCCGCGCGGCGCATGGTGGCGTCGGTGATCTCTTCGTTGCCAAGGCGAATGTTTTCGCCGATGGTGCCCGAGAAGAGAAACGGATCCTGCAACACCACGGCAAAGTGCCGGCGCAGCGCCGTCAAATCGTGTTCGCGCAGGTCGACGCCGTCAATGAGGATGCGGCCAGCGGTCACCTCGTAGAAACGCATCATCAGGCTGGTGAGCGTAGTCTTGCCCGCGCCCGTGTGACCGACAATCGCGATTGTCTGCCCCGGCTCGATCGTGAAGGAAACATCTTTGAGAATCCACTCGATGCCTTCTAGACTCGCAAGTTCCGCGCCGCCCGCAGACCCTTCCACAGCCTTCGCCACCGCAGCCTTCTGCGCGTCGGTCAGTTTTTGATAGGTGAACCAGACGTGCTGGAACTCAATGCGATTCGATCCGTCGCCGGCCACGGGCGTCACGGGGTTCACAATCTCCGGCTCCGAATCCATGAGCTTGAAGATGCGCTCACAAGCGGCCATGGCGGCCTGCAGGATGTTGTACTTGTCGCTCAGGTCCTGGATGGGGCGCCAGAAACGCAACGAAAACTGCGTAAACATAATGAGCACGCCGATGGTGACCGTAGGCGGCAGGTGCAGAACGCCAAACCCCCCGCGCCAGACGACGAGCGCAATGGCGACGGAGGAGAGGAAATCGACGGCCGGGTAATAGAGCGCGTAGGCAAAGATCGTGTCCTTGAAAGCGATCATGTGCTGCATGTTTACGGCTTCGAAGTCCTTATAGGCGCGCTCTTCGCGGTTGAACAGTTGGACCACGCTCATGCCCGAGACGTTTTCCTGCGTGAAACTATTGATCCGCGCGATGGCGGTCCTCACGCGGCGGTAGCTTTCGCGCACGTGGAGACGGAAGATGCGCGTGACGATCCAGATCAGTGGCAGCACTGCGAAGGCTAGCAACGCCAGCCACCAACTGATGGCAAGCATGACGGCAGCCATGATCGTCAGCATGAAAAAGTCGTTGATAATCGCCAGCACGCCGTCGGTGAACATATCGTTGACCGCGTCGACGTCGGACGTCAGGCGCGTGACCAGCCGTCCCACGGGATTCACGTCGAAGAAGCCGATGTGCATGCGCTGCATATGGCGGAAGATATCGCGGCGCAGATCGAACATGATCTTCTGGCCGATCCACTGCATCAGGTAAACCTGGACGAACTGGAGGAGGTACGCCGAAACCAGCATCACAAGGTAGATGGCGGCGAGACGCGTTATGCCCTGTACGTAGCCGGCAGGAAGCAGGCGGGCGAGGGGGCTCGCATTCGCCACCCAATGCGCTACGGCGTTCGAGGGATCCTGTGCGGCCACGTCCGGCGCTAGATAGCGGTCGACGGCCACCATCACAAGGATGGGGCCGGCCACGTCGCACAGCGATTTGAGCGAAACCGCGAGGGAAGCGATGCCGGCCTGTAGCCAATACGGGCGCACAAAGCGGCTCAGGCGCCGCATCAGGTAGGCGTCATACACTTTCCCGACCGGATCCTCGTCATGCTTGCGACGGGGTCCCCCCGGGCCGGGTTTTGTCCCGGGTTTCGTGACCGGTTTGGATTTCTTGTCTTCTGTTTCCGCCATCGGCTGGGTGGAATGAACTTCCTTTTCCATTGTACGAGGAGTGCGGTGGATGGCGGAGGGCCAGTGATGGTGCAGATTGCTGATTGGCGACAACCCAACCGGAACCCGCAAATCAGGGCCGAATCGGGGCCGGAATCGCGACTCGGGTTGTTATCGCCAACGGAAGAAGGCACATATCGAGCGCCACCACTTCCGCTGCCAGCCTGAGGCGGTCGCGAGCACTTCCTCGCAACCGGAAGAAGAAGCTTAGCCTAAGCGTGTTGAAGGAGCTCCGTCCGATATTTTGCGGCGAGTGCCTCGCATTTGGCTTTAAACTCCGCCTGGGCTGTCGCATCGAGCGCGGGAGGTGGAGTCGTCCGAGTCGCGACGCGAGTGCCGACCTCAAGAAAGAAGTCTTCCTGGCCGGCCGGTGAGCAGATGCACAACAGGCGCGCCGGCTTTGTGGAAGAATTACGGAATTGGTGGGGTGCGTTCGACGGAATGTTGACTGTTTGGCCTGCTCGTATCACAGATTTCGCGCCTCGGAAGGTAGCCTCCAATTCACCCTCCAGCAAGATGAAGGTCTCTTCGAAATCGTGGCGATGGGGTGGAGG
>Ga0181525_10004426_pt1 | contig 10792 bp, 12 predicted proteins | sample PEATcosm2014_Bin_48_FD_121100 | JGI IMG/M metagenome (GOLD analysis project Ga0181525, IMG submission 121100) | Peatland microbial communities from MTU Mesocosm Facility, Houghton, MI, USA - PEATcosm2014_Bin06_10_metaG | ecosystem: Environmental > Terrestrial > Soil > Wetlands > Peat | place... | reverse complement strand
GTGCCGTTCCACATGTGGACCCCGGACGTCTACGAAGGCGCACCCACGCCGGTCACGGCGTTCTTCGCCGCCGCCCCCAAGATCGCCGGCATCGCCATGTTCGTGCGCGCCACCATCGTTTCCTTCCCGGGCGTCGTGCCGCAGTGGCAGCAGATCGTCGTCTTCGTCGCCATCGCCTCGATGGCGCTCGGCGCGTTCGCGGCCATCGGCCAGCGCAACATCAAGCGGCTGATGGCCTATTCTTCTATCGGCCATATGGGCTTTGCGCTGATCGGGCTCGCCGCCGGGACCTCGGAAGGCGTCCAGGGTGTGCTCGTTTACATGGCGATCTATGTCACCATGACGCTCGGCACCTTCGCGGTGATCCTGTCGATGCGCCGGGACGGCGGCATGGTTGAATCGATCGATCAGCTTGCCGGGCTCGCCCGCACGCACCCGACCATGGCCTTCATGCTGGCGATGCTGCTCTTCTCCATGGCCGGCGTACCGCCGCTCGCTGGCTTCTTCGCCAAATTCTATGTCTTTCTCGCCGCCATCAAGGCCGGGCTCTACATACTTGCGGTAATCGGCGTCCTAGCGAGCGTCGTTGGCGCCTATTATTATCTGGCCATCATCAAAACCATGTATTTCGACGAGCCGGCTGAAGGATTTTACGGCATGCCGGGCGAGCTGAAAGTCGTGCTTGGCGTTTGCGCGTTGTTCAACATCCTGTTCTTCGTCTGTCCGGGACCGCTGGTCGGCGTGGCAAGCGCCGCCGCCCACTCGCTGTTCTGATGCAGCTCGATCCCAGCGCGGTCGAGGCGAGGATAGGGCTCGTTGCCCTCGGAACGGTCGGCTCCACCAACGCGGAAGCACTTGAGCGAGCGCGCAGCGAACGCGGATCGTTCTGGGTAACGGCCGAGGCGCAGACCAAAGGGCGTGGCCGCATGGGCCGCTCCTGGAACTCGCCGCCAGGCAATCTCTACGCCAGCCTTCTGCTGCGCGATCCGTCGGTATTCGAGCGGGCGCCAGAATTGACTTTCGTCGCGGTGCTGGCGCTGCGCGACGCGATCGTCGCCGAAGCCGCCGCGCTCGCGCCGCAGCTGACCTTCAAATGGCCGAATGATTTGCTGCTGGCCGGAGAGAAGTGCGCCGGCATTTTGATCGAAGGCGAAGTTGAGGTCGAGGTCGGCACAAGCGTGACCGTGGTCATTGGCATTGGCGTAAACTGCGCGCACCATCCGCCTACAACGTCCGTATCGCCGCTCGCCGGCGCAGGGCCTTGGTCCGTGCAGCCGACGCCGTTCGGCGAGCTCGCGGTGCTTTATCCGGCAACCGACCTTCACGCTCACGGCGCCGCCATCACGCCGCAGCAATTGTTTACCCGGTTGTCGGCGACCATGTGCGCGCGGATCGCGCAATGGGACAGCGGCAGCGGCTTTATCGCTATCCTGGGCGACTGGCTCTCCTCCGCACGCGGCCTCGGCGAGGAAATCAGCGTGCGCCAAAACGGCAGCGAAAGGGTCGGGCGCTTTGTCGGCCTCGACCAATCGGGCCGTCTGGTGCTGGAGCTTGCCGGCGGGCGCATGGAGAAGATATCGGCCGGTGACGTGTTTCCGTTCGCACTGCGCGGCGGCCGAGAAATTCCGAGCCAACGGGCGACGTGATGGCGCAAGGCGAGTTTGTGTTTGCGCCGCTTGGCGGCATCGGTGAGATCGGGATGAACCTCTCGATTTATGGCGTCGGCGACGGCCGCCGCCGGCAGTGGCTAATTGTCGATTGTGGTGTGTCGTTCGCCGCCGAGGAGCATTTGCCCGGCATCGACCTGATCCTGCCGGACATCCGCTATCTGATCGAGGAACGGCGCAACATCGTGGGCCTAGTGCTCACCCATGCCCATGAAGACCACATGGGCGCGCTCATCGACCTGTGGCCGCGGCTCAAGGTGCCGCTTTATGCGACCCCATTCGCCGCGGCCCTGTTTGAAGCGCGCCGGTTGTCCGAGCCCGGCGCGCCCGAGATTCCGGTCAATATCGTGCCGCGCGGCGGTCATGTCGCGCTCGGACCGTTCGCGATTGATTTCATCAACGTGGCGCATTCCATCCCGGAATCGAATGCGCTCGCGATCCACACCCCCCTCGGCACGGTCTTGCATACCGGCGACTGGAAGATCGATCCGACTCCGCTGATCGGCGCGCCGACGGATCAGGCGAAGCTTACGGCCCTTGGCGACAGCGGCGTGCTGGCGCTTATCGGCGATTCGACCAACGCGGTCCGCGACGGCCGCTCGCCATCGGAAGCCGACGTGGCAAAGACGCTGGCCGAACTTATTAGCACCGCGCCGGCGCGCGTGGCGGTCACGACCTTTGCCTCGCATGTCGGCCGCATCCGTGCCGTCGCCGATGCCGCGCGCGCCGCCGGGCGCGAAGTCGTGCTGGTCGGCCGCGCCATGGAGCGCGTGGCGCAGGTTGCGCGCGAAACCGGCTATCTCGACGGCGTGCAGGACTTTCGCGAGGCGCAAAGTTACGGCTATCTGCCGCCCGACAAGGTGCTGGCGCTGTGCACCGGCAGCCAGGGCGAGCCGCGCGCGGCGTTAGCGCGTATCGCCGAGGACGAGCACCCGGAGATCACGCTCGCGCGCGGCGACCGCGTCATCTTCTCCTCGCGTACCATCCCCGGCAATGAGATCGCCGTTGCCCGCGTGATCAACGGTCTGGTCACCCAGGGCGTCGAGGTCATCACCGACCGCACGCATCTCGTTCACGTATCCGGCCATCCGCGCCGTGCCGAACTGCTCGACATGATCGGCTGGGTGCGGCCGCGAATTCTCGTTCCGGCCCATGGCGAAGCCTTGCATCTCGCCGAGCACGCCAAGCTCGCGCGCGGGGCAGGGGTGCCGGAGGTGCTCGTCTGCCGTAACGGCGATCTCGTCCGCCTCGCCCCCGGGCCGGCGGAGATCATCGACGAAGTGCCATCGGGCCGCCTCTATAAGGACGGCGCGCTCCTGATCGATGCCGATGCAAGCACGGTCGCCGCGCGCCGCCGCTTGAGCTTTTCCGGTATGGTATCGATTGCGCTCGCTATGGACGAAAAGGGGGCGCTGCTTGCGGACCCGGACGTCGAGCTGATCGGCATTCCGGAGACCGATGCCGCCGGCCGGCCGATGGCGGACATTACCCGCGACGCGGTCGAGGAGGCTTTCGAGACATTGCCGAAACCGCGCCGGCGCGATCCCGGCGAGGTGGCGGAGGCCGTCCGCCGTGGGGTGAGGGGTGCCATCGCCGACCGCTGGAACAAGAAGCCGATCTGCCACGTCCACGTGCTGATCGTGTAATCGGCGTCGCCGCCGCGGCCGTAGAAATGCGCGGCCAGCAAGTCCTAGCGTAGCGCATGGAGGCAGCAAATGGAGCTTCGCGAGCAAGCTGATGTTTCGCCGCGGTTGGCCGCCAAGATATTCGTTCAAGGAATCGCTCCCATTGCGTGCACGGCGACGGAGATTTCGGACCGAGGTGCGACTCTGATTGTCGTCAGCCAGTTCGGCATTCCGGATACGTTCGAGCTTGCATTTGCCGGAGACGACACGCGACATCGGTGCATCGTCGTCAAAAAGGCTCCGCACAAGATCAAAATCCTGTTTCGGTGATCGCCCCCGCGGCACGGCGACGCCGATCTTGTGGCGGCGGGGCCTTCCCAGGCCGGACGCCGCGTGCGCGCTTTATGCGCACCGGAGCGCAGACGGTATAAGATACAATCGCCGGGGAGCAGGGAGACTTAAGACCATGATCGGCAGGCTCAACCATGTGGCGATCGCCGTGCGCGATATCGGCAAGGCGGCGGCGCTTTACCGCGACGTGCTTGGCGCGGACGTATCTGCGGCGGTGCCGCAGCCGGACCATGGCGTGACCACTGTGTTCATCACCCTGCCGAACACCAAGATCGAGCTTCTGGAGCCGCTCGGCGAGAACTCGCCGATCGCGAAATTCCTTGAGCGCTATCCGGACGGCGGCATGCACCACGTCTGCTACGAAGTCGAAGACATCCGCGCCGCCCGCGACACGCTCAAGCGGTCGGGGGCGCGCGTCCTTGGCGACGGCGAGCCGCGCACCGGCGCCCACGGCAAGCCGGTCCTGTTCCTGCACCCGAAGGATTTTTCCGGCACCTTGGTCGAGCTGGAACAGCGCTAGAGCATGATCCGAAAAAGTGGACACCGGTTTTCCGAAAAGTTCATGCTCCGCTAAAGGAACAACATGCCGGTCACTACGGCCATCGCCATCTTTTTCCTGATCTGGTGGGTGGTGCTGTTCGCGGTGCTGCCCTGGGGCGTCCGCAGCCAGCATGAGGGCGGGGAGATCGCTCCGGGCACCGATCCGGGCGCGCCGGCGATCCCGAATTTGCGCTGGAAGCTCGTTTGGACGACGGTCGTCTCGGCGCTGATCTTTGCCACTTGCTACGTGGCAGTTGCTCAACGTCTGGTGACGTTCGAGGGCTTCATGCGGCCGTTCGGGGCCCATTGACCGCGCCAGGCCCGCGGCCAAAAAAATAGCAGGGCCAAAGCCCTGCCGGAGACTCTTAATCTGATCCTTGATACGCGCCCTACGCTATCTTTTAGCTTTTATCGGCGTGCCGGCGGGGTTGATTTCGCGCCGGTTGGACTATCCTCCCGAGACTTGGACCGCTTCCCGGATGCAAAGATGAGATATCCGGCTCCGGGATTGGGTTGTCGTTGGTACTCGATCTTTGCCCGGATGTCATCATCTTACCCGGCCCGATGACAAAAAAAATTGGGCCGCCGGGCATTTGCGAAATCCGCTGCCGATAGCGGCCCCCTTGTATTTCGAGCGCCGTTGCGGGTTCACTGCCGGACTGATTCCGCAACCTCGCCCGGCGAGATTTCATGCGACTTTCCCGCTATTTCCTGCCCATCCTGCGCGAAACGCCGAAAGAAGCGGAAATCGCTTCGCACCGCCTGATGCTGCGCGCCGGTATGATCCGCCAGGAGGCCGCCGGGATCTACGCGTTCCTGCCGCTGGGGCTGCGCGTGCTCAACAATGTCTGCCGGATCGTGCGCGAAGAGCAGGACCGCGCCGGCGCCATCGAGCTGTTGATGCCGACCATCCAGTCGGCCGAGCTCTGGCGCGAAAGCGGCCGTTACGACGCCTACGGCAAGGAAATGCTGCGCATCAAGGACCGGCACGAGCGCGACATGCTCTACGGCCCGACCAACGAGGAGATGATCACCGAAGTTTTCCGCTCCTATGTGCGCTCATACAAGGATCTGCCGCTCAACCTTTATCACCTGCAATGGAAGTTCCGCGACGAAGTGCGGCCGCGCTTCGGGCTGATGCGCGGCCGCGAGTTTTTGATGAAGGACGCCTATTCGTTCGACGTCGATTTTGCCGGCGCCAAGCACGCATATAACCGTATGTTCGTCGCCTATCTTCGCACCTTCGCGCGCATGGGCCTGCAATCGATCCCGATGGTCGCCGAAACCGGCCCGATCGGCGGCAATCTCTCCCATGAATTCATCGTGCTCGCCGACACCGGCGAGAGCGAAGTGTTCTGCCACCGTGACTATCTCGGCTTTGACGTGCCGGGAACGGACGTGGATTTCGGCAGTATTTCCGGTTTGCAGACGATCGTCGATCGGTGGACGTCGCTTTACGCGGCCACCTCCGACAAGCACGACACCGCCGCGTTCGCCAAACTGCCGCCCGACAAGCAGATATCGGCGCGCGGCATCGAGGTCGGCCAGGTGTTCTATTTCGGCACTAAATACTCCGAGCCGATGAAAGCCGTCGTGACCGGTCCCGACGGGGTCGAGCAGCCGGTGCATATGGGCTCCTACGGGATAGGGCCGACCCGGCTGGTCGCCGCCTTGATCGAGGTGTTTCACGACGAGGCGGGGATCAAATGGCCCGAAGCCGTCGCGCCGTTCAAGGTCGCCATCCTCAACTTGAAGCAGGGGGCGGGCGACACCGACGCGGCGTGCGAGCGGCTTTACGCCGCGCTCGCGGCCAAACGGATCGACACACTCTACCACGACCTCGATGAGCGGCCGGGATCGAAATTTGCCACCGCCGACCTGATCGGAATTCCCTGGCAGGTCCTGGTGGGCCCGCGCGGGCTCGCCGAAGGCAAAGTCGAGGTGAAACGCCGGGCCGACGGGTCGCGGGAGCTGATGAGCCCGCAAGACGCGCTTGTCCGGCTAGGCGCGTGAAGCTGTGCGGGGAGCGATGTTAAGGGGCTTGAAACCGCCAGAATCATGTGAAACTCCGGGCTCTCGCGGGGACCAGATATAAAATGCGAGAGCCGACCGGGACCCATCCGTTCGCGCCGTTCGAGTGGATGCTGTCGCTGCGCTACCTGCGTGCGCGGCGCAAGGAAGGATTCATCTCGGTCATCGCCGGATTTTCCTTTCTCGGCATCATGCTCGGCGTGGCGACACTCATCATCGTCATGGCGGTGATGAACGGCTTTCGCCAGGAGCTGTTGGACAAGATTCTCGGGCTCAACGGCCACCTGCTGATCCAGCCGCTGGAATCGCCGCTCAACGACTGGCAGGCAGTATCCGAGCGCGTGGCCAGAGTGCCGGGCGTGCGGCTCGCCGCGCCGATCGTCGAGGGCCAGGCGCTCGCCTCGTCGCCGTTCAACGCGTCCGGCGTGCTGGTTCGCGGCATCCGCGCGAGCGACCTTGCCAAGCTTTCCTCGGTCGCGAGGAACATCAAGCAAGGCACGCTCGATGGCTACGACGAGGGGCAGGGGATCGCCATCGGATCGCGGCTTGCCGAACAGCTCTCGGTGCGCGCCGGCGACAATCTTACACTGGTCGCGCCGCGAGGCGCGGTGACGCCGATGGGCACGACGCCGCGCATCAAATCCTACCGGATTGCCGCCGTATTCGAGATCGGCATGTCGGAATACGACGCCGCCTTTGTCTTCATGCCGCTGACCGAGGCACAGGCCTATTTCAACCGCGCTGGCGACGTTACTGCGATCGAGGTCTATACCGACGATCCCGACCGGGTCGACCGCTACCGGCCGCTGGTGACCGAGGCGGCGGCGCGGCCGATCTACATGATCGACTGGCGGCAGCGGAACGCGACCTTCTTCAACGCGCTTCAGGTTGAACGCAACGTCATGTTCCTGATCCTGACGCTGATCGTACTGGTGGCAGCGCTCAATATCGTCTCCGGCCTGATCATGCTGGTTAAGGACAAAGGCAGCGACGTCGCGATCCTGCGCACTATGGGCGCGACGCAGGGCGCGATCATGCGCATCTTCCTCATCACCGGCGCGTCGATCGGGGTGGTCGGCACGCTGGTCGGATTCCTGCTTGGCACCGTCATCTGCCTCAATATCGAGTCGATCCGCCATTTCCTGTCATGGCTCACCAATACCGAGCTGTTCTCGCCTGAGCTCTATTTCCTCTCCCGGCTTCCGGCCGACATGAATGCCAGCGAAACTACCGCTGTCGTCGTCATGGCGCTCGGATTGTCGCTCTTGGCAACGCTCTATCCGTCCTGGCGCGCCGCGCGGCTCGATCCGGTCGAAGCCTTGCGGTACGAGTGATCAACCGCGATGGACGAGACCACCACGATCACCGAGCCCGCCGGTTCGACAATTGCCGGTGACGATAATCCGATCGTGTTCTTGCATCACGTCAGCCGGCGCTTTCGCCAGGGTGATGCGACGCTCGAAATCCTCAAAGACGCCGAGCTTGCGGTCTGGGCCGGGCAATCGGTTGCACTGGTGGCCCCGTCCGGCGCCGGCAAATCGACACTTCTGCACATCGCCGGCCTGCTTGAGCATCCCGATGCCGGCGAAGTCTATATCGAGGCGCACGCGACCTCGCATTTGAGCGATATGCAGCGCACCCGCATCCGCCGCACCGACATCGGCTTCGTCTATCAGTTCCATCACCTGCTGTCGGAGTTCTCGGCCGTTGAGAACGTCATGCTGCCGCAGATGATCCGGGGCCTGAAGCGCTCGCAGGCGCAGGCACGCGCTGCCGAACTCCTGAGCTATCTAGGGCTGAAAGAGCGGCTGACCCACCGGCCGGCGGAGCTCTCTGGAGGCGAGCAGCAGCGCGTCGCCATCGCGCGTGCGGTCGCCAACGCGCCGCGCATCCTGCTCGCCGATGAGCCGACCGGCAATCTCGACGTGCGGACCTCCCAGCACGTCTTTGCAACGCTCAGCCAGCTCGTGCGTGCAACCGGGCTCGCGGCCATCGTCGCCACCCACAATCTCGACATCGCCGCGCAGATGGACCGCCGCGTCACCATCCGCGACGGCGCGGTGGTGGAACTGGCTTGACAAAAACGATGAGGCCGCCCGCGGGCGGCCTCGCCGGTATTGCTTCATCGCCCTGCGGAAATCAGCAGGGAGCGCACCAGCAGCGATACGGGCCGCACACCCGGCGCATGCCGGGCGGGCACCAGCGGCCAAAGCCGAAGCAGGCCGCCTTGTGGATGATCGTGGCGTTTTGCGCCTGCGCGTTGATCGTGCCGGCGCCCACGGTTTGCGCCGCCTGCGCCGTAAATGCGGCCGTACCCAAAAGCAAAGCAACAGCCGTCAATGTGATTGCGAGTTTGGCCATCACAGCCCTCCTGTTGTTGTAGCGATGGAACGTAAACGAAGAACAAGACCGTAGCGGAACATCTTACACTTACTTCGGCGTTGCTGAGCCGTAGATGAACAAGCTTTGCAATCTTATACGAGCGAGCATCCGTACCGGTTCAGTTCGTTGGCGTGAGTCCTTGGGTTGTGGGTCATTTCGGATAAGGCACGGCGCCTAAACCCTTGCAGGAAAGGTCAAACCGGCATATTCGGGCCTTATGGCCAAATCTCCCCGTGTCAGGGTCATTTTCAAGCCGAAGCGGATCGCCGACGGCGACTGGCAGATTGAGGCCCACTGTCCCGGGGCCGAAATTCGTTACATCAAGGGCCTTAAGAGCAAGCCGGAGATTGACGAATGGATGCAGGGGACGCGCCGCATAGACTGGTTGAGATCACAGGGCTATGCGAAATAATCAAGCGCCGCATACGCCCTAGGGACTTCTCCCAAGCCGGTAAATTGGTAGTGGATAATCGTCAGCGGGCAGGTCGATGATCGGCCGCCAACGCCTGAAGACGCATCGGAGACGGCTGACACCCGGCGGATGATGAGGCCGCCAACTCGGCCTTATTTGGCTTTCACCGGAGCAGCTTTTTTTGGCAGCACGCAAGTACTGAGTTTGCCGGGACCTGTTTTGAGGGTCCCGCCGCCATCTGAGCACAGCTTCGGCCCGTCAAGATCCACCTTGGGATCGAACGTGAAGTTCGACTTACTGGTGTTGTAATTGACGGCAGCAAAGGCGCCATCCGCTATCACGCCAAGGAACACGATGGTCAGGAGCAAAATTAGAAATCTACGGGACATGTAGCCACTCCCTGGAGCATTGGCGTCCGGATCAGCGCCTTGGACAAAGCTGCCAACTAAGGCGAACTATTACGGTCCAATCGTTGAGACAAGCCAAACCGCCGCTATCAGGCATCCAACCAACAAAATGGCGAGACCGCACTGCCACGGCCTTTCCCGAAATTCTTCATGCACGGCAGCGCGCGCGAGTGGATCGCTCAAGTAGCGATATGCCCCATACGCGACCACAGCGATGAGAACCGCCGCTACAGCGTATATCATTGCCGTCCCCGAAGGGATTATGCAGAAAACGGATCACGGCCAAAGGGGAAAGACGACACTTCGCGCGCCTTACCCACGCCGCCACAATCGAAAGGGACCCACTGCGTGCCCTTCGCATTTATCCCTTGACAGCAAGTGAACCATGGGTTATCCTTCTGCACAACCTAGAGGATTGCCGTCATGGCCGAATACACGTTCAAGCAATTCCAAGCCGAATACCCCAATGACGGGGCCTGCCTTAAGCAGATCATGGAAATCCAGTACGGCGGCGAGGAAACCGACTGCCCGGTTTGTGACAAGCGGATGCAGTTCCATCCGATGACCAAGCGGCGGGCCTATGCCTGCCAAGGGTGCGGCCATCACATTTACCCGGCGGCAGGAACCATCTTCCACAAGAGCCGTACCAAGCTCACGATCTGGTTCTTTGCGATGTATCTCCTGACCAGCACACGGCATGGCGTGGCGGCGAAGGAAATCCAGCGGCAGACTGGGGTCACCTACAAGTGCGCTTGGCGCATCTGTCACGAATTACGCAAGCTGATGGCATCCGCTGATGCTCGCGGGCCAATCGGCGGCGACGGCAGGCACGTCGAGGCCGACGAAACGCTAGTCGGCGGCGCGGTTCGCAAACGCGGCCCCGGTCAGCATCGCGCCCGCAAAACGGTTGTGTTCGGCATGGTCGAACGTGACGGTCGTTTGCGCGCTGGCCCAGTGCCTGATGAAAGCACCTTTACGCTAGAGCCGATCATTCTTGAAAACGTTGCTAAGGGAACGACGATCACCACCGACGGACACGCGGCCTATAAGGGCCTTAGGCACTCCTACACGCATGAAGCAGTCAATCACGACGCGAAAGAGTACGTGCGCGGTATCCACCACACGAACACGATTGAGGGCCATTGGTCGCTGCTAAAGCGTGCGATCAAAGGCACGCACGTTCATATTTCCAGCAAGCACGCTTGGAAATACATCGCCGAATTTAGCTACCGCCGGAACATGCGGCACTCACATACGGCGATGTTCAATCTTCTTGTGCATGCTTTTTCTTGTGCATGCTTTTTCACTGCCCCGTTTAGTAGAGACGTGAAATCCTCTCGGTGATTGGGGTTCCCATCGCTGGGCTTATCGCTCGTT
>Ga0181525_10004425_pt1 | contig 10798 bp, 10 predicted proteins | sample PEATcosm2014_Bin_48_FD_121100 | JGI IMG/M metagenome (GOLD analysis project Ga0181525, IMG submission 121100) | Peatland microbial communities from MTU Mesocosm Facility, Houghton, MI, USA - PEATcosm2014_Bin06_10_metaG | ecosystem: Environmental > Terrestrial > Soil > Wetlands > Peat | place... | reverse complement strand
TTTGCACCTAGAAGAGGCCAAAAGAAGCGAAAGGGAAGCGTGTTCTGGCTTGCTATTGGTTTCCAAAAGGCGAGTGGCAGTTGAGGTTGAGGGCATCGCCAGATTGTGCAAGCCCTTTTCTGTCCCACTCAGCGCTCGCTAACCGTAGACGAGTGCAGCCTCGGCTGTGGGCAGCAGCCCTGCCTTGCCGTGCAGTCTTCTCTCAACCTTACCCGCGGTTCTTGCTCCGTCCTCTCCAAGGATTTCAATTTCCAACATCCTTCGAAGTTCGTTCACACGGACATCACTTCATGCACCCATATTGTCGATGGAAATCCTGGAGCCAATTCTGCGTCTGGGGCACGAAATGGCATGATCCATCCGGACAAGCGGGGCTAAAGGCATAAGAGATCTGCCGAGTGAGTGAGGTTGAGGGCAGTTCTGCCCATCTGAGAAGCCGTTCTTCCATTGTTCTTTCTGGAAGGCTTGAATACCACCACTCTGAGCGAGACCGAATGAATCGCTACTTCAAGCCCCTTAAGTCTCCCAAGCCTCGCAAGCCTCGAGCATTCGATTATGATCTCATCATGTCGGGATATCCCAGCCTAGCTTGGCCCAAGAGATCACTCATCTGTTCGAGAAGAAAAGATACAGGGCCTGGTGATCAAGTACGGTAGCTGAATGCCTGCTCGTTGCCGGCCATGCAGGCGCCGATTCAGGGTATTGCTCCGTGATTGACGGCCACAGTACCGGCTCCCAAGCCCTGGGACAGCAGGGGTGGCTGCAGACCCTGGAGCCTCTCCATGAGTGGGCGCACGCAACGACCTCTCCCATAATCCCATTGACACCACCCTCTTAACGTCGTGGAGGGGTCTGCCAACTTGACGCGCATGCCCAAATGCCCTCAACTGAGGTACGAGAGGTGATTCGTGGAGAGATGGCTTAACCCCGGACGCGGGCGTGACAATTCCATCATGGCCAGAACTCTGTTTTAGGCTTTTTGCTGATTCTGCTCATGATGCATCTTCTTACGTTCCAATCAATCTATATCCTTGAGGGCTGTTGGATGTCCTCAAATCCACTGGTGGTTTGACAGCGGACTATCACCACTAGCTCCAAAGGCCACGAGGCGGTGGATATGCCTCTTTCTGATCTGTAAAATCCCGACTCGCATCATCACTCACTCGTTCACGCACTCACCCACCCACTCACTCACTGCTGCAATGATCTCGTGTAACCAACAGCTCGTAAAAAGCTACAAACCAGACGTCTGGGAAAGTCCACGTCGCCCAGGGCCGTGTGACTCGACCAGCTATGTGTTCTATGACCGCCCATGAAATATGTGGCACTCAATATCGGGTTTCCTGCTCACTCGGCAATAGAATTGGCCCCCGAATGTCAGTTCCCAGTCAAACACTTCTCTTACAATGTGGGCCTTGCTGATATTGGACGGGGAGCGGCATCCTTCCAACGTAAAGCGAACGATATAAGGAGAGGAAGCAGTCAGATAATTCCCCGAAGGCCATAGCGAGGGAACAGAACAGAGCCACCCAAGGTTGTAGCAGCACATCATCTCCAGAGCTCAGCATCCACTGCTCATTTCAGACATGAGTCCGTCAGTCAGTCTGTGTCTGTGTCTGTTCGGCTCCGGCTCGTAACCCATGCGCAAACCCGTCAGAGCCGGCAAGGCGATCAGACGCACGGCCTAGTTCTACTGTATCCCAGCAGCCCACGCCCATGCCATGGGTGCGCCAGGCGCATCACAATAACGTTATCCATCGCCCACAGGGCTCTCGTGCAGCAGCCACCCACTGCAGTCCAGAGCGCCCATCCATACACAGGCCTTCGTAGACTTCGTCACCTCTCACTTGAAGCAGGTCCAAGGCAGGTCCCAGGCAGCGTGGGTACTGTATATTTAGTGCATTTAACTACTAGGTATTTACGTACCGGCTGGCAGGTAGTGAGATACTAACAGCGCCTAAGACGTCCTTCCGGTCTCCGCGCGAGAGGAGAGAGGGGCGATCCGTCTTATTTCCCAAGGCACACGGAGATCTGTGGTCCTGTGGTCCCGAAAAAGACATACTGTACCGAGTCAACGATATCTGCCCAATAGGGCCGCATACCGGCTGAAGTAAGAGATCTCCTGTCACGAAACGGCGCTGAGTTTTTTTCTCCGCTGCACACTGCACACTGCACACTGACAAACCGGGAGGTCTTTTATGCTGTGAAAGAAAAGAGTTTGGGACGCCTTTCGAGCTACCACTCAACGGCTGCCCCCTTGCGCTGCCATGCTCGCGGCCCTGTACATGGCGGCATGTACTCTACATGCTGCCCAGTCGCCTTCCATGTCTCGCTAGTCTCCTAAAGCTCGCCCACCCGCTTGCTGGCTGCTGTCTGGCTCCCCCATGAAAATGAGCGCAGCCATGAATGACTCCTCTTGACTCCGTTCCACCCGCTGGCACTGACAGCCTGTATCATATCATTCAGCCCCTGATCTCTTAGCACAGGACCATCTCTGCCCAGTCCATGGTAACGACCCGGCCACTACCTCCCGGCCTCCACACGCAGGCGCCACGGGAGAGCCGTTGCAAACGTTGCTTGTCAGGTCTCAATCCAGTACCAGCTAGCACTTGCCACTTGCTTTGCTTGCTCGCTCGTTCTTCCCTCGCACGCCCCATTTTATTCTTTTGGCATCTTATCCTCGTTCTCCCTCCCTGGCCCTAGCCATGTTTTCCATCCGGCCTTCCATGCAGTCGTCCTTATGAAGGTATATACATCCGACGTCGACGTTCCTGTTGCTGTCCGTATCCCCCGTCACCACATACAAACCACGTACATATTCCATCCATCACCACCACAATCATCTCGCAATCCAAAACAGACATAGAGAAAGGGAGGCATCGTATCATTTCCCATTCGGTTTTAATTTCAACAGTTTGCTATGTTTTGACCCGGCATCGACACCACTGTTCTTTACTTTGACTCAAACGAAAAGAAAACGCCCAGACAGGATCGCTCACCCGTTCGATGCATGAGCTGAACAGACATCAAAAGTAGATCAGAACTCGATCGGGAAGAGCAAGAGAAAAACAAAAGGTTGTTTGTTCTCGGACGAAACTTGGTTGTCGAGATATAAAGAGGCCGTGACCACCCAAACATCTTTACCTGTCAACATTCATTCACTTTTACGAGAACCTGCCTTCCTCGATCTTGGCCACATTATCATATTTTCCGTTGCAAAATTTTATTGATTGTTCCACTTCTGTTCTTTTCGACATCAGCTCCGTTTCTTCGATCTATCTAGTTAAGAACTCGATACACCATCAACGACCCGTCTCTCTGACACCATATCTGTCTTGCCTTTCAAATCTGGTAAGTATCGCCCCTCCACACCATCAAAAAGATCACTGCTGACCTCCCAGTTCACCCGTGTGACCACTCCTCTTGCTACCGTCGTCCTGCACCGAGTCATCATCTCCGCCCTCTCAGCTGCCTTCCTCCCAAAATGGCTCTTCCAGGATACTGCAACCACTCCTTCAACCTCCTGAAGTCGGAGAGCACGCTCATTCAATGGGTGTGCTCAATGTGCCACTCCGGACCACACTGGTACATCTTCGAGTGCAAATACTGCAAGCTGAAGACCTGTCGTCCATGTACGAATAAAGTTTAGGTTTCCCTGCGTCACCTTTTCGTCGTCACTCCGTAAGTCACAGTCACCCTTTCACATGTATTTTCATGGATGTTCTATTACGCCAGGAGGATGGCTGCAGTCAAGGGCTCAACCGACCACGACCCCCCACACAGAGCCCCCACCCCCAAGCCCCAAGAACCTCACTCCGCATTTACTCCCCCAAACACGCAACCCCAGCTCCGCGCATCTGCGCGCATGCGGCTTTTTCCCAGATCTCAGCGAACTCGCTTGCCTGTCCGAAGAGCGAATGAAAGGATGCGGGGCGCGAGCTGGAACCGTCAGGGTCTCCCACTCCGAGTTCCTTAATTTGGGTCTCATTTGTTATTCCGTTTACCTTTGCTGAGAAAAGGAACGGAACCGCCGCTGACATCAGACCCAAGCAGCCTATCTCCCCCCTCTCCTAATCGCAAAAGCAAGTTCCATTCGTTCGTTCGTCTATCCCCTCCTCTCCTCTCCGCCATCTCGCTCGGCTCGGACACTCTCTATTCCGGCTCTGGTTTTGCTTGCGAAGTGACTGAATGGACCCTTGCTTGCGAACGAGGAATCTACCACACCACTTCTACCTCTCTACTTCGCAAACGAGCCAACGACATGGAGAACTGTACCGCGCTTGATTTGATTTCACGATGTCACGACCCCTTCTCTTCTTTGAGGACCTCTCCTCTTCCTCTTCATCAACCTCTTCATCAACCTCTTCATCAACCTACAAATCGACTACCTACTCTTCACTCGACCTCTTAATGTCCCCCGATTCTCCTTCCTTCCCTTGGTTGACTCACAGCGGAAAGACTGTTTGTTTGCTTACTCAATTTCACACTTCTACGATTCGATGAGATGAGATGAGATAAATACAACCGACCACGGCAACGGCAAGAGAAGAAGAAAAAGTTTGGGCGGGGCGGTCTCAGTCAATTTGTTTGTTTGTTTGCTTTGATTTTCACGGTGCTGGATGGTGTTTGGGGGCGAGATGGGCTGGCTGTCTGTCTGGGTTGGGTGGCTAGATTGATTGATTGTTCAGAGAGATTTTATTTTGCTCACGCATTAAAAGTAGCATCGGCGGCTCCCTCCCCTTTTCTTCCCCTGTTCTTCCCCCTTTTCCTTTTCTCTTCATTTCATTTCGTTTCGAGGAGGGGTTGAGTTTGGGGGTGTTTGTGTGTCTGCGTTTGACTTTCTCTTGAGTTTATTTGGCTGGGGAGAAGGGTGGGGGGGTTGAAGGTTGGGGGCGGGCGGTGTTTCTGTTTTTCTGCAAGATTGGTGCGCTGTGCTGTATGCAAGGTACGGAGTTAGGGTAGAGGCTATGCTATGCTGGGATGAAACGGGATGGAAAATGGGAATAAAAATGGGCGTTTATGAATTCTATAGAGGAACGAACGAAAAACAATGAATGATCAGGATACCTATTGAAGAACAGATACACATTTTGAGGTCACCTTCGACGTTTGACTGAGAGACTTTACTTGTTTTCGGAGAGAAACTTTTTCAGGGGAGGGCAAAGTGGAATGGAATGTTTTCAAGCGAATTGAATCCTTTCGTTATGGAATGTGGACGGAGCTTGGATCTGTACGTACTTGTACTGAATTCTCCGAGAAGAGGGGTAAGTAAGGCAAAAGGCCCGACTGAACTCGCACGGCTACGGCAGTTTGCGTTTTTTGTCTTTCCCAGACAGGATCAAAGGCAGCTTACACACTCAGTAAGCAGCCACATCAATTTACAAGGCCAGCCATAAATCAGACCACAATCACGAGATTATAGGAATTTGCATCACCCACCCCCTCCCACCCACTCTTCCCCATCTTTCAATGCCTGAAACCGTCAAACTGTTGAGAAGAATCTGGTGTTCCACCACAGGTTCCCAAACGCGAACGGGGGAGCCAACACTTCCATATATCTTTATGTACTGTATATAGGAGGACATGTGGCGTTGTCATTGTCAAACGAGAAATATCAAGGACAAACCCCTTCCCCGACAGGGATGCCGTGTCACCTTACCAAGCGAACTTACAGTAGGCAGACCCTGATTGCCAGGTCCCGCCGTAAGGCTGTTGGCTTGCTGGCTGTGTCACCTTCCCGTTCGGGAGCGAGATATGAAGTGGATAGGCTGGGGAAATACTGTAGGATTTGGAAAGGCGAAGGGTGCATTGGGAGGAGATCGTTCCGGGAGTTTGGGGATCGGAACGGGGAAGGGGAGGGCGGTAGATGTGCTGGTAGCATGCTGTGTGCCCGAGACAGCTGGCATGCCAACACGGCGCGGGAAGAGGTCAGCCTGGTGGGTTGCGTTTGGTTTGTTAGCCCCGTCCGGATGAGATGCCGGTTCGCTCGGGTGGCAGGAGGGGGATCCAGGTACGTGGTACGTGGTAAGGCACAAAATAAGGTGCAGCATCGGGGGTGACGGTGGCCTGGCGGCTGTTACACAGAGATGTTTTCGACGCCTGTAAGCCGAGGCATCACTCCGTCTACCATCATCGTCAGCGAATGGGGGATTGTTTGTGCAAGAGCGGACTCACTATAGACGGTATGGACTGTGTTCCTCCTACTGACCACCACTTCATCGCCGACTCTGATCTCTCCTCCATGGATTGGGAAGCCATAGCGTCCGAATACGGGTTCCCATTTATTTCCAGGATCGATGCGTCGATCTTTCATCATCTTCTTTAGCAGTTTTCCGCTTTCTCCTTCTCCCATTCTGCCTTTTTCTAAATCTACGTTGATGCTCGTACACCGCGCACAATTACCCGTAAGCACGATCGTGAGCCTCATCCTCCCTATCTTCACCTCTCCCCAGAAATCCTCATCCCATGCCTTCCCCTCTCCATCCACCACAATATTAGGGCGGAACTTCTCGAGCATGGCCTTATCGCCCTCAAGTCGGGGGTGCAGGTCTTCGAGCGAAGATTCAGAGACAAGTAGGATCGGCGCGCCGTCGGAGAAATTGATACTGGCATCCGATTTGGGTATCATGGGCTCGATGGCTGATATCCAGCTCTTAGCCTTCTCGTCTTCCATCTTTATGCCCAGGGAATCTCCCAAGTATGCGAGGATCACTTTGTATCCGAAGCTTGCGCTGAACCAGGTGTTTATCTCGTCGGGCATGCGGTAGGCGGGGTAGGCGGGGTGGGCATGTATTCCAATGGCGATTCTCTCGAGGGACTCTACGTTGGGAGTAAAAGGGATTTCCATTGATGTTGAAAGGCTCATGTTCGAAGGGGATATAGGAGGATTGGGGTCGTGGCAATCGACTGTGAAGTGAGTCCATGATCCATCTTTTGAAGAGAGCTTGCAGTGGAAGAGGGCCATCTCAGGCTGCACACCAACAAACATGCCGTCGTAGGTGCCATTCGGCTTGGGTTTGAGGAGAATGTATCGTCGATCGTAGGCTAGGCCCTGGGCGCAGATGGTTGCGGTAGGGAGAGAGATAGGCCGAAGGGACTTGATGGGATAGACGTAAAGCTGGAGATCCGTTAGTAAGGTCTCGGAATGGTGATTAGCATATACCTGAGTTATCTTCATCTTTGAGTGGGATTCTGGAAGCACTTAATTCAATGGACAAGGTAGAGATCTTATTTTCCGCGATTCAAGGTATAAGAGTGAAGGATAATTGAGAAGCCTTATCTTCCACGATGTCGACGATGCGGGCAACACGCCCGCGTCAAGGCTTCACGCCCGTCGACGTGTATTGCTTTTTTCCCCTTTGCATCATCGCATATAACAATACTGAGGAGTTGAGATTACGAGCCTAATTTGCGCAATTCGAGTGAACCTGGTAGTCCTTTATGGTGGGGATTGGTTGGGAAAGCTGTGCGTGGGGACGTTCTGCTTTGCCACGTGATCACGTGTTTTCGCGTTCTCTCAACGCGTCTCGCCGAGCATACGTGTTGAAATTAGTTTCTTCCTATTCCTCTTAGAATGGTCTTACCACTTTTTGCAAGGGCAACTCCATCATGAAACCTTCGGGAAATTGAAATTATTGCTAATACACGAGAATCTTCCGCAATGAACACTTGAAAAATGCCATTCCCCAGCTCAAGCGCTCCCGGATATGCTCAGATAATCGTGCATTGATAGCACACTATCAGTTAGTATACACGCTGTCTAGAGAAGAGGGCGGAATGTTGCCGCCTCCTCATGAACAATCACTAGTAGATCAGATTTTAGCTTGGTTGAACCTGACATGCGTGAGCACTGCCCCGTGGCAATGGCAGAAACGACAGCCCTGAAGCCAAACAACTCAAGCTTGGCCTCGCAATCGCTGGGCATCCTTTGGTATTCTCCGGTATGCATATCTCATCACATATTCCACGTCGAATGATTTAGTTCGAAGGAGGTGTGCGGAGGCAGGCCCATCGTCGAAATCAAATAATGATGCTTAACAGAATAGGACACTGTCTCGCGACGCAGCTGATGACTGGGTGATTGCGCGTAGCCTGTCAGAATGCTTGTGTCCCACATTAAATCATTTTTCATAGCCTTGAACAAGAATGGATTGAATCTAGGACGGGGTTTGAGCTGGCAAGCTGGTTGAGTAGGATGTGCCCGCCATATGTATAGAGATTTGACTTGAAAGTCGAAATCTAAGAAGATGAAATTACTCCATGTTTTTTTTCTGACAGTTTCAAGTGCGACTTCAAGGTCACCAGAGCTGCTCTGCGTCTAGAAGTTGTTAAACGACCTCAGCCATCAGCACGCACGCCTGCGACGCGTAATTGCATCAAACGACGGAAGAAGATAGGCTCACTGAGTAAAAGAGTAATGGCTCTGTCCTCTATGGTCATGCTGCCGTTAGAAGCACCTCATTATCGAGCAAGTAGCCATATGGAATGTCGATGCACTTTGCCATGCTCACCAGGAAGGATCACGCAGGCTGGGCAGTTAGACTCCTCCTCCCCACCTGCATCTTTTCCTGAAGCAGTCCTTATGACATTTGACCGATCAGTGCAGAGAGCAGAATTATTGGACAAGCCACTGGGCTGAGATTTTGCACTGAGTGTTCCGATTCTTCCACAGGCCCGTTCGTTTTTGTTCCAACATATCGACACGGGCCGCCAGCTCTCGAAGCAGCTTGAGCACTGGCCGATCTGCCAGTAGGACTGCGCGTATGTTACTCTGTGATGAAAACTTTGATCAAAATCCCGAAGGTTTCTGGGGCAGACATGAAGTCGTGAACATGCAGCCATCGCGGGCGTGAGGGTTTGCTGATGAACTCTCATTCAACAGTGACGGTCCTACAGAAGAACTTTCCTCGCTCGGATTATCTTTTCGACTAGAGAAGAGATTTAACAGAGTACAGAATGAGAGATTTCTTCAAAGACAAGAAACTCGACAAGAGGATCGCAGAGCCCGGAGGAAACAAAGAAGAGGTGACATGGCTAAGGTAAGCTCCACAAAATTCGACGGTGGAGAGCTTAGGAAGAACCCAAACCCTATCTTCAACGAGCTCAGAGTAGTGGCGTAACCATATTTCTTGCGACAGCGGTTGACTTGCAGTATCTTTCAAATGGACCAAGGGAGTGTTGAAGAAGGTTGAAGTTGCAAGAAGCTGAAAAGAGACTAGTGAAATGTCATGTGACTGACAACGGCGAATCTAACTTGAAATGGATGATAGGTGGGTCTAGAGCGTCTGCTAATGGCTGACTGATAAAATGAATAAGCATCGCCAATGCTGCAGGTGCTCCACCAAGCAATCTTCAAACCCTCTTTAAGCAAATCTTGCAACCACTAATCGTTTGCAATCCTCAGGTAATTATATCTCCTTCTCCAAACGTCTCCAATGTTCTCGAATCTTGGTTCCCAAGTCTATAAATGAAGCTCCTCTTCATCGTTACTACCATTTTCATCTCATCAATTTCACTGTTCTTCAGAACCCCACTTCAAGAGCTCTTCTACAACCTAACAAGCTACAACACCACAGCAACGAACACAATCAACTCCTCCAAAACGACGTCTTCAATCGAGAACCCCATGACAACTGTCAATACAATTAAGAACACCATGTCAAAAGCCCTCTCTCATGCCAAGATCGTCCCTCGACGCTCCAGCGAGCGTGGTCACGGTGACCACGGATGGTTGAACTCATATCACACGTTCAGCTTCGCAAACTACTACGATCCTAAATTTCAAAGTTTTGGATCGCTCCGAGTCCTCAATGAAGACCGAGTCGCAGGTGGCTCAGGGTTCCCAACACATCCTCACCGGGACGCCGAGATCTTTAGCTATATCCTTAATGGCGAATTGACACATCGGGACAGCATGATCAAGAAGGGCGCCGAGGGCTCTCAAGGCGATGACTTCTACAGAATGAAGCGAGGCGATGTCCAATTTACTACTGGTGGAACTGGTATGTCTATTATCTCCTTGTTCCCTTCAACTTGCACCAGCACAGGCTAACTTTTTCTCCACAGGTATCGCACACTCCGAACAAAACGAATCGGATAAGGAGGTCCATTTCCTACAAATATGGGCTCTGCCATGGTCCAGAGGCCTTAGTCCAAGATACCATACCAAAACCTTCTCCGAAGAAGCAAAGCGCTCTGCTTTCCTACCCATCCTCTCGCCATTGAAGGCCGGTCCAGGCGCATCAGCGGCAGACGAGAAGGCAGCAGAACCAACATTACCAGATACGATACCGATTCACGCAGATTTCGTCATGGCAGCAGGCATCATCGGCGTTGACAAGCGATTCAAGTGGACTATTGGCGGAAATGCCGTCAAGAAGACCCAGGGAAGGAATGTTTATATTCATGTACCAATGACAAAGAATGGAAATGCGAAGATTAGACTTGATGGAAGAGAGAATGCTGTCCTCGGTGAAGGTGACGGAGCTTTTGTTAGCAACGTCAATGCTGGGGATGTGCTGAGCTTTGAGAGCATTGGTGAGGCTGAAGCCGAGGTTGTCGTTTTAGATAGTGATTAGAGAGATAGCTCTCTTTTCCTAGAATAAATGTCGTTGGTTTTAATCCTTTGAAGTTTTGCGGCCTCAATTTTATTTCAAGGTCCAGTGACTTGATCCTAACACTTTTGAGTTTGTACCAAACCTATTTTGTACCGCACAATGCAGGTATATTCATTGATCGTGTCTCACTTGCCTCTGGTTGGCTTGAGCCCTAAAACATGTTGTATACCGTTGTCAACTCC
>Ga0181525_10004424_pt1 | contig 10802 bp, 7 predicted proteins | sample PEATcosm2014_Bin_48_FD_121100 | JGI IMG/M metagenome (GOLD analysis project Ga0181525, IMG submission 121100) | Peatland microbial communities from MTU Mesocosm Facility, Houghton, MI, USA - PEATcosm2014_Bin06_10_metaG | ecosystem: Environmental > Terrestrial > Soil > Wetlands > Peat | place... | reverse complement strand
GGAAACGGTCAGGAACCGGCCCCCGGCTCATACCGAACGTGGTCCGCAGCGCGAGAGCCTGTGGCGCCGGGACGTCATCCAGCCGGCCGAGCAACGGCGCGCACAGCTGATGCAACGCCGCGAATGGCAGCTCCATCTCCGACTGGACACCGGAAACGCTCAGCACACGGCAGCCCGACGCGCGTCCGGCCAGTTCCTCGAGCAGGGCCGTCTTGCCGATGCCCGACTCGCCGACCAGCACCAGAGCTTGAGCCTCGCCGCCACGCACTGCGGCGAGGAACCGGTCAAGCACGCCACATTCCGGTGCGCGGCCGACGAGACGGACGATGACAGGCGGCGCGCCAGTCGCTCCGCTCGGGCGCAGGACGCGCACAGAGACCGACCCGGACGCACCGCCCGGAATGGTGGTGTGCTCGATGCCGGCACCCCGCGTGGCGACGCCGCCGGACCGGGCCTCGTCAGGCGCCCTGCGGCCATCCTGCGGCCCCAGGCCGGATAGGCGGGAGGGAGCGGCGAGCCGGTCCAGCGCTTGGCGCTCGGTGCCCCGGCCATGCAGTCTGCTCCGGGGCGTGCTGGCCGGCACCGGCACGGTGGTCTCTGCGGGGTTCATGCCAAATATGAAACCTGGGGGGCCGCGCCATAGACACTGGACAAGTGTCCATACTTTGCGCGGCGGCGACCAGCCGCGCCCCCTAGGGCGAGACGCCCTGGCGCAGTGCCTCGCGGGCGATGTCCACCCGGCTCTTGGCGTCGAGCTTGGTGAGGATGTGGGAGATGTAGGTCCGCACGGTTCGCTGGGACAAGAACATGCCGCGAGCGACGTCTGCCGTCGAGTCGCCCCTGGCGACCAGGGCGGCGATCTTGACCTCGGTGGGGGTGAGCGCCTCCCATCCAGAAGTCGCGCGCGGTCGGCGCCGGCCCCGGACGCCCCGCTTGATGCCGTGCGGGCGCAGCCGGGCCTCGGCCCGCCGGATATCCCATCGGGCCTGCAAGTCCTCGTACAGGCCAACGGCCTCGTGCAAGGCGGCCCGCGCGTCCTCCTCGTGGCCGCGCTCGGCCAATACGACGGCCAAGTCCTCCAGCGCGACGGGTAGTTCCACCGCCGGGCCGACCGACCGGTAGTGTGTCACAGCCTCGGCGAGCCGCTCCGGGTCAGACTCAAGCAGCCCGTAACACCGCAGGCTGGCCGCGGCCGCCCGGGCCGGCCGGGTCTCCGCTGTGGCTTCCGTCTGGCAGGCCTTCACTGCGGCTAGCGCCATCTGCCTGTCCCCGGCGGCGAGCGCGAGCCGGACCAGGTCGGGCAGCCACTGATGCGTCAGGGTCATCTCACCGTCGCGCCGCGGCAGGATCGCGGCCAGCCTCAGCATGGCCTGGCGGATGTCCCCGCTCTGCTCCAGTGCCAGCGCGTGCGCGGCGACCAGGAAGTCCTGATTCTCCCGGTCGGTGAGAATCTGGACGGGCAGAGCCAGGCCCTCGCGGAGCTGCCGGGCGGCCGTCGTGCGCTGGTCCCGGCGCCCGGCGATGAGCGCGGTCAGGCCCTGGGCCAGCAGCGCAGGCCAGTCTTCGCGCAGAAATGAATACCGGAGCCCGGGAGCATCGGTGTCATCCAGGCTCAGCTCGGCCAGCGCATCGTCCCACTGGCCGAGCCAGTACCGCAGCACCGCCGCGGTGACCCATGTGGCGCGATCAGAGCTCCCGGTGCGCTGAGCGAACTCACGAGTCTGCTGAAGGGCCAGTTCGGCTTCCGGCCAGCGGTCGAGATTCTGCAGCGTGAAGATCCGGACCTCAAGGGCGTACGAGCGCAGGTCCGCGTGACCGGGATCGTCGCCCAGCACATGCAGCGCCCGGTCGATGTAGTCAAGTGCGGCGGCGTGGTCGCGCCTGACCCCGTGGGTCATCCAGAGACCTGCCAGAGCATAGGCCGTCGCGAACGCATCGCCGGCCTCCTCGGCAACGGCCAGGGCCTGGCGGGCAGTCGCGTCCATAGCGTCCACGTCGCCGGTGCTGGCCCGCTCCAGCATTGCCAGCATGGCCAGCATCCGGGCCCGCCACTTGCCGGGCAGGCCGGCAGACGCCAGTGCCCGCCGTATGGTCGTGATCGCATCATCGTTGTGGCGCGCACTGACCTGAGCACGCGCCAGCACCCTGAACGTCTCGGCCTTCCGCACCGGGTCAGTCATCATCGTCAGCGCGAGCTCGGCCCGCCTGGCCGCCTCCTCATAGGATCCGGTGGCAAGCAGTGCCCATACGAGACTGGCCATGAGCCCTTCCCAGGCCTCGTCCCCGCTGGGCGTCTCGTCCATTTCCCGGCGGAGCAGGTCGGCTGCCAGCTGCGGTGCTCGCGCGGTCAGGATCGGCGCGGTCTGGATAAGCCAGGTCCGGGCCCAGCCCTTAACCGGTCGCTTCGCGGCGGACAGCTGCTGCGCGACGCTCAGGGCATCCGCATCGGTGGCCGCGAGTTCCCGTGCCGCCTCGGCGTGCAGCCCTATGCGCAGCGCAGCCGGCATGCTCTCATACAGCGCCTGCCGGATCAGCGGATGCCGGAACACCAGCTCAGCCCCGGAGCCGTCCACGATGCCGGCCGTCACCGCCTCCTCCAGGCTCGCCGCCAGGTCCGACACCGGCCGGCGGAGCACCGCCGCCAGGTCGGTGACGGCGAACCTCCCGCCAAACAGCGCGGCGGTGCGCAACGTCTGCGCCGTCTGCGCCGACACCGAGCTGAGCCGGTCATCCAGCACCGCGGCCAGCGAGTACGGCAGGTGCCCCCCTGCCCGGTCGACGTCGGCGACGGGGCTGATCCGCACTGCCTGCTCGCGCAGCAGGGCATCGACCAGCTCGCGCACGTACAGCGGGTTGCCGGCGGCCTGAGCCGTCAGCTGGCGCAGCCCGTCCCCGGGCGACGCTCCCACCATCGCCGTGACCAGGGCGGCGACATCCGCCTCCGGTAGCGGCCCGAGCGTGATCAGCTGACCGGCGCGACGGATGACGGCCGCCCGGGCTTGCCGTACCTCCGGCCGGCGCGGAGTCGGCCGGCAGGTCCCGATCAGCAGCAGCCGCAACTGGCTGATGGAGGCGGCGAGCTGGTGCCAGACGGCCAGCGACGCCTCGTCCGCCCACTGCAGGTCATCGACGACCAGTGCCGTGGGGGCAGCCGCGCACAGCTCGTCCGCCAGCGTCAGCAGCACCTCGATGCCGTTCACTGACGCGGCGTCGTCCGAGAGCGGCCCTAGCAGCCGACTGCGCAGCAGGTCCGCGGCATGCGCCCGGCGCGGATCCGGCGAGCTCGGCCGGACCTGGAGGCAGTCTTGCATCACCCGCAGCGGCAGCCGCGCGGTGAGCTGGTCCGCTCCGCCCCACCCGACATCCCACCCTGGCAGGCTCACTGCGGCGAGGGCCTCGGCCACCAGGGACGACTTGCCGATCCCCGGCTCGCCCTCGACCCAGACCACCGTTCCCTCACCGCGGCCGAGCGCCTCGCCAGCAGCACGGAGAACCGCAAGCTCACGCTCACGGCCAACCCAATGCGCGGGACGAATCGGCCACATGCAAGGGATTATGCCGTTGCCCCGATGTAGATGTCGCCGGAGGCGACCGGGAACCGGCTGCCGGGCTTGCTGCGGGCCGTCCGGCACGTCGTGCTGCCGGACGACCCGCATGCGATCATCTGGACGTACGCGGATGAGGTCAACCGGGCGCTTTCCGGCTTGATCCGCGGACTTGCGGTCAGCCAGTGGCGCGGATGGCCGCCAGGATGACGTTCGTGACGAGTCCGGGATCGGAGACCATCGCCAGGTGCGGGGCACCGGGCGCGATGGTGATGTGAGCGTGGGCCTGGTGGGCCATGGCCAGCAGCTCGGCGGGCGGAATGGCGTGGTCGGCAGTGCCGACGACGGCCCAGGTCGGGATGGTCTTCCAGGCCGGAACTCCCGACTTCTGGGTCAGGGCCAGGGAGGTGAGGGGCCGCTGAACGGCGGCGAGCATGTCGGCCTCGCTAGCGGGCAGGCCGTTGGCCATGCAGGAGCCGAACACGCTCTGCTTGATGTAGACGTAGACGGCGCCCTTGGGGGCGCCGGGGTAGGGCTGGGTGATCACGTTGGCCGGGTTAAGCACGCACGAGCCGGGCTCGGCGGCGGTGAGCTGACCGATGGTCTGTCCCTGGGCCGGCGCGAAGGCGTCGACGTAGACCAGTGCCTTGACCTGCTTGTCACCGGTGGCGGCGTTAGTGATGACGGCGCCACCGTAGGAGTGGCCGACCAGGATGATGGGCCCGGAGATGGTGTGCAGGAAGTCGCGGATGAACGCGGAGTCATAGGTCAGGCCAAGCAGCGGGTTCGGCGGAACGTCGACGGTGTAGCCGTCGCGCTGGAGTCTGCTGACGACCCCGTCCCAGCTGGAGCTGTCGCCCCAGGCGCCGTGCACGAGAACGATGGTGGGCTTCGGGGTCTTCGACTCCGGCTGCTGCGCGGCGGCGTGCGCGGTTGTGGTCAGGCCCAGGGTGAGCGCGGAGACGGCGGCCGCGGAGAGGGCGAGGCCGGCGATCCACTTAATACGTTTCACTGGTGTTCCCTTCGGTCTTACTTCGGAGCAGTGGTGCCCGATTGGGGTTGCGATCGGGGCTTGCCGGGTCAGTGCTTGCCGAGCGCGGCCTTGATGAATTCCGCCGTGCGCACGGGCTGGGCGATGAAGGCGGTATGCGACCCGTCGATCTCCTCGGTGGTCGAGCCCATCCGCTTGGCCATGAACCGCTCGGCCTCCGGCGAGATCGCGTTGTCGTGCTCGGCGACCAGGTACCAGGAAGGGATGGCCTTCCACCCGGCGGCGGTGGCGTTCTCGGTGAGGGCGGCGACCGCGAGCGGCCGCTGGGTGGCGTACATGACCTGGGCCAGGTCGACGGGCACGTCGGCGCAGAAGGTCTCGCGGAACTGGCCCTCGTCGATGAACAGGTCAGGGCCGTCGACCGCGCCCGGCGCGTCATAGGGGGTGGGTTCGGCGGTCGCGGCGAGCATCGAGGCCGGGAATGGCGCCTGGACGCTCGCGCAGCTTTCGCCCACGTCGAGGCTGAACGCCGCGAGGTAGACGAGCCCGACGACGTTGTCCAGGCTGGCCGAGGCCTGCGTGATCACCGCGCCGCCGTAGGAGTGGCCGACGAGCACCACGGGCCCATCGATCGCGCCGGCGACGGCGCTGACAGTGGCGGCGTCGCCGGCCAGGCTGCGCAGCGGGTTCGGCGGGGCGAGCACCCGGTATCCCGAGGTGCTCAGTTCCCTGATGACGCCGCCGAATCCGGAGGCGTCGGCGAACGCGCCGTGCACGAGAATGACCGTGGGCTGGGCTGATTCTGGCATCTTCGTTTCTCCGTCTGTCTGCTGCCAGCTTCTGCTGGCTGGTGGACGATGACGCCACCATGCTCGCGACGGAGACGATGCGGGCACATCCGGCAGTCCCTAGCACAACTGCCCAGTCCCTGGCGCAACTGCCCAGTCCCCAGTGGAACCCCGGGCCGACTAGGGGGCCCGGCGCTAGCTCAGCGCGCGGTCAAGCTGGGCGCGGGAAGTGATGCCCAGCTTGGTGAAGACCTTGCCCAGGTGGTACTCGACGGTGCGCGCGCTGATGAACAGCCGCGTGCCGATCTCCGGGTTCGTCAGCCCGTTCTGCGCCAGCCTGGCGATCTGGAGTTCCTGGGCGGTGAGCTTGCCGGGATCTGCCACGCTGCGCTTGCGCGCGGTCTCGCCCGTCGCCCACAGCTCGCGCCTGGCCCGCTCGGCGAACGCCGACATGCCCATCGCCTCGAGCATCCCGTGCGCCGTCCGCAGCTCCGTGCGCGCATCACCGCGCCGCCGCTCCCGGCGCAGCCACTCACCGTACAGCAGGTGAGCGCGGGCAAGCTCGGCCCGGACGCTGGTCCGGCCGAGGCGCTCAATCGCCTCCTGGTGGAGGTCATCCGCTTCCGCGCCTGCGGCGAGCAGCGCGCGTGACCTGGCCTGGACGCCGAGCGCCCAGTCGGTGCCGCTGCCCCTCGTGGTCTGGGCGAGCTGGCGGTAAGCGGTTTCTGCTGACTCGGTTTCCCCGCTCCGCGCGGCCGCTTCGACCAGCTCCGCGAGTGCCCAGTTCCGCGCGGAGAGGTCTTCGGTGTACTCGGTCGCCCGCTGGGCGGCGGCCAGCGCCGCCTGGTAATGGCCGCGGCCGTTGTTCAGCACCGCGCTGGCCCATTCGCCGATAGTTATCCCGGCGCCCTCGCCGCGTTGTGACGCGTCGCGCAGCGTGGCATCTAGCAGGACGGATGCTTCGTCCGCGCGGCCAAGGAACGCGGCGAGCCCCAGCATGCCGTACTGCGCTAGCGCGAGGTTGTCCCCTATGGCCTTCGACGCCGCCTGCAGCTCTTCGACCACCGACGTCGCAGCTGTCAGCTCCCCGCCGAAGAGCAGCACGAATGTGCGTGAGGTCAGGGAGATTAGCAACTCGGTAACCGTGCCTTCCTGGCGGCACAGCTCGATGTAGCGGTCGGTGAGCTCCGCCCAGCGATGGTCGTCCCACACGCCTACGGCCGCTATGGTCGCCAGTGACAGCCAGCGCATCTCCCGGCCGGGGAACGCGCAGGGATTCCCGATCTTGCGCATAGCGCTGACGAGTCTCGGCAACGGGGCGCCGACCTGACTGAAGTTAGCGGTGAGGCCGTCGAGGATCTGGTCGGCCTCGGTGAGGGTGCCCGGCGGCGGCGGACCGTCCACCACGGCCTGGGCCGCCGCCGCGACATCGGCACCGGGGGCGGCGAAGCGCCCCGCGAAGACAGCGGCGTAGATCGCGTCGAGGTACGTCATGCGGGCGAGGTTGGCGTCGATCGGCTCAAGCCGCTTAGCCACTTCAAGCAGCCGCGCTGACACGTCACCGCCCCAGCTGACGGTAACCGCGAGCTGTGCCCGCACGAGCTCGGCGCGTGCCTGGTCCGCCGCGTCCAGTGGGGCTGCTTCCGCGATGGCCAGCAACTCCTGTGCCCTCTCGGAGTCGCCCGCCTGGACCTTGGCCTGCGCCCCGGCAAGTGCGCGCCGCGCCCGCCGCGGCGGGTCGGGCGTCAGCAGGGTCGCCCGCTCAAGAAATGCGGCGGCGGCGGCCACGCCACCCCGCGCCTGCGCGCGGCTGGCCGACCGCTCAAGTTCCCCGGCGACGTCCTCGTCGGGTCCTTCGGCAGCTTCCGCCCGGTGCCAGGCCCGGCGGTCGGGATCAAGCGCCGGGTCCGTCGCGTCGGCGAGGGCGGCGTGTGCCACCTGCCGTTCCTCGGCCGAAGCCGACTGGTAGACGGCCGAGCGGGCGAGCGGGTGACGGAAGCGCACCCGCACGCCGAACTCCGCCAGCCCCGCCACGACCGCCGGCCGCGCGGCCGGGGAGCCGATCCCGAGCAGCGCCGCCGCGCGCCACAGGAGCACGGGGTCGCCGGTCGGCTCGGCCGCCGCGAGGAGCAGCAGGCGCCTGCTCTCGGCCGGCAACGCCTCCACCCGGCGCCGGAACATCTCTTCAGCGCCACCCGGCACGACGACCGCGCCCGGCAGGCCGAACCCGCCCGCCAGTTCAGGAACGGCCAGTTCCCGCGGCAACTCGACCAGCGCCAGCGGGTTGCCGCGCGTCTCGGCGACGATCTGGTCCCGTATCCGCTGGTCGACCTTAATAGTCAGCACCGAGTCAAGCAGGGTGCACGCGTCCGCCTTGCCTAGGCCGTCGATCGTCAGCTGCGGCAGCCCCGCGAGCTCATCGCTCAGCGCGCGAGTGCCGAAGACCAGCCCTATCGACTCAGCGCCGAGGCGGCGGGCCACGAAAGCGATCACCTGAGCGGAAGCGCGATCGAGCCACTGCGCGTCATCAAGCACGCACAGCAGCGGCTGCTCGGCCGCTGCCTCCGCGAGCAGGCTCAGCACGGCGAGGCCGACCAGGAGACGTTCAGGAACCGGCCCCGAATCCAGGCCGAACGTAATGCGCAGCGCGTCGGCCTGCGGTGCCGGGACGGCCGCCAGCCGGTCAAACAGCGGCGCGCACAGTTGGTGCAGCGCAGCGAACGCCAGCTCCATCTCCGACTGGACGCCGGAAAAGCTGAACACGCGGCAGCCTGAGGCTCGCTCGGCAAGTTCCTCGAGCAGGGCCGTCTTACCGATGCCCGGCTCACCGTGCAGCACAAGCGCCTGGCTCTCGCCGCCGCGCACGGCCTCAAGCAACCGCTCGAGCACGGCGCTCTCAGCTGCCCGGCCAACAAGCCGCGTGCCACCCCCGGTTGTGGCGAACGTCGGCATCGACATGCCCATAAGGCTAAGGTCAACGCCGCAGGCCGGGCCAGCACCCAAATGCCCGGAAATATTCGTCGCCCGCCCCGGCCGCTAATCGGGAGTGAGCTGCTTGAGCGGGCAACCAGTCGGCGAGGCCACGTAGCTGCTTCGCGCGGAAGGTGCACCACTGCCCGTTCGGCATCAATGGACTTTCTGCCACCGGAATGCCGGAAAGATTGATGGCGGTGGGGGCGTCGTGACAACCGCAGCCAAAGTAGAGGTTATCTTCCCGCCGGAGAAAGTGCGGCTGCTCTCAGGCGCTCATGGACTCTGGGGCTGGCGCGACCTCGCGCTCGGGCTCCTGCCCGGGAGTCTTGCGCGCGATGCCGATCAACAGCTGCTCGTCGAGCACCGCGAGGATGCGTGTGAGCACCGGAATTGTCGGGATGTGCTCACCGCTCTCCAGCTTGGAGATGAAGGAGTGGGAGGTACCGGCTCGCTGCGCGACCTCCTGCCGGGTCAGATCCAGCTCATAGCGCCGCTCGCGGATATGAGCGGCGATCCAGTTTTTCTCGCGCATGCCAGCCTGGTCCGACATTGGATGTCCGTAGCCGGATGCGGGATCGGCAATCGCAGGATGCAGACATAACTCGTCGTAGCTAGTTCGTGGAGACCGTCCTGGGTACGACCGATACTGTGTTCGTCTGCTCGAACGATAGCGAAGGGAAACCAGATTCCTGGGAGCCAATCGGGGAGCCACCAGAAGCAGATGCCGAGCGACGCCGGGCGACACACGCGGACGATTCGTGCAGTTAGATGCCACATAGGGCGACGCCAGGCGATGTCCGGCGACGGTTCGAATTTGCCTTCTAAGCAGCGGGTCGCGGGTTCGAATCCTGCCGGGAGCGCCAGTCAGATAAATATTTAGAATTCTTGTTTGTCATGCCTCTCGGACAGATGAAGACTCAGTTACTTGAATCATCCATGACTGGTTGGGCGGCCAGGTGCCGGCGTGGACATGCGTAGCGCGAAGTGACGTCCACAGGCCCACGTCGCGTTGCGGCCCTCATCGCCGGACCCTGTACCGCTCTGCCGACCGCTTCAGCTGAGCATTCCGAGGGTTCAGGAGAGCGCCCTTGAGCAGGCAAGTATCTGGTGGTCTTCCGTTGCGGACCCGACTTGACTTATCATCAATGGTATATCCTTGATGTCATGTTCGAGATCGACCTGGAGCCGGAGGTAGAGGCATGGTTGCTCGATCTGACATACAGCCACTACCAGCGGGTCATGCGGAGCGTGGCGACTATCTCGTCACCGGCGGCGTGCCGGATGGCAATCACGTCAAGAAGCTGCAAGACACCGATGACCTCCACGAACTGCGGGTCGCGCTCGATCGCACTACGTGGCGGATCAGCTTCTGGAAACCCGGAGGCCAGGTCATCATCCTGCTTACCGTCTTCCGGAAAACCCGTGAGGGCGTTCAAAGGGCCGATGTAGACCGGGCCGTCCGAACAAAAAGGATCTGCCAGGCAGAACACGATATGACGATCACCCGCCACTTCGAAAGGAACGCATGATGGCCGGGCACAGCCGGTGGAAGACCCTCCAGGCCAAGCGCCTCGCGGGGACTGAGGATGTCGTCGAGCACCCGGAGTACGAGCAGGCGGGTAGGGACCTGAGACTAGGCGATCAGCTTCGTGCCATCCGCAGGAGTCGGAACCTTACCCAGAAGGAAGTAGCAGAGCGAGCGGGGATCAGCCAGCCTGCCCTGTCGCGCATCGAGCTGGGTGGTGGCGTGCCTGACATTGAGACTCTGCGCAGACTCGGGAACGCAATGAGCGTGCGGTTCCACGTTATAGTTGGTAACGAAGAGGCTGAACAAGAAGAGAATCTGCTGGTGAGCTAAACTACGCTGCGGCCCACATTGGTTCTCAATATTCGTTCCAGCTGGTCGATCTGATGGATTCCGATCTGCCGCGGATGGCCGAAGTTTGTACGGCGCAATGCCCACCCGGAGGCTGGGCCGACCCGATAGGCCAGTAACCACGGCGTGCGAGCGGCTGGCGATAACCACCGTTGCGACGGTAAACCTTCGGGATTTCGCGGACGTGCATCCATAGCATGCCGCGATGTTCAGATTCGCGCCTTAGGCCGACGTCAGGCGACGTGTCTCGACCGCTGGAATTGCCCGATGGGTAGCGTGCGTCCGTCACTCTGCTGCCAACCCAGTACGGAGGGGTTCACAAAGTAGGACTTCGCGCTCAGAGTGTGTCTTGGAAGCACCTTGGCCGCGGGCTGGAGGTCTCATGGCGAGAAAACGAGGCCTTTGGGCCGAATGGCAGCGTGAAGCCGCCCGGCGGCAGCGGCTAGAGCAGCAGCAACGACTAGCCACGTTTCCCTCGCTCAAGCAGTCCCTCACGTTTCCTGCTTTTAACCTCAATCGTTCAGCGTTCCTGAGGTGCGGTTACTGATTGTGCTGGTGCCCGGTCTGGGGCATCTGCCGTTTTTGCGTCTTGCGGCGGGACGGGTGGCGGTGTCCGGGATGCCCGGGTG
>Ga0181525_10004423_pt1 | contig 10803 bp, 11 predicted proteins | sample PEATcosm2014_Bin_48_FD_121100 | JGI IMG/M metagenome (GOLD analysis project Ga0181525, IMG submission 121100) | Peatland microbial communities from MTU Mesocosm Facility, Houghton, MI, USA - PEATcosm2014_Bin06_10_metaG | ecosystem: Environmental > Terrestrial > Soil > Wetlands > Peat | place... | reverse complement strand
GACCCCTCTTCCTGGTTCCGATCGGCGATTTCCTGGCATTGGATGCAGTAAGCGGCCCAGGGAACGGCGTGCAAGCGCTTGATGCTAATGTCCTCTTCGCAGTGCAGGCATACCCCGAAGGTGCCTTCGTCAATGCGGTGTAACGCCGCACGAACATTTCTCAAAAGGTTGGATTCCCGGTCCAAATTGCGAATCGCCAACTCCCGCTCCGCCGCGTTCTGGACTTCGTCCAGGGCATCCGGGCTCTTCTCAATTGCAATTCCGTCACGGTTCCGTAGTACCTGCGCCAACTCAGCCTGTTTTGCTTCCAGGACTTCTTTGAATTTGTTTAGCTCGGTCTTCGTCATTGGGTTAACTCTCCTTCTTATTATTGGTTACTTCACTGTTCTACTGACTCACGACTCACTGACCCTACTCACTAGCGCTGTCAACACGTTTAGACGCGGAAGCCTCTCGAAAGGTTCAAGCCGTTACACCAAATTACTGAACTAGGGTGAACTTGAAAGCTTAACGAACTTCGTAAGCCGCACTCGGCCCGATGGCAGCGCCCACCGGCCGGAGAGGTCCGCAGCAGTTTAGCTCTCAAAATCATACCACATCCCCTGAGCAATTCAAGTGCCAGCGCGAAATTTTATCATTGGAGGCTGAAGGAGCCTGAACAGCCCCGTTTCCCGCTCTAGCCCGTTGTTCTTTCGCACTCGACATTTGCCTCTTATCGACTTCACGAGTCCAAACGTTTATGGTTCAAACGCAGAAAGACGTGCGGGGGCCGGTTTCGGTAACGGGGAACTATACCGATTACCTTCTGGCTAGTAATAAATTCCCCGGCACCTGGGGCAAGCTCCGCAGCACAGGTGCTACAGGCTGGCTAGCAGTACCGGGCCGGCCAACTTCCAGCGATTTAGGTGCCGGGATGACGTTCTTTCTCTCCTTCTTTTTTACCCAGGCCTACTCCCGCGAGGAGAATGCCAGGATACATGGAAAGAGTGGGAGTGGAGCGCAGTTCGCCGGGCGGTGCGAAATGAAAGGAGTCTTACTTAATTGATCCGCAGCGCCGCAGCCTTAGCGTGCGTCTGGTGAGCGCTATTCAGCAGTTGCTCGAGCTGCTGCTCGGGGATAGCCAGCGAGATCAGGGTGGTATTGCCCGAGGTGCTGGTTTGCAGCATATCGAGCAGGGTTGCCACTTGTCCGGCGGTCGGATTCTTCTGCCGGTTCAATTGCACCAGCCCGGCGAAAAATTTCACCACATCCACCAGCGCCTGAGCGTCCTTCTGGGACCGCGTCACCGCCGCGGCCGAAATGGTCACGGTATCGCCGAAACGAATGCCGCCGCTGGCCTGATTGATGGCCGCAAACAGATTGCCTTGCATAGCGCCGCTGAGATTGGGATCGGGAATCGCGCCCGAAAAATTCGAGAGCGGCACCAGAGTGACGAACCAGAAATCGTTATTCGCGCTGGCTTGCTGGGCTTGGTTGAAGACGGCGCTATCGGTGGGTGCATTGCTCTGCTTGCGATCAATGGCCGTCTTTACCGAAGTAATATCGCCCGCCAGAGCTGCGGTAGGGCTGAGGAACGCGATTGCGGTGGCTACCTGCGAACTGGAAGACGGGGCGTGCGTCACCAAATTGACGCCTTGATAAGCGCTTGGAACGCCGCCGTTGGCCTGTGCCGCCGCGGTAATTTTCGCGATATTGAACGTCCCGTCCGCCAGGACCAGCCAACGGTTGTCGGGAGTGTTTGGCTTCCAATTCGAGGCGATCACGATTTCGCTGACGTCCTGGCGCGGGTCAAAGCCGGTTTGCGAGGTGAACTGCTCGAGCTTGGTATCGTTCACCGACAGGTGCGAGAGAACGTACTGTCCGAAGAGCGAGCTCTTGGCTTGAGTGACCTGGAGGCCGGCTAACACTTGCGAATCGGGCGATACCATTTGTAGTAGGGCCGGATCGGCGGCGAAAGTGCCCAGGGGGAGGGCCAGAAGCACGGCTACACGGCGGAACGTTGTCGTAAAGGCGGTCATTAAAACCTCTCTTGCAGACAATACGAGGGTAGCACGCGGGAAGTTCCCGCCCATGGCGCGCGGACCTCGCCGCAAGGCGCGGAATCTGCCGGGCGCTGCTCCACGCGGCAGCCTGGATCGCCCACCTGAAAACAAGCTGCGGGGAGTGTGTGTGAGGAGCCCCGCGGACACTCTGTGGAGATTCTATTGCGCTCGCGATTGGAAGCGTGATAGCATCGTCCGAACCTAAAATCCGTCGCGATTGAATAAAGACTCACGGGTGGTTCGCCAGCTCACACAGGAATTGTATGCGAATAGGCCTTGGTTTTGCTGTTTGGGTCGCAGTTTCGACATCCTTTGCAACACCGGTTACGTTCGTTGGCGTAAACTTTGGGGCCGGCGGCCAGCCATCACCCAATAATTGGACGCTGATATCGGCGCCGGGAGTCGTGAATAACCTCATCGATACTACCGGCGCGTCCACCTCCTTCTCTATTACCGTGACCTCCCAACCATCGGCGCCGTCTACGTTTTCGGGGACGCCCGCGGCCGGCACCATTCCCAGCGATGCCCCTACACTCGCCAATCTGCAGTCGAATTTTTTCCAATTTACCTCGGGGCATACGCTGCAGGCTCAGTTCACGGGACTGACCCCCAACGCCACTTATAACGTGTATGCCATAGGGATCCGGTTCGGAGGCTCCATCAATCAAAGCGTAACGATTTCGGGCTCTGGCGCGCCGGTGATGTTCACGCAGAGCAGCGTGGTGCCCAACGCGCTGTTTTTCAACGGGTCGATTGGTTCCAGTTCTCAAACGCTGGAGTCCTACGCTCAATCCATCCAGGCGACCGATTCAGGAACAATCACCATTTTGTTCACCGCCGGGTCCAGCCTGTACACGGTCGCCGGCGTAGCGCTTTCATTCAACCCACCGATACCAGGGTTGCCGATTCCCAACTCGCTGGTTCTGACGCTGATCGCCTTGGCGGTGGCGAGCCTGGTGTATTTTGCTCGCCGCAGGCTGCCGGCTGGTACGGCTCCACCTTCCTAGCGCCGGTTAAACCAGCGTTGGCTTCGAATCAAGAACCGGTTGCACAGGCTTTTACGATGGCGCAGCAGCCAAGGCACACGGCCAAATACTACAAGTCGCTCGCTGCCGGACCGGCCTTCAGCAACTTTTCTTATTAACGCAGAGCTTACCAATCCAGTTCTTACCAATGCAGAGACGCGCGCGCGTAGAATTGAAGAGATGAGTTCGCAACTCGACGCTTGGCCCGAACTTCCGCTGGCCGCCTGGCAGGATACTTACGACACGCTGCACATGTGGACGCAGATCGTGGGCAAGATCCGCATGACGCAGACGCCGCTGGTAAATCATTATTGGAATGCGACGCTGTATGTCAGCGCGCGGGGGCTTACCACTTCGGCGATTCCTTATCCCCGAGGCGTCTTCGAAATGGAGTTCGACTTCATCGGCCACAAGCTCCTTATCCAGACCAGCGAGGGCGATGTTCGGCCCATCGAGCTGGCGCCGCGCAGCGTCGCCGACTTTTACGCCGAAGTGATGAGCACGCTCGCCGCCCTCAAAATTGAGGTGCAAATTAACGCCCATCCCGATGAGTTTCCCAATCCCATCCCTTTCGCCGAAGACCGCACCCACCAGTCCTACGATCGTGAATACGTCGATCGTTTCCGCCGTCTTCTCATTTCCGTCGACAAGGTGCTCAAGAACTTTCGTGCACGCTTCATCGGCAAATGCAGCCCCGTGCACTTCTTCTGGGGCAGCTTCGACCTGGCCGTTACCCGGTTCTCCGGACGCCCGGCGCCGCCCAGGACCGATCCAATGATGCAGGAGGCCTACTCGCATGAAGTGAGCAGCGCCGGATTTTGGCCCGGCGGCGGGGAAATCAAAGGACCCGCATTTTATTCCTACACCACGCCCGAGCCGGCTGGATTCAAAACTTATACGGTTGGTCCCAGGCAGGCGTTCTATCATCAGGGCTTCGGCGAGTTCCTTCTGCGGTACGACGACATTCGCGCCGCATACGAATCTGAGCCGCCCGACTTGAAATTAATGGAATTTTTGCAGACCACCTATGAGGCCGGCGCAAACTTAGGCCACTGGGATCGAGCTGCGTTTGAACGGCCGGTTAAAAATCGAGCCATCACAGGAGGCTAGCCATGGCAAAACAGTGTACGCATTTAAAAGAAATCAGTTTTACCGAACCTACCAAGCACGTCTGCGAGGACTGCGTGAAGATCGCGATTCGGGGGTGCACCTGCGCATGTGCCTGGAGTGCGGCCATGTGGCCTGCTGCGATTCTTCCAAAAACAAGCATGCCACCAAGCATTTTCACTCCTCGCATCATCCGCTGGTGCGGTCCATCGAGCCCGGCGAGCGCTGGGTGTGGTGCTACGTGGATGAAATGGCCGCGGGCGAACTGGCGAGCTGATGGCGGCGGGTTCTTCCGAGGTGGTGGTGCGCGGAAGTGTGGCTGGATTCGCGCAGGAGATCACCGTTCAGTCTCATCGGCTCTTCTCGGACGAGCCGGTGGACGGCGGCGGGCAGGATAGCGGGCCCACTCCGTACCAGCTCCTGGCGGCGGCGCTCGGCGCGTGTACTTCCATGACGCTCGGCATCTACGCGCGTCGTAAGCAGTGGCCGCTCGCCAGCGTAACGGTTCGGCTGCGCCATTCCAAGGTCCATGCGGAGGATTGCGCCAATTGCGAGAACGCCAACGTCCTGCTGGACCGCATCGATCGCGACATCGAGATGGTGGGAGACCTCTCGAAAGATCAGCGGCAAAAGCTGCTCGAGATCGCCGACAAGTGCCCGGTGCATCGCACGCTCACGCAGGGAATGCGCATTTACACGCGCCTGCTTTAGCACAGGTTTTACCTTTTGGTCCGTGTTTCTTTCTCGCTCGATGTGGCGCGCGTTCTCAACGTGCTGTGTTCGCACTGCTGCGAAGATTGTACGCGGACCTACAAGCGTTCACACGAAGGTGAACGCGGCACGCATGAGTGCGTGCGCCACGCCTTGCCCCATTCGAATCTATCAGCTTTAAGCCGGCAGTTTTTAATTCCACTTAATCCGATGCGCCTAACGCGCCGTAGCTGCTCAAGCGTGCGCCGCTTTCTCGCGGATACTCCGTCGCCCCATCCAAACCCGCCAGGCTGCGGAATTTCGACGGGCTCAGCCCCATGTAGCGCTTAAACAGAAACGACAAGTGGCTCTGGTCCGCAAATCCGCAAATGAGCGCGATATCGGCCAACGGCGTCTTGGAATGCGCCAGCAAATGCGACGCATATTGCACTCTTCGCCGCCGGATCAAATCGCCCACGGTGCAGCGATTGTACTTGTGGAACTCGCGCGACAGATGGACATAGTGGATGCCCACCTGGGAGGCAATGTCCGTCAGGCTCAGCCGCTCCAGGAAGCGCGACTCCACAATCTCCGTAGCCTGCTTCAGCCATTGGGGAGCCGGACGCGCCGTATCGGCCGCCTCCGAGCGCGCAATCTCAGCCAGGATCTCGAGCACCAATCCTTCAATCGCCATGGCCGACGCCGTATCCTGGCGTGAAAACTCGGCATAAAGCCGATTCGCCAGCCAGGTAATGGTGAGCGCGCTCATTTCCGCCGGGCGCTTGGGAACCCGGGGCCGGCATAGCCGCTCCAGCGCCGCTGGATCGCCGCTGATGTGAAGACAGCGCGCCCCCGCATCAATCACGTTCTCGTGAACCTCGTTCGCGGGCAAATAGCGCAGCATTCCCGTGCGGCACACCACGGATCGCGTGGCGTAGCGCTCGCGAAACGCTCCTTCGATAACGAACGTGATATAGGCCTGCGGATGCGAATGCTTGGGCAGCGCCATCTCGCTCCTATAAAAGTTCTCGCTCAGCGTAAAAGGCCCAATTCCGCGGCAGTGCAATGTTTCTCCCGAAAGGTCCACTCTGGCTCCTGTTCGATTCCTTCTTCCAATCCGTCTGGTCTCAATCCATGATGGTCGCGCTGGCGCGTGTGTGTCGTTGCGGAGTTGTAAACGTTTGGTAAAAACCGGCATTTCGGGCCGAAAGTATGCCAGCTTCCCAGAGCGGCCGCGATACGATCAATAGAGTCCCCATGACGACGATTCTGGTCATCGACGACGATGAAAGCCTTCGCGACACCATCGGAATCATGCTCGAACAGGAGGGGTTTTCGCCGATTCTGATCGCCGATGGAAAAACCGGTTTTGAGCGCGCCCTGTCCATCAAGCCGGATTTGATGCTGGTGGATCTGCGTCTTCCGGGCATGAACGGCGCCGAAATTTGCAAGCAGGTTCGGGGGGCCAATCTAAAGACGCCCATGATCGTGCTGAGCGCCATTGGCGAGGAGGTGGACAAAGTATTACTGCTTGAAATCGGCGCGGACGACTACATTGTCAAGCCGTTCGGCGCGCGGGAATTGCTGGCGCGCATCCGGGCCGTCCTGCGCAGAACATCGCCCGATGCCCGCAAGGTGGCGCAGTTCGGCGTCATCGCGGTGGATTTCGAACGGCGCGTCGTCACCCGGCGGGGCGATCCGCTGAAAATGACGCCGGCCGAATATAATCTCCTCACGTATTTTCTGCAGAATCCGGACCGGCCCTTAACCCGCGATATGATTCTGAATTCGGTATGGGGCTACGAATCGTTTCCGAATACGCGCACGGTGGACGCACACGTCGTCCGGCTTCGTCAGAAGCTGGAGCCCGATGCCAATTCGCCGCGCCATTTTCTCACCGTCCACGGTGTGGGGTACCGGTTTCTGCCGTGAAGCAGGGAATAAACGGAAGCGTGTTGATCGTCGAGGATGCCGAGACTTGCGCGGATACCCTGGAGATTATTTTCAGCTCCATCCGCGGCCTCAAAATATTGACGGCGTCCAGCGCCGAGCGCGCCTGGGACTTGCTGCAGAGCGCCGATCAGAACATTCGGGCGTTAATTACCGACCTCCACATGCCCGGCATGGACGGCTTCGATCTAATCGACCGCGTGCGGGCCAATGGATTGCACGCCGCATTGCCGATTGTCGTAATCACCGGCTCAACCGATCCGCATATTTCCGATCGCCTGCACCTGCGCGGGGTGAACGCGGTCTTTGCGAAACCTTATTCACCCGCCGCCGTGCGGGAGAAAGTGGAGCAGCTTCTCGCAGATGAAATCGAAAACATCTAAGTGTCGCTGGCGTAAGAACGTGGCTCTGCTGATGCTGGCCACCGCCCTATCGGCCTACGCCCAAAGTACGCCCCAGAGCGGTCCAGAAGTACAGGCCATTCTGGAGCGGTTGGACCGGCTGGAAAAAGACAATCAGGCATTGCTCGAAGAAGTGCGCGCGCTGCGGCAGGAAGTCTCGGGTTTGCGAGACTCACCGGCCCTGCCATCGGATACAACCGCGCCATCCAGAAACGCAACGCCCGCCCAAACCGCCGGGGAGCGCCAGGCTATAGAGGCAAACCGGATCGACGAGCTTGCGCAAACTAAGGTGGAGGCGTCGCAGAAATTTCCAATCCGCGTGACTGGTATGGCGCTGTTCAACGCCTCTCTGAATGGTCGCCTTAACGGGAATGCCGAGAATCCACTGCTGGCATCCACCATTCCCGCGGATATGACCGGAGACGGGACGCTGCGGCAAAGCACACTGGGCCTTTTATTCAACGGTCCCCAAACTCTTTGGAACGGAAAAATTAGCGGATCGGTGTATGTGGATTTCTTCGGCGGCAGCACCTCATCGCTGGATCATCTGCTGCGGCTGCGCACCGCGGCCATCGATATCGATTGGAAGAATACCAGTGTCATGATCGGACAGGATAAGCCGATCATTTCGCCCCGCGATCCCGATTCGCTGGCCCAAGTGGCTTACTCGCCGCTGGCTTGGGCCGGAAACCTGTGGTTGTGGCAACCGCAGATACGCCTGGAGCAGCGCTTCTCTTTCACTGAGAACACCGGTTTGCGCGCCCGGGCCGGCGCTTTTGTCACCAGTTCCCTGGATTATCCTTCCAATCCGGATTTCTATATCGGGCCGCCTTCGCAACAGGAATATTCCAGGCCAGGCGCGGAAGGGCGCCTGGAGTTGTGGCATCGTTGGAGCGGCACCGGCCGCATTGAGATCGCGGGTGGCTATCATTTTAATCAGAACCGCGTTATCGAAACTCAGGTACCTTCCGAGGTTTATTCGGTGGATTGGTTCCTGCGGCCCTTTTCGAAACTGGAGTTTTCTGGAATGTTCTTTCACGGCACGAACCTCGGGACCTTAGGGGGACTGCCGCAAGGGTTTGTGGTACGGCCGGAGTGTGCCGAAATTAGCGTCGTGCATGCGACTGGCGGCTGGGCGCAGATTCGCGTGCCCCTGACGGCGCGCCTGGCATGGGATGTGTATGGAGGCCAGGAAGACGATCGGAATGCGGACTTGATTTATGGATATGTCTCGAAGAACCAGGGTTATTTCAGTAATTTGATGTACCGCATCGCGCCCAATGTCATTGTGAGCCTGGAGGGCGGACAAGTGCGAACTGCCTACTTGAGCATGGGAACCCGCTTGAACGATCATTATGATCTGGCCATCGCATATCTGTTTTAGAAGCTTGGCGCTCGCTCTGTTCCTGACCTCCGCGGCCACTCCCGCCACCGTCACCGGCCGGGTGGAACTCGTTTCGTCGCATGGTAAGAAAGGTGGCCGCAACCCCGATTATTCTGGAGTGGTCGTGTGGCTGGAGCCGGTTTCGGGCGCGTCCGCGGTTCCAGCCAGCCTGGGGCGGGTGCAAATGATTCAAAAAAACAAGACCTTCACTCCGCATGTGCTGGCTATCCCGGTAGGCGCTGTGGTGGACTTTCCCAACTTCGACCCGATCTTCCACAACGCGTTTTCCAATTACAATGGGCAAATCTTCGATATCGGCCTGTACCCCCCCGGCACGACGAGATCTTTGGCTTTCCACCGCGAGGGTGTAGTGCGGGTATTTTGTAATATTCATTCCACTATGAGCGCGGTCATCGTAGTGCTGAAATCGCCGTACTTCGCCACCTCGGCCCGGAGCGGCGTTTTCGAAATGGATAACGTTTTCGCCGGATTGTATCGCTTGCACCTGTTTCATGAGCGCGCCGCGGAGGAAACCTTGACCGCACTCACCCGCACCCTACAGGTAGGGGACGGCCCGCTGGAACTGCCCCCGCTGCAAATCCCGGAAAACGGTTATCTCGAACTTCCGCACAAAAACAAATATGGGAAGGATTATCCGCCGCTCTCCGATTCCGGCGCCTATTTGGGGACCACGCCATGAAATTCTCCCGGCTTTCCCTGTTATGGAAAATCCTGCTGCCCACCTCTCTGGTGATGACCCTGTCGTTCGCCGTCGCCGGCTGGCTGATACAACGCGACGTCGTCCGCGCGAGCTATGCCAGCGTGGAACAGGAGGCCACGGCCAGTTTTCAGGCCTACGAATCGTTGTGGAAAGCGCGAGCGAACCGGCTGGGCGCGATCAGCGCCATCCTGAGCGCTATGTCCGACGTGCGCGCCGCGTTCGGAACCAAAGACGCCGCCACCATCCGCGACACCGCCGGGGAGTTGTGGTCCCGCGTTTCGAACGAAGACGCGTTTTTCCTGGTGGCGGACGGGCAGGGCAGGGTAGTGGCCAGCTTCGGACAGCCCGGCTCCTTCGCCCCTAACGATGACTTGCCGATGGTCCGCGCGGCGCGCGCTCGCTTTCCCAGCCAGGCCGCCGGCTTTGTACAAAAGGGCGACGAATTGTTTCAAGTGGTAGTCACGCCCGTCTATGTTCAATCGCCGGCCGGCGCCGTGCTGCTGAACGCTCTGGTGGCCGGTTATCGCGTGGATGCGGCCGTGGCTCAGACGCTGAAGGACTCCACAGGCGGCAGCGAGTACCTATTCGTCTCGCGCAATCGCGTGGTCACTTCCACCCTGGCGCCTTCCGTTACTGCCGCCGTCGCCCCGCAATTGCTGAGCGACTCGACCGAAATTCCCGATTATCTGGCGCTTCCCACTCCGCTCCTCGACATCAGCGGCGCTCCGCTGGGACAACTCTTTATTTTGCGATCGTTAGCCGCTGCGCGACACCGGCTGGCCGCGTTGCGCCGGGAAATTGTCGCGCTGTGGCTGCTGGCGCTGGTGGCCGCGCTGCTCACCATGTACCTGGTGGCGCGCAAGATCATGCAGCCGGTGGCGGAACTGGACCGCGCGGCGGCCGAAATCGCCAAACAGAATTACGATTACCGCATCGATGTCGGCAGCCAGGATGAACTGGGAAGGCTGGCCGGAACTTTCCGGAGTATGTGCGAGTCCATTCGCCAGGCGCGGCAGGAATTGATCCGGCAGGAACGGATTTCCACTATCGGCCGGCTTTCCACGTCGATAGTCCACGATCTTCGGAATCCGCTCGCCGCCATTTATGCGGGCGCCGAGATGATGATGGACAGTGACCTTCCGCAGGAGACCACGCGCCGGCTGGCTCGAAACATTTACCGGGCGTCGCGTGGCATCCAGGATATGCTGCAGCAGTTACTGGATGTCGCGCGCGGCGGCTCCGGCGGCAGCGAGCTGTGCAGTTTACGGGAGGTGATTTCGGCGGCTTGGAATACCGTGGCGCCGTCCGCTGAAGAGCGCGGAATCGCTCTGGATTGCGAGGTTGCCGAGGACCTGGTATGCCCGATGGAGCGCGCCCGCATGGAGCGCGTATTCGCCAACCTTTTCGAAAATGCGATCAAAGCCATGCGCTCGGGCGGAGCCATTTCGGTGCGCGCGGAAGCCGGCAGCGAGGACGTTATGGT
>Ga0181525_10004421_pt1 | contig 10808 bp, 8 predicted proteins | sample PEATcosm2014_Bin_48_FD_121100 | JGI IMG/M metagenome (GOLD analysis project Ga0181525, IMG submission 121100) | Peatland microbial communities from MTU Mesocosm Facility, Houghton, MI, USA - PEATcosm2014_Bin06_10_metaG | ecosystem: Environmental > Terrestrial > Soil > Wetlands > Peat | place... | reverse complement strand
CTGGACACCAGCCAGTCCGTCGGGCCGGGCGATGTGACGGCCCAAACCGAGCAGGCTATGGCGAATATTCAACTGCTGCTGCAGGAGGCCGGGAGCAGTCTCGAGGACATCTGCAAAATTGTGATTTATCTCGTGGATGCAAGGTACCGCGAGCCGGTATATCGAGTGGTGGGAAAGTGGCTGAAAGGCGTTTATCCGGTTTCCACCGGGCTGGTTGTATCAGCGCTGGCGCGTCCGGAATGGCTGGTTGAGATCGACGTCACGGCCGTGATTCCAGCGGAGCGCGCAACATGACTATGTCGATCGCGGCTCGCTGCCCGCTCACTGGTATGGTTGGCGTAGCAGTGTCCTCGTCCAGTATTGCGGTTGCCAGCCGGTGTGCGAACGTGCGGGCGGGAGTGGGCGCGGCGCTCAGCCAGAATGTGACGGACCCAAAGCTTGGAAGGCTCGCGCTGGATGGGATAGAGAGTGGAAAGAGCGCGCGCGATACGGTGGAATGGCTGCTCCAGGAGCAGCCTTTTATGGCGTGGCGGCAGATTGTGCTGGTCCCGCTGGTAGGCGCGCCCGCGGTGCATAGCGGCGATCGCATTCTCGGAGCGTCCGGAGAATCCATTTCGCGAGACTGTGCCGCGGCGGGAAATCTTCTTGCCGATCCGCGGATACCGAATGAAATGACGCGCGCCTTTGAGCAGAGCAGCGGACATCTTGCGGATCGCTTGCTCATAGCGCTCCGCGCCGGATGGAATGCGGGCGGTGAAGCGGGTCCTTTGCATGCCGCAGGGCTTCTAGTGGCCGACAAGCTTTCCTGGCCTGTCGTAGATTTGCGCGTCGATTGGTCCGGCGATCCGATCGAACAACTTTCATCGCTGTGGGAAATTTATCAGCCGCAACTCGACGCTTATGTCCAACGCGCGCTGTCTCCGGAAGCGGCGCCGGCTTACGGGGTGGCGGGAGATCCTTGAGTAAATGAGGTGGTTCCCATGGATTCCGAAACTCTGCTCGCCCGCTTGATTTCCTTCGATACAACCAGTCGATTGTCTAATCTTGAATTGATCCACTTTGTTCGCGATTATTTGGCCGGGCACCGCGTGGACAGCAATCTGGTGGCGGACCGGTCCGGCAAGAAGGCCACACTGTTTGCGAGCATCGGCCCCACCGACCGCCCGGGATTTCTACTGACCGGCCATACCGATGTTGTACCGGTGGATGGGCAGGTCTGGGACAGCGATCCGTTTCGGATGGAACGCCGCGGCAGCCGTTTGTACGGCCGAGGCACTGCCGATATGAAAGGATTCATCGCATCGGTGCTGGCGGCGGTGCCGCGCTTCGTCCGCGCGCCTCTGAACACGCCGATTCACCTGGCATTCACCTGCGATGAGGAGATCGGCTGCATCGGTTTACGCGACCTGCTGGAGGATGCGGGCAGCCTGCCAGTGCAGGCCGAGATGGGTATCGTCGGCGAACCGACCTCAATGCGCGTGGTGGTGGAACACAAAGGCAAAGTGGCCATGCGGGTTCAGGTACGCGGCCAGGAGGGTCACTCCAGCAATCCTTCGGCGGCCGTGAACGCCGTCGAGTATGCGGCCGAACTGATCGCTTTCATCCGGCGTCTCAATGAAGAAAAGAAATTCTCTGGTCCCTTCGACGCGCAATATGAAGCGCCGCATACTACGCTGCATGTCGGCTCCGCGCACGGAGGCACGGTGCTGAATATAGTGCCCGCCGAGTGCGTATTCGAATTCGAGATTCGCTATCTGCCGGAAGACCACGCTCAGCCGATCATGCAGCGCATCCGCAGATTCGCCGCCGATGAACTGGAGCCTGCTATGAAGAGGGTGAATCCCGCATGCGGAATCGCTTTCCAGGAGAAGTTTTCGTATCCCGGCTTATCCATCGCGCCCGATTCCAAAGTGGCCAGGTTTGTGAGCTCGCTGCTGGAGGCATGGAATATCGCCGCCTCGCATTCGACGCCGGGGAAAATCGCATTTGGGACCGAAGGCGGCATCTACCAGCAACGTTGCGGGATTCCGATGGTGGTGTGCGGCCCGGGCGATATTGCGAACGCTCACCAGCCGGATGAATATGTGGAGACGGCGCAGTTGGGAGCATGCGATCTGGTTATGGAACGCCTTGCCGCGCGGCTCTCCTCTTATTAGCCCAACTTTTTATTAGCTCAACTCGCGCACAAGTTGGGTTGGACCCGCGATCTGGAACTGCCCTTGCCGGGCGCGCTGGCGCCTGGACCTTTACTTACTTGCCGCCAATTGCGAATACACCATGCTGACGAACCGGTCCGCGCTGGTTCCCGCACCGGCGGGCAGTAACCCTCCGGGAACTTTGGCGTCGTAAGGAGCCGTTACTTTCGCGGCCAGCACTTGCTGCAGGCTGTTGCCCTGGTGGATCATCTGCTGCACCTTGGCCTGTACGCTGAGAATCATTTCGCGGTAGGGAACGATGTCGGTGCGGTTGATGATGGTGCCGTGGCCGGGGACCAGCCGGGTGTTCGGACCGGCCAGCTTCATGGTGGCGTCCAGCGCTTCCAGTGCGCCCTGCAACGTGCCGCCGTTGTTGGTGTCGATGAAGGGATATCCGAAATTGCGGTAGAAGTCGCCGATCATGATCACGTCCGCATTCTCAAATCGGATCATCGTATCGCCGCCGGTGTGCGCGGCCCGAACCGGAATCAGATCGACGATTTCGCCGTTCAAGCGAAGCTTCACCGGATCGCCCAGCCCGTAGGTCACCAGAGGAAGACGGGCGGGATCTCTCACTGGAGCGGCGGCCTGCGCAGTGTTGCCAGTGATGGAGGGCGCCGGGCGGGACAGTTCCTCGCGCAGTTCTTCCCGCCCAAACAGCAGCGCGCCCATCTTTACGAAGTTCGCATTCCCGCCTGTGTGATCGATATGCAAGTGCGTGTTGACCAGAAAGCGAATGGGCTGCGGGCTGATTTTCCGAATTGCCGCCACCACTTTGTCGGTTATTTGCGCGTATTGGGAATCCACCATGAAGATGCCATCCGGGCCCACCAGAACGCCAATCCTGCCGCCGGCTCCATCCTGATGGCCGGGATCGGCTCCCGCCGAACCGCTGAGGAGGTAAAGGTTCGGGGCGATTTTCTCGGTCAGGATTTCGATGCTGGCATAGTCGATTCCCGGCCCCTGCGCTAGTGCGCTCCCCGGCCCTGCGCTCAAACATAGGGCGGCTGTGGCCGAAACCAAAACGGCAAATTTACTGGCTGATCGCATCGGTGTTCTCCTAATCCAGACCAACTACCGGTCCCGCGTACCCGGTCATCTCCAGATATCCTACCCCGGATAAGGGCCGCCCCTGCCGTGTTGCGTCGATGTCGATAGCGCCCTCCCAATAACTGGTGCGGCCGGTGATTTCCTGTTGGGCGAGCGGCGTATGAATGGCCGCCTTCAAATTGAGCGAGGGTACATCGATCATCCATTCCACGGGGTAAATTCCTCCGGTTGCCGCGCTGATCCAGGTTTTTCCAGGCGTGAGCGTAAAATCGCTGGCGGCAAGATGTGTGGCTGTCCCTTGCGAATCGACATACGTTCCGGCTGAATATAGATCTCGCGAGCCGTCCCGGTGACGCAAACGGAACAGCATTAACTCGGTCTTGTCCTCCAGTTGCAAACTGAACCAGTCCCAACCGCTCTGGCCGGGCTCCAACTGATGGCTGAAAAATTCATGATCCATCCAGGCGACGCCTTCTACCGGATATTTTTTTCCATCCAAGGTGATTACGCCCGAGGTGGCCAGACGGGTCAGCGAAATATAGTGCGACGCTTTTCCGGCGCCTTGCGCTTTCTGGCTCACTCCATTTACGCCGTTGATCACCGGAGGCTTCCGGGGTCGCAATGACAGTTCAAAAGAAAAACGATCGGAGAAGGCTTCGAGCTTCTGCGCGCCCCAACCCGGCCGGGCAGGATCCAGGGTCCATTGCGCCTCCCAATTGCCATTCCACACGCGAGCCTGCTGAAGGTCTGCGCCGGCTACGCCCGGACCAGCGCGGTTCAAACGCTCTGTGTGTAGAAACTGCCCGCCTTCCATATCGCTCAGCGCAAGATGCGCCATCCACACGTCCTTTAAGTCCCAAACACCTTGGGCCGCGGACTGGCGAGTCACCGCCTGGCGGAAAAAAGTAAGTTCGAAACCAAAGCGCCGGCCTGGTGCGGTTCGAACGTTCCCGGTGTAATACCACCATTCTGTCTGGAAATCGGGATGATTGAAATGATCGCGAGGAAATTCAAACCTGTAATTGGGAAGAGCCAGGCGATAGGGATCGCCCGCTGCGGGCGCATTTACGGTGAACCCGGCGATCAGCAGCACCAGGGCTTTGGCCCGGGCACTGGAACCCGAGCTATTCTTCATGAATCACCTCGATGGGAACCAGGCCGATCGCGATCCGGGCCGGGTACAAGGCGGAAAGGACTGTTGCGGCATAGACGGTGAAAAGCGCGGCCAGCAGCACCGTTACGGGCCAATGGAACTGAATGGTCCACCCGAAGGACTGTTTATTGATCACATGGATTAATAAAAGCGAAAGAATAAATCCCAACACCACTCCGACGACATTTGCCAAAACACCGAGCAGTCCCGCCTCAAAGAGAATGATCCGGCGCACCTGCCGGTCGGCAGCCCCCAGAAAGCGCAGCAGCCCGAATTCACGGCGGCGGTCCAGGAGCAAAGCGAGCAATGCGCCGCCGACGCCGGTGACAGCCACAAACACCGCCAGAGCTTCCAGCACATAGGTGATGGCGAAGGTGCGGTCGAAAACCTGGATGGCCTGGCGTCGCAGGGTCCTGTTCCGTACCACCGTAACGCGGCGTCCTGCAATCACGCGCTCTATAGCCCGTTGCGCTTGGTCCACAGCGGCGCCCGGTTTCAAATAAACCGCGATATTGCTTGGCTCGGCTGAGGGAAGGTAGCGCAACAGAGTCCCTCGATCCATGAGGATGAGCCCGCGCTCGCCGGAGTAATCGTAGAAGATGTCCAACACGCGAAACGATCCGGATTTTCCACCCAAATCGAGTTTGAGAAGATCGCCCGCATGGATTCGGTGCTTATTGGCAAAAGGCTCGCTCACAATTACGGCATCATTTCCGATCAATTCGCGAAAAACTCTTTCCGCGGGCGCTCCCGACAGAAACGATTGCCTCCGCCGGCTTCCCCGCACCCGGGCGTCGATGCCTCCGATGGCGGTGGGAAGCCCCTGATAACTCAATTCGTAGGCGCGCAGTTGATCGACCGCAGCCACCTGGGGAAGCTGGGACAACGTGGTGGCCAGGTCCGCCGACAATGTGGGATGGCGGTCCGCGCCTGCCGGGACGGCGGGACTGAGAAATAAATCCGCTTGCAGGACATCGTCCATCCAAACCAGCACGGTTTCGCGAAAACTACCCACCATAATGCCGACGGCGGTGAGCACGGCGATGGCAGTGGACAGCGCGCCAACCAGTACGGATGTACGCCGAAGAGATCCAACCAGGCCGCGGGTGGCGAGCAGCGCCTCCACTCCCAACACGCGGCGAATCAACCCGGCCGTAATCTCCGCCAGCCCCGAGACCAGCGCAGGAATGAGGAGCGCGGCGGCCGCAAGCAACAGCAGCGCGCAAAGGTAGCCGTAGACCGGTTTTCCATGGACGGCGTCCTGGCGGGAAGCGATCCAGGCGACCACCGCGAGAAGTATCGCGACGGCCGCCGATCGCCATCGATGCAGGCGAACCTGATGTTCGCGCCGGCCCCTGGCCATGGCTTCCACCGGTGTCACGCGGGAGGCTTCCCAGGCCGGTCCCAAAGCCGACGCAAGAGACACGCCGACGCCGATTACGATTCCCCATAGCGCCGTTTCCCAGGTGAGCGAAATGGGCGCCGGGCGGCTGCTGAAATACAGCGACTCTACTGTGGATGCCACCAATTTGACCGCGCCTTCCGATAAGATGCGGCCCAGAACAATTCCGGCCACGCCGCCCAGCAGGCCGAGGAAGCCCGCCTCGCCCAGAACCGCTGCCAGGATGGCGCCGCGCAGCGTGCCCACCGCCCGGAGGATGCCGATTTCGAATCTTCGCCGCACCACCGAAACGGAGATCGTGTTGTAGATTAAGAACGCGCCCACGGCCAGAGAAACATAACTGAGCACGCTGAGATTCCAACGGAACGCCTCCAGCATTCGTTGATTCTGCTCGCTCCCGGCGCCCTGCCGCGCGATGGCAACGCCGGCGGGAAGGTAATGGCGCAGCAGAACTTCCCATTCCCCGATGGGGCGCGTGGCGGGAGTTTCGATCAAAATCCGGTCCAGCCTTCCGCCTCGCCGCAGCACTCGGGAGGCCAGCGCCAGATCCATCAGAAGCGCGTCTTCTGCCTGATTGCCCGCCTGATTGTCCAACACGCCTTGCACGGTAAAATCCGAGGCTGTATCGTTGATCAGCACATGAACGCGATCGCCGCGCTTGTACCCCAGGCCGGAGGTAAGCCAAACGGAATCGCCCGCGTTGAGCTGTGACAAAGGTTGCGCGGCATTGCCGGCAGGTTCAAATCCGCCTTCCGAGATCATGTCGACGCCGATAATCGGAACCGTGCGCCTGACTTGGGCTGCGATCACACCGTAGTCTTCCATTCGCGCATGAAGCTTTAGAGGATACGGAGCGGCAGCCAGGCGGCCGAACACTTCGGGCGGGATTCCACCCGCTGAGGTGACTTCCAGATTGCTCTTGCCGGTTAATGTATCGAGGGAAGAACGAAAGGAGCCGGCCGCCGCCCGCCCGGCGAGCTCAATCGCGAGCACTGCGGCAACTCCCAGCGACACTGCCAGAATGGTGAGCGCGGTTCGCAGCCGTTCCCGCGTCAGCGGCCGCAATATCAAGCGATAAAAGAGCTGGAGAATGGCCATGCAATGTCAGCCCAATCGGGTCAGCCCTGCGCCACGATCTTTTCCGCCGGATTTACACTTTCGACCCGGCCGTCATGCAGGCTTACCACGATATCCGCTCTTCCGATGGCTTCCAGGCTGTGAGTAGCCATCAGAACGGTGGTCCTGAACTCGTCGGCGCTGCGGCGCAGTAAAGCCAGGATCACCTGGCTGGTTGCGGTATCCAAATTTCCCGTCGGCTCGTCGGCCAAAAGGATGGAAGGCGAGTTTGCGAGGGCCCGGGCGATCGCTACACGCTGCATCTGCCCGCCGGAAAGCTGGAACGGCATGCGCGCCGCAAACGCCTCCATCTCCACCCAACGCAACCGTTCGCTCGCCAGCGCGCGCGATCCTTTTCGACCGGCCAGCATGAGGGGCAGCTCGACGTTCTCAATTACGGACAGGGTGGGAAGGAGCTGAAAGCTCTGGAAGATGAACCCCACCTTGTCGCGGCGAACGCGCGTCAGGGCTGCATCGTTGAGCTTCGAGGTGCTGACATCGTCCAGCCATACAGTTCCGGAAGTCGGAAAATCCATGGCGCCCGCCAGATTCAATAGCGTGGATTTTCCGCAGCCGCTTCGTCCTACCAGCGCCACAAACTCTCCCGGCTGAAATTCGAGACTGACGTCGCGCAAAGCCGGCACGGAGCTTCCCTGGGTGACGTAATCCTTACTGACGCGATCGAGACGCAAAACCCCCATACCCTTTAGCTCCGTCCGCCCGGTCTAATCCCAGCGCCTTTCCAGGCGGTCGGCTTCCAGCAGGTTTCACCTCTTGGTCCCAGTTTCTCGGGCGCTCGATGTGGCGCACGTTCGCACTGTTCTCAACGAACGTGCTGTGTTCGGACTCGTGCGAACATTGTTCGCCGACCCTGAAGCGTTCACACGATTGTGAACGCGGCAGCGAGGAGTGCGTGCGCCACGCCCTCCGGTAGTTTTTAATGTCTGGGAGCGATCGCGGCGCCGGCCTATTTTTGGGGGCCGCTGTCGCCACCAATGAACACTGCCTGGCGGCGCGACGGTCCGATTCCGACGGCGTCCGCGGCGGAAGGTTTTCCATCGGGCGTTGCAGCGTGCACGGCCACCGCTTCCAGATGCGTGGGGAAGTTGTTTTCCGGAATCGTGATCGGTTCCAACATTGCCATGATCTCGTCGCGGCGCTCTTCAAACCAGGGCGGCAGCAGCAATTGATGTCCCAGCGCATCGTACGGCTCGTCTCTAGAGAATCCGCCTTCGGCCGTAGCGGCGCACTCCACCAGAATCCCGCCGGGGCAACGGCAATAAATGGAGTGGAAGTAATTTCGATCTTTAATCTCGGAGCAATCGGTATAGCCCAGCTCTTCGTAGATCCCCTTCTGCTCGGCCAGGCCTTCGTCCGTACCGGCATCCAGCGCGACGTGATGCCCGCAGCCGGCGCCAAATCCCCAGCTTCCCGACGGCCGGTCCGGCTCATGCTGCAGAACGATGGTTTTATTCGCTCCGCCGCCATTCAACTCCAGGCGATGATAGCTGCCTTCCACCCCGGTCTTCTTGAATCCCAGCGCTTCCACGAAAAACCGCTCGGTCTCGGGAATCTCGCGAACGGATAACACCGGTCCGTGGAATCCGTGCGTCGCGACGTCGGCGCTGACTTCGCCCACGGTCCAAGGCTTGCGATCGTCGGTGGAATCCTCAATCACTTCGAGTTGCAACCCGGAGGGATGGCTGAAGCGGATGAACTTCTGTCCGAACCGCTCCTGTATGCCCGAATGCTTTACCTTGTGATGGGTCAGGTGCTCGTCCCAGAATTTGGTGGCGCCCTTCTTCACCGTGTAAGCGGTGGACTGAATCTGGCCCGATCCCGGGCGGCCCGGCACGCGCTTATAGGGGAAAGTGGTGTAAACCGATCCGGGCTCCGCATTGGCATTGGAATAATACAAGTGGTAATGAGCATAACGTCCGTCAAAAAGAATGGTCTGTTTAATCAACCGTTGCCCAAAGACTTGCGTCAGAAAATCTACGTCTTCTTGGGCTCCAGATGCACAAACCGTTACGTGGTGGAAGCCCGATACCAGGGACATGTTACTTACCTCCGGCGCGATTATATCAAGAGTGGTAGAACAGCAATGCTCGCGCGTGGCTCCAATATATCAATCCGACCCCTTGCATGCAAGGCGGGAAGTTAGTTATCGAGGCCTTCGGTTGCGCAGGCTTCCGGAAGCGGGGCGGGCCACAACGCTCGCGACCAGCGAGCGTGGAAACTGAACTCGCAGAGATAGTTAACCAGCGTCACCAGCGGCACGGCCAGCATGCAGGGGGTAAGAACGAAGGTCCAGTGGCGCTCCCGCACCAGGCTGGATCCGATGCCCAGAACCGCTCGCGTAAGTTTGGCATAATTACCCGACGCTCCGGCTACTTTCGCCCGGCCCTGACGGACGGATGCCAGGAATTCGCCGATGCTTTCCGCGCCCGGCACTTCGGTATAAGTGAGCGCGAGGGTTTCAAGCGTATGTGCGTCGCTGCCGCCCAGCGGGGCTTTTTGCCAATCTTCGGCCAGCCGCATTGCGGCCCGGTTGTTGTTGGCCGGAAGATGGCCGTTCAACGTTTCCATGGCGGGGAAAAGATCCTGGAACATTGCGAAGTCCAGGTCGGTACGGCGTCCGGTGAGGCTGGAAAAAACGTGGTTAATACTAAAAAGAATTTTTTGTTCGTGGAGGAACGCCGCCAGAGCGGGCACGTCGGTGCGCCGGCGCTGGAGTTCGATGTGATGGCGCTCTTCGATCCCGTACACGCCGACATGAATCTCGGTGCCCGAAGGGGTGGTGCAGGTTACTTCTTCGCTGAGGAAGAAATCCGGGTAATGACGCAGATGCTCGGCGGCGTCGATGGAGTCGTGATCGGTGACGGTCACCAGATCCATGCCGCGCCGCTTCAAGGTTCGATAAACCGCTTCGGGATCGTTGTAGCTCTCGCGGCAAAAACGATGAAACCCGGGAATGTTGCACATGCCCGAATGCCGCGTATGGACGTGCAGATCGCAGCGCATGCCTCTTTGTATCCTGCCATGCGTTACAATCAGTTGAATTGTGGAAAAAACATCCGTGACAGAAAATGTATTTCTTTTGGAATAGATCCGGTTCGATGCACGGAGGGAGAACATCCGCGCGGGTCAACGCAGATCGAACGAAGTCCCGCCTATGGACAGCGGATTTGTTTCGTAATAATTAAGATTCCGTTTATATCGTGTTGCAATCGGCCAGCATGGGGCCCCGGGTGATACCATGAGATCGCAATCCCCTGACGCGCGCCCGTAGCTCAGCCGGATAGAGCGATTGGCTTCGAACCAATAGGCCGGGGGTTCGAGTCCCTCCGGGCGCGCCAGCTAACCCCAGAGCAAATCGGATATGAGTGAGACACGCTGCTTGGTCCGTTAACGGGCTGCTTGGTCCATTAACGAAGGGATAAGCGCCCGGGTAGTACCAGTACTGACGGACTATATCCCAGATTGCAATGCCATCCAAAAAGAGGCTATCCTTTGGACCTTAGCACTCCAATGGCAATTTTCACTTGTAGTCGCACTGTAACTGCGCTCAAGATAGCGCTGGGAGTCGCGTTACTGGTTTGCAGCGTACTCCTGTTATCCCGTGCAACTGTTCACGCGCAAGCCGGCGTTTTCGCCAATTTCGAAGGCGCGCAAACAAACCCAATCCGTCTTTCCGCTGACGGAACCCGGCTCTATGCGGTGAATACCCCGAACCAGACCTTATCGGTGTTCAGTTTGACTGCGCCAACCAAACCTAAGTTGATCGCTGAGATTCCCGTAGGGATAGAACCCGTCTCGGTGAATCCGTTAACCGACGACGAAGTTTGGGTGGTTAACCAGGTGTCGAACAGTATTAGCATCGTCTCAGTGT
>Ga0181525_10004420_pt1 | contig 10808 bp, 14 predicted proteins | sample PEATcosm2014_Bin_48_FD_121100 | JGI IMG/M metagenome (GOLD analysis project Ga0181525, IMG submission 121100) | Peatland microbial communities from MTU Mesocosm Facility, Houghton, MI, USA - PEATcosm2014_Bin06_10_metaG | ecosystem: Environmental > Terrestrial > Soil > Wetlands > Peat | place... | reverse complement strand
GTCAGATGTATTGCTCCAATCATTCGAAGGCGAAGAAGGCCAGAAAACAGAAGCTCAATTAGCCGTCATATCTTATCCCTCTAACACACTCCCAGATTCATATAGAAATGTCATCCTATCTAGATGGCTTAGATCATTAAGACAATACAATGATTATTTCAAGCTCATCGATAAAAACGCCTATTTCGATGTCTATGAGAAATATATTAAGCTCATCATTTATAGACCTAATACAGTCATAAGACTAGCTGTGCTAAAAGATGACCAAGACGTTGTACTCGGTTGGAGTATAATTGAAGGAACAATATTGCATTATGTGCATGTTCCTGAGTTATGGCGGGGTAAAGGCATATCAGATTTACTCATACCTAAAGACATAAAATGCTGTACACATGTAACTAAATACTGGTTAAACATGTGGCAGAAGAAATATAAACACGTAATTTTTAACCCATTTTTATAGGAGATATATGGCAGACACAACATTAATCAAAGTAAAGAGTTTTATCCTTCACGATACACTTAATATCGCCGGTAAGAACTTCAAATCAAATACACCGGTTGAAGTTGGAACAGACATGCAGGCTAAGTATGACGTTGACCATAAGCAATTATTCATTTATTTCAAAGGCCAATTACGTATTGTAGACAATATCAGCTATTGGGAGCCAGAAGATTATACTCAATTTGGTTTCACTCATGAAAAGATTAAACCTATGAGTCTAGGTAATCCAGGACCAACTCCTCAAGTTCCAACTGGTAAGATCAAAGCTCAGGTTGAAGTACCACATGAGAAGGTACAGAATCCACCAACCAGAAGAAGCGTTCATCCGTGAAAGTGATCAAGGTAAGTCCAGATTCATTTGAAAGAATGATCCATGTAATGGGACCATCAGCACAATTCGTGAGACTTCCTTCCACGAATGGTACTCATTTTTACACCGGACTTATTATGGCAGCAGGAGCATGGGTTCCATGGCCAGACAATTTGACAGATGATGAACTAATGCTTTATGAAGAGCGATATGGCCGGCCACCAGACATTTTTACGCCGAATTATGAAGAAAAGGTTAAGATCGTAAACAGAATAAGGACTACTGATGAATAACGGTTGGAGAATAGTTCCATTACTTCATAGGAAACCAGGCCAAGCTGAATATGTTGACCGCATGGTTAAAGAGATCAAGGCGCTTAATATACCTAAAAAGCCAGTCTCAACAGTTCAATCAGCGTCATTAGCACCGCTTTGGGATAGTGAAAATAATAAGCTTAGAGATATGACCGAACAGGAAATATTGGCATATCAAAATAGACCAATGCCTGAGAAAGAAGCATGGAGACGGGATGCAGATGCCGAAAAGATTAATGCAGAACTTATGCTCGTTAATCCCAGTAGAATACAATCAACTATTGCAGTTCAAGATATTAGAAGAAAATCTAAGAATACAATTGGAGATGCAGTTAGTGAAGGCGGCTCGGGATTCACGCCTGAAAGAAAAGAATTGGCACGACAAGCATTTAGTTTCACTCCGCCAGTGCAACTCACAGAACAACAAAAATCTAAGCTGACAGAGCTTAATAAAATCACCGAATACACAGGTCCGGCTCCTGAAGAGAAGCCTAAGAAAAAGAAATGGTTTGAATTTTTATTAGGAAATAAACCATATACAGTTGTCGGTACAAACAAGGATGAAGTGTGACAGAGCTTTCATTTCTTTTATCATTACTTTTAGATCAAAAGCTTAATAAAGCAGTTAAACAACTTATTAAGGATAGAATCAAAGATATTGAAACAGCTGCGCCTAGACCTCAAGCTAGATCAATAGTCCAGCCAACAGGACAATCGCCATCGACTCAAAGAATACTCGATGAGATGGCCGCTGAAGGTAAAGAATTGCCAATTCCGACACATATTGCTCAAACTCCAGCCACTGCAGCGGCATTAGCAGCTAGACAGCAAGCTATTGCTCAAGCAGTGAGTGGTAAGCAAGAAGCCGGCCGAACTAGCCCAAGGAAGTTTTAATGCTATCTGTCAAAGCTAAGGTAGTTTAAGATAGATTATGGCTTATCCTAAAGGTGCACCTAAACCAGAGAAGTCAGGTCGAAAGAAAGGGACTCCTAATAAGGAGACTCAAGACTTATTTGCTATATGCGAAAAGCATAATGTAAATGTCTTTGAATCAATGGTGATCTTAGCAGTTCAAGAAGTGGATATTAATAAGAAGTTTGAACGGCTCACTAAGATAGCTCCTTATCTCTATGCTCAACGAAAAGCAGTAGAGCTTAGTAATGATGAGGAAAAGGGATTTAAGATAGTTATAGAGGATTTTAGAAGTAAAGATGGGGAGTAGCTGAGTTGGTACAGCGTTTCACTGTTAATGAAGAGATCGGAGGTTCGAATCCTTCCTCCCCAGCCAAATTATGATTGAATTCAAAATAGCATTACAACCTAAACAGAAGCTTTTCGCACAGACAATAGATCAATATCCTGTGACATTCTACGGCGGAGCCCGCGGTGGTGGTAAATCTAAAGGTCTACAGCTTATTATGCTGCTTAGACGATTCAAGTATGCTGGAAGTCATGGAGCTATATTTCGCAGAACCTATCCAGAGCTTGAAGGCAATCATATCAGGCCTATATTTGAATCATTTCCTCAATTAAGAGAGTTCTACAATGAATCTAAGAAGCTTATTACCTTCCCAAATGGTTCAACATTACAATTCTGTCATTGCGCAAATGAATCAGATATCACTCTTTATCAAGGTAGAGAGTTCCATGACTTGGCAATTGATGAGGCTGGTCAGTGGACGGAAGCTATGTTTAGGACGTTGCAAGGTTCTAATCGCTCAAGTAAAGCCGGAATCTCGCCTAGGACTATTCTCACCGGAAATCCAGGCGGGATTGGTCATGGTTGGCTTAAACGAATCTTTGTTGAAAGACGGTTCAACGATAGAGAGGACCCTAAAGATTACCACTTTGTACGTGCGCTGGTGGCAGACAACCAAGCACTTATGGACTGCGACCCATCTTACGTACGCCGCCTTAATTCCGAGCCCAACGAGGCCTTACGCAGAGCTTTTCTCTATGGGGATTGGGATATATTCGCTGGCCAATTCTTCCAAGAAATCAACAGAACCGTTCATTTGGTAAAACCATTCAATATCCCTCCACATTGGAATAGATTCGGAGCTTATGACTTTGGTTTTAACCATCCAGCTAGCTTTGGTTGGTACACAACAGATGAAGATGGAAATGTATATAAATACAGAGAGTTAGTTAAAGCTCAAATGCGAGTGGATCAATTTGCTAAAGAAGTTAATTCATATACAGATACTGCAGATCTTTATCCAATCATGGCTGGGCATGACTGCTGGGCTAAAAAGAATGTACTTAAAGATGATATGCGACCTTCGACCATTGCTGAAGAATTCGCCACCCATGGAATTAATCTTAAAAGAGCTGTTATTGATAGGCATCAAGGTGCTGCACAATTACGCAGTTATTTAGCATGGCAGAACTTACCAAGCGGCAGAACTAAGCCTAGATTTATGATATTCGACACATGTCCAATTACTTTTGATACTATTTCGAGGATGATTCATGATCCTGATGATGTTGAAGATGTTCTCAAGGTAGATGCGACAGATGGTGACCCGTTAAGTGGTGATGATGCTTATGACGAAACGCGCTATGCAATTATGTCTAGGCCAGCGATTAGTGAAGCTGAGAAGCCTATTATCGCTAAAGGATCTAAAGCTTGGTATGAGCAGCAATCGTCTGATCATTGGGAGCGCGAGAGAGAGGCTTTGATTAAGCAACAAGACATAGATGTTCAATGGCCATCAGATGATGGTGGATTCTCTAATTTTTAAGATTTAACGTCATATTCGACAATATTTGAAGGTTATTCATCAATAATTGATAGGAATACATAGAATGTTGCCTTTTCTAAATAAATCTAAAGATGCAGCGGCTTCTGGTCCAGTTCAACACATGAATACAACTCCAGAATTAGATGAAGATGATGAAGACTTTGACGGTCTAGTTCCAGCTTTAGAAGAATTCCATACATTAATGAATGCGAAACGTTTTAAAGACGCAGCAGAATGCTTCCGCTCTTGCTTAGATTTGGTGGAAAAAGAGCCAAAGAAAAAGAAAGAAGAGAAAAAGGAAGATAAAAAAGAAGAAAAGAAGGATAAAAAATGAGTAATATTCTCCAACTTAATCAGCCACAAGTATTGTCTGGTCTAGGTACAATGACAATCACTTCGCTTAATCCTGGTTTATATTATGCTAATGTGCAGTTAACTGAAGTTCCTCCATCGGGAGTGACTATCGTAGTTAATTATAATGGTTCTCCAGTTTTCACAGCTCCAGTATTAGCACCTACTCAGATTGCTCAACAGTTTAAATATTCGCCGATTGTTGTAAGTGCCACGACTGATACTATTACAGTTGTGCTGTCATCTTCCGCTGCAATCGATAACTTACCAAACAGTAATAACGTTAAATCAACTATTACAATAGGACAGGGGTTTTAATTATGTCATGGAATCAAAATTTCACAGCTACAGGTTTATCAACTCTTTCAACTTATGCTCCTGCTGCAGGTCCAGCATTCGTTAAAGGTAAAGTGCAAGTTCCAACATTGGTTAACGGTGGTGGAGCTTCAAGTGTTGTAGTTACAGTTAATCAAAATGGATCTCCGATTTATACTGGTGTTGCTGGTGCTGAAGGATTCTATACAGTAATGAGCTGCGCTCTTAATGATGTTATTGCTGTGGTGTTTAGTTCTTCAGCAGCTGCTGATCAGGGACTAAATGTGATTAAGAGTGAAATCTCTATTGGATCGGGCCAATAAGATGCCACTCATTAAAGGGAAATCTCCACAAGCTTTTCAACATAATGTTAAAGCTGAAATGCATGCCGGTAAGCCACAGAATCAATCATTGGCTATTGCTTATTCAATGAAGCGTAAAGCTAAGAAAATGGCTGATGGTGGAATGCCGACATTAGATCCAGCTAAAGCTCAAACTATCTCTGATCAATATAGCAAGCCAGACACAGCTGGAAACATGTGGGACGCTCTTAAAAAGGGATTATCTGCAAGTAAGGCTGAGGGTGGCGCTGTCGAGCCAAGTGAACATGAAGTTCATAATGCAATGGCAGCTATGGAAGACGAGCGTAAGCTCAATCAACATGGTGACATTGAAGAAGGGCCTCAAAGTGGTGGCGAAGGCTTCCATGAAGAATCTTATATGGGAAATCCTGGCAATGCTTGGGATAATTATCAATCCGAAGCTCATGAAGACGATATGGTTGGAAGAATCATGAAAATGCGCCAGCAAATGTTCTCTAAGGGTGGCCAAGTGGCTAACCAAGAACATGGAGAAAACGATAATGACTTGGCTGGCTTTAAGCCTAATGAATTTGATGATCTTGTTTTACGTGATGATGACTTGGAGGGCGCTGATTATACTGGTGCTAATTCAGGAGATGAATTGGGTAATGCAAGATTAGATCATGACGATAGTGACATTGTTGCTAGGGTTATGAAGTCACGCGCTAAGAAAGATCGATTACCAAATCCACGATAGGATCATAAATGATTAATGATCTTAAAGACCTTAAGTCATTGCTTAAGCTTTGTCGAACTCAAGGAGTAACTGAGATTGAGCTTGGCACTGTGAAAATTAAGTTAGGTGATCTACCGGTAGATAATAATGGTAAGACCATTATAGATAACGAGACTTCGTTAACTGATAATCCTTATGCTAATTTTCCCGATGGCATTTTAACTCCTGAGCAATTGATGTTTTATAGTTCTGGTGGATTACCAGAAGAAGATCCTGCGCTTAAGGATAAGCAATGAAGATAACTAAAGCTAAAGGTCCAGTTGAAAAGATCAAGATGAAGACACGCATGTCAGAGAATGGTGCGATGTCTATTCTTGCTGAATGGTGGAAAAGTGAAGACGAGAAGCTTGCTGTCGATCTGTGTGGCACTGCTGCTTATCTTAAAACTAATCAGACATATCGCATTAGGCAGCTTGCTGTTGATATTAGGCTGTATTGTGGTCTTAGTGTTTATAGTTACGCTGGTTCTAATGTGTCTAAAATGGATAGGACTAAGACTTTACCAGATGATAGACCAACGTTTAATCTTATTCAGGCATGCACAGACACTCTCGTATCAAGACTCTCACAGAATAAACCACAACCAAAGTTCCTCACTGACAATGCTGATTATAAACAAAGGCATTTGGCTCAAAGGCTTAATCAATTCGTTCTGGGTGAGTTTTATCAAACGAAGTTCTATGAAAAAGCAGCAATGATGTTAAGAGACTGTATCGTCATGGGTACAGGCTGTCTTAAAGTATATGCCGGAGAAGATAACAAAGTCTGTGTTGATCGAAAGATGATCACCAATCTTTATGTTGATGACAATGATTCACTGAATGGTAAGCCTGAGCAATTAGTCGAGCTTATGCTTATGGATCGTGACCGAGCTTTGGCTAAATGGCCAGAGGCCAAAGAGATTATTATGGAGACTCCGAATAGTTATCCAGATAATGCTCCGGATTCAGGTCGTACGACAGCAGATCAAATTATGATCGTAGAAGGTTGGAAGTTAGCATCTGGACCTAATCCAGATGAGCCTGGTTATCATCCAGGCCGTCACGTTATTGTCACTTTAAGTGGCATCTTAGAACAAGAAGTCTATCATAAAGTGAAATTTCCATTCATTTTCATGCGATATTCAGATCCATTCTTAGGATTCTTTGGCCAAGGATTAGCTACTCAGCTTTTCGGGACTCAGATGTCTTTGAATAGGATTCTATACACTATTGCACGCGCTATTACTTTAGTTGGTGTGCCTCGTGTGTTCATTGAACAAGGCTCAAAGGTTGTTAAAGCACATAATAATAATGAAGTTGGTGTGATCATTACTTATAGTGGTGTGAAACCTAGCTATGAAGTGGCTCCAGCAAATGCTCCTGAGTTATACGCGGAGCGAGATAAGCTGATTCAATACGGATTTCAGCAATGCGGTGTCTCTGCTATGCAGGCGACAAGTCAGAAGCCACAAGGATTAAACTCTGGTGCAGCAATTCGCTCTGCAGATGATATTTCTACTGACAGATTCGCTGCTTTATCTAAGAAGTTTGACGATGCTCATATTGAAGGTGCGTATTTAATCACTGATACAGCTATGGATATTGCCAAAGAAACAGGCAAATATCAGACTGTTTATCCTAACAAGGATGGAACTAAGGAAGTTGATCTTCCGGCAATGAAGTTCTTGCAAGATCCTTTCGTGATTCAATGCTTTAGTGAGTCTGCATTGCCTAGAACTCCAGCAGGCCGTATGCAATGGGTTACTGAGCAAGTTCAATCAGGCATGTTGACCATTAAAGAAGGCCGAAGGCTTATGCGCTCTCCTCAAGACTTGGAGAGTAATGAACAGCTTGATAATGCTAGTGAAGAAAGAATATTCCAAATCCTGGATGCTATCGTTGAAGAAGGTAAATACACGCCTCCAGATCCATTTATGGATACGCAGTTGGCTACAGAATTAACTGTGAAATATTACAATTTATACATGGCAGCTAAGCTTGAAGAATCTAAGGCAGAGATGCTCAGAACATTCTTCCAACAAGTGCAGGCCATTGTTCAAGCGGCTCAACCGCCTCCAATGCCAGCTCCTCAGGCTCAAGCAGCACCATTACCTACATCACCATTAGTTCCAAACGCAGTTCCACAACAATAACCAAACCCTCTTAAGTTATAAGAGAAAGGATATTATATGAAGATTACTCCTATTGCTGGACCATCGACTGGTTCAGTTACTCCAAGTGTTGGAGCGAGCGCCGATGTCAGAGAAGCAGCTAAGCAAGCATACTTAGGACAGACTCCAACGAGGATTACTCAATCAGAGACTCATGTTGATCCTCAAGTTGAAAGACTTAATAACAAGAAGTCTATTAAAATGAGAACTAACTTCTCTGCCAATAGAGAAGAAGAACCGATTGCAGAAGTAGTTCCAGTAGTGGCACCTAACGTCATTCCTGACACTACGGTGGCTAATGTTGAGCCTGAAGTTACAGCGCCAATTAGCCCTCAATTAGCCGCTATTGCTAGGCAAAAGCGGGCACTCCAAGTTAAAGAGAGTGAGATAGCTGCGAGAGAAAAGGCTTTAGCAGAGCAAGCCACAGGTGGACTTGATTTAGCTAAGCTTAAAGCTAATCCATTGAGTATTTTGCAAGAAGCTGGTGTTACTTATGAACAATTAACCGAGGCTATCTTAGCAGATCAACAAGGTATCAATCCTGAACTTCAAGCTTTGAAGGCTAAAATAGATGCCCTTGAAAAAGGTGTTGAATCTAAGCTTACGGAGCGAGATGCGCAGGCAGAACAACAAGTATTGGCTGAACTTCGCAGGGAAGCTCAACGAATTGTTTCTGATGGTGATACATTTGAAATGATCAAAGCTAATAGAGCTGAGGCTAAGATTGTTGATTTGATCCATAGAACCTGGAAACAAACTGGGGAAGTAATGGAAGTTGAAGATGCAGCGAATCTCTTAGAAACTGAGTATCTCAACGATGCCATGAGGCTTGCAAATCTAAAGAAGGTCCAGAGTAAGTTAACTCCTGTTCAGGCAGTACCTCAACAGCCACAAGGACAGACTAAACAAATGAGAACATTAACTAACCGTGATGTTGCTTCAGCACCGACCTCGAAAAGGGCTCGTGCGATTGCAGCAATGCGTGGTCAAATAAAATAATTAGGAGAATAAAATGGCTATTGCACCAGTGTATGCAAATAGTTCCAACCAAATCGCAGCTTTAAAAGAATTGGTTGTGGACGATAAAGATTATATGAAAAATATCGTATATTCCAAGAATCCAGGACTCGCGATGTTACCGAAAAACGAGTCACCAGATGGATTCGCTGGAAAATATATTCCAGTACCTTTGGAATACGGAAATCCACAAGGCCGTGCTCACGTATTTAGCAATGCTCAGAATCAACAAACTGCTTCTGATGTAGTTTCCTATTTCGTGTATGCGGTTCAAGATTACCAACTTATCACCATCACTAACTTATTGATGGAACAAACTAAATCAAATGCTGGAGCATTCGTTGACGAAGCTTCACGTACTTTGGACAATGGTTTTAGAAACTTGTCTAATAACATGGCATTTGAATTATTTGCTGGTGGTACGGCCTCTCGTGGAACTATCAGCGCAGCTGGTATTACTACTGTTGGTTCTACCGTTTCTTTCGTGTTGGCCAATAGCCAAGCTGTTGTTCAATTCGAAGTTGGTATGACCATTCAAGCATCTAGCACTGATGGTGGTGCAGCATTGCAATCTACTCCAGGAACTATTGATGCTATCCAGATTACATCTGTTAATCGTGGAACTGGCGCTATTTCTGGTACGATTGTTCAAGGCGCTCCAGCATGGGTGGCCGGTGACTTCTTGCAAGTGTTGGGTGACATCGGTATCGGTGGAGCTTCTACAATTGCAGGTATGTTAGGTCTTTCAGGCTTCGCCGCATGGGTTCCTTTCGTTGATCCTCCAAGCTCAGATAATTTCTGGGGTGTTAACCGCTCCGCAGACGTTACACGTCTTGGTGGCTTGCGATTCAATGGAACCAGCTTTTCAATCTCTGAAGGTATCACTAACGCATTAGCTTTGGCTAACCGTGAAGGTGCTGCGCCTGGTTTGATTGTTATTGATTTTGTGTCTTATGGGACATTGATCAATGAGCTTGGAGCTAAGGTGCAGTACGTACAGCTTGAGCATGATGAAGTTGAGGTTTCTTTCGAAGCTATCCACTTCCATTCTGCTTATGGAAAAATCCCTGTACTGGCTGATCGTTCAGCCCAGGCCCAGAATGCATGGTGTATGACTATGGATTCTTGGAAGCTTCGAACTCTCGGTAAAGCTCCACACATCCTTACTTATGGTATGGAAGGTTTGGAAGGTCTGCGTGTAGGAACAGCAGATGCTTTAGAAGTACGGTTGGCTTATTACGGCAACGTAATTTGTTCAGCTCCAGGGTATAACATGAACGTTTCTTTATCAGCTTAATCATAAGACTTAGGTCTATTGATCTTAGGGCTCTGGTTATCCAGGGCCCTTTGTTTTAACGCCATAAATGACAATAATGAGGCTTGAATAGTTCAAGCGTACTGCTCTGACATGTAGCTAGCGCATCAGAGAGAGAAATTGCTAGATAAGAGGTCTTTTATGTCCTATGCACGCGGTTTTAGTCAAAATGGTGCTAAATTATTAGCAAATATCACTGTTATTAAAGAAGTTGAACTTAATTTCATTGTCGATTCGACTAATGGAAATGGTCTTGGCGTAAGATCTATTAAGTCTAATGGATATGTAAGAAACGTATTCATGCATACTTCTGCAACTCCTGGTGTTGGAGATGTGTTAACTAATCCAAATCCAATTGCTGGTTACGCAATGGTACAATTTAAAAATAACTTCAATTACTCATTGTCTGGATCTAATTCAATTGTATCTCCTTTGTCTGGTTCAAGTTTAACTTCAGTTACTGCAGGACATATGTACGTAATCGTGTCTTTAGGAACTACTACACTTGCCCAGTGGCAAGCTGTTGGTGTTCTGCAAGGATTCGTGCCATCAGTTGGCATGAGCTTTATTGCTACAGCGACCGGAGCGATTGGTGGAACTGGAGCTGTACAAGTTCCTTCACAATCTGGAATTTCTTCAATTGAAATTTGCGGAGATCCTAATCAGTCAATTAATAATGCAAGCATT
>Ga0181525_10004419_pt1 | contig 10811 bp, 9 predicted proteins | sample PEATcosm2014_Bin_48_FD_121100 | JGI IMG/M metagenome (GOLD analysis project Ga0181525, IMG submission 121100) | Peatland microbial communities from MTU Mesocosm Facility, Houghton, MI, USA - PEATcosm2014_Bin06_10_metaG | ecosystem: Environmental > Terrestrial > Soil > Wetlands > Peat | place... | reverse complement strand
TCGGGATGCGACGAGTTTCTGATGATTGGCACTTTCGCCGCGGAGTCGGGAGCGAACACCACTCAATTTACCGGCCATACGCATTTCCCGCAGACTGGCGAACCGGCATCGGTTAGCGGTCAATACAACGAAGGGTCTACCGTTTACTCGGGAGGCGTCGTAACCGAAGTAGAGGATGGAGGCACCGACCCCGGTTACCCTAGTCCAGGAACGAGTCCTCCTCGTATTTACGGCTTGAAATGGACGTGGCTGACGCCATCGGGATTTACGGTTACGACAACCGACGATGGCACCTCTTACACAAATGGCAACGGTCACACACACCGGATAGGCCGCTGCGGGGGATCTTCCTCCTGCACCAGTCCGCAATCGGTAAGTTCGTTCGCGGATATCGGCATTGGTAAAATCATGCAGAATCTCTCGGACACAACATTCACGGTGTCGGCGATTAATACGGCCGACTCTAACTGGTCTGGGGCCGTGACTTGCGGTGCGACCAGTTGCGCGGTCGGACTGATGGCTTTAGGAGGCGCGCTATATTCTTCGGTGTCTAATTTCACAGTCTCTTTCAGTGGCACGGCACAGTGGATGATCGGAGGGTTATCGACCGGTATCTATACCGTAACAGTCGGCGGCTCCGCCGTCGCTGGTAGCCCGTTCACGGTAGTAGCGCCGTCCAATCTGATCGAATTCTCCGCGGCCTCCGGGGCGGTCGTCATTTCTCAGACCGCTGTCTGCTCGATTACAACTACCACGCTACCGGGAGGAACGGTTGGCGTCCCTTATTCGCAGACGTTAGGAACTAACGGATGTACAGCCCCAATCACCTGGTCGGTCACTTCCGGGTCATTGTGTTCCGGCCAATTGAGCCTGGGGAGTTCGACCGGGACGATTAGCGGGACGCCAACGAGCGCACAGACATGCAGCTTTACGGTGGAAGCGGCGGATAATGCCGGGAATACGCCGACGCAACCGCTCACGATCCTGGTTAACGCGACGCAAGGAGGTTCGACGCTGGGAGGAGAGGCGAAAGCGGCAGGTCAGGTAATTATACACTTCGAGGAACCGCCGATAAGGTTCGAACGGTTCAAACAGTTTTAGCAGGCCAATCGTACGATAATTGACGTAAAGGAGCCTGGTTTATGGCGCTTTGCACCGTCGGTAACATTTTCGATGACGTTCGGATGCTCCTGCACGACACCCAGGTAACCGGGGGAGAATTGTTTACCAACGCGTATCTGCTAGGGACGAGCGGGACGAGCGGGAATATGTTGGGTGAGCCCTACCGGACGATGTATAGCAAGATTACCGGCGCGAGTAAACGAGTCCAGCCGAACGTACGGGTCGTCCTGCCTGCGCTCACGACGGTACTAATCCCACTCGTGTACAACATCGTCGATTTCAGCGAACCGGAATTGATTGAAGAAAGAGCGGCTGGCCAGCAGATCGCGATCGCCAGCACGGACACGGGCACGCCAATCAATGTCACGACATCGGTAGCGCATGGGTTAACGTCAGGAACGGAGTTAGCGGTAAGCGGGGTAGCCGGGACGGCGGCTCCGTGGGGAAACTGGATCGTGACCGTAACGGGTGCAGATACGTTTTCGTTGAATGGAAGCGCGAGCGATGGAATCTCAGGGACAGGAGGAGCGGTGTATGTCTCGACTACCGCGGAATTCACCGAGGTATTCGCGTCCGACTTTGCCGGTGCGCTGGACGGTCAACCGCAAGGGGTGTTAGGAAATTATCTCTGGTCGAATAACCGGCTTCAGTTTCGTGGTTGTACGAACGCGCAGGAGTTGCGTATTACGTATTATGCGACCGGGACGGTTCCCGCGAATGTAAATTATCAGATCCCAGTGGATAATTGCCGGGATTTTTTGGCGTACGGTACGGCATGTACGGCAGCGAGATCGCAAACATGGTACACGATGTCGGAGGAATTCCGAAACAAGGCGTATGGAGACCCGACGCATCCGGAGGAGTTGGCGTTATTGGATCTGTTCTATATGGGCCAGGTAATGGCGGATCAACGGGGACCGGCAAGGCGGCAGCTTCCGTTCAGGGACAGACGGTACAAATTTGGCAGTTATCTTCTCGGATGATATCGGATACCGTCTATAATTGACGGCGAAAGGAGATTTCCCGAATGCCTAATTTTGCCGGTACCCAGGCAGAAACCTACTTCCGCGCCGCGACAGGCTCGGCGCCTGGAATTCTCGAATTCACCTATACGCTAAACTCCACCGTGTACGTCAATGCAGGAACGGTTAGTATCGCGGGGTTGAGCGCCCCGCTCGATTCCGGATTGCAAGTGGTCAGTATTCAATTCTCGATTGAGTCGTCGGCGGCGGCATACATGCCGGTGTTTACTCCGGCTGCTAACCCCACCCTGGGAGCGCTTGGGACGCTATCGTTATTCACCACTACCGGCACGCACGCGAACGGGAACCTCACATGCGTAGTGAGGGGACGGGCGTTGCTCTGCGGACCGAGCGGGGTATTGGCGAATATCGCCGGGTAAAAGGTAAATCGTTCGATGGCGTATCTCCCACAAGACGTTCACGAGTTCGACGTCAGCCAATTCCAGGGGTCGGCTCAATCCGTCGATCCTTATACCCTCGATCCGGCGCACGGGCTCTACACGCAGAATACCGACTTTATCCTAGGTACCGAGAACAACGGATCGGGAGGAATTCCCGTCGAGGCATCCACCCGCCGCGGTTCGTCCCAAGTCTCAGGGATGCCGTTCGGTACCGGCGCCGTACTCTCGCTGTTTTCCTGGTATCTCAATTTAGGGGGTACCCAAGATTGTTACGTGGTCTACTTCACGCAGGCGCAAGGGGCGAGGTTCTACAGCCAGGTCTATAACGATTTCACGACGATAGTCGCGAACACTTCTTTGACCGGCACGATAGCGGCCATGTCGTTTGCCACGGATGGGATCAGATGTTATCTCGCGTTCATGGACGCGACCGGACGGTATAGCGTTAATTCCGGATGGATTTATAACGCGTCCGCCGCGAATGTAGACAAGTTGTTCGCGCCTCCGTTCTCAAGCGGCACGATTAGTTTCTCGGTCGCAACCGCAAGCGGTGGAAACGCGACTCAGGGAACCCATTCGTTCGGTATTATCTACACGACGCGAAATGGGTATACCGGACCGTTGTCGCCAGTCGCGGCGGGTGGACTTCCCTTCGTTTTTCTTGCCTGGGGAATGACGCTTGCGTCACCTAACCTGCGCGTCACAATTACTATCACCTTCACCTCGATCCCCAGTTACCTGAACGGTGGAACGATTCAACTGGCGATGAGCCCCGCCTCGAACCAGGCAGCCTTCTACGCGGTACCTGGAACGATCACGCCAATCTCGTCCGGAACCCTTATTTACAACCTGGTTTTCAATATTAGCGATGGCGCTCTGACCGCGACCGCGACGGACGTGACGCAGTACCAGAACCTGCTCGCGTCCGCTACCTCGGACTCGTCTTCTCCCGCCGCCAATACCCCTCCGTTTTACCCTTCTGCCGTCTTCACGTTCTCGTCCCGTATGGCTTATGTCACGCTGGATCAATCCGGGTTCCCGGTGGTGTACTTCAGCGATCCGAGCAACTATCAGTCGTTGACCGCCGCATACCACGGGATTTACCTGGAAGGAAAGCAGATCCCAGTCCATGGCTGTTCGGTCGATCAGGTCTGCTACATTGCCACCTTGTCGGGACTTTATCAGTGCGCCGATAACGGGGGTTACCCGGCTACCTGGACGCCTCCCGCCCGGGTGGATGGGAGTGTCGGTATTCTCGCTCCTTCGTGTCTTCTTTCGCGCGGCGGGAGAATCCTGGTCGCGTCGGAAAAGGGCTTGTTTTCGTATCGCGGCGGCACTTTCCCTCAAATCCCGCTGTCGTACTGGCAATCGAACGATTGGAACCGGATCAACTGGGCCGCACCGGCGCAGGTAAGCGTACAGGACGACGCATTCGACCGGGTGATCCGGGTATTGGCTCCCCTTAAAGTGCTGGTGACGGCCGCAACGAATTCGAGCGGCACCGTGACGATAACGACAGGGATTCAGGTGGGAGCGAATGTCCTGCCGTATCCACATCTGTTCCAGCCGGGAATTAGCGTTACGATCTCGGGTGTATCGGGCTCGACGGGAGCAAACGGCACGCAGACGGTGCTGACGGTACCTACGCCGAATACGTTCACGATCTCAGCGGCAGGGAGCGGGATCGGGTCGGGAGGCTTGGCAGTTCCGAACTCCCCAAACGCCGAACTGACGTGGAATTACACGTTGGGGGAGACCCCTCAAACGGTCATGTACTCGTTGAATGCGTTCGGGTTGTACCGGCAGGGAGCGAGCGCGGTAATCCGGAATATCGCGACCGGGTACGACGAGATCTGGTACGCGCCTGCCGCAGCGGGAGGGTTGATTCGACGGGTGCTTCCGTTGTCGTCCGGAATAGACGCGAATGTGTACCAGGATGTGGACCTGTCGAATAATCCGGCGCCGATAGCGCAGTTGTACGAGACGGGATTAGTGCCGGGACCGCAGGACCAGGCGAGTACGTTGCATGATTTTCATGGGATGCACGTGCGGATGAGCGGCGCGGCGGTGGTCAATGTCACGGTAAATTCGCTGGATCATGGGTATACTTTGACGCCAAGACTTCCTTTGTCTATTAGTGGAGTTCCTGCACGGGAGTATTTGGTGAAGTGGTGGATGCGGAATGAACAGCAGACGATTACGTTTGGAGTGAACACGGCCGGGTATTGGTTCGTGCTCGCGTTGCTTCGTGTGTATTGGACGAATTCGCTTGTTACCCGGTAAGGAGATGTTGATCTCGCTGCGTCAGTACGAACTGGGTGCCGGACGGGAAGGAGTGGCTTGTCCCGATTGCGGCGCGCGGCTGATGGATGAAGGTAATTTGCTCTACCCGAGGGCGCCGAAGCAGCGCCGGTTCACTTGTCCGAACTGTGGTTTTACAAAAGTGGTGAAAGATGCCGACTGGAACAACGCAGCCAAATAGTCTCGTACCGGTAACGCAGCAGACACCGGGAAACGTCCGGCGTACCGCCACCAATTTGCGGACGAACACGAGTAAGAGTACGGACGCGGATTTATGGTCGGCTACCGGGGATGCGTTGTCTAATGTGCAGGGACAATTAGATAAAGTGTGGGATGCGCTTCAGTCTAATATTCCGATACCGAATCCGTTGCAGGTGTACAACCCGAGTGGAGGGTTGGTCGCGGAGATCGGGGATTTCGTCGATTCACAAACCAATATCGCGTACGAGGGAATCTGGTGCAACCAGTTCTATGCGGGAGGGTCGGGCCCGGGAGAAGCGGAGTTTGTGGTGGTGCCGTCTGGGATCACGATCAACAACGTCACCATTACCGAGACAGGATCGGGTTCCCCTCCTCCAACGTTAGTCGTCAGTCCCACCGGTCCATCGCTCGTCATCACGAACGGAGCGGGTAATGCGACGTTGACTTTAGGATTGACGACGGGGAGTGGTAGTGTACCAGAGATTGTTTTAATGACGTCTGGAGGCGGTGGGGTAGAAATAATAGGGAACGAGATCATTTTGGCTAGCTCCAGCTCTGGCTCCTACGAAACGACGCTTCAGCCCGACAGTCTGGCGATGCAAGACGTCAACGGAATCGTTACGCTCACATTGGAGACCGGACCGTTTCTCCCTGGCGTATATGGAGCCAGAACGAGTCTGGTGAACGAGCAGAACCAGATAACAAGTACTACTTATATCGGAATCACGCTGGATTCGACGGGATCTACCATTTATGGGGTGCAATTGACCGGTACGGGAATGTCGTTAACGAAACCGGCAGCTGCCTCGGACTCTACCGCGACGAATATCTCTCCAGGCGTGTTTACGATGGACGACGCACTTAATAACCTTCTTATCGCGTTAGGTGTAAGTGGAGCATACTCGTCACTAGTATTACAAACCCGCGGTAGTTCCAATGCGTTTGTCGTAGATACGGGATCGGCGGCGATTGTGACGGTGACTGGCGGAAATGTGCTGGTCAATAGCGGGACGATTAATTGCACCGGAGGATATCTGGAAAATGGGGTGGCGGGATTGAGTACGACCGTAACGTTAGCGAAACTGACTGGGAGCGGCTCGAACGGTAGTATAACGATCTCGGGCGGGATCGTGACGGCTTATACCGCTCCATCGTAGATCCACACAAATCTATCGAGAGGTAAAGACGAATGATAGAAAAAGAGCAGGAGAGAAAGAGGGAGAGAAAGCGGGAGCCGAATGAACCGCAAAAAATCGTATTGAACCAGGCCGAATTACTAGACCTGACACGGGACACGGCGTATTCAGACGGGTACAGAGATGGGGTACAGGATACGCTGGCACGTCTGAAACGGCGCCAGTTAGAAACGCTGGTAGCAAAGCAAAAACAGGTACAATCGTCGCAGGAGAAAAAGAAACCGGAGGATACCGATGTCACCGATGTCGCCTCAATGGATGCCGGGTAACTCGCAGCAAAACCCACAGCAGCAACAGCAACAGCAACAACAGCCGCAGCCGCAACAGCAACAGCAACAACAGAATCCCAGGCTGGCCCAGTACCGTGCAATGGCTTCCCGAAACCCTCAGATGAGTGGGGGCGGGGGCGGGGGCGGAATGCCGCAAGGCGGTCCGCAAATGGGCGGAGGAAACTTTCGGGGTATGGGCGCGCCTCCGATGCAACCGCAAGCCCGGCAGCAACAGCAACAGCGAATGCCAGCTCCCTGGGCGCAAGCGCAACCCCAACAACAGACACGTCCGCAGTTTCAGGGAGGTGGACAGCAACGCGGTCAGATGGCTCAGATGGCTCAGACGGTTCAAGGCGCCCAAGGCGCTCAAGGCGGTCAAGGCGGTCAAGGTGGCCAAGGCGGAGGGCCGTCCGGCCGTATGCCCGCTCCATGGATGCGTCCTCAAATGCAGGGCAATGGCATGCCACCCGCCGCACGAATGCAGTCGCAAGGACCGCAACAGCAACAGAACCCGCAAATTCAGCAACAACCGTACGCGACTTACTAACCGAGGTGATTTATGGGCGGCTACACTATTCCCGTCGCGACGTCGCAAGACCCGAACGATCCTAACAACCCTAACCCATACGCCATATACGGGTATAACGGGTACGGCGGGATGTCGGCTTATAACGGCGCCGACAGTTCCTCGCAGGATTGGGGAACCGCTATTAACCAAGGCGGACAAGACGTCTCTCCCGACGCCTCCATTTCGCAGATCACCTCCTCCAATCGGAACCAAATCTCAACGACGGGGAACGAGTTAGAGCAACAAGGGGCGAACGAACTTAACTACTACGCGCCATTACAACAGGATTATACCGGTGCGGAGAATGAGGCGCTCAATCAGTTAGACCAGCAGCCGGGATACACACCTGATCAGGCGGGACAAATCGATGTCGATTACTCGCAATTCAACACGTCTCCCGATCAGTGGCAAGACATCAATAACACTCTTAATACCGGCACCGGCAATGAAGGCGCCACACTAAACGCGTACCAGTCGCAATTAGGAAGCACTCTTGGCTCGTACGGCCAGGATCTCAGTGGACAACTAAGCAATTATCAATCGTGGCTGGGAGATCAGAATCAGCAATATCAAAGCGGCGTCGGAGGTGTATTACAGAGCGGGAGCCAGGATGTCGATCAGTCGGTAAGCGCCCTCGGGACGGGTCTTCAGGCGGCGCAAAGCGACTTCAGCGGTTTGAACCAGGCCGTGAGCAATCCCGCATTGAATTTCGACCCGAACCAGACTGAACAGCAACTCACTCCCGAACAGCAACAGGCGATAGTAACGGCCGCGGGCACAACGGTAGGAAATCAATTCCAGTCGGCGGAAGACCAGTTGCGCCAATCCGCCGCTGCGCAAGGTAATACCAGTCCCGAGGCGCTGGCTGCGATGCAGCAGCAATTGACGACGCAGGCGGCCGAGACGGCAGGCAATACGATGACGCAGGCGGGGATAGAGGCGGAACAGGCCGGGTTCCAGCAGGCACAGGCGATCGAGGCACAAAGGGAGGGAGCGGTACAGACACAAGCTGGGTTACAGGCGACTGCAAGTACAACGGAAGAGGCAGCGGCACAAGCGGCGGCGGCACAGGCTGGAGAGACGGGGGTAAGCGCTCAACAATATCTGACCGGAGAAGGCCTAAGCGGACAGGAAGCGATCGGCGCGAATACATTGGCGGCGACGGAGCAGAGCGGGCAAGCGGGACTGAGCACAGAAGAGAATTATGGCGGTCAGCAGTTAAGTTCGCTCGAACAGTATTATCCTGCGGCGGTGAGTGAACAGAACACGATTACCGGACAAAATCTCGGACAAGCGAATCTCCAGGCAAACACGCAATACGCGCAAGGTACGGGGAGTCAGCAGTTGACGTCGGCGGGCGCCACTAACGTAGGACAAACGGCGATCTCGGGGATGAACAATTATCGGAGCGGAGTGGCGGGGCAGGAAGCGCAGGCGCAACAGGGAGGAGCGACCGCGCAGCAAACCGAGTTAGGAGCGTATGGAACGCAGACTAGTGGGATCAATAGCGCGACGAGTACGCAATCGAACTACGCGGTCGGGAAACCGTCGTTCGGAGACGATTTGACCGGGTTATTGGCGGGAAAGATAGCGAAGGGAGGTATCGTTACCGAGCCGGGGAATTATTGGGTGGGAGAAGAGGGACCTGAGGCGGTCATTCCACTAAAAAGAGAAGCGGGAAGTGGAGGATTAGGACGGTATAGTCCATATAGTCCATATAGTCCGTATCGCTCCAACCGAAATCGCTCCAACCTGGATTCTTTAGGAAAGGTAGCCTGACATGGGATTTATCCCGGTAATTATCAGCGCGATTGAGGCGAAAGCGCATGCGGACCAGCAACAGCAGCAACAACAGGTGGCACAGGCGCAAAGTCCGCAATGGCAGATGCCGAATCCTTACGGGCCGCAATTGGGAGGACCGCAAGGAGGCGGAGGCGGAGGTAGGGGAGGAGGTGGAAATCCGAATAGCGTCACGGGAATGCTAATGCAATACGTCGCCAAACGGTTTTTGAATGGCGGAGCGCAAAACGGACAGGTGACGCAAGGGGATACTGGAATTCCAGTGACAGTGCCTGGACAAGGACCGATACCCGTTGAACCCGCTGGGCAAGGAGGTACGGGGGAACCGTCGCAAGGTCCGGGAGGAGGTTCGCCTACACCGGATAGCACACCGGAAGAACCGGTATCGACCGGTCCAACTGCGGGATTACAGGATATAGGCGACGTAGCGGATTCTCTGGCGCAAGGGAGGATCGTAACGAAACCGATGATCGCAAGGATCGGTGAGAAAGGTCCGGAGGCGGTGGTGCCGCTAACGCCACGGCCGGGGAATCGACTGCAACCGGACATCTTAGAAGCGCATGTGAGCGCGCCAAAAATACCAGGGATCAAGTATTCCCGTTACAAAGGGTTTAATCGATTCGGGCCGGGACAGGGCGGGGAGATATAAACGATGGGCGGTTTGGGAGGTTACACCGGTATAAACGTTCCGGATCAAGATACGGATTGGGACGAGAATTCGCCTTATCAGTCCCTCCCGCCCTGGTTGCGTCAAAACATCGCATCGTTAAACCCGTACGCCGGTCCAATGCAAGGGATGCTAGGGGTAAACGACAACCCGCTCGACAGCAACCCGTTGACACGAACACCGCCGGGTGCTTATCAACCAGTCTATGCGACTGGACCGGCGGGGTTAGGAACTAACGAGCCGCATACGGAGGGGAGCGGGGAAGATTCGAACGACATGCCTGGCTCGTCGGCGCAAGGGATGGCGCAGGTATTGGGAGACGGAGGGGGAGGAGACGGTTCGTATTCGGCGGGAGACGGCCCGTACTCGGCGCCCCCGCCTCTACCGGAGCAAACGGCGAGTCCGATGCCTCCGCCCGGCAGTGCGAATGCCGGATGGCAAGGACCCGACACCAGTCTCACCGGTCCGCAAATGTTTTTGCCGCCAATCCAGGATAATTCGACCGGAGGACGAATCATGCCTCCCCAGAGGGCTCCAGGGACTCCGGCAGGTACGGTCCCAACTGCCCCGGCCGCTACCCCTCAACTTAACCCAGCGATTCAGCGCGACATCGACACCTTGAACAGTCCATTACCGCAAAGAGGTAAGAGCGGGGTGTTAGGGGTGGTACAACGGTTGGGAATGGCCCTGCTCAGCGCTACCAAACTCGCTCCGTACGCGCAACAGCTCATTTATCCGAATTACACCGCGCAGATGAATCAACGCGCAATGGCGGAGAACGAAATCAAGACGTTATCCGAAGCGCAAGAGGCGCAACAACGCGGTGCGATGTACCAGTCGTACGCGGAGGGCGGGAAACAACGGCCGATAGTAGGAAAAGACGGAACGATTTATACACCCACGGGAATGGGAACCTGGCAGGTAATTCAACCCGCTACTACTCCAGCGGACAAGTACCGGCAGGCGGCTCAAATACTCGGTCCCGGACGGGAAAATGAAGCGGTGGATTACGCTTTGTACGGAAAACCGGAAGGTAACTTTAGTCAGGTTCAATGGGAAGGACTACCGCCTGCATTACAGAAACTTTACCCTTCCGACCAGAGTGGTATGGCGCGAGTGCCGTCTGGTATAAGCGAAGTTATCGCTAAAAATGCGTTGCCCTCCGGAACGTCGTCGACCCAGCTGAATCCTTCGCAATTAGTGCAGAGGAATGCGTTGATGACGGATCTGTTTAAACGCCTGAACCCCGGCAAACCAATGGACC
>Ga0181525_10004417_pt1 | contig 10812 bp, 8 predicted proteins | sample PEATcosm2014_Bin_48_FD_121100 | JGI IMG/M metagenome (GOLD analysis project Ga0181525, IMG submission 121100) | Peatland microbial communities from MTU Mesocosm Facility, Houghton, MI, USA - PEATcosm2014_Bin06_10_metaG | ecosystem: Environmental > Terrestrial > Soil > Wetlands > Peat | place... | reverse complement strand
TCTGCTGGTAAACTCCGTATCCTTGGGACTGCGGCAGAAAGTACATACCGTACGCCATGCCATGGCAATCCTTGGGCGTCAGCAAATTAAGCGCTGGGTTCAATTAGCCCTGTTTGCGGCCAATGACGACGGAGGTCTTACCCATCCCCTGGTGGAACTGGCCGCCGTCCGAGCCCATTTCATGGAGCTATTGGCATGTCGCCACCCTCAATTGATCACTATTCAAGGCTCTGCCGAACAGGCATTCATGGTTGGAATCCTCTCACTTCTTGAAGCCATTTACGACATCTCCGCAGAGGAGATCGTTACTAGCCTGAATCTACCTCATGAAGTGGGCGCAGCGCTGACCTCAAGAAGCGGAGCCCTCGGCACTCTTCTGAAATTGGCGGAGCTGACGGAACATACTTATTGCAGGGTGCCTGCGGAGCAGTTTGAAGCAGCAGGGTTGTCCCAGGAGGATGTGCAGATCGCGTTGATTAAGGCTTATGACTGGCTTGGCTCGATGCAATAGGCAAACGCTCTTTACTTTTTTGCGCAATTACCGATCAATAACAGATCTACGACAAAGGAATCGCGTATGCCTTTACTGGAATGGAACAACACCTTGCTGCTGGGGGTAGAGCCGTTTGATGAGCACCATGCCCACCTGTTTTCTCTACTCAACAGGACCTATGATCTGATAGTGACCGATGCGCCGGATGCCTGTTTCAACAAGCTGTTCAAAGAGTTAAAAGACTATGCCGTGTACCATTTCGAGGCGGAAGAACTCTGGATGCATGAACAGGACTATCCTCAAAAACAGACACATATTAATCAGCATGAATCTTTTCAGAAAGAAATAGCAGGATTCGAAGAAGAATTTGCAAAGGATGGAAAGTCGGTTTCAATCAGTGTCCTAACGTTTATCAAGGAATGGCTTTTATATCATATCTACAAAATTGATGCTGAATATGCTGTTTATATACGCTCCAACACAAAATGAAAACAATGGTTAATTAATAGTTATTTATCAATAATGCAAGTGCGGCAAATGCTTTGCAAAAATTCTCTTACACCAGTGATGACTTCCTCTATATTAAAGGTTTGATTTACCGGATCGCCGGCATTTCCCTGGCCCCGTTCAAAAGAGACCTCGTTTACATCTGCCTGGCCCGTCGCCTCAGGGCCAGGCAGTTGGATTCATTCATCGCTTACATCCAACTGCTGGAAAGCTGCGACGTACTGGAAAACGAGGAGTTAGTCAATGCCTTGACGACCAACATGACCTCATTTTTTCGTGAACCCCACCATTTCCCGATCCTTTCAAAACATGTCGAGACCAAAACAACATCGCATCCGATCAATATCTGGACCTGTGCGTCATCTACACGCTGGCCCAGGATGAACAGAGTTGTGTGGTGTTCGGCATGCCGAAGGAGGCGATTGCACGGGGGGGCAATGAGATTGCGCCGTTGCATGACTTATCCCGACGGCTGTCTCCTTGGTTGTCGTCCCAGGGAGAACGCGGCTTCAGGGTTTAATCCCGGAGGACTGCCGGTGCGATAGCAGGGTGAAGGTCCCCGTATCAATTTTTTGCAGCCTTTCGGCGAATGTGGCCATGATGTCATTGCTTAATCCGCAAAAAAATGAAAAGATAGCCGGATTGAGAACAACGCACTATCAAGCTGCTAAAGTAAAGGGAATCAGATGACTATTGCGATAAACCGTCCACTTTCGGAAGAAAGCGTCCAAACAGGTGCGGATACCTTCTCTGCCTGGCGGAACGTAATCTCTTCATCCCTCACGTCGTTGCGTTTGGTGGCCAGCACTACGGAAGACGAATTTCTGCAGATCGGTTCTCAAATGCAGACGTTTTACCAGCGTTCCATCGACATCTCCCGGATGGCCAATCAACTGGTGGATGTTGTCTCGGGTGATCGTTTGCAGTTGCTCATAGGACGTCTGCAACAAATTATGAAGAACATGGAGTCGTACCTGTCAGATTCCCGTTCCCGCAGCAGTAATAGTTGTACTACACTGGAGAGGGTTCAAGAACTGTTGGAGGCGGTGACGCATCCGCTGCAAGGGTTCCAGAAAATGAACAAGACCCTGCGCATGCTGAGTATCTCCACAAAGATCGAAAGCTCGCGACTGGGAGAATTGGGCAGCGGTTTCGTAAATCTTGCCATGGATGTGGAGAAACTGTCCCATCAGGTCAATGACAAATCAGCTACGATCCTGACCGAGCGCCAGACGTTGGCATCAAAGATAGTGTCCAATCTCGCTGCGGTTCATGCCGGTGAAAAAGTTCAGGACAGTGAGCTGCAGGTCTCGCTTGCCGCAACCGCTGACAATCTTCGCGAACTAATCGCCGTCAACGACCGATGTAACTGTTTCGGGTCGATGGCATCATCGGTTTCAGCGGAAGTCATTGCAAACATCGGTGAAGTTGTAGCATCACAGCAGACCCATGATATTACCCGCCAACAGATTGAACATGTAATCGAGGCGCTTGAGCGGCTTATGCTTGATCTGAACGCAGTTGACGCTGAAGCGCGGGATGGTGAACAGGGAAAGAAACTGGCGATCGAGGTCGGTGATGTCTGCGAACTTCAGGAGGCCCAACTTCGTTTCGCCTCGACTGAACTGTATACTGCGGTCTGCAGCATCGTGGAGAATCTGCGCGATGTTGCCAACAAGCAGTCTGCAATGGCCCAGGAAACATTATCTGTGGTTGGTATGGCTGACGAGGGTGGCAGCTCGTTCGTGGATGCCATTAAAGAAGGGATTATGTCCGTTACAACCGTGCTGAACTGTTGCGCAAAGACAGATCGCGACATGGTAGGTACCATGCAGGATGTGACCGGAACGATTCAGGAGATTACATCTTTTGTGAGCGATATCGAATACATTGGCTCCGAGATCGATTTGATTGCGCTCAATTCGCAGATTAAGGCGGCTCACACCGGCCCAGAAGGTGCTGCCCTGGGTGTCCTGGCCGAGGCTATCAAGCGTTTGTCCGATGAAGCTGTCAGGCAGACCGAACTGGTCTCAACCACATTGAACAATATCCACGCCGCAACCGATCATCTCTCGACGAAAACGGAAACAGAGGAATCAGACCCCGCTGAACTTGTTGAATCCATGGAAAGTGAACTATCCGAAATACTCCAGACCCTGGGCGTGATGAATAGTGATCTTTTTTCCTTGCTCACGGTTCTGGTTGAGGGTGTGCAGTCCTTAACCTCCGAAATCGAACAGGCTACCAACGGGATCGATGTCCATGAACGGATAAAAGAGATGACAGCAGGCGTGCTTGCCGTCTTGGAAAGTATCGTTCGGCAAGCACGACAGATCGAACCTGCCAGCAACGAATTCAAGCAAAATCTCCTTCACATGGAGCAGCGATACACCATGGAGAGCGAACGTCACATCCACGAGTCGATTGCCCGTAAGCGCAACGGCCAGTTTGCAGAAATCGTGAAGGCTGATCCCATGAACATAGTGGACAGCAGTTCTGAATTTGGCGATAATGTAGACTTGTTCTGAGAGGAGATCGTAAGATCAACCAATATCGTGTTATGGGGGAGTAACGTAATGGCAAAAATAATCATGACTGCCGATGATTCGGCCAGTGTGCGGCAGATGGTGGCTTTTACCCTCAAGCAGAACGGCTATGAGGTTGTAGAAGCGGTTGATGGCAGGGATGCTCTGACCAAACTGAACGCACAGAAAGTTGACATGCTGTTGACCGACCTGAACATGCCCAACATGGACGGCATCGCTCTGATCAAAGGCGTGCGTGCGGGGACCCTCAACAAGTTTATTCCAATCGTCATGCTGACGACCGAATCCCAGGACTCCCGGAAATCGGAAGGAAAAGCCGCCGGCGCAACCGGCTGGATCGTCAAACCCTTCAAGCCGGAGCAATTGATTGGTGTTATTAAGAAAGTATTGGGATAAGAATATAAATTACGAGGATAACTAAATGAACTTTCTATTAAACCTCTACCTGCACCTGAGAATTCGTACACGGATTATCTTGCTCTGTGTCTGCTACAGCTTCTGCATTATTGTAGCTGTCGTTGTGGGGCGCTCTTTTTCGACATTATTGGCATGGGTCTCGACAGCGGTATTTGTGCTGCTAGGGATGTTTTTCAGTGCATTGCTCTTCTGGACCGTCAACGATTCACTCAAACGCATCATTAACTATCTTACAACAATTACCTCCGGGGATCTGACCAATATAATCAGCGCCAAACGCAACAATGAGATCAGCACAATAATTCGCTCCATAGACAGCCTCCAGACGACAATGCGCAATATCATTACCCAAATATCTCAAACATCCGAACAAGTATCCATGGCTTCCAGAACGCTTAGTACCAATGCGGGACATATAGCCGACGGGACAGAAAATGTTGCTTCCCAAGCCAACACGGTCGCGGTGGCCAGTGAAGAATTGGCTGCCACCTCCAGCGAGATTGCCAACAATTGTCTTAGTGCGGCAGAAAATTCCAACCTCGCAAGTGAAACTGCGCAAGCAGGTTCCGAAGTGATCCGGCAGTCAACCGAAGGAATGGAACGCATTGCCGGCCGTGTCCAGGATACGGCAAAAACAATAGAGGATCTGGGGTTACGCTCAGAACAGATTGGCCAGATTATCGGCACAATTGAAGACATTGCCGACCAGACGAACCTTCTGGCGCTAAACGCCGCGATTGAAGCGGCCCGAGCCGGCGAGCAGGGTCGTGGATTTGCAGTTGTTGCCGATGAGGTTCGTGCTTTGGCTGAGCGAACAACCCGCGCCACACGTGAGATTGGCGAGATGATCAAGGACATTCAAAGCAAGACAAAGGGTGCTGTCGTCTCGATTGAAGAAGGGGTGGCAGAAGTGGCGCGAGGTAGCGAATACTCTGTCAGATCTGGTCAGGCGCTTGAGAAGATTCTTGTTCAAATTAATAATGTTACAACGCAAATTAATCAGATAGCTACCGCTGCCAACGAGCAAACCGCAACCACAGGAGAGATTAGCAACAACATTCAGCAGATCACCAACGTAATCCAGCAAACAGCGCGGGGAGCTTCGGATACAGCTTCATCAGCAGCCAATCTTTCCAACCAGTCAGAGGAACTTCAACATTTAGTAGGTAAATTTAAACTGTAATCTTTCACTTGTTGGAGCAATCAGGCAAAGCTCTTAAGAGCTGTATCAAGAGTATTACTCCAGCAATTAAACATCACAACCCATGATGTAGGGGCGCTGCTTGTCGCGCCCCGATTGGGCGGAGCAAGCACCGCCCCTACAATTTATATGTTTAATTGCTGCCGTAAAAAGCAGACGGTCGATATATAGATTATCACTTCAGGGAGTAGTGTTGAATGCCTCGTTTGTACTTTCTCTATTTGTGTATCTTCCTGCTATTGCAATGTATTATCACCGGCGGATGTACTCATCTGCAAATGAGTGGGGTGCTCCCATCCGGTGCGTCAGTATCAGAAATTGGTAATTGTGATGCCAACGCCCCTTTTGATTTAGATATGAAGGGTGAGAATATAGTCTATGCCGATAGTGGACTGAAAATTCGAAATTTAGGATCAGGCCGGTCACGAATGATTTGCCCCGATACGCCAAGTGCGCTTGCATGGTCCCCGGACGGCAGTCGTATTGCGGCAGCTTTCAGTCGCGAGAATGAGGGGACGCTCAGGCTATACGGTTTTGAAGGAGAACTTCAGGCTGAGGTCAAGGTTCCGGGCAATATTTCAAGCCTTGCTTGGCGCTCCAGGACTGATGTACTGGCCATGAACATTCGTGTCAGACAATTCAGTTTTGGCGCTAATCTTGTTGAAGCCCTGCTGCAATGGGATGGTGTCAGTGAACCGAAGAGGCTTATCTTTTTTGATAATACCTTGAAACCGAGTACCGTGAAACAGGGGAAAGACTATTTAATTCGCAGACTAACCTTCAAACTGTCACCGTTGGGCGATGAAGTCCTTTTTGTTAACGTCCTTGACCCCCCGCTTTTCCCAACCTACTTTAGGGTTTTTCTGCATAATATTGATAGCGGCAAAGCACGTGAGATTGCAAAGGTTTCTCTTGATTCAGGCGGTGGAGCCTTTTTAGGCGCCGGGGAATCCATTTTGTTCGGTGACGGCGAAAATAGAAGCCTGATTTCAGATCCATGGAAAGACATCATGTTACGCGCCATTCCGACACCTGGGAGAGAAGTAGCAGTCTCAAGCGGCGGGCGCTATATTATGCTGGATGGAAATCTCTATTTTGAAGGGACACGGACCGCCTCATTTCAGGAGAGTTGCCGTTCGAATTTTTCAGCCTTTGGCGGGCATATGGCTGTGGAGTGCGGCGACCGTCTCTACATAGTGTCCGGGTTGAAGGAAGATTTTTCTGTTAAGCTTCAGCCAAAGGAAATAGCTCGAATAAAAGAGTTGCGAAAATTGTTGAGCGACGGGTTGATTACCTCCCAAGACTATCGCCGTTCCCTTGAAAAGACCGCACAATGAGCAGTATTCATTCCTGTGTGGCGCCCGTATGTGTCTAGACGTGTCTGATAATCTCCACTGCAAATATTACTGAATAAGTAGCAGCCAACCACTTTCAATCCTGACCCTTATCCGCGTTGAAGATTAACCGACCCGCTTGCCATCGATAACTTTTACCATGGGTATTAATAGCCTTATAAACGGGCATCCTTGGGGGTGTCCGCGCGGGACGGCTGGGGTTCTCCACCGCCGCCCAAGGCCTTGTAAAGGGCAACGAGATCGGTGGCGATAGCGCTATTGCTCTGCACTAACGCGTCTTCGGACGCATAAAGCAACCGTTGGGCGGTGGCGACATTGAGAAAATCGGTCTGACCTTCCGTATAGAGCATCAACGACAAGTCGGCGGCCTTTCGGTTGGCGACCACGGCGTCGTCGAGCTTCTGCCGGTGCTGCTGTTCCTTGGAAAACGCGATCAGGGCATTTTCAACATCCTGAAACGCCGCCAGCACGGTCTTTTGGTACGACAGAAACGCCTGGTCCCGGAGCGCCTCCTGCAAGCGCACATTCGCTTCAATCGCCCCACCCTGAAAGATTGGCCAAGTGACGGACGGCCCGACGCCGAACGAACGGCTGCCGGTATTCCACCACGTCCGCAGCAGATTACTGTTCCAGTTTACCGTGCCGGTAAGCGAAAAATCCGGAAAAAAATCGGCGGTGGCAACGCCTATCTGGGCGGTGGCGACATGAAGTTGCGCCTCGGACTGCCTGATGTCTGGCCGGCGGCGCAGCAGGTCGGACGGCAGACCGGCGGGGACCTCCTTCGGCACGCGGGGGATGGCGGCCCGGGGGGACAACCGCTGCAGCAGATCGGCCGGCGGTCGGGCCAACAGCACGCTCAGCGCGTAGACCGCCTGCCGCTCCTCGGTCTCAAAGACCGGGATCTGGGCCTCGGTCGTTGCCACGGTGGAATCGGCATTGGCGACGTCGAGGCCGCTTGCGAAACCGACATTGAACTGTTTACGGGTGATCTCCGCGGTTTTTTGCTGGGATACCAGATTCTTCTGCGCAATCAGGATCTCCTGCTGGTAACCGCGCAGTTGGACGTAATTCAGTGCGACCTCGGCAACGAGGGTCACCCGGACATCCCGGATGCCTTCCATGGCGGCCAGGATTCCGGCGTCGGCAGATTCGACATTACGGCGTCGGCCGCCGAAGATGTCCATCTCCCACACGGCGTCCAAGCCTGACTGAAAAAGATCCCGATCGCCCGATGTCCCGGCGATGTGCACGCGCTGGTAACCGCCGGACGCAGTGATCGACGGCCACAACCCTCCGACGACCACCCCCCGCGAGGCGCGGGCCTGGCGCAGGACCGCCTCGGCGGTTTTCAGGTCAAGGCTTGCCTGTACCGCCTCCTCCACCAGCGCAGTCATGATGGGGTCGTTGAACTGCTTCCACCATTGGGTGAGTTCAGACTCGCCGGCGGTGGCAACGTACGGTTGCCCTTTGGGCGTTTCCGCCACACCGGCCCATTCGGCGGGAACCGTTGTCTGCGGACGGACATAATCCGGGCCCACCATGCAGCCGCTCACGGCCAGCACCGCCAAGCCGAGCGCCGCAACCAGTACCGACCTCTTTGTCTTCTTATCTTCTGCCTTACTCATACCGAAGCGCCTCGATGGGATTGAGCCGTGATGCCTTCCAGGCCGGATAGAAACCGAATATGACGCCCACGCTCGCCGACACGATCACGGAGGCGATGATCGCAGTGACCGAAGGGGCCGTCGGCCAGTGCAGGACCGTCGAGATGATATTTGAACTGGTACGGCCCAGGATGATCCCCATCGTCCCTCCGAGCAGGCAGATCACCACCGCCTCGGTCAGAAACTGGCGCAGGATGTCGGCCGGTTCGGCTCCTACAGCCATGCGCAGCCCGATCTCGCGGGTCCGCTCGGTCACCGAGACCAGCATGATGTTCATGATGCCGACGCCGCCGACCACCAGGGAGATCATGGCCACGCACAAGAGCAGCTTCGTGATCATATCCGTCGTTGAAGTCATGGCCTTGGTGATCTCGGTCATGTCCCGGACGTTGAAGTCGTTGGGGCTAGACGCCTTGAGGTGGTGACGTTCCCGCAGCAGCATGGTGATCTGCTGGATGGCGGACGGGATGCTGCCGCTCGACCTGGCATCGGTCAGGATCTGGTCCACGTTGGCAAACCGGATCGGTTGCGGCGTGCTGGACTGTTCAGTAGTCGACGGCACCGGGTACAGGGACGTGGAAACAGCCTCATACGGATTATTCGACGACGAGATGGTCGTGGCGCTCTCACTCTGGCTGGAACTACCGAGGGAGGTAGCCACGACGCGGTATTTTATCGTCGTCCAAGGGGCCAGCAGGATATCGTCCTGGTCCTGGCCCATCATGTTTGCGCCTTTCATCTTCAAGACGCCGACGATCTTGAACGCGATATTCCGAATACGCACCTCCTTGCCGAGGGGGGAACGTCCGCCGAACAGCTCCCTCACGATGGTCTGGCCGACCAGGCAGACCCGGTTGGAGTTGCGGACGTCGTGCTCGTCGAACGACTCCCCTTCCTCCAGGTCGGTCCACTGGCGCACTCCTAGAAACGATGGCGTTGTGCCATAGATATACGTCGGCGACCAGTTGCGGTTCCCGTACACGATCTGGGTCCGGGCGCGCACGACCGGAGCCACGTCGGCGAGGGCGGGACACTCCCGGGCGATGGCGTCCGCATCCTGCGGGGTAAGGGTCATGAGGGTGCCGGCTCCGTAGTTGATGCCGCCGGTATTCGCGGCCCCCGGCAGAATTGCCAGGGTATTGGCGCCGATGCTGGCCATGGTCTTCTGGATGGCAATTGTCGCGCCGTTGCCGATCTCCATCATCGAAATCACCGCCGCAACGCCGATGACGATACCCAGGGTCGTGAGCATCGTGCGCATGACATTACGCCGGAGCGCATTCAGAGCGGTTTTTATGGTGATATAGATCCTCACGCGACATTCCCCGCTTCAACCGGCTCGCCGCTTCCTTCCAGGAGGCCGTCCTTGATGCGGATTGTTCGCTGTGCCCACTGCGCCACTCCCTGGTCATGGGTCACCAGGATGACGGTGATGCCGTCGTCGCTGTTGAGCTGCTGAAACATCCGGAGTATTTCCTTGCTGGTGCGGGAATCGAGGTTGCCGGTCGGTTCATCGGCCAGGAGTATGCTCGGCTGGTTGACCAACGACCTGGCGATGGCCACGCGCTGTTGCTCACCCCCGGAAAGTTGGGACTGCTGGTGGTTGATGCGGTCCGCCAGGCCGACCTTGCGCAGCAGGTCGGCGGCCCGTTGTTTTTTTTGCTGGTCGCTGAGATTTTCCCGGGAGTAGGTCAGCGGCATCATGACGTTCTCCAGTGCTGTCGTGCGGGGCAGCAGGTTGAAACTCTGGAAGACGAAGCCGATGGTTCGATTACGCAGCCGGGCATATTCGTTGGCGGAGAGCTTGGAGATCTCCTGACCATCCAGCCAGTATTCGCCGGAACTGGCATGGTCCAGGCACCCCAGGAGGTTCATCAGCGTACTCTTGCCGGAACCGCTCGCCCCCATCAGGGCGACGAGTTCACCGCCGGCAACGGTGAGCGATATCCCCCGGAGCACCGGTACCGCGACCTCGCCTAAGTAGTAGGTCTTGTGGACGTCTTTCAGTTCGATCAGATCCATGATCTATTTCGGTGCTCCATTTCGTTCGCGTGCCGCGTCGGGATTCTCGGGACCGTCTGGCTTGGCTTGCCCCCCCTGTTGCTGCCCACGACCGAACGGTTGCGGCATGAGCGGACTGCGTGCCGCAGCCGGACCGGCTTTATCCTCTTTTGCGGATTCCCCGGTGACCACGGCCATGCCCTCTGTCACCTCCTTGCCCATTACCTCGGTGAATGCGCCGTCCGTCAACCCTGCGTTGACGTGGATGGGACGGACAAGGTTGCCTTGCTGGATCCAGAGGGTGCCGCGAGTCTGCGTTGTGTCGGCGGATTCTGCGCCACCCTCCTTCTCCCGTTTCGCGCCATCTGCTCCATGGCGTTTTTTGTGGGCTTCCGGCACGATCAGGTCAGGTTGCGGCACCCAGCGCAGCGCCGCATTCGGAACGAGCAGCACGTCTTCCCGCCGGCCGGTGATGAACTTGGCATTGGCCGTCAGGTACGGCAGGAGTTTGCCGTCGTCGTTGTTGGTAATAACCTCGACGGTATAGGTAACGACGTTCTGCGTCATCGTTGCGTTGAGACGAACCTTTCCAACCTCTCCCTTGAATTCACGGTTGGGAAAAGCATCG
>Ga0181525_10004414_pt1 | contig 10822 bp, 11 predicted proteins | sample PEATcosm2014_Bin_48_FD_121100 | JGI IMG/M metagenome (GOLD analysis project Ga0181525, IMG submission 121100) | Peatland microbial communities from MTU Mesocosm Facility, Houghton, MI, USA - PEATcosm2014_Bin06_10_metaG | ecosystem: Environmental > Terrestrial > Soil > Wetlands > Peat | place... | reverse complement strand
GGCGGCACGCAACTGCGCACGCCGCTGCCCGTCGTGGTAGTCGACACGCGGGAGCAGATTCCGCTTTCTTTCCGGCGATTCAAGGGCTGGTTCGCCGGTGTCGAAATGCGAGCTCTGGCTCTGGGCGATTACAGCGTGGCCGGAATGGAAGATTCCTGCGTGGTCGAGCGCAAAGATCTCTCCGACCTGGTCAGCTCGTTCACCGAGAATCGGTCCGTGTTTGTAAAGCGCCTGCGGCGCATGAGCGAACTTCCTCACAGCCTGCTGGTCATCACCGCTCCGCTCAGCCAGGTCAAGAGCCCGTACGCCCACGGCCGCGGCAACCCCAACCGAATTACCCAGTCGTTGATCGCCGTGTTGGCCGGGCTGCGGCTGCCTTTTGTGTGCACCGAGACGCACGAACTGGGAGAGGAAATCGTAGCATCTTATCTGTACCAAACGTTCTTATATGATTGGCTGGAACGCAACGGCCACGGGCGGTTTCTAACGGACGACGATTTGTAAACTCTATGAACGATCAATTCACACTCGCGGAAACGGCTGCGCAATTTGTATTGCAACGGACTCCGCTGCGTCCACAAATTGGTCTGGTCTTGGGTTCGGGACTGGGCAGTTTTGCCGATTCTCTTACTGGCGCGACGCGAATTCCTTACGCAGAAATCCCCGCCTTCCCACGGTCGACCGCCATCGGCCATGCTGGACAGATGGTGATCGGCGAAGCGGGCAACGTTCCGGTCGCCGTGATGCAAGGCCGCGTTCATCTTTACGAAGGATATTCGGCGCATGAAGTCGCGTTCCCCATGCGCGTGTTCGGACGCATGGGAATTCGCGCCGTCATACTGACCAACGCGGCGGGCGGCATCAATCTGAATTACCAGCAGGGCGCGCTGGTGCTGATCCGCGATCACATCAACTTGCAGGGAGCGAATCCGCTGGTTGGGCCAAATGACGACCGCTTGGGCGTGCGCTTTCCCGACATGACGCAAGCCTATGACAAGATTTATCGAGCGGCGGCACGCGAAGAAGCGGCTAAGCTTGGAATGACCTTGCACGAAGGCGTTTACGCCGCGCTGCTCGGCCCAAGTTACGAAACGCCAGCGGAGATCAAATATCTGCGAACCATCGGCGCAGATCTGGTCGGCATGTCAACAGCCTTCGAAGTCATCGCCGCGCGCCACATGGGAATCAAGGTGCTCGCCATCTCGTGCGTCACCAACATGGCCGCCGGAATTCTCGATCATCCGCTCTCGCACCAGGAAGTGATGGAAACCGGCGAGCGCGTCAAGAGCAGCTTCGAAGGGCTGCTGCGCGCCTTGCTGCCGCGGATCGCAGAAGGCCTGGGAGCGGATAAGAAATGAGCTCTGTCATCCCGGGCGCAGCGAGGGACCTTGGTTTTTGCTTGCACACCCATCGGAACGCTGTAAGCCAATACCAAGATCCCTCGCTTCGCTCGGGATGACAAGCGTCTCTTAGCTGACGCCCTACTTCCCCGCCCGCGGAATAAACAATTCCACCGGCGGCTTCACGCCATACACCGCCGCGAAACTTCCCTGATTCACAGCCAAGGCAAAGTGCCCCCGGGAATCGATATACAGAAGAGGCTGCCCCACGGCCACATCGCTGAAGGTTCGCACGAACTTAATCTTCATCTCTTTTTCGCCGAGCTTCACCGGAACCTCCTGCCCGCGCTGATAGCCGAGCTTCAGAAAATCCTCGGCATCCAGATTGGTCACCAGATTGCCGAATGGGCCGTCGGTCGCAATCACCTCCGCCGTCACGCCGCGATCGGCAAGCCGTGCCGCCTTCAACTCCAGGCGCACCAGCGACGCGACCGGCATCTCCGGACCCACCTTCGTCCAATCGTCGCCGCGAGCCACGTGCGCGCCCGCGGGAGAAAAAATGTCACGCCCATGGAAAGTGGATGACAGCTTGCTGCCGATCATCCAATCCGTATTCGTGATTTCGTGCACGCCTGCGATGCCATCGCGCTGCTCCACCAGCGTGAGCAGTCCGTTATCGGGCAGCACAAAATACTGCCCGCGCTTCGACTTGGCCACAATTGCCTTGCGCGCGCTGCCCACGGTAGGGTCGACGACCACCACAAAAACCGTTCCCGCAGGATAATACGGCGTGGCTCCATATAAAAAACGCGCACCATCCAGAATCGAAAACGGCGTCACCTCATGCGTCAAATCGACGATGCGCACCTCCGGCATGATCGAATACATCACCCCGCGGCAGATCGCTACTGAATCGTCGACCACGCCGAAGTCGGTCATGAACACAATCGTCTGGGGATACTTCGTCTCCTGGGCAGGCGCAGACAACGGAAATGCAGAGAAAGCCAACAAGGCGAGCGCGAGGAAAGATGCCGCCGTCGCGCGGTTGCTGCGGTCTCGAAATCGTCCGATCATGACAGATCTCCTCAGTCCTTCAATGGCACGGAATAAACAAATTACCAAACTTTCCCTCCTCGTTGTCGTCCGAAATGTGAAATGGCGAAGGGCCACACTGCCTGCATAGTGTGGGCCCTCTTCGCCGCTTCTAATTGACCCTCAATCTGCGTTCTTGATCAACTTAATCACCGCTCCTGTGTTGTTGGCCCCGCCGCGGCCCTCGGTCACGAAGAGATTTCCTTCCTGATCGATGACGACTGCATCGTTGAGCGCAGGCCCATCGCTGCTGTACAGGTCGGTTTCGGCGCCCTCAGGGCTGACCCTGTAGACCGCTCCCGTGCCGTTCGTTCTGCCGCCCTGACTTGTGCCGTACAAATTGCCCGCGGAATCCATCGTGAGGGTCGGTTCCAGATTCGTGCCTTTCGGCGCCAGGTAGAATACTTTCTCTCCTCCGCTAGCAAGAACCTCGTAGATTCCTCCCTGCCCAACGCCGTATAGGTTTCCCGACGCGTCTTCGACCACACTGCCCATTGGCTCGTAAACCTTGTCGGCGAATATGTTGAAGCTGTAGAGAGTCGTGAGCTTTCCTTGCGGAGTCAGCTTGAACACGGTACCGTTTCCGGCGCTTCCATCGCAGCAAGTCGCGCCGTAGAAGTTTCCACTTTTATCCATGAAGAGGCTGGCCGACGGGCCCGGAGCCGTTATCCCCGTAGTAGAGTGATCCGAAAAGATAGCGAATCGCGAAGGCGTCTGGCTTAGCCAACTCGAAGACCGCGCCGTCGCTGACGTTGAAGTTGTTGTCGGTATAGAAAGTGTAGCCGAATAGATTTCCGTGGCCATCGAGCGTGAGATTTACCGAGGCGTAGTTCCCTTGGGGAACGCGTTCGGAAAACTATAAAGCACGGTTTCCGTTCCATCTGGGGCCAGCCGGTAAATCGTGCCATAGTATTGAAACGCGCCACCGCTGAAGGTTGTGCCGTACAGATTTCCCTTTGCATCGCGAGTAATGCCTGTTCTCGGGTCACTCCCATCGGTTCCGTCGAAATCATGCAAGACGGTCAACTCCCCTGACCGGCTCACTTTAAAAATGGTTCCGTTGGGAAAAAGCGTGCCCGACGCGGTGCCGCCCGACGACGTGCCGTACAAGTTGCCGTCGCTGTCAAGCGTGACGTCACCGGGATAAACGGGATTCGTCCCCGTATTTGGAGGGAAGCTCGCCAGCGTAGACGCCGTATAGGTTTGCGCGCTTGCCAGGAGAGGCACCAGCAGGCAGAGAAATACCAATCTAAGTTTCATGAGAATCTCCAGCGTGCAGAAGTGGGGGAGTTCGTAACGAGCGGCGAGCCGCAAACGCTACTCCCGTGACTGCTGCAACGACAATGGCACTAAGGTGCCATAAAGGTCACAAGACACTGATGCCGCAAACATCGTCCTCGTATTCGGGCCGGACTTATTCCCGTCGGCCTTATTCGCGCCCGGACCAATCCCGCCGCGCGCCTCCGCTATAATGTCTTGGTTCTCACTGCAAGGAGGCTTATGCCCGAAACCATCCCCGAGAAATACCGCGATTTGTTCCAGAAGCGCGCCTTCGCCAGCCTCGGCACGCTCATGCCCAACGGCAGTCCGCAAGTCACGCCGGTGTGGGTCGACTATGACGGCGAACACATTATTTTCAATTCCGCCAGAGGACGCCAGAAGGATAAGAACGTTCGCCGCGATCCCCGCGTGGCCCTGACTTTGATGGACCCGGAGAATCCTTACCGTTATCTCGAAATCCGCGGCCGCGTGGTCGAGATCACCGAAGAGGGCGCCAGCGCCCACATCGATAAGATGGCCAAGAAATATCTCGGCGTCGATAAATATCCCTACGGCTCGCCCGGCGAAGTGCGCGTGCTCTACAAAGTGCAGCCCGAACACACGACCGTGATGGGCTAGGAATCTTGGTGCCGTCGAATTCTGAATCGAGTCGGGCGTGGTGAAAGGGTCGTATCAGGGCACGCCTTCAGGCGTGCCGCAGGGCAGCGCTTTTCGATGCGCCTTTAGGCGCCGGGGTCTTTCATTCGCACTTACAACCTCTGTTTCCTCGGCTTCGGCAACGTCAACCGCGCGCTCGCGCAATTACTCCGTGACCGCGAACAAGAACTCCGCGACCGCTACGGAATTAACTTCCGTATCACCGGAGTAGCATCGCGCCGTCTGGGATGGATCGCTGACCCCGATGGTCTGGATCTGGACCGTGTGGGTCGGACACTCCTGTCCGACAGACCTGTAAAACCTGATCAGAAGCTGCCCACCGTCCAAACCTGGCTGAAGGCCGCCCAAGCCGACGTCCTCTTCGAAGCCACCTCGCTAAACGTGGAGAACGGCCAGCCCGCCGTCGATCACATCCGCGCCGCGCTCCAGCACGGAGCCCACGCCATCACCGCCAACAAAGGACCAATCGTCCACGCCTACCGCGAGCTCCGCGATCTGGCCGCCGCGCAAGGCAAGCGCTTCCTGTTCGAATCCACGGTGATGGATGGTGTTCCCATTTTTTCGTTGTTCGATCAATTGCCTGCGATTCATCTGCAAGGATTTCACGGCATCCTGAATTCCACGACAAACGTAATCCTCAGTGAAATGGAAAACGGCCTCAGCTTTGATGACGCGCTGAAGAAGACGCAGACGCTTGGGATTGCCGAGACCGACGCCACCTACGACATCGACGGCTGGGACGCGGCGGTGAAAACCGCAGCGCTGATCACGGTGCTGATGGATATTCCGGTGCGTCTCGAAGATATTTATCGCGAAGGCATTCGCGAACTGACCACCAATGCAGTACGCAACGGACGCCGCGATGGTTGGCCGTTCAAGCTAGTCTGCCGCGCGCAGCGCGATGGGAACGGTGTAAAGGCGAGCGTCGCGCCCGAGAAGGTGTTGAGCAGCAGCCCGATGGGAAAAATTTCCGGCACGTCGTCTTATATTTATTTCGAAACCGACATCTTCCCCGGCCTCGCCATCACCGAAGAAAATCCCGGATTGTACGCGACGGCGTATGGGATGCTGGCGGATTTTGTAAGGGCTGTTCCTTAACTCGGCTCGGCGCGCAAAAAAACGCCCGCGCCCGGAGGACGCGTGAAAATAGCCCGGCGTTTCAACGCCGGGGCGTCAAATCGAAGGGACCCGCATCCCGTAGGGATGCCTGAATTCGTTCGAATTAACGCGCCGGTCAGTTTCACGCTTTATTACCCTTGCGGTACGGTCTACACCCGTGATAATTGTCTACTCATGGAGATCATCCAGGTAACTGTGTACGAGTTGGCTAAGAGCATCGAAGGCCAAGCATTCAGCCTTCGCGAAGAAGGTGCGCTAACTCTTATAGACAAAGCGAGGAAGCTCAATCAGGCTGAGAGGGAGTGGCGGAGCACGCCCATCCTGCAGTCACCCGACGGAGTCAGGGTACGTGCAGCGATTGAGGAGTTTGACAAGGAGTGGAGCGCTTACTGCGCGAGGAGTGCTAAGAAAGCTTAAGGGAGTTAGGGCGCCGCTGGCTGAGGCTCTCATGAGGGCCCGTGGCTCGTCATTCACAAGGAAAGGAATGAGCCAGCGCACCATGAACAAGCATTGCAGCCGAAAGATGCAATAGCTCGGGATGGTCTTTCAAGAACTTATTCACTACGTCTATCAGTTGCCCATTTGTTACTCTTTGGTCGATACAGAATGTGAGAGTGCGTTTATCCTCCATCTTCGCTGCCTTCAGCGACAGTTTCGTAGTATTCTCGGCATCCTTGATCCCAACGATGTAGCCCGCGCACATCCCCCAGTGCAGCATCTCCAATCCGTTGGTGGGCTTAGGCGATTCCTTGCAGAATTCCGCCAACGAGTTCCCATCCTCGATAGAAGCATATTGACTCGCCTGGCCGTGGCAGAGGTCTGTGCAGAGGAGCAGTATTGCAAAAACGATTGAGGATCGCATTGTCATAGTAACCTCAGAAGACGCTACAGTATGCCACGTTCGACGACCTCTGTAGAACAGTCCCGACGTTTCGTTCTTGTGCTAAAAATGGATGACCATCATGCCTCTCAATGAAACCGCTGCTCCTATTCCCCTCGACCTAACCTACATCCGCGCCCAATTTCCCGCACTCGCGCAAACCGTCAACGGACACCCTGCCGCGTTCCTCGACGGTCCCGGCGGAACGCAGGTTCCGCAGCGTGTGATCGACGCCATCTCCGGCTACCTGAGCCGCGACAACGCCAACACCGATGGCGCGTACTCGACCAGCCGCCGCACCAACGCCGTGCTCGCCGAAGCGCGCGCCGCCATGGGAGACTTCCTGAACTGCGGCGCCGACGAAATCGTCTTCGGCCCCAACATGACCACGCTCACCTATGCGATGTCACGCGCGATAGGCCGCGATCTTGGCCCCGGCGATGAAATCCTGGTCACGCGCCTCGATCACGATGCCAACGTCTCACCCTGGCTCGCGCTCGCCGAACAAGGAAGAGAAAAAGGTGTCACCATCCGCTGGGCCGAGATTCACGAAGAAGACTGCACGCTCGACCTGGACGATCTCGCGTCGAAGATTAACGAGAAGACCAAGCTGGTTGCGGTCGGCTACGCATCAAACGCGGTCGGCACTATTAATCCTGTGAAAGAAATCGTCCGGCTGGCCCACGCCGCCGGAGCGCTTGCCTACGTCGATGCCGTGCACTACGGCCCGCACGGCCTAATCGATGTCGCCGCGCTCGACTGCGACTTCCTCGTCTGCTCCACCTACAAATTCTTCGGCCCGCACATGGGAGTGCTCTTCGGCAAACGCGAACACCTGCAACGCCAGCGTCCCTACAAAGTCCGCCCGCTCAGTGACGCCATTCCGCTCCGCTGGGAGTGGGGCACGCTCAACCACGAATGCATCGCCGGCATCACCGCCTGCGTGGAGTACATTGCCGACCTGGGCCGCCGCTCACTTTTTCAAACATCCGCCACCCGCCGCGCCGCAATAGTCGCCGCCTTCGAAGCCATCCACCATTACGAGCACAGTTTGATGGAGCGCCTCATCACCGGCCTGAAGCAAATTCCCAGCCTAAAGCTCTACGGCATCACCGATCCCACACGCTTCTCCGAGCGCTGTCCCACGCTAGCCCTGCGCGCCGTCCATCAAAATGCGAATCAGATAGCCGAGCAAACTCCGCTGGCCCTGGCCACGAAACTAGGCGACCGTGGCTTCTTTACCTGGGATGGAAACTATTACGCCCTCAACCTGACCGAGCGTCTCGATGTGGAAAAGACGGGAGGCTTCCTGCGCATCGGCCTCGTCCACTACAACACAGTCGAAGAAGTCGACCGCCTGCTGGCGGCACTGCAGGAGATCATGGGAGCCTAGGCAGCCCCGCGCCTTACCACAGCTTTGCAAACCGTCGCAATCTAGACATCTGCTGGGCGCTGGGGAAATCGCGGACCCGGTAGCGAACCGGCGTCAAGTCAGCTTCTTTCTCTAACAGATCACCAACCACAGACACTGCAGCGTCCCACGGAACGATGTAATGTTCTTTGCCTTCCTGGTCCACCAAAAAGGCAATATTCTCGGCCTTGGGCAAGGAACTGTCGATCCCATTCGTCCAGACGCAGGCGCTGTAGGCGGTCCCATCCTTCTTCTCGTAGATCTTATAGCTCGACACGAAGATGTCGACATCCTCGATCTTATGAATGTCATTCAGAAGTGCCTGCTGCTCAGAGTAGTCGATGGCATCCCTTTGCCTTTTCATGGGAAGCAACAGGTTTCGCAGCGACTGATCTTCGGGGACATACAACTTCCAGGTTCCATCCACCAGCACGTAGAGGTCGGGTGATACCGGGTGCCCGTGTTTGAAGTGATTTTCCATCCCAGTCTTCAAGAGCGCAGCCAGTCCAGCCACGTTGTTCGCACCGGTCACCCAGAGTTGGTCGCGGTTGGGTACGAACGCGACTGGATCGCCATCCACCGAAAGGCGATAGATCACTTCCGTCAGCAGGATGCGCGAGCTGTCGTAGGAATCGTGCCATTCGCCCCAGTAGACGCCGTCTCGCCCGGCAAAACGCGCGGGATCGGTTTTCTCCCAAAGGTTTTCCTTCGCAGCCTTGAACGCTTCATCAAGACTCACGCCCCACGGATCAAAATGCTCGCGATTGAGCGATGTGATGTTGCGCTCGGTATCGTAGGCGAGTCCGACTACCAATCCGGCGACAAGATCCTTCACCACCACGTCGAACGCAGGGTCAGCCTTGCCGATCTTGCGGTTCATGAGATGAGTCATGCTGTAATACGCCGCATCGCGAATGACGGGCATGAGGCTGGGTCTGGCCGACGCAAAGTCGGATGGAATGGAAGGCAGGCTGGGAATGGAAGCGGCTGCCGCAACGAATTCCGCAAGTACCGCTCGACGAACGCTGCGACTGGCGGCGCAGTAGTTGGAGTAGAGATTGCCGAGAAAAACCGTGGCCTCGTCGCCCACCCTGAGGGCAAAATCGTTTTCGACCGGAGCGACCTTCTCGATCCCTGCCTCTTGGAAGGCCCGGGTTACCATTTGGGCAAAGTCGGCGCGGTCGGGCTTACCGGAGAAGACTTTGTCCAAAATGCTCATGACATTCTCAGGCCGAGCGATCGAGGTCCAGAGGAAAAGCAGACCCCTTCGCGCAGGTCAGTGAAAGCAACTGCGTGGCCCGGAATTAAGGATAACGCGAACGGCGGAGGCTCGTGAAAAAATCTACGGCCAGCGCTTGGCGGTATCGTCCCACCCTGCTGCGCGCACCGGTTGCGCCGCCGCCACCACCGGGGGCGCCGGGATGCGAATCGGCTGCTGCGGCCCGTTCACCGCGGTGGCCAGCGCCGGCTTCACCATGTCGGAGTTCATTTCCTTTTCTTCCGACAGCAGCGGAGCCACCAGCCGCAGCGCTTCCACTTCCTTTTCCAAACGGGTTAGCTCCATCTCTTTTTGCCGCAAAACTTCATACACATTCTTCATAGACAGGGCACCTGTGAGTCCATCCTAGGGTTGAGCAGCTTTTCTCGAACTTTAACAGACTTACCCGTGTTGTCAAGGAATTACGCCGGGCCACAATTGTTCAATCAAGGAAGCACGTCGCATTTCGCATGCGCCTTCCTGCCATGAGCGATGCGCCAGGTTTTCCGGGTCCCTTGCTGATCGCGGTTTTCGCCGGATTTTCACAGCCGGTTGAAGGCTGGAGGGAACCGCCGTTCCAGCTCCACGCCCGCCCTGCATCGCGAAAACCCGCGTCCAGCTTGCCTTCTGCGCGAAACCGCTTCCTCCAATTGCACAAAATCCGGTCACCCGCCTGTGGACGCCCTGCACTCGATTGAAAATACGCATCTTACAAACGCAGGTTTTTGATTGACGAAAATAATAGAAGGAGTACAACAAGATCGTTCTTTGACAGTTTCTTAAGTTTTTCCGGTTGGTGCGGCGTCCGGGGCTCAAGCTGAGTCACCCTCAACATTGCAAAATGCGAAGGGAAGGCCAGTAAGGGTCTATAGCAAAGCGCTGGTCGAGGAGAACGGGAAGCCCAGTCGAAGGCAAGACAGAGTTCCGAGGCGTTGCGTAGGTTTGTCCAGTTGGCGGTAAGCCCGGAGCCCAAGCAAAGATCGCGCGCGGCACCCCGCAAGGGACGCTCCGTAGCAGGTCAAGCAAGGGTCTAACGCGAGCTACAGGCTGAGGCGAATGGACACAACACCACCTCGGAACTCTTAATTTTTTTGTGGTTAGTTTCGGCTTTGCTTTCGTCAACTCACCCTCCTGCGTATTCACTTGGGTTTCTACTGGGTACTGGGTACCGGGTACTTCTAACCCGGTTTTCGCGCGACCACGATCACCCACACCGTGCCCCGTCCCTCGCAGTAGCGGCAGCGTTCATCCCCCATCAATTTTCCCGTGCCCCGGCATTCCAGGCAGTTGGCCACGATGTTCAATTCCTGCAGCGAACTTTCAGGGAGCTTGGCCGGATCCTTAAACAATTCTGCGTGACGCTGGTCGCGCAGCCAGAAGACCAGTTTGCTCTCCAGGGTCTGCCGGTCTTTGGTGGTGAGTTGCGAGCAGCGCTGCGCCCACCATTCATGAATGCAGCCATAGCAAACCAGTTCTCCGGCGTCGAACAGAGCGCCCGGATCGGCGCGGCGAAAAAACTTCTTGCACCACGAGCAGGCGTTAACGCCGAGCAAAGCCAGCGCATTCTTCAACCGGTCGATCTCGAGCTGGTGATCGGTCACCATATCGTCAATGCGTGGCTTGGATTCTTCAGTCATGGTTTGAGCTCCGCAGAAAGAATGTGCCCCTCAAAGGATATACCGGGAGCTGGCCACTGATCACTGGCCACTGGCCACTGCTCTAATCCACGTGCTCGCCCACTTCGAATCCTTCTTCGGCGTGGGGCAAGACATCGCGCTCGCCGG
>Ga0181525_10004412_pt1 | contig 10822 bp, 9 predicted proteins | sample PEATcosm2014_Bin_48_FD_121100 | JGI IMG/M metagenome (GOLD analysis project Ga0181525, IMG submission 121100) | Peatland microbial communities from MTU Mesocosm Facility, Houghton, MI, USA - PEATcosm2014_Bin06_10_metaG | ecosystem: Environmental > Terrestrial > Soil > Wetlands > Peat | place... | reverse complement strand
GGTCATGATGGCGCCGGCGGCCGGCGCGGCGCGCAACAGGCCGTAGCCGAGCGGCCCGGTCATGAAGATATCGCGCGCAAAGATCGGCAGCACCGCCGTGGCGTTGCCGAGCAGGACGGAAAACAAATCGAGCAGCACGGCGCCGAGCAGGACTTTATGGCGGACGATGAAGCTGACGCCGCTGAACATTGTTTTCAGATTGACCGGCGTACGCGGCGCGACGATCCGCTCCACCGCGATGCCGAGCATGACCACGCCGGCGGAGAGCCAGATCACGGCGCAGACGGTGAAGACCAAGGTCGGGCTGACACCGATCAGGAGGCCGCCGAGCGCCGGGCCGCCGACCACCGCGGCTTGCGAGGCCGAAGTCGAGCCGGCAACGGCGCGCGGCAGAATGGCGGCCGGCACGATATTCGGCAGCACCGATTGCACGCTCGGCTGCTCGAAAGCGCGGCCACTGCCGACGACGAAGGCCATGGCGAGAAGAAGATCGGGTGTCAGCCGTCCCATCGCGCTCGCGATGGCGAGCACGGCAACGGCGAGCGCTTCGACCGCTTCGCCAATGAACGTGACGATGCGCCTGTCGTAGCGGTCGGCGACATGGCCGGTGAGCAGGAAGAATGCGGCAACCGGGACGAATTGCACGAGCCCGATCAGGCCGAGATAGAACGGACTGCCGGTCAACGCGTACATCTGCCAGCCGACCGCGACCACTTGGATCTGCAGCGCCACCGACGCCGCGACCCGGACGTAAAGAAAGCGGACGAATGCGGGATGACGCAGGAGCGGCAGCGGTGGGGAAATGTAATCGCTCATGGAAGCCAAATAAAAAGCCCGCCTACGCTCTTTGAGCTACGGCGGGCAACCTTCGCGGTCCAAGGTGGCTCGCCAAGCCGTAGCTGGCGCAGCCAGCGAAGGCTGGTGGAGCCGAGGGGAGTTGAACCCCTGACCTCCTCATTGCGAACGAGGCGCTCTCCCAACTGAGCTACGGCCCCCGCCAATCGGCAAAATTGCGCCTGCGCAGCGAGTGGGCGCCATTTAGGGCCGCCGCCCTATGCTGTCAAGGATGGTGCCGGGCGCGTTCCATAGGCGCAATCATCAGCTTGTTCGCGCTGCCGCAAATGGCTAGTTTGCGCCACCCATAATCGCGAATCCGGTCCATGCGCGCACTCTTCGAGGTCATCGACGTCGCTCTTTCCATTTACATATGGATTGTGATTGCGATGGCGATTTTCTCCTGGCTCGTCGCCTTCAATGTGGTGAATACGCGGAACCACGCCGTCGCGATGATCGGCGATTTTCTCTATCGGATTACAGATCCGGCTCTGCGCCCGATCCGCAACGTGATGCCCAACCTCGGCGGCATTGATATTTCACCCGTGATACTTTTTTTGATCATCATATTCCTGCAAAGGGTGATCGAACTTTACATCCTACCCAACGTCTACTGAACGCCGTGACAGCCCGAATCATCGACGGCAAAGCAATTGCCGCTGACCTGCGCGTTGCGGTTAAGGCCGAGACGCATCGCCTGACCGCCGGCCACGGGCTGGTGCCCGGCCTCGCCGTCGTCCTCGTCGGCGACAACCCGGCCAGCAAATCCTATGTCGGCAGCAAATCACGCGCGCTCGTCGAAGTCGGCATGCGGCCGTTCGATCATCATTTGTCCGCCGGCGCGAGCGAAGCCGAGCTGCTCAAGCTGGTCGCCAAACTCAACGCCGATCCCGCCGTGCACGGCATTCTGGTGCAAATGCCGTTGCCGCCGCAAATCAGCCCGGCGCGCATCATCGCGGCCATCGATCCCGACAAGGACGTCGATGGATTTCACCCGCTCAATGCCGGGCGGCTCATGACCGGGCTGCCGGGTCTCGTGCCGTGCACGCCGGTCGCCTGCATCAAGCTGATCAAGACGGTGCATCCGTCGCTTCTCGGAATCGATACGTTGATGATCGGCCGCTCGCACATCGTCGGCAATCCGCTGTCGCAAGCGCTCCTCAACGAGAACGCGACCGTCACCGTCGCCCATACCCATACGCGCAATCTGCCCGATTACTGCCGGCGCGCCGAGCTTTTGTGCGTCGCCATCGGCGCGCCCGAATTCATTCGCGGCGATTGGATCAAGCCGGGCGCGACCGTGATCGATGTCGGCATCAATCGCGTGACCGAAAACGGCAAAGCCAAAATCGTCGGCGATGTCAATTTCGCGGAGGCCGTCCAAGTCGCCGGCGCCATCACGCCGGTGCCGGGCGGGGTCGGACCGATGACCATCGTGTGTCTCCTGGTCAACACGCTGCGCGCGGCTTGTCTGCAGATGGGATTACCGGCGCCGGCGGTGTGATTCCGTCATTCCGGGGCGCGCCAAAGGCGCGAGCCCGGAATCCATAACCACGTTCGTTATAATTTTGCTCGGGCGGTGATTATGGATTCCCGACAACCGCTTCGCGGTTTCGGGAATGACCTACCCGAAGCGGTCCGGTTAGCTGTTCCAGCCGAATGCGACCTTGTCGAGCACGCGGGTACCGAATTTCTCGGAGCTGCGGGCGACCGCTTTGCCGCCGAGCGCGCGGTAGAACTCGACCGCGTTCTCGTTTTCCGACAGCGCCCAGACGATCAGCGATTTGAGCGCGCTTTGCGCCAGATCGCGGCGCGCGGCGGTGAACAGGCGGCGCCCGAAGCCGAGGCCCTGGAATTCCGGCCGCAGATAAAGCTCGTAGATCTCGCCGTCGTAATAGAGGCTGCGCGCGCGGTTGCGCCCGTAATTGGCGTAGCCGGCGATCTTGTCGCCGAATTGCAGAAGCGCGATGCGGCTGCCTTTGCGAATGGCGCTGTCCCACCAAGCCGGCCCGCGTCGGTTGATAAGCTTTTCCAGTTCGCCGCCGGGGATGATGCCCTGATAGGCCGTCCGCCAGGCCTCGTCGTGGGCATCCGCGACCGCGCCGGCGTCGTCCGACTTGGCGCGGCGGATTTCGATCAGGACGGTGCTCATGAAGCGGGGCTCATGGCGAGATTCCTGGTGCGATCCCTGGCAGGATCAAAGCAAGCGGTTATGCGGCATTCAAGGCTTTTGATTCACCTTCAGTTAACGATGATGATTATTAGCCAAAAACAAAGGCCCCGCTACAAGAGCGCACAGAAAAATACCCCACCGGCGCGCAATCTGTGCGGGCTGTTGCAATAGCGTCACGGTTTACGGGTTTTTGCGCCGGAGACGCGCAACGCGTCCCAAATTGTGACAGGATGCTGTTCCAGCGGTGCAATCCGATGCGCGCTTGGCGCGCAATCTCGGGCTGCGCTTACACGCGCTCGGCCTCTTTGCGCCGCTCGTCGCGTTTGCGGTCCACCGGATCGAGCAGCTTCTTACGCAACCGAATCGATTTCGGCGTCACCTCGACCAGTTCGTCGTCCTCGATATAGGCGAGCGCCTTTTCCAGCGTCATGCGGATCGGCGGCGTTAGCCGGATCGCTTCGTCCTTGGAATGGGTGCGGATGTTGGTCAGCTTCTTGCCTTTGAGCACGTTGACTTCGAGATCGTTGCCGCGGGTGTGCTCGCCGACGATCATGCCGCGATAGACCTTCCAGCCGGGCTCGATCATCATCGGGCCGCGGTCTTCCAGATTCCACATGGCGTAGGCGACGGCATCGCCCTGGTCGGTCGAGATCAGGACGCCGTTGCGCCGCCCGACGATCTCGCCGCGATGCGGACCATAGGCGTGAAACAGCCGGTTCATGACCGCGGTGCCGCGGGTGTCGGTCAAGAGCTCGCCCTGATAGCCGATCAGGCCGCGGGTCGGCGCGTAGAAGATGAGCCGCACCCGGCCGCCGCCGGAAGGGCGCATCTCGACCATCTCGCCTTTACGCTCGGCAAGCTTTTGCACCACGACGCCGGCGTGCTGCTCGTCGACATCGATGACGACCTCCTCGATAGGTTCGAGGAGTTCGCCCGAAGGGCCATGTTGATAGAGGACCTTGGGGCGCGACACCGAAAGCTCAAAGCCTTCCCGCCGCATGGTTTCGATCAAGATACCGAGCTGCAATTCGCCGCGGCCGGCGACCTCCATGGAATCCTTCTCCATGGATTCCGAGATCCGCAGCGTGACGTTGCCTTCCGCCTCGCGCAGCAGACGGTCGCGGATCACCCGGCTCTGCACCTTGTCGCCTTCGGTGCCGGCCAGTGGGGAATCGTTGATGTGAAAGGTCATAGTCAGCGTCGGCGGATCGATCGGCTGCGCCGGCAGCGGCGTCGTGACTTCGGGCGCGCACAATGTGTGCGAGACGAACGCCTCCGGCAGGCCGGCGATGGCGACGATGTCGCCGGCGAAGCCTTCATCGATCGGCACCCGCTCCAGGCCGCGGAAGGCGAGAACCTTGGTGACGCGGCCCTCCTCGACCAATTCGCCGTTACGGTCGAGGACTTTGACCGGCTGATTGGGCTTCACCGAGCCGGCGAAAATGCGGCCGGTGACGATGCGGCCGAGATAGGGATTGGCTTCGAGGATCGTACCGAGCATGCGGAACGGACCGCTCTCGACTTGCGGCGGGGCGACGTGGCCGATGACGAGCTCGAACAATGGCGCCATGCCGCGGTCCTTGGGTCCGGCGGCGTCGGATGCCATCCAGCCCTGTTTGGCCGAGCCGTAGAGGATCGGGAAATCGAGCTGTTCCTCGGTCGCATCGAGGGCTGCGAACAGGTCGAATACTTCGTTGGCGACCTCGGTCGGGCGGGCGTCGGAGCGGTCGACCTTGTTGATGACGACGATGGGCCGTAGACCCATCTTCAGCGCCTTCGAGACGACGAATTTGGTCTGCGGCAGCGGTCCCTCGGCGGCGTCGACCAGCACCAGCGCGCCATCAACCATATTGAGGATGCGTTCGACCTCGCCGCCGAAATCGGCGTGGCCGGGGGTATCGACGATATTGATTCGGGTGTCGTTCCACACCAGCGAGGTCGCCTTGGCGAGGATGGTGATGCCGCGTTCGCGCTCGAGATCGTTGGAATCGAGCGCGCGCTCCGCCACGCGCTGGTTCTCGCGGAACGAGCCCGATTGCTGCAGCAGCCGGTCGACCAGGGTGGTTTTGCCGTGGTCGACGTGGGCGATGATGGCGATATTGCGAAGGTTCATAGGGTCCATAAACCAAAACGAGCCCCGAGGGGCCCGCGCGTGCAGGCGGAATATAGTCAGCCGCTTCCCGGAAGCAATGTCGCCTGACCGGCCATGGAAGAATTTGATACGACAGCGCCGGTGATTCGACTATGCTCCGGTGGCTGTCGGGAATTCAGGTCAACTAGAGTTTCATGCGCTGCCCGCTGACGACCGCAAGCCAACGACGGGTGTTGTGCGTTTTTCCCGCTTATACGCCGTCGTTCGGTACGTTTTCGCACGCTTATCGCCTGATGGGGCGGGTGCGGGCCTTCATGCCGCCGCAGGGCCTCCTGCTCATCGCGGCCTACTTACCGGCGGCGTGGCCGGTTCGCTTTATCGACGAGAATATCCGCCCCGCCAGCGCAGCCGATTTTGACTGGGCGGATATCGTTCTGGTCAGCGGCATGCATATCCAGGCACCGCAAATCCGCGACATTGCCGCTCGGGCGCATGCCGCCGGCAAAATTGCCGTGCTCGGCGGCGCCTCGGTGTCCGGATCGCCGGAGCTCTACCCGGACTACGACTATCTCCACCTCGGCGAAATCGGCGACGCCACCGACCGTCTCATCGCCCGCCTTGACGAGAGCGTGGTTGCGCCGCCGGCGCAAATGCGGTTTGAGACCCAGGAGCGCCTGCCGCTTTCTGATTTTCCGGTCCCCGCCTATCACCTGATCCCGCTCGACCGCTACCTGATCGGCAGCCTGCAGTTTTCGAGTGGCTGTCCGTATCGCTGCGAGTTCTGCGACATCCCCGCGCTCTATGGCCGACAGCCGCGGCTCAAGACGGCGGAACAGATCACCGCCGAGCTTGACACCATGCTGGCGCAGCCAGGCCATCCCTATGTCGTCTACTTCGTCGACGACAATTTCATCGGCAACCGTAAGGCCGCGCGCGAGATCCTGCCGCATCTTATCGCCTGGCAGCGTAAGCACGGTTACCCGGTGCAATTTACCTGCGAGGCGACGCTCAATCTCGCCAAACAGACGGAGATTCTGTCGCTCATGCGCGAGGCGCAGTTCGTCACCGTCTTCGTCGGCATCGAGACGCCGGAGGCCGATGCGCTCAAGGCCATGCGCAAGGACCACAACGCGTCGCTGCCGATGATGGAGGCGATCGGGACGCTCAACAAGTATGGGCTTGAAGTGACGTCGGGCATCATTCTCGGCCTCGACACCGATACCGCCGACAGCGAGAACCGGCTGAAGAAGTTTATCGATCTCTCGCACATACCAATTCTCACCATCAACCTGTTACAGGCCTTGCCGCGGACGCCGCTGTGGGATCGGCTGCTGCGCGACGGCCGCTTGATCGCGGACGACGCCGGGCTCGAAAGCAACGTGCGGTTCCTGCGTCCCTATGACGAAGTGGTGGCAACCTGGCGGCGCTGCATCGCTTATGCCTACGATCCCGATCGGCTGTTCGCGCGCTTTTTGCACCAGGTCGACACCACCTATGTGAACCGCATCGCGACGCCGGCGCGCGGCAAGCTCAACATGAACAATTTGCGTCGCGGCGTGGTGCTGGCCTTCAATGTCGCGGTTCGCGTCGGCCTGTTGTCGGATTACCGGCGTTCGTTCTGGCGCGCCGCGCGCTATGCGCTTCGCCGCGGCCAAATCGATGCAGTGCTGGGCATGGGTTTTGTCGCCCATCACCTCATCCACTTCTCGCGTGAAGCATTGCGCGGCGATCAGAACGCGTCGTTCTATTCGACGCAAGGGCGCGAGCGGGCGAACGCGCAAGGCGGCAACCCGCTGCCGTCGCTACGACAATCTGCCTGAGCCAAAAAGCTGCTAAGCCGCCGCAGCCTTGCCGGTTGCGGCGCCCGAGCCGGCGCCGCCGGCCGCGTCCGCGTCCGCGTGGTCGAGGATGGCGGTGCGGCGCGCCGCGATGGCGAAGCGAAGCTGATCGAGCGCGAACGCAAATGACATACGCACCGTCTCGTCGAATTCCTCATGCTCGCTCTGATGAATAATCGCGATCACGAGATTGTCGGCGTCCAGCTGGAGATGCTCGATGGCCTCGAGCGTCTGCGCGTTATGCGCTTTACGGACCAGATCGAGCACGCGCTGCAAGAGCCGCAGCCGCCGGGTGCGGGTATCGCTGCGTAGATAGCTCGCCAACCCGGCAATGGCCGACCCGAACACCGGGAAAATCAGCATGCCGTAGAAAATATCGTCGCCGTATTTATCGAAGAACGACTGCTGACTGTCCGATAGATAGGCCGCCGCGCCCGGATGCACGACGACGTCGGCGTCCTTGTCGGTCGAGGGCGCGGCGATCTTGATCTCGCCCGGCAACGCGGTGGCAAGCGCCTGCCGCGACGAGTAGACGGCCTTGGCGAGGGTATCGATGACGGTCTCGCTATAGCCTCTCCGCGCAACCAGGTATTCGCCGAAGCTGAGGGTCTTGAGGTCGTCGCTTGGGCTCGGCGGATTGCCGCCGAATGTGCCGGCATCGATATCGACCGAATCGAAGCCCAAGTTGCGCTTGGCAATGCCGTCCGCCTGGTCGATTTTGATGAAGGTCGGCGCCTTGCCGTTCACTGTGGCAGCCGCGACCGTATTGGAAATGGCCTGGCCAGTCGCCGCTCCGGCAACGAACAGCGCATCGACCTGATTGTTTTTGATGACGACCGCAAGATTATTCGGGTCGATCTGCGACACCGTCACCTTGTCGAGCGGAATGCCGTAATGGCTCAAGGCCATTTCCAGGAGGCCGGTGGTTGCCTCGCTGCCGGTCACGACGCCGACGCGCTTGCCTAAGAGCTGCGATACTTTGCCGAATTTATCGCTGTCGCTGCTGTCGTCGTCGCTATCGCTGTCGCTGCTATCGTCGCTGTCGTCGCTTTTGGCGCTCTTGCCGCCTTTCGCGCTCTTCGAGGCCTTGCCGCCACTCGAAGCTTTGGCGCTTTTGCCGCCCTTTGCCGATGCCGCCGCTTTCGCAGGCGCGGCGGCGGGCGCCGGCGCTGACGCCGGAACGAGCAGCACCATGACGTTCTGGCGCAAAATGGCGACCACCGGCCAATTCAGCGAGTCAACGAGATTGCTCGGCAAAATCGCGAGATCGGCTTGACCCTTGCTGACCACCTCGGCGGTTTCCTTTGCGCCCGCGGTCGGAACGACCTGCAAACTGATATCATGGTGGCCGATCACAATTTGATTGGAGAGCGCGTCGACAAACTTTTGGTCCTGCGGCCCGGCGGCGATCCGCATATGCTCGGCCGCGGTGGTGTAATGGAAGGCGGCCCATACCCCGCCGACGAGCAGAACGGTGCCGAGGACGGTGACAAGCCAAGTATGGCGCAGGAACATCCTGACTTTGCTGCGCACCATATGTTCAAGCGACTCGATACTCATGGTCCTACCCGATGAGCCGGATGCCGTTCCACCTTCGGCGGAGCGTCGGGAAAGCCAGAGCCTCATGGCCAGAGGCGGACGATTTGGCAGTCCGGGTGGCATGGTTAATCTTAACACGGCTTCGGCGCTTTGACGCCATGGCCGAACTATGGGTTCAAAGGCGAAACCGTCGCCTTGGTTAATCTCCCGGCGGTGCAGATCTTACCGCAATCTGTGGCCCGACTTTGACGTTTCAGCCGCCTTTCGGCGGGGAACCTCGCGCCGTGCGGTCTTGTTTGCTAGGAAAGGGCCTGTCGCCCAGATTTTCATGGAGTTTCCACATGAGCCAGAAACTCGCCGGCGCCGCACGCCAAAGCGCGCTCAGCCGCCTTAGGGGATGGAGCGAAGTTTCCGGCCGCGACGCCATCACCAAGAAATTCGTCTTCGCCGATTTCAATCAAGCCTTTGGCTTCATGACGTGCGCGGCGCTGGTGGCCGAAAAGCTCGATCACCATCCGGAATGGTTCAATGTCTACAAGACCGTCGATGTGACGTTGTCGACCCACGATGCCGGGGGGCTGACGGAGCTCGACGTCAAGCTCGCCGAGGCGATGGACAAGCTTGCGGGCTAAGTTGGCCGGTCGGGCCTGCCTTGCGGTTGCCGTGTTTGGGAATCATGTTTTAGGCGCCGTTGAATCTTGGGCGCCATTAAAACCTTGGGCGCCATTGACCGTCCGCAGGAGGGGCAAATGGGCATTTGGCAGCAAACTGCCGCCTGGCGGGGGGTTTCTTGGCAAGACTTTGCCGCGCTGACGCGCCGGATCACTTCGGACGAGGACGGTCTGCGGCGCAAATTCTGGCGCAAGATTCAGGCCGAGGCGGCGAACCTGCCGTTCCTGGAACAGGTGCTCACCGCCCATTACTGCGCCTTTGACCGCAAGACGCCGCTCTACGTGAAGGTCGTTCTCGTCGGCGCGATGGTCTATTTCATCCTGCCGGACGATTTCATTCCCGACTCCATTCCGCTCATCGGGCTCGCCGACGATGCGGCTATTCTCGGCGCGGCGCTCAAGCTGATGTCTTCGCACATCAAGCCGGAACATCGCGAAGCGGCCAGAAACACGCTGGCGCGGCTACGGGCGTAGCACGATCTTTCCCATCACTTTGCGGTCGGCGATGGCTTCGAGCGCGGAAGCGATCTCCGCCAACGGATAGACCGCGTGCACATGCGCGCTGAGCTTGCCTTGCGCGGCCCATTCCACGATCTGCGTCATCATGGCGTGCTGGGCTTGTGGTTCACGCCTGACCCACGAGCCCCATAGCACGCCGCGGATGTCGCAGCTCTTGAGCAGCACGAGATTGAGCGGCAACTTCGGGATTTCGCCCGCGGCGAAGCCGACGACGAGATAGCGGCCTTCCCAGCCGAGCGAGCGCACGGCCGGCTCCGCATAAGGCCCGCCGACCGGATCGTAGACCACGTCGATGCCGCGTTCGCCACCGAGCTTCTTGAGCGCGTTGCGCAGGTCCTCGGTGGCGTAATTCACCGTTTCGTCAGCGCCGTGGGCGCGGGCGAAGATGAGCTTCTCATCGGAGGAGGCGCAGGCAATGACGCGGGCGCCCATGATCTTGCCGATTTCGATAGTGGCAAGCCCGGTGCCGCCCGAGGCGCCAAGCACCGCCAGCGTCTCGCCGGGTTTGAGCGCGGCGCGCTCGCGCAGCGCGTAGAGCGTCGTCGCGTAGGTCACGGTCAGGCCGGCGGCGCGGTCGAAATCGAGCGCGTCGGGAATTTTGACGAGTTGGTGCGCCGGGACCGCGACCGCTTCGCGCGCTGCGCCCCAGCCGGTACTGGCCATCACGCGGTCGCCGGGAGCGATGCCGGTGACGCCCGCGCCGACGCTCTCCACCACGCCGGCGAACTCGGCCGCCGGCGAAAACGGAAATGGCGGCTTGTGCTGGTATTTGCCGGCGATGATCAGCGTATCGAAAAAATTGAGCGCGGCAGCCTTGATTCGAACCAAGGCTTCGCCGGGGCCGGCTGTCGGCTCGGGGATCTCGGCAAGCTCGAGTTCGGCGGGCGTGCAGAAGTGCGTGCAAAGGACGGCTTTCATGCGAATTCCATATCAGGCTTGCGGCAAGCAGGCATTATGCAGGAAACGGCTTCCTCGCCTATCTCATTCCATCTGCGGGCGAATTGGATTAAACTTGCGATGTTTGCTATGAGTGCTTTGGGGGATTCCCGCGAGGCCTGATGCGCAGCGACCGACGATGGCGGCTGATCATTTCGCTAGTCTTTGCGGCGGCGCTCGCCGTTCCACCCGCCATCGCCCAGCAACAAAACCCACCGGC
>Ga0181525_10004411_pt1 | contig 10823 bp, 9 predicted proteins | sample PEATcosm2014_Bin_48_FD_121100 | JGI IMG/M metagenome (GOLD analysis project Ga0181525, IMG submission 121100) | Peatland microbial communities from MTU Mesocosm Facility, Houghton, MI, USA - PEATcosm2014_Bin06_10_metaG | ecosystem: Environmental > Terrestrial > Soil > Wetlands > Peat | place... | reverse complement strand
GCGGTCCTTGGGGGCCCCGTGTCTGTCGCGGGTTGGGGTCTGTGTCCCGTCTGGCGATGGCGCCAGTCCCGGTCGTGCTTCCTCCCGCTAGAAGCCCTGAACCTCCCCCGTCGGCCTGCCTTCCGTTGACGGACCCGGCCGCTGTCTCGCCAAGGTTCGTCCCCGATCGTCTACGCACTACGCTCGCACCTCGCATCAGCAAACCTGACCTGGACGTCTGTCGTGCTACGACCGCACAACATCCGCACCCCTTCCCTCCGCAACCATCTCCTAGCTCGGGTCAGCACTGCTCGGGCAAACAGGGCGGCCGAGGCCACACTCTCGCGTCACAAAACGGGTAAGGACATATAATCATCTTCTGACGGGGTACCAGGGTGCATTCGTCAGTAAAACGGGGGAGATCTTCACGAACTAGGGTACCTGCACGGTCCTGACTGAACGCCTATGAGCGCGTTGTGGTGTTGGCTTGTGATTAAATGGTGACTCTTCGTAATGAGGGGATTGCCTCGGCTACCTGCCGCCTGGCATGCATCGACGCCGTCTTCTCTTCTCTGTGCCATGCTCCTTGGTCGGCCTGGTCGACGGCGCAGGCGGGGGGCACGGGCCGCGGCCTGGTGCCCGGCCTTCGGCTGGAGCCCTAAGCGCGCCGGAACTATCGGGCGTAATCTAATGAGCCTGCAATGAGATATATGGTCCGCATTTAGGGCTAATTAAGGGCACACTCGGGTCGAATCGGACATGGCCGGATCGCGGTCACGGCGCAGTTCTGAGTTCGGCCCATGTTCTGAGTTCGGCCCTGTTCGGGGTTCGTCGTGGTTCGCGGATCGGCCCTGTTCGCGGATCTGCGTGGTTCGCGGTGCTGGGCTAGGCGCGCTGGCCGCCCAGACCGAGTTCACGGGCGATCAGCATGCGCTGGACCTCCGAGGTGCCCTCGCCGATCTCCAGCACCTTCGCGTCGCGGTAGAAGCGGCCGACCGGGGAGTCGTTCATGAAGCCGTAGCCACCGAACACCTGGGTAGCGGCCCGCGCGTTGTCCATCGCCGCGTTCGAGGCGGTCAGCTTGGCGATCGCGGACTCCTTCTTGATCGGCTGCCCGGCCACCAGCCGCGCGGCGGCGTCGTACCAGGCCAGCCGCGCGGTGTGCGCGCGCGCCTCCATGTCGGCGATGGCAAACTGGATCGCCTGGTGCTGCTCGAGCCGACGGCCGAATGCCTCGCGCTGCCCGGCGTACTTCACGCACTCGTCCACGCAGCCCTGGGCCAGGCCGGTGGCAAGCGCCGCGATCGCCACCCGGCCGTCGTCCAGGATCTGCAGGAACTGGGCGTAGCCACGGCCGCGCTCGCCGAGCAGGTTCTCGGCCGGCACCCGGCAGCCGGAGAAGGACAGCTCCCGAGTATCGGAGGCGCACCACCCGACCTTGGAGTACTCGGGACCCGGGACGAATCCGGGAGTGCCGTTCGGCACGATGATGGAGGAGATCTCCTTGCGGTCCCCCTCATCGCGGCCGGTGATGGCGAGCGCGGTCACCAGCGAGGTGATCGAGGTGCCCGAGTTGGTGATGAACGCCTTGGTGCCGTCGATCACCCACTGCGTCCCCTCCTGGCCCTCCTCCAGGCGGGCGGTGGTGCGCATGCCGCCGGGGATGTCCGACCCGCCGCCGGGCTCGGTCAGGCCGAAGGCCGCCAGCCGCTCCCCCGCGCACAGGTCGGGCAGCCACCTGCGGCGCTGGTCCTCGGTCCCGAACCGGTAGATGGGCATCGCGCCGAGGGAGACCCCGGCCTCGAGCGTGATGGCCACCGAGGAGTCCACCCGGGCCAGTTCCTCAAGGGCCAGGCAGAGCGCGAAGTAGTCGCCGCCCATGCCGCCGTATTCTTCGGGGAACGGCAGCCCGAACAGGCCGAGCTTGCCCATCCTCGCCACGATGTCGTAGGGGAACTCGCCGCGTTCGTAGTAGCCGCCGATGACCGGCGCGACGACCTCGCGGGCGAAAAGCGCCACGGAGTCCCGCAGGTCCTGCTGCTCCGGCGCGAGTTGGTAACTGATCATACTGACACCTTCGCATAGGCCGCTGCGGATGGCTCAGCTGCGGCGGTAATGTGGCTTCGCGAGCACCCGAACGATGAGAGCGAGGACATGGCCAGCCTGAGCTGCCCAGATTGCGGCGTCAAGGTCCAGCCCGAGGATCTGATCTGCTTCCGCTGCGGCGCCAACCTGCCGCATAACGCCGGAGCAGACGATGACGTGCTGACTCCCACCATTTCGCAGAAGTTCATCGCGCCGGGCTCCGACCCGATGGCTTCCTGCCCGCGCTGCGGCACCGCAGTCACCGACGCGGCGGACGTGATCTGCGCCGTCTGCGGGGAACCGCTGCCGACCGGCCGTCGCAGGCGCATCTCACCGGTCGTCATGCGGATCACCTTCCCCACCGGCAACGTGGACATCCCGGCGGGTACGTCCGTGATGCTCGGCCGCGACCCGGCCGAGTCCCTTGTCGCCGCGGCGTTCGCGCGATTCGACAACGTCTCGAGGCGGCACGCCACCGTTCAGGTGGACGACGCCGGGCACGCCTCGATCAGGGACGAGGGCTCGACTAACGGCACGTACGTGAACGACGACAGGGTCCCGCCTGGCTCGGAGGTCCGGCTGGTCGACGGGGACCGGGTGCGGCTCGCGGCGGATGTGACCGGCAACGTGTCGCTGCCGCAGGTCGAGCCGGACCCCTCCAGGCTCAGCCGGAACGGCATGGGCTGACCTGGCGGATCGCCAGGCCCCCTAAAAGGGGCTGCGAAATCCCCCAGGTCATGCCCTGTGCGCGGGGAAATGTCCGTGCCATCATGACGCCATGAGCGATCTTGAGGTGGTGACGTTCCGGCCGGAGCCTGACCAGTACGCGTGGACGTTCGGCGGGGCGGCGCCGGTGAAGCGGATACGGCCGCCCGTGGTGCTCGAGGTGTATACAGAGGACTGCTTCGCCGGGCGGGTCCGCAGCGAGACCGACCTGGTCTCGCAGGTTTGCGAGTTCCCGTTCCTCAACCCGCAGACCGGGCCGTTCTACATCGAGGGCGCCGAGGTGGGAGACACGGTGGCGGTGCACTTCGTGTCGATCGAGCCCGCCCGGCCGGTGGCCGCCTCGACCACCGTGCCGCTGTTCGGCGCGCTCACCGGGACGCACCTGACCGCGCTGCTGCAAGATCCGCTGCCCGAGGTGGTCTGGCTGTGGCAGCTCGACAACGCCGCGCGGACCTGCCGGTTCAGCGCCCGGCACAGTTCGTTCGAGGTGGACCTGCCGATGGAACCGATGCATGGCACGGTCGGGGTAGCACCCGCGAACCTCGAGGTGCGCAGTGCTCTGGTGCCGGACGCGTTCGGCGGCAATATGGACACGCCCGAGATGCGGGCCGGCGTGACGTGCTACCTCGGCGTCAACGTCCCCGGCGCGCTGCTCTCCCTCGGGGATGGGCACGCCCGCCAGGGCGAGGGCGAAACGTGCGGGGTCGCCGTCGAGTGCGCGATGAACACGGTCCTCGTGGTGGACCTGCTCAAGGGCGTTGGATGCCCGTGGCCGCGGCTGGAATCAGACACGCACATCATGTCGGCCGGTTCCGCGCGACCGCTGGAGGACGCGTTCCGCATCGCCCAGCACGACATGGTGACGTGGGTCGCCTCGCTGTGCGGCCTGGACCACCTGGACGCCTACCAACTGGTCACCCAGGCGGTGGAGTCGCCGCTGGCGAACGTGTGCGACACCAACTACACCTCGATCGCCAAGATGCCCAAGCGGTACCTGGCTCCCGGCGACCCGATGGACGGCGCCCACGCCCGCCTTCGCGACCTGGCCGCCGACTACCGTCGCTAGGCGGTCAGCGTTCGCTGTCCAGGGCGGCCACCTGGCCGGCGTCGTAGCGGTCGCCGGCGACGGCTTCGGCGGGGACGGCGGCTTCGATCGCGGCCAGGTCATCGGCGCTCAGGGTCAGGTCGAGGGCCTGCAGGGCCTCGGCGAGGCGGTCGCGGCGCTTGGTGCCGATGAGCGGGATGATGTCGGTTCCCCGGGAGGCAACCCAGGCGATCGCGAGCTGGGCGGCGGTCGCGCCGTGGGCGTCGGCGATCGCCTCGAGGGCGGCGAGCAGTTCCAGGTTCGCCGCGTGGTTCTGGTCGCGGAACCTGGGGAAGCGAGCCCGCGGGTCGCCCGGGGCAAGGCGGGCGGTGCCGCTGCTGAGCAGGCCGCGGGACAGGATGCCGTAGGCGGTCACGGAGATGCCCAGTTCCCGCACGGTGGGCAGGATCTTGGCCTCGATGCCGCGGCTCATCAGCGAGTACTCGATCTGCAGGGCAGCGATCGGGTGCACCGCGTGCGCCCGGCGGATCGTGTCCGCGCCCATTTCCGACAGGCCGATATAGCGGACGTAACCGGCCGCGACCATCTCGGCGACCGCGCCGACCGTGTCCTCGATCGGGACATGCGGGTCGAGCCTGGCGGGCTGGTACAGGTCCACGTAGTCGGTGCCCAGGCGAGTCAGGGTGTAGGCGAGGGAATTCTTGACCGCGTTCGGGCTGGCGTCATGACCGATGAACGCGCCAGAGGGGTCGCGCTGGCCGCCGAACTTGACCTGGATGAAGACGCTTTCCCTTGGCCGGCCGCGCAGCGCGTCGCGGAGCAGCAGCTCGTTGTGGCCCATGCCGTAGAAGTCGCCCGTGTCGAGCAGGGTGATCCCGGCGTCGAGGGCGGCGTGGATCGTGGCGATGCTCTCGTGGTCGTCGGCCGGGCCGTAGATGCCGGACATCCCCATCAGGCCGAGCCCGGCCCTGGACACCACCGGGCCGCCCCGGCCGAGCGTGGTCGTCTCCATCATGTGCGGCTCAGACCTCCTCTACCTCGTAGACCAGGCTGGATACCCCGGTTGGGGCGAACTTGGGCACATCCGCGGCGGTGGCCTGGCCGACCTCGGAGGCGAACGCCTGCTGCATCGCGGCCGTGTCGTCCCAGTCGAGCTCGGCGACCAGGTAGTAGCTGCGGTCACCGCGGACGGGCTGGTGGTTGCGGCTGATGGTGTATCTGCGCAGGCCGGGAAGCTGCTTGGCCAGCGGGATGTGGATCTCCCGGTAGTGGCGGTCGAACGCCTCCGGGTCCGCGGGCATGTCGTACAGCACAAGGAAGCGCACCATGTCTGCCGATCCTAGGCCGCCTCGGAACGGCGATGCATGTGGGCGTCATGCTGCGGTCGGCCACGGGCGGTGATGCACGAGTGCGTTGTGGGGCGTTCGTTGTCCGCTGGCCGACTGCAGCGAGCCTGGTTCGGGAAAGATCTGGGTGGAAAAGGGCTTGCGGGAGCATCCGGTGCACTCCGGTAAACACTCCGAAATAAGCCGAGTTTCCGGCGTGTCGCCCCCGCCGAGCGCACACCAATCACGCGACGCCTGACTTATACCGTTTAATCCCGGTTTCATCGCGCCTGGCACCGCTGCCATCGCCGCCCCCCGCACCGGGCTGACCACGACGATGGTCCATCGTCGTCGCGCTAGCCACAGCAATGGTCCATCGTCGTGCCGCGATCGGCATCCCATTTATACAGATTTGGTGACGGTGTGATTATCGGGATCTACCATGCGGGCCAGATCTGGGGTTCGCGCAGGGGTGGGGGCGGTGGGCTAGGGTCGGATGGCGTGAGCTTGGTGGTGCTGGCCTCTACTTCGGTGACGCGGCTTGGGGTGTTGCGGGCGGCGGGGGTGGAGCCGGAGGTGGTGGCCAGCGGGGTGGACGAGAGCGCGTTTAGCGCGGGGACGCCGGCCGAGCTGGCGGGGGTGCTTGCCGAGGCCAAGGCCTCGGCGGTGGCGGCCGGGCGGACGGACGGGCTGGTGATCGGGTGCGACTCGCTGCTCGACCTGGACGGGCGGGCGCTTGGCAAGCCGGGCTCCGCGCAGGAGGCGGTCGCGCGCTGGCGGGAGATGTCGGGGCGGACCGGGACGCTGGTCACCGGGCACTGCGTGATCGACGCCGCCACCGGGCGGAGGGCCGCGGCGGTGGCGGGGACCCGGGTGCGGTTCGGGAGGCCTTCGGAGGAGGAGATCGCCGCCTACGTCGCCTCCGGTGAGCCGCTCACCGTAGCCGGGGCGTTTACGCTGGACGGGCGCGGTGGCTGGTTCGTCGACGGGATCGACGGGGATCACGGCACCGTGCTCGGGCTGTCGCTGCCGCTGCTGCGGCGGCTGCTTGCCGAGCTGGGGGTGAGCGTGACGGCTCTGTGGGCGCCGCTTAGCTGAGGCGACCCTCGCGGTTCCGCCGTACGCTGTAATCAGTCGTAGCCGACACGAGCCCGGACGGATGGATGGAACCAGAACTCACCGTGCTGGACAGTCTCCGCAAGGCGGTCGAGGCGATGCCCGACGACGTGCCGCTCCGTATTCACCTGGCAACGCTGCTGCTGAGCGCGGGGCAACGGGACGAGGGAATCCGGCACCTGGGCGCCGTCCTGCAGCGCGACCCGGGCAACGCGCAGGCGCTCGGACTGCTACGGGAACCCGCGCTGCCAGATAACGGACCGGCCGAGCCGGGACGGGCGGAGCCGGGACGAGCGGAGCCGGGACGAGCGGAGCCGGGACGGGCGGAGCCGGGACGGGCGGGCGAGGCGGACCGGGCAGGCGGACCGGGGCAGGCGGGCGAGGCGGACCGGCCTGGGCAGCCGGGCGAGGCGGACCGGCCGGGGCGGCAGGGGCAGGTGCGGGGGCCGGGGCAGGAGGGGCAGTACGACTGGTCGCAGGCGGAGGATGAGCTGCGGGACGTGCTGCCTGCCATGTTCGTCGGTGGTGACGACGCGTCGGACGCGGGCATCGAGGAGGCCGACGCGTTTGACGCCGAGCGCGCGGGGCTGACGCTCGCGGACGTCGCGGGGATGGCGGAGGTGAAGGAGCGGCTCGAGGCGGCGTTCCTGGCACCGATGCGCAACCCGGAGCTGCGCCGGCTGTACGGCAAGTCGCTGCGCGGGGGGCTGCTGCTGTACGGGCCGCCGGGCTGCGGCAAGACGTTCATCGCCCGGGCGGTGGCCGGGGAGCTCGGCGCAAAGTTCATCGCGGTGTCGTTCGCGGACATCATCGACATGTTCGTCGGGCAGAGCGAGCGGAACATCCACGAGCTGTTCGAGATCGCGCGGCGGAACGCACCATGCGTTCTGTTCCTTGACGAGGTGGACGCGATCGGGCAGAAGCGCTCGCAGCTGCGGCACACCCCTATGCGCAGCGCGGTGAACCAGCTGCTGCTCGAGCTGGACGACGTGGCCGGCAACAACGAGGGGATCTTCCTGCTGGCGGCGACCAACCACCCGTGGGACGTGGACAGCGCGCTGCGCAGGCCGGGACGTTTCGACCGGACGCTGCTGGTGCTGCCGCCGGACGCGGCCGCCCGCGAGGGGGTGTTCCGCTACCACCTCAGGGAGCGACCCGTCGCGGGCATCGACCTGGTCAAGCTGGCCAGGCTGACCGACGGGTACTCCGGCGCCGACATCGCGTACATCTGCGAGACGGCCGCGGAACGCGCGCTGATGGACTCGGTCCGCCGCGGCGAGCCGCGGATGATCGGCAACGATGACCTGGAGGCGGCCATCGGGGAGGTGAAGCCGTCACTCGGCGCCTGGTTCGACACCGCGCGCAACGTGGCGCTGTTCGCCAACGAGGGCGGCAGCTACGACGACCTGGCCGCCTACCTTCGGAAGCGCCGGCTGCTATGAGGCCGTGTTCGTGATCGAGCTGCGGCAGGAGCTCGCGCGCGCTTCGGCGATGCTGGACGTGCGGCGCTATGCCGAGGCTTCGGCGCTGCTGGCCCGGATCGTCGCCGCGGAACCCGACAGCGCCCGGGCCTGGTGCCTGATGGCGCGCGCGCACCTGGGCGCTGACCGCTACGGCGACGCGATCGACGCGGCCAACCGGGCGGTGGCCCTGTCCCCCTCCGACGAGTGGCCGCACCGCCTGGCCAGCAACGCGCTTGGGCACCTCGGCCATCAGGCGGACGCGCTGCGGGCGGCCTATGAGGCGCGCAGGCTCGCGTCCGGCTACTGGCAGACGCACGTCTGCGTGGCGCAGGCCGCGCTGGCGGCGCGCCGGCTCGATGTGGCGGCCGAGGCGGCGGACCAGGCCCGCGCGCTGGCGCCGAACGAGGCCGATGTCCACTTCCTGGCCGGCAAGGTGAGCCTCGCCCGCGGCCGGCTGACCGAGGCGCGAGCGCACCAGGAGCGCGCGATCGCCCTCGATCCCGCGCATAGCGGGGCGATGAACGAGCTCGGCCGGATCAGGCTCAGGCGGCACGACACGGCGGGTGCGATCAGGCACTTCATCAGCGCGGCGCGGGCCACGCCGGACGAGCGCATCTACAGCAGGAACATCGACGTGGTGATGCTGCGCGCGGTGTCGCGGACGATCTATGTGTTCACGCTGATCGCGCTGGTCCTGATCTGGATCCCCGCGATCAGCCACGTGAGCCGGGTGCCGTTCCTGATCGGCCTCGGGGCGCTCGGCGTCGTCACGGTCGGCTGCTTCGGCTGGCTGATACTGCGAGTGCCGCGGGAAGCGCGGCTGATGCTGCGCAGGACCCTGCGTATCCCGCGGGTCGCGACGGCGGTCGCACTTGCCGTGGGAGGGGTGGTGGTGGCGTTCGGCATAGTGGCATTCACGCCCACCGTTGGGTTGCCGCAGGTGCTGCCGATCGCCTTCGTGATCACGTTCGCCGCTCGGATGGCCGCCTTCGCCGCGCTGCGCTCCGCGGAGAAGCCCTGAGTTCCGCCGGGTCGTCGGCGGTTCGGGTGGCGTCCGCGGCTGGGGCGGCGTCGGGCTGGTCGGGGTCGCTGGTGCGCCAGCGGACGGCGCGGACGGCGGGCAGCGTGAGGACGGCGGCGCTGCTCAGCAGGCCGTAGGCGGCGCCGACCCCGAAGACCACCGAGGTGCCGATGGCCCCGGCCAGCGGGCCGTCGATCAGGTAGCCGATCACGCCGATGCCGTAGCTCGGGAACATCATCAGCGAGCTGACCCTGGCCAGCATCTGCGGCGGCACCTGCTGCTGCATGGCCGTGCTGGAGAACGTGCTGGAGACCGCGGCGCCCGCGCCGCAGGCGAACGCCGCGGCGGCCACCCAGGGCGCGGTCGCGTGCAGGGCCATCGGGATGTCGGGCAGCGCGTAGCAGAACGTGCCGACGGTGGCTACCACCACGGGCCGCCGCGGGCGACGGCCGAGGCACAGCAGGCCGGCCAGGATCGCGCCCGCGCCCTGCGCCGCCATGATCGCGCCCCAGACGGCGGCGCCGCCCAGGTACTCCTTGCCGAGGACGGGGCCGAGCAGCATCCACGGTGCCCAGGTGATCAGGTTGAAGAAGGCGAACTGCACGGTGGTGACCCACAGCCAGGTCCGGGACCGGAAGTCGGCCCAGCCGTCGGCCATGTCGCCCAGCAGGGAGCGGCGCTTGGCCGCGGGCTCGCGGATGGGCGTGACGGGGGGCAGGCGGAGCAGGCTCAGCGCGAGGACGCTTACGAGGTAGGACCCCGCGTCTACGGCCACCACCGTGGCCGGGCCTGCGATGGCGACAAGCGCCCCGCCCAGCGCGGGCCCGACGATCCGGGTCGCCGAGCCGGCCAGGCTGTATAGCGCGTTCGCGTTGCCGAGCTGGCCGACCGGGGCCATCTCGACCGTCAGCGCGGTGAGCGATGGCGTGAAGAACGCCGTACCCGTTCCGCCCAGCCAGGCGAGCAGTACGAACAGCCACAGCGGCGGCCGGCCGACGAATAGCGCGGCCGCCAGCGACGCTTGCGCCGCGCAGCGGAGCACGTCCGCGCCGAGCATCGCCCGGCGCCGCCCAAGCCGATCGGCGACCGCTCCGGCGATCGGCATGAACAGCACCTGGGGAACGACGCTCGCGGCGAACACCCATCCCAGGCCGGTCGCGTGTGCGCCGCTGTCCAGCACCGCGAAGGCGACAGCCACCGTCGACATCGCCGAGCCGAGCAGGGAGGTCGAGTACCCGGTGTAGAAGCGGCGGAAGTTCGCTTCGCGCAGGACTCCTACCCGGCGGCGCAGCCATTCCTGCCTCGCATGACTCTCGTAGCTCACGGCACCGGATCATGACATGCCTCGCTGACCTGCGACAATATAAGACGATCAAGAAAGTTGAGTTGATACGGCTGAATTTTGAGTCCTGGATGGATCGGAAAGGGCAGCCGACAGCGGCCGGCGCGGATTGTCAGAATATTTCTCATGATGGCTCACTATTATTTAGTCGATTTGACTCAACTAACTCGCTGCTGCGACGTACGGCGAGGGATGGCCAGCGTCCGGGCGTGTCGCGGGGCGGTCGTGGGTGAAGGCTCAGGAGCGCGGAGCGGGCCCGGGATTTCGGCGGCGGCGGAGGGATAGCCAGTGATCGCGGAACTTGAACGATGGGTCACGGCGCACCGTGACGAGGCGGTGCGGGAGTGGGCGGAGTGGATCCGCCGGCCGAGTGTGAGCAGCGACGGGACCGGCTTCCCCGCCGCCACCGACTACGGCGCGGACCTGGTGCGGCGTTGCGGGCTGCTGGCTGAGGTGGTGGAGACAGGCGGCTGGCCGCTGATCGTCGGCAGCTCGGGCAGCCACCCGGCCGGCGCCCCGCACGTCCTGATCTACGGACACTACGACGTGCAGCCGTCCGGGCCGCTGGCGGAATGGGAGACGCCGCCGTTCGAGCCGGACATCAGGGACGGCCGCATGTACGGGCGGGGTACGGGCGACAACAAGGGCCAGCACCTGGCTCAACTGCTGGCCTTGCGGGCGCTGCTTGAGATAGCCGACTCGCTGCCCTGTCGGGTGAGCG
>Ga0181525_10004410_pt1 | contig 10824 bp, 8 predicted proteins | sample PEATcosm2014_Bin_48_FD_121100 | JGI IMG/M metagenome (GOLD analysis project Ga0181525, IMG submission 121100) | Peatland microbial communities from MTU Mesocosm Facility, Houghton, MI, USA - PEATcosm2014_Bin06_10_metaG | ecosystem: Environmental > Terrestrial > Soil > Wetlands > Peat | place... | reverse complement strand
TGGAATTTCATGCGTACGACATGATCGGCGCGGGCGAACGCCGCGTCGGTGGCTGTCGCATCGCCAAAACGCGTGTCGACCAGGACGTTATCCGGAATCTCGTCCCAGATCGCGGGTGCACCAGGAACCAACGCCGCCTCGGAGTCCACCACCCAGGGCAACTCCGTGTAATCGACCTCCACCGCCTCGGCCGCGTCGAGCGCCTGGCCGAGGCTTTCGGCGACCACCATCGCCACCGCCTCGCCGACATGGCGCACCTTGTCCGGGGCGATCAGCCAATGCGGGCCGATGAAAATCTTGCCGCCGCCCGGCGCGGTCAATTTCATGTCGTAACGGGTCGCGGGCACAGCCTCGTGCGGGATGGGCTTCAGCCCGGCGGCGCGGCAATCCTCGCCGCTATAGGCGCCGAGCACGCCCGGCATGGCGCGCGCCCGGTCGAGCGCGACGCGGCGGATACGCGCATGCGGATAGGACGAGCGCACCATGACGGCATAGACCTGGCCGGATGCCTGAAAATCATCGGTGAAACGCCCGTTGCCGGTCAGGAAGCGCTGGTCCTCCTTGCGCCGGAGCGGTTGGCCAATGGCGTGAAAGCTTGCCGGTCCTCCTTCGGCCATCGCCGACCGCTATCCTCCGCTATTTATCGGCCGGGGGCGTGCCGCAGAGCAGCGAGTGCAACACGACCAAGGTGAGGCCGCCGGAGATCACCGGCTGGGTGATGACCAGCTTCATCAACAGGGGCATCTGCGCCAGCACCTCGGGCGAGAGAAACATGCCGCCCAGCGCCACCAGCATCGCCAGCCCGGCGACGATGAACTTGCGATCGTCCCACGCGACATTGGCGAGAATATGGACGCCGTGCATGAGCACGATGCCGAAGAGCAAAGTCGCCGCCGCCGACAGCACCGGCAGCGGCACGACCACCAGCAGCAAGTCGAATTTGACGCAACCGCCGAGCACGATCAGCAGCACGCCCGCCGCCAACGTGGCGTAGCGCGAGCCAACGCGTGTCGTGCGCAGCATCCCGATATTGTCGGGGTAGACGATGGTGCTGAAGCCGCCGACCAGGCCCGCCAGCACGCCACCCAAGCCGATGGCGAAGACGCCCTGCGACATGCGCGCGGAGGTGACGTTCTGGCCGCCCCAGCCGCCCACCATCTGATAGAGCGCCATCGAACCGATGCTCGCGGGTAGCAGCACCAGCAGGAAGACGACGACAAGGTCGGGCTGCACCGCAAAGCCAAAGGGGAAAATCTGCGGCGTCACCAACAGCGGCGCATTGGCGACGGCGACGAGCGAGACCGGCTGGAAGATCGCGTAGACGATTGTGCCGGCGGCCAGCCCGATCAGGATCGCGGCGCGGCGGAAGCGGCCGCCCCACAAGCTGACGGCGATCAGCACGGCGACGGCGACCGCGCCGGCACCGAAATTGACCAGCGGAAAGCCGGGGCTGTCCGCCCGCCCGATCCAGCCCGGCAGCGCGACGTTGGCGACCTGGATCATGATGAAGATGACGATCATGCCAGCGATGAGCGGTGCGCGCAGGAAGCGCGAGAACAGGCCGATGACGCTGAAGCCCATCACCGGCACGGTGAGCACGCACCAGATCAGCGCCGCGACGAAGAACGATCCGTAGGCGGCACCAAGCCCGCCGACGAGATGGCCAACCGCGAGCAGGCTGGCGAAGCAGCCGGCATAGGGACCTTGGATGATCGGCAGCCGCAGCAACAGCGTCGATTGCAGGATGGTGACGATGCCGCAGACGGCGAAGGTCATGCCGTAGAGATAGGCGATCTGCTCCGGCGGTAAGTTGAAGGAACGACCGAGGATTCCCGGAAACACGAACATGCCGGTCATGCCGAAAATGTTCTGCAGGCCGAGGACCAGCAACTGTGCCGGCGGCAGACGTTCATTGACGCCAACATCGAAAATCGGCGCGGCTTCGCGTGACGCTTTGACAGCCATTGTTTCCACCCCGTCAAATCCGGCCCGTTTTTTCAACGAAGCGGCGCTTCATGCCGGGCTCGGTTGGGAAGTCAGTGAACAATAGAACGCCGCCCGGAGCAACGTCGCTCTGACCGCGGCTGCCTACCATTTGCGCGCGAGACCGCCTAGCATGGGGGCAAGGGGGAGAACGCTTTCTGCATGCATTCGTCCGTCGACGTGATCATGGCCTTGGTGCCGTTTGTCATGCTCCTGGCGGCTTTTCTCGTCTTCAGGATGGAAGCGCTTGAGGCGAGCCTCTCTGCGTGGCTGGTCGAATTTGTCGCGGTTCTTGCGTATTACCGGATGCCTTATCTCCGCGTGCTTCAGGCCTCGCTTTGGGGTGTGGTGACGATCTGGACGGGCTTCCTGGTGCTTTATACCGGACAGATTTTCGGACAGGCCTATCGCAGCACAGGCCTCTTACAAATCCTGTTGAGGTCGGTCGAGTCATTTCTTCCAAGCGACGATCAAAGAGTTCGCTCGCTCGCGCTCGTCACCGTCGTGGGCGGCTTTATCGGCGCATTCAACGGGTTCGCGACCTATCCGGTGACAATTCCGGGCCTGGTCGAGCTCGGCTTCGACGGCTTCCAGGCGGTGACCAGCTATCTCGCCTATTTTTCGTGGACGCTGCCGTTCAACAGCTTGTTCATCGCGCCGAATATTTCGAGTGTGGCAACCCATGTGTCGGTTGCCGATATCGCGCACGTCGCCGGGCTCATCAGCCTGCCGCTCGTCTTCATCTCGCTTTCGGGTTTTTTGAAGCTGCTCGGCTTCCGCTTTTTCGATTTACAGACACAGTTGCTGCTGTGGCTCGTTTGGCTCGCCAATGCCGCCGGCATTGTCCTTTGCACGCAAATCTGGCCCAACGAGTACATTCTGATGATGCTCGCGGGCGCGGCCTTCTCTCTTGGAGGATTATACGTTTATGTGCGCGTTGCCGCCGGTCATGCAGCGCCGACGCCGGCCATGCGGAGTGTGTCCGCTGCCGGCAGCCCTGCCGATGCGCTTGCCGTGTCACCGGCTTCTGGCGGAACGGCATTTAGGGCTTATGCGCCGCTGATGCTGGGTGTCGCGCTGGTGCTGCTGAAACTGATACCGCCGGCCGGGCATGCGCTTGATGAACTGAATTTCAGCGTTGCCGCCTGGGGCTACCAGCCGGTTTCCATCAATATCGTCACGGCGGCGGGCTTCTATATCTTCGTGACCGCGCTGGCGTGTTACCCATTCAGCATCAGGCCGGTGAATATCTTTAGCGATCTGGCGATCGCCAGCCGCCGCGCTTGGCGAAGCATGGCAACGCTCTTCGTCGGAAGCGCGATGGTTTACCTCATGGTCGAGACCAACCAGATCGGATTACTCGGCAATATTCTGGCGGGCGGCGGCAAATACGTTTACGCGGCGACGTTTCCGATCGTCGCTTTCCTCGGTGCCATCGCGTTTGGCCAGGGACTGCCGGGAAATTTCCTCTTCTCGCGGATGCAGGTCCCCTTGGCGCCGCTGCTCGGTATTCCGCTCGCGGTGCTCGTCGGCATCGTGGTCGTCATCGCGATGGGGCCGCCCAATGCGTTGAAACCCACGCAGATCGCCTATTCGACCTCGCTCGCCGACGCGAAGGGGCGGGAAGCCCAGATTTTCCGGACCTGTCTGCCGTGGCAGCTGCTGCAGCTTGCAGTCACCGCGGTGATTTCAGTGATCCTGGTCCTGATCTGGACATAGGGATCGAGGGTTTCCGATCATGATCCGAGATCACCGGCGGTGTGGCGGCCGCATCGATCGCGGTGCCGGTGATGGCGGGCGAGACCGCGCTTCGCTATCGCAATGCCGCCGTTTATAGTGGCCCGCGATGAAAGCGGTGGATTTCGATTACTGGCGGCCGGCCGATCTCGCGGAGACCTGCGCGTTGCTTTCCGAGGGGGGTGGCGATGCCAAGATCATCGCCGGCGGTCAGACGCTCGTGCCGCTGCTGGCGATGCGCCTCGCGCGGCCGGCTCTGCTGATTGACATCAACCGCGTTGCCGAATTGCAGGGCATCGCAGAAAACGGCGGCGTGGTCGAAATCCGTGCCTGCACCCGGCAGGCCCGTGCGCTGGCCGATCCAATGGTGGGCGCGAAGCTGCCGTTGCTCGCGAAGGCGCTGTCCTTCGTCGGCCATGAACAGACGCGCAACCGTGGCACCGTCGGCGGCAGCCTCGCCAATGCCGATCCGGCGGCCGAAATCGGCCTGGCGGCGCTGGCGCTTGACGCGGAGATGTCGCTGGTCTCGGCCAAGGGCGCGCGCACCGTGCCGGTCGGCCAATTCTTCGTTTCGCCGATGGAAACAGCGCTGGCTCCCGAGGAATGCCTGGCCGCGGTGCGCTTTCCGGCCTGGCGCGAGGCGGGCCGGATCGGCACCGGCTTCCAGGAAACCAGCATCCGGCGCAGCGATTTCGCGCTCGCCGCGGCGGCGGTCCATCTCGTGCTCGATCAATCCGGCCGGTGCGCGCGCATCGCCGTCAGCCTCGGCGGCGCCGGCGCCAAGTCTGTCCGCGTTGCCGCGATCGAGCAGGCGCTGACCGGCGGTAGGCTCGGCGATGGAGAAATCACCGCCTCCGTGGCTCAGGTGCATGACGGTATCGAAGCGGTGACCGATATTCATGCCTCGGCCGCGCATCGCCGGCGTATTGCTGGCGCGCTGGTCGCGCGCGCCATCGCCGAAGCGCGCGATGAAGCCTTGGCGGGGCAGGCCTGATGTCGCAGCATCGCGTCGATCTCACCGTCAACGGCAAGCCGCGCAGCGCGAGCGTGCCGGCACGTCTGACGCTGGTCGATTTTCTGCGTGAAACGCTCAACCTCACCGGCACGCATACCGGCTGCGAGCATGGCGTGTGCGGCGCCTGTACCGTTCTTCTGGACGGCGAACCGGTGCGCTCCTGCCTATTGTTCGCGGTACAGGCCGATGGCGCGCAAATCGTCACCGTCGAGGGCCTGGCGCCCGACGCGGAGGGGTTGAGCGTGTTGCAGGATTCATTTTGCGAGCTCCATGCGCTGCAATGTGGCTTCTGCACCTCGGGCATGCTCATCGCGGCGCATGCGCTTCTGACCCGCGATACCGATCCGTCGGAAGAAAAGATTCGTGAGGCGATCGGCGGAAACCTTTGCCGTTGCACCGGCTATAAGCAGATCGTCGAGGCGATCGCGCTGGCGGCGCGGCGGCTGAAGGGCGCCAACGAACCGGCGCCGCAACGGAGCGGCCATGACGGCTGAGCAGGGGGGATTTCGCTATATCGGGTGCCGGCGGCGGCCGAAAGAAGATCGTCGCTTCGTCGCCGGCTCCGGCCGTTACGTTGCCGACATCGTGCTCCCCGGCATGTTGCATGTCGCGCTGGTGACAAGCCCGCATCCCGCGGCGCGCATCGTCGCGATCGACGCCGCGGCCGCGCTCAGGCTTCCGGGGGTTAGAGCGGTACTGACCGGCGACGATCTTGCCGCCGCGGTCGAACCGATGATGAGCGGCCTCGATATTCCCAAGATGCGGCGCTACCCGCTCGCCCACGGCGTCGTGCGCTATGTCGGCGAATGGGTCGTTGCCGTGGTGGCCGAGAGCCGGGCATTGGCCGAGGACGCGGCCGAATTGGTCGAGGTCGAATACGCCGCTCTGCCCTTCGTCATCGATCCCGAGGCGGCGTTGCGGCCGGATGCGCCGCCGGTCCACGTGGATCACGGCAGCAACCTGATGTACCGCCGCCAATTCGTCTGGGGGCCGGTCGAGCAGGATTTCTCGGCGGCGCCGCACAAGATCGCCTATCGCGCGCGCTGGCATCGCAGCGCCACCGTGCCGATCGAAACTTTCGGCGTTCTGGCACAGTGGAATCCGGCCGCGCAACTGCTCGATGTCTGGGCTTCGATCCAGATGCCCAAATACCCCGATCAGCTCGCGCGCGCGCTGCGCCTGTCCGGTAGTGCCGTGCGCGTCCATTTCGACGTCGATGTCGGCGGCAGCTACGGCGTGAAGCGCGGCCTCAAGCACAGCATCCTGGCGGGACATCTCGCGCGCAAGCTGGGCGCACCGGTGCGGCTCATCGAGGATCGGCTCGACAACATGCGCGGCGGCGACGCGCAAGGCCCCGACCGCATCTTCGACGTCGAGATGGCGTTCGACGGCGACGGCATCGTGCGCGCGATGAAGATGCGCGCGCTCGACGACGTCGGCGCCTATGCCGGCCGCGCGCCGCTCCAGCTCGGCAAACCGATCGGCGCCATCGTCGGTCCCTATCGCATCAAGAGCGTCCAATACGAGCCGATCAGCGTCACCACCAACAAGACGCCGGAAGAGGCGGTGCGCGGTTTCGGCCAATCGCCGACCAATTACGCGATCGAGACCGGCATGGATCTGATCGCGCGCAAGCTCGGCCTCGATCGCATCGAGCTCCGGCGCCGCAACCTCATCCGCAAGGACGAGTTTCCCTACACTATCCCGAGTGGCAGCGCCTATGACAGCGGCGACTACCATGCGGTGCTCGACAAGGTGTTGGCGGCTGCCGGATGGGAGGCGCTGGTCAAGCGACGCGACGCGGCGCGCGCGCAAGGGCGGTTCGCGGGGATCGGCATTTCCTGCTGCCTCGAACCGAGCGGCGGCAATTCCACCTTCGAGCCGCTGTTCAATCCCAAGAACGAGACCACCACCTGGATGGAATCTTGTCAGGTGAAGGTGGATTTGACCGGCGCCATTGTAGCATCCATGGCGACTTCCTCCTCGGGCCAAGGCCACGAGACGCTGGTTGCGACCGTGATCGGCGAAATCCTGGAACGCGATCCCGATACCATCCGCGTCGTCCACGCGGATTCGCTAGGCGCGCTGCCGAGCAACAGCCCGGTCGGGAGCCGCATGGCGATCATGCTCGGGGGTGCCGCGGCGGGGGCGGCGAAAAAAATCAAGGCGCAACTGGTATTGATCGCCGCGCATAATCTGGGCGCCGCGCCGGAAGCCTGCCGCTATGCCGAGGGCGGCGTAAGCGCCGGCAACCCGGCCAAGACGTTGAGCTGGGAGCATTTGGTCGATATTGCCCATCGCAAGTTCCATTTGCTGCCGCCGGGCCAGGAGCCGGGCCTGCAGGCGGCCCATGTCTGGGAGGTGCCGGGCGGCGGCGCTCTGCCCGGCCCGGACGGCCGCGTGCAGATGTATCCGTGTTATGCCTTCGAATCGCATGTCGTTTATGCCGAACTCGACCGCGTCACCGGCCAGGTCGCGCTGCGCGCCTATTTCGTCGGCCACGATTGCGGCGTGATGATCAACCCCGACATCGTCCACGGCATGACCTATGGCGGCATCGCGCACGGGATCGGCGCCGCGCTTTACGAACGCTTCGAATACGACGGCAACGGCCAGCTTTTAAGCGGCTCGTTCATGGACTATCTCATCCCGAGTTCGCACGAAGTGCCCGACATCACCATCGTCGATCACTGCACGCCGTCGCCTCTGACGACCTTCGGCCAGAAGGGCTCTGGCGAGGCGGGCTATCTCGGCGCGCCGGCGGCGATTGCCTCGGCGGTCAATGACGCGCTGGCGCCGCTCGGGCTCCACATCGCAGCGGTGCCAATGACGGTCGGGGCGCTCGGCGATTTGCTTGCAACCAAGGATCACGCGAAATAACCGATGTGGGAGACATATATGAAACGGCTTGGGGTTCTGATCGCGCTTGCGGCGCTCTTTCAGATTTTAGGCGTGGCGACGGCGCCTGCGGCGACGCCGCTCACCATCGTCATCTTCAGCGCGCCCTCGCTCGGTGCCTTCCTGCCGCCGGTCATCAAGGCCAAGAACTTCGACCAGCAGAACGGTCTCGATATCAGTTTCCCGGAACGCACGCCCGACGCCTACGCCACGGAATTCAATACCGGCGAATTCGATCTCGGCGGCAGCGGCGCGGTGCTGACGGTCGGACTGGCCGATACGCGCGGCGTCAAGGCCGCCTATCTCTTCAACCTGTTCGATTACTGGGGCGCGGTGGTGACGCAGCGGCCCGACATCAAGACGCTCGCCGACATCAAGGGTAAGCAGATCGCCGCCGCCCGCGGCACGACCAACTATTCGATGTTCGCCTGGTTCGCGCAGCAAAAGGGGCTTTCACAGGATTCCTTTACCGTGGTGAACACGGCGACGCCCGGCCTCGTCGGCTACGCGCTGGCCGACCGGGCCGACGCCGTGCAGCTCTGGGAGCCGGCCTATTCCGTACTGCTCGCCAAGAAACCCGACATCCGCACCCTCGATCTCGACATCGCCGCGACCTGGATGAGCTTCGCGCATACCAAGTCGATCCCCTATCTCGGCGTTGCCGCACAGCAATCCTGGATCGACCAGCATCCCGAACTGATCACGCCGCTTTATCATACCTACAAGGCGGCGGCGGCCTGGGTCTTGGCCAATCCGTCCGAGGCCGCATCGATCATCGGCGGCGCCAATGCCGATGACGACCAGCGCAAGGCTCTGGTCGACCTGATCCAGCACAACACGCGGCTCGGCATGAATGTTGCGCCCGCCGCCAGGCTCAAGGACGGCATGCTCGCGGTTTATCGCGCCGGTGTCGCGGTCGGCACCTTGTCCGCTATGCCGTCGGCGGCCTCGATCTACGGCAAGGACATCCCCTGATGTCCGAGGCTCCGGCGCCTGCCGCCGTCTTCCGGCCGCGCATCCGCTACGAGGGTTGGGTTTCGATCATCGGCCTGGCGGTTGCGTGGCAGATCGCGTCGCTGTTCTTCCCGCATTTCCTGTTTCCGACGCTGATCGACATCGCGCGGCATTTTATCGCGATCTTCGCCGCGTCGGACTCCATCGCCGATGCCGCCGAGACCGCGGGGCGCATTCTCGCCGGCCTCGGCGGCGCCTTCGTGCTCGGCAGCGCTCTCGGCGTGATGATGGGTCGTTCGGAAAGCTTCGCGCGTTACGCCTATCCCCTGTTGAATTTCAACCAGGGCATCCCGGCGCTGTCCTGGGTCGTGATCTCGATCATCTGGTTCCGGGGTATCGAATTCCGCATTTTCTTCATCATGGTGATGACGACGCTGCCCTCCTTCAGTTTCCAGGTGCTCGACGCCTATCGCTCGATGTCGAAGGATTTGCTGGAGATGGCGTTGTCCTTCCGTCCGTCGCGCTACGACCTGATCCGCGTATTGGTGGTGCCGACTGTTCTGCCGGGAATTCTCACCGCTTGGAAGGTGAACCTCGGCAATGCCGCGCGCGTCGTGGTGGTGGCCGAGCTGGTCGGCGCCACCGGCGGCATCGGCTATGCCCTGTTGCAGCAGCAGCAGATCTTCGACATGGCGGGCGCAATCGCCTGGACGCTGGTGCTGGTGATCTTCGTGCTCGTCGTTCAGCGCGTGATCACCCTGATCGAGGACCGGGTGTTGCGCTACCGTCCGGCGGCGGAACGCACGGTATGAGCGGGTCGGATTCCGAGATCGTCTTCGAGCATGTCGGCAAGTCCTTCACGCGGCCGGATGGTGGAACCTTCGAGGCGGTACAGAATTTGAGCTTCACCGTCGAGCGCGGCGAGATGGTGGCGGTGCTCGGCAAGACCGGCTGCGGAAAATCGACCATGTTCAACCTGCTCGCCGGCCTCATTCAGCCATCCTCCGGCCAGGTGCGCGTCCAAGGCCACGATCCTTACCGCGACTTCGCATGGTTCCGCGGCAAGCTCGGTATCGTCTTCCAGAGCGACCGGCTGATGCCCTGGCGCAGCGCGATCGACAACGTCGCCTTCGGGCTCGAGATCAATAAGGTCGCGCCGGCCGAGCGCCGCGCCGTCGCCGAGAGTTGGCTCAAGCGCATGGGTCTCGCCGGCCATGCCGGGGATTATCCTCATGCGCTTTCGGGCGGGATGCGTCAGCGCGTCTCGATCGCGCGCGCTTTTGCGGTGAAACCCGACATCCTGCTCGCCGACGAGCCGTTCTCCGCGTTAGACGAGGTGACCGGCAATGCACTCAGGGCCGAATTCCTCGAATTGGCGCACGATACCGGCGCGACCGGCATCTTCATCACCCATTCGATCGACGAGGCGTTGCATCTCGGCCGGCGCATTCTCGTCTTCCACCGCCCGGCGCGTATCGCCTATACCGCGGCGATCGAACCGGGCTTGTCCGCTGCTCAACGCGCGGCGATCCGGGCCGATATCCTGCGCGTGCTGGCCGCCGAACCCGAATCAGGAGCCGTTCCGTGATCGTCGATACCCATGCGCATTTCGTGCCCGCTTCCTTGCTGGAAGCGCTCAAGAGCGAGCGTCGCCTGTTTCCATCGGTCAAAGTTCTGGCGGAAGGCGCCGGAACCAAGCTGGCCTTCGCTGGTGGCGAGGCGACGCGGCCGGTTTCGCCCAAGCTGATCGATCTCGGCCAACGCAAGGACTGGCTCGCGAAGCAGAAGATCGATTGCCAGATGGCCGGCGGCTGGCTCGACATGTTCGGCTACGAGTTGCCGGCGGCGGAAGGCGCCGACTGGTGCCGCTTCGTCAACGAGCACATGCTGGCCGCGGTGGCCGGTCTGCCAACGGTCAAGCCGCTAGCCTGCGTGCCGTTGCAAAACGGCAAGCTCGCGGCATCCGTGCTCGAAGAGGCGCTCGGCCAGGGCTTTAAAGGCATTATGATCGGAACCCAGCCCAAGGGCATGGGCGGCACGCTCGACGATCCCGACCTCAACCCATTCTGGGAGGCGGCATCGGCGAAGAAAGTGCCGGTCTTCGTCCACCCGATGTTCGTCTGCGGCGACGATCGGCTCGGCGCCTATGACATGGTCAATGCCATCGGCCGGCTGGCCGATACCAGCATCGCGCTGACGCGGCTCATCTATTCCGGGCATTTGCAGAAATATGCCGG
>Ga0181525_10004409_pt1 | contig 10825 bp, 8 predicted proteins | sample PEATcosm2014_Bin_48_FD_121100 | JGI IMG/M metagenome (GOLD analysis project Ga0181525, IMG submission 121100) | Peatland microbial communities from MTU Mesocosm Facility, Houghton, MI, USA - PEATcosm2014_Bin06_10_metaG | ecosystem: Environmental > Terrestrial > Soil > Wetlands > Peat | place... | reverse complement strand
CCTGCGGGGGGGTAAGAAGGCCAGTCGAAGACTACGACTTTGATAGGCGGGAGGTGGAAGCGCAGTAATGCGTGTAGCTAACCCGTACTAATCGGCCGTTCGGCTTAACCATAAAACTTTCCCAACGCGGTGACCCTGAGAGACCCGCTCACGCGGCGACGAAGGGTTGCTCGTTGATTGGAAAGTCGCTCTTTCCACATTGCGATATTCTCAATGCGGAAATTAGCGGTTTGTTGTTCCAGCTTCCTTCAGTTTCAAATTTTCCCGGAAATTTCTTTGCTTGCACGTACCTCGCAAGCATCACAAGTTTCCTGGTGGTCTTACCGCAAGGGTCACACCCGTTCCCATCCCGAACACGGAAGTTAAGCCTTGCCGGGCCGATGATACTGCGCTGGTAACGGCGCGGGAACGTAGGTCACCGCCAGGATTAAAATTTAAAGGCCGTCCCAAGTCATCGGGGCGGCCTTTTTGCTTCCACCCCTCAGGAAATCAGCGCTGCCTCTTTTGATCGAGCAACGCTGATTCACCAGGAAATCGCTAAAAGCCCGTCCCTTCAATACCTTACAGTGCTACAAATCTGAGAACACGTACGAGCCAATTTAGGCGTATCAATCCTTAGTCTGTTACTATCAATGTATCTTATAGATGCGAACTAAGTGTTCGCGAGACTTTTAACATTTTGCTGCATCTAACGTTACTGGATGCCGATTAGGCTGCTATAAGCAGTTGGCGGCTATTGTCCAAGGGGGACAAGGTGAGTAAAGCAAATAGAGTTATCCCAGAAGAGCTCGCTATTCTTCCTGTGCGCGACACGGTCCTGTTTCCAGGCGCGGTGATGCCGTTGCCGGTGGGCCGCGAGAGTTCTCTAGCCCTGCTGAATTCTCTTGAGGGTCCCGAGAAGCTGCTCGGAGTCGTAGCGCAACTGGATCCGCGTATCGAAGTTCCGATCGGGTCGGATCTGCACAGTGTAGGAACGTTGGCCAGAGTCCACAAGATGGTGCGGATGCCCAACGGAAATATCGTTGCGTTCTTGGAGGGCCTCCAGCGCATTCGTGTTGTCGAAGTTCTTGCACTGAAGCCGTTCCTGCGGGCGCGCATTGAAGAGCAGCCCGACCTCGAAAATCAGCCCGACGCCGAATTGACGGCGCTCGAACGTAACGTGCAGGAATTGTTTCGGGACGTGGTGACGCGTTCTCCACAGCTCTCCGACGATCTTCAATCCGAAGTTATGAATCAGGATTCTCCCGCGCGTTTGGCGGACTTCGTGGCGTTTACGCTGCCGTCGCTCAGCACCATGGTGCGGCAAGAGCTGCTCGAAACGTTCAGCGTCAAGAAACGATTGGAAACCTTAATCAACGAACTGACTAAAGAGCGCGAAGTGCTCGAACTGCGCAACAAGATTCACGAACAGGTTCAGGAGCAGGTGAATCAGACGCAGCGCGAATTTCTGCTTCGCGAACAAATGAAGGCGATTCAAAAAGAGCTCGGCGAATCCGATGATGGACAGGCGGAGATCGAAGAGCTGCGGAAGAAAGTCGAAGAATCAGGTATGACCGCTGAAGCCAAGAAGGAATGCGAGCGCGAATTGAAGCGTCTCGCGAAGATGACCCCGGCTTCCGCGGAATACATGGTTGCCCGGACATATCTCGAATGGATGACCTCGTTGCCGTGGAACAAGACTTCCGGCACCGAGGACATCGACATCCCGAAGGCGCAGGAAATCCTCGACGAGGATCACTACGACCTCGCCAAGGTGAAAGAGCGCATTCTCGATTATCTTGCAGTGAAGAAACTGCAGCCGGGAATGAAAGGTCCGATCCTTTGCTTCCTCGGGCCTCCAGGCGTGGGCAAGACTTCGCTTGGAAAATCGATTGCGCGCGCTATGGGCCGCAAGTTCGTTCGCATTTCGCTGGGCGGAATGCACGACGAAGCGGAAATCCGCGGCCACCGGCGCACGTACATCGGCGCTCTGCCGGGACAGGTGATCCAAGGAATTCGGCGAGCTGAGACCATGGATCCGGTATTCATGCTGGACGAAGTGGACAAGCTCGGACGCGATTTCCGCGGCGACCCGTCAGCGGCGTTGATGGAAGTGCTCGATCCGGAGCAAAACTCTTCGTTCCGCGATCACTATCTTGACGTGCCGTTCGATCTGTCGAAGGTTCTCTTTGTGGCCACCGCGAACTGGATGGATCCCATCCCGGAGCCGTTGCGCGATCGCATGGAGATCATCGAACTCGCCGGATACACCGAAGAAGAAAAGATCGGGATCGCAAAGCGCTTCTTGATCCCGCGCCAAACGAAAGAGCACGGCATCGTCCTGGGCGAGCAGATTGAGTTCACAGACGAGGCTTTGCATGACCTGATCGCTCACTACACACGCGAAGCAGGTGTGCGAAACCTTGAACGTGAACTCGCGACGCTCATACGCAAGCAGGCTCGCCGGATTGCTGAAGGCAAGATGGAAAAGCACATCGTCACGCCTGAGGTGATTCGCGAAACGCTGGGCGTACAAAAAGTGCGAATTGAAAAAGAGGTGGAGGAGCGGGTCACAAAACCCGGAGTTTCGGTGGGCTTGGTTTGGACGCCGGCGGGTGGTGACATCGTTTTCATCGAAGCCAGCAAAATGCGCGGCGGAAAGCAGTTCACCATGACCGGGCATTTGGGCGAGGTGATGCAGGAATCGATGCGCGCGGCGTTAAGCTGGGTGCGATCCAACTCCGAGCGTTACGACATCGATCCGGATTTCTTCCGCAAGCTCGACCTGCACGTGCACGTTCCTTCGGGCGCAATCCCGAAAGACGGGCCGTCTGCAGGCGTGGCCATGGTCACGGCGCTTGTTAGCCTTCTGACCGGAAGAGCTATTCGGCCGCGTGTCGCAATGACCGGTGAAATTTCGCTCTCCGGCATCGTGCTCCCAGTCGGTGGAATCAAAGAGAAAGTGCTCGGGGCAAAACGCGCAGGGATACGCGAAGTGATTCTCCCGTCCGAGAACGAACCGAACGTGCTGGAGGACTTGCCGGCTGAGATGCTCGAAGGAATGAAGATTCACTTCGTGCGCACGGCTGAACAGGCTCTCGAAATCGCGCTCGGCAAGTTCGAGAAGAAACCTGTGCGGCCGGTGTCGGGAGGCGAGCAATTGCCGGTGATTGGTCCCGTCAGTCCGGTCCACTAAACCCAAGTTAGCAACGCAAAGAGGCAGCCAAAAAGGCCCGGTGAGTTTCCCGGGCCTTTTCTTTTAGCGCACAGTCCGGCTTTGCTATTGCGGCGCAGCACGCAATCGCGTACAGCTAGAAACTTCCGAATGCCCTACCGCTCCCGAGAACTCGTTGTACGCGCGCGCGAAGCTGCGGCGCTTCTGCTGGCCACTCTCGATCGCAACGAGATGGTCCCGCGCTTTCTTGACGTGTACGCGGCCGAAAACCGCAGGCCCGGACGCGCGGACCAGCCCGCACACTACCGTGAGCAACTCGAAACCATCCGTCGGGAAGCTATTCTCGCAATGGTGTTGCGCGCAGCGGACGTCTTGCCCGCGCGATTGAAAGTGCGAGTCAACGTTCGCGAACCAAAGCGCGGCGTCAGAAAGAGAACTCAGCCGAAGAAGGGATGGAAAGCTGCGAAAGTGAAACGCGCCAAAAAAACAAGCGTGGATTTGACTATTCCCCTGCTCGATCTTTTCCGTGAAGAGTTTTTCGTGGCGCTAGGCCAGGCTCTGAATTGGAGCGGTGCAGACGCCCAGGAATTCTGGCGGGACCTCGAACTTTACGAAAGCCTCACCAAGCAACAGCCGCGCAGGCAAGCCGGGCGCACGACGCGCGCGGTTGCTTCCGGCCCCTTTGTGGACCGCACCGCCCTGCTTCTGGATCCGTCTTTGATGGAACAAGCCCGCCGCGCGGCTGGAAAATTCCAAGTCGAACTAAACACTGCCGCCGATCGCGTCCTGCACAAGGTTTTCTCCCAACGACGCGGGAACTAGTCGTGCTCGGCGCCGTTTACGGCCGCGCTTCCAGCACGATATTGAACGGCGTCTCCGCGGCGCGGCGCACACGGCTGAATCCCGCATTTTTCAGAATCTTGGAAAGCCTTCCTTCTCCGGCTTGCGCTCCCAGCCCAAGTCCCACTTCTTGCGAAAGCGAAGCCGGGGTACAAAGCATTGTGGAGGCGCCGTAAAACACGCGTCCAATAGGATTCAGATTATCTTGCAATTTGTCGTGAGCAAACGGTTCCACGATCATCCACACGCCATCCGGAGCGAGCGTTTGCAGCACGTGCCGTGCCGCGCCTTCGGGATCACCCATATCGTGCAGGCAATCGAAGAATGCTACCAGCTGATATCCTTTGCCCGGATAGTCCTTGGCCTTGGCGACCTCGAATTTCACGCGGTCGAACACGCCTGCCTTGGTCGCGGCCGCCCTCGCCATTTCGATGGACTGCGGATGGTAATCAAAGCCGACGAAAGTTGATTTCGGGTACTCCTCTGCCATCAGGATGGTCGAAGTTCCGAGGCCGCAGCCGACATCGGCAACTCGCGCCCCAGCCTTCAACTTCGCCAGCGTGTCGCCAAGCGCCGGGATCCATTCGCTGATCAAGTGCGCGCGGTAATTCGGACGAAAGAACCGCTCGGTGCCGGCGAAGAGGCAGTGATCGTGTTCGTGCCAGCCCAGTCCTTTGCCCGTGCGGAAAGCTTCCGTAACTTTTGGCTCGTCTTTTATACAAGCGGAGACAATGTCGAAAAAACCGGGGAGGAAAACGGGGCTTTGCTCGTCGGCAAGGGCCATCGCTTGTTCAGGCGGCAGAGTGAACTTTCCGGATGCTTCGTCATAGGTCACAAATCCACCCGCTGCCTGCGCCGAGAGCCATTCGCGCACATATCGCTCCGTGGTTTTGGTCTTTGCGGCGACTTCGGCTGAAGTCATCGGGCCGGCCCCGGCCATCGCTTTATAAAGTCCGAGTTTGTCGCCGATGATAATGAGCGCGGCATTCATTGCCGCTCCCATTTCGCCGACAGCTTTCATAACGAACTCGTGCAGCTTGGCCTCGTTCAACGGTTGAGGTGCGGGTTGGGACATGCGAATCCTCCAAGTGGAATCTGAGCTGGGGAACTGCCACGGAATTTGCGTGAGTTTACAGTTGCAGGCTTGGCAAGTCAATCCGCGATGCCGCGCATCCGGCTCCTCAATTTTGGTATCCTCGCGCCCGTGCAAGAAGTCTTCTACGTCCTCGTGATCCTGCAAATTGCGCTGGGGGTGTACTCCCTTTGGAACGGTTTCATTTGGATGCGTATGGTGCGGCAGAGGCTCGGTTCTCACGCCGGATTCTACACGCCGCTCGCAGCGCTGATTTGCCCCTGCAAGGGGAACGAACGCGGCTTGGAAGAAAATCTTATGGCGCTCACGCGCTTCGATTATCCGAATTATGAGATTTACCTGACGCTGGCAACGAGCCTTGATCCCGCGCTGAAAATTATTGAGCGCGTGAAGGCTGCGAGCCAGCGCACCGTTCACATCCTGATCGCCGGTCCCCCGGAAGAATGCGGGGAGAAGGTGTTCAACCTGAGCCGCACAGTTGAGGCGCTTCCGGAAAAATTTGAAGTCATTGTCTTCACTGACTCGGATGTGCGCCTCCCGCGCAGCTGGCTCACGAAACTAATCGCTCCACTCCAGGACGCCCGCATTGGCGCCACCACCGCGTATCGTTGGATATTTCCGGGCGCATCCGGAGGGGATTTGTTGGCGAGCGCTTTGGCTTCGGCGTGGAATGCATCAGTGGCCACACTACTGGGGACATCCAAGGAGAATTTTTGCTGGGGTGGCGGCACAGCGATTCGGCGCAAAACTTTCGGAGATGCAAATGTGCTCGAAGCGTGGAAAGGCGCGGTCAGCGATGACTTCGCTCTGACCTCGGCTCTCGATCAGGTGGGCAAGCCCATCGTTTTTTGCCCTGAATGTTTTGCCCCTACTCTGCATCCATGGAATTGGGAGGAACTGCTCGAGTTCACGAATCGGCAAATGCTGATCACGAAAGTATATTCGCACCGCAGATGGCTGCTCGGTGGGCTCATGCACTTGGCTTATGTTCTCACTATGATTTATGCCATTTTTACCATTGTTTATCTGATGATTGACGGCGATCCGTGGAGCCAGTTGGTGCTCGTGGCCTTGGCCGTTCCCTTGCTTGCCGCAATGAAGGGCGTATTGCGCATCGTGGCGATCAATGAGGCCATTCCGGAGTGGAAAGGCAAGCTGCAGGAAACGAGCTGGGTGTTTCTCATCCTCGAACCCCTCGTCCCAGTTCTTTTTGCCTGGAATTTTATTTCTTCGCTACTTAGCAATCGAATCCGCTGGCGCGGCATCCGCTACGAGCTCATCTCTCCCAACATGACTCGCATCATCAAGCGCTAAGCGTGACGGCTTTTCAATTCGCAGCCAGCCCAGTCTAGGAAGGTTGCGGCGCCTGTTGACCTGCGAACGCGCGCTGAACTCGGCACAGCAGGTATGCAGTCACCGCGCCTGCCGGAATTGCAAGCCACCATCCCGCTTCCACCACAATCTTTGGGCCGTATGTGATGATCCTGAGGAAAGTTATGCCGCTTCCTTCTCCGACGCCGATGTGACGTCCCAACAGTCCAAAAATCGCGACAACCGCCGGCGCCAGAATCGCTCCCGCGATTGCCCAGTGACTCGGCGTTTTGCATTTGAGCGCGGCCATAACGCGCCGCAGGGCGAATCCACCAGCGAGAGCAGCAACCGCGCCGAAAACAAGAGCGTAAAAATAAATGAAGATGAGCCCGAATACTGAGTGCGTGGAAAACGCGTTATCCGCGTTGGCTCCGAACAAATCTCTGGTCCAAACAGCAAGGCTCATGAAGAAGCATCCGCAAATCCATGCAGTGAGGTAATACGCCAGGCTGCCGCTGCGCGTCATATGCGGCGCTGGATATTGGGGAAATCGAGCCAGACCTTCACGCCGCAGAAATGAGAGCCTTCGGTGCAGATGGGCGTCGAAATACCCGCGCGGAGATGGCAGGGCGGTCCGATGTGCCGTGCCAGCTCCGGCAGCACTCCGCGTACCTGTTTTACTTCCTCAATCGACGCCTGATAGATTTCTTCCTGTGCGTTGAAACAGGTTCTCATGGTCCACTTATGCAGCAAATGCAGCAGTGAACCAGTCTCAACAAGCCGAATCGACTTCGCATTCGGCAGCAGGTACAGCGCGAATTCGGGCGCCACCCCGCGGTCGAGCAATTCGTTTTTCGCCGTCCATGCTTCTTCCATCGCGCGCTCGTAAATTTCCATCGCGCGCGGGTTGTCGCGAATCAGCATGGGCGCGATGTAATCGGGAGAGCGTGTGTCGGCCAATGTTAGCAGCGGGCGCGAGCCGGGGACCATGCGATGCCGCTGGTCCTGGCTATCAGCAGTGTGGCTGATTTTTTTTGCGAAGGTGAAGTTGGCGTGCTGCAGCGCGCGCATCATCGGCGCGTGTACGCCGATATCCAGAGTCTCGCGGCGGTAGGGATTGCGCGCGGGATTCAGCATGCGGTCCAGCGCTTCCGAATCCGGGCATTCCGCAACAGTGAAACCCATCACTGCGCGGTAGGCATCGGCCATCACGGGAATGGCGCGCGGCGGATAATCAACCAGGCGCGATGTCAGTCCCGCCAGCTTGGAGTCAAATTCGCGCGCGAACGGCTCGCCATCGTGTACTGGGGCCTGCCATTCCGGCGGTTCCTCCATCGGCGCGTTATCGAAACGATCGAAAAATTGCGGATCAACTTCACGCACGCGCGCCACCATCTCTCCAATCACAAGGCGCGCTTCCGAAGGCGTGTCACTCGCCGCGTGCATCCGCCAGAGCCGGTGCAGGACGATGCCCGACAGCGTGTGCACCATAGTTGTGAACGCGGCCACCGGCAAAACGTAGCGCGCCACTTCGATCGCGCGTTTTTCGGCCTGGCGTTCCACTTTTTGCACGCGCTTCGGATGTGACATTTCGCTGACGTGCCATATGTCCGCAAGAATGTCGCGAGCGGTTGGTTGTAGCACGCGCGTCAGTTCGCGGTAGTGACTCCACGCGCCGGTGACAGCTTTCTCGTAGATTGCGCGCTCGGCCGCGCCGAAATGCTCGCTCTCCGTAGGCACGTAAGCTTGCGCGCGATCCAGACGCACGTAGCGCTGGCTTTGCTGTTCGGAGTTATAAAACTGATGCGCGTGAAGCAGCGACCAGACGAATTGCCGGCTGATATTTTCCAGCCCGAATTCGAAATGTGCGTGTTGAAATACGGTGTGGTGTCCGCCGTAGTAGGTGGCCGACCCGATCGTCAATCGCTGCTTATCAGTGATCTCCTCTGCGCCGATGAGGCGCGGCGAGTAGCATGTGCGCGCCGCCGCGATCGCGGAGTCAAATGGGTGCGCGAAATAATTTCGCAGCGTTACGCGAGGCGCAGCGGTTTCCAGTTGGGTTCCGGCAGATGCATCGGACGACGGATAAAATTGCGTGGCCACTTTCTAGCATTGTACACCGCGCGGGAGCCGATTCAGTTCGGCGGAAAATAAAAAAGCCCCGGGATTTAGCCCCGGGGCTTTTAAACCGCTGTCGCGAATAACAAAAAGCTCGGCTACTTTTTCAGCGAGGCTGCTTTGTCCGCATATTTCTTCTGGAACCGTTCCACGCGGCCGGCCGTATCGATCAGCTTCTGCTTACCGGTGAAAAACGGGTGGCAGTTCGAGCAGATTTCCACCCGGATCATATTGCCCTTGATCGTCGAGCGCGTATCGAACGTGTTGCCGCAGGCGCAATGCACTTTCACGGCGTGATAATCGGGATGGATTCCTTCTTTCATGGGACGCTCCTCCCTGCTGGCCGGTCTGCGCAACCCAAGACGCCTAGACACACGGTCGCGTCGCTAGGTCAGCGGGAACGTCAATTATATGGCATTACTGCACGTTTGCCAACCCTCGACCTTTCGTCTTGGCTGGTGGTTTTTGGCCGGGGAGCTAAGAAACGAACGAACAACCGACGCGCTCCCGATCAGAAGCAAGCTGTTGCGTGTAGGATTTGCGCAAAATCACGCGCACTGGCGGCAATATTGGGACGTGCAGAATCGCGCTGAATTGATTCGGAAGCTCCACTCCCTTTTCGAGAAGCAGCGCGACGCCGCCGTAGCTTAAATCCACCAAGGTCGCCGTCTTCTTGTCAGATTCCGTCAGCAATGCGTAAGCTTTTGTTCCGGCCAGTGACACGCGTTCCCATTTACGCTTTTCGGCGGATGACGAAAAAGGCGCGCCAGCGCCTGCACCAGGTGGCTGCGCACCCATCGCACTTTGCAGCTCCGGTGGTTTAGCCTGCGTCGTTCGCCCCTGATGTTGAGGCGATTTGTCGCCCAGCGGAACGCGCCCGGCTTCAGAAGTAGATGAGTCCGCGTGGGAAGCAGAAGGTTCTTCTGTTCGCAGGCGTGTGGGAGTTTCCTTGGAGGAACGCGATAGCGGGTCCTGTTGCGTTGCCCTTTCGCCTCCGGAGTCTCCTCGCTGCACCTGAGAGATAAGCGGAATCACACGCGACGTACCACGCCCTCCATTTTTCAGTTCGTAGAGCCGGTCATCGGCGATGCCCAGGAGAACGCTTTTCTGTTCCCCATCCACCGGCTGGACTGCGATTCCGAAGTCCAGTGTGACGCCCGGATCTAATTTCAAGGAAGAGACGTCACCCTCGTACTGTGCGCGAACGCGACGGCACAGCGTTGTCGCTTGTTCTGAATCTGTCTGCGGCAAAAGCAATGCAAATTCGTCTCCGCCGATACGAAACGCGAAGTCGGACGCGCGCAAAGTTTTCCTCAAAGTAGCCGCGGCGAGCTGCAATATCTGGTCGCCCTGCAAGTGGCCGTGGTGATCGTTCACTTCCTTAAGCTTGTGCACATCGAGGATCACCACGGCCAGCTGGTGGCCGTAGCGTTTCGCGCGATTCAGTTCCTTATCGCAGTATTCATCGAAGAGGCGCCGGTTGTAGAGGCCGGTAAGCGGGTCGGTTGCCGCATTGATTTGCAGCTTCTTGAAGTCTTCGTACTCCATCAGGATGGGGACGCGCAGGAAACTCGTGGAAGCCAGCACATCCACCATCGCCGTTTTCAACGAAACTTTTTTCCCGATGCTTTCGGCTAGCTCGCGGCGGCGCAGTAATATCCGTTCCCAATATTCATTGCTTTGCGTTTCGTTGAGATCTATCTGTGCAATCGTGCGGAAAAATTGACGGAGGAATTGCCCTCGAACCGCGTCCTCGAGGCCGTCGAGGGTTTCCGCGAGAACTTCCAAGTACGAGTCTTCGGCCGAAGGCTGTGAATGCAATGATTCGCCGGGCTGGGGCATCAGTGGGTTCCGGAAAATGGCTATACTCTTCCCTGATTAGGGGCCACTGCGGCGGCAGGAGTACTACAGCAAGAGACAGCCCAATCCCTGACAAGAATATCGAAGGACCGGCTATGTCTAAGTTGCTGCAAGAATGAAAATTACACGGTTTCTAACCCAAGTCAATGGCGAACTGCTGTCGGAACCTCAGAAGGTGTGTAAAAGAGATTCCACATTGTGGCAGCTTACGTCTCGATGGCATGGGGGAATGTGGAAAACCGAGGTCTCTGTGGAAAGCGAGATGTGGAAAAAGTTTAGCCAATCGGCTTCAGAAACTCGACACCTATAAGGTAAACATCGCCTGCCTGTTGTAGCCTCTTAACGCGCGCTTGAATCGGCGGCATCCCCGCTGGAATCAAGCCGGTCGAGGTGATGGACGGGGCGGGGATCGTAAGGGTGATAATTTCGTCCACAGAAAGGGAGCGCGG